>Ga0335072_10000100_pt1 | contig 175081 bp, 168 predicted proteins | sample Lox_Sample_21_FD_206725 | JGI IMG/M metagenome (GOLD analysis project Ga0335072, IMG submission 206725) | Soil microbial communities from Loxahatchee National Wildlife Refuge, Florida, United States - Lox_Sample_2.1 | ecosystem: Environmental > Terrestrial > Soil > Wetlands | place: USA... | reverse complement strand
AAGCCACAAGAGTTTTCTCTACGATAAAGTTCAAGCCCAACATCAAACCTCGACAGCTTATGTTCCATCTCATTATTTCCATTCGTTCTTCCATCAGGATGCCTCCTAATCTCTCGCGGATACCACAGCCATCTTCTTCGCTATGCAGAAATTGTGCGAAGAAGCTTCAATGGCACCGTGCCTTTGCGACTTCCGCTCCTCTTCGTGTCGTTGGTCCTGAAAACCCGCGATATATCACATACCCCGAACCTCCACAGCAGCCGAAAACGAAGAAACCACCCATCAAAGGGATTCTGCCAGTTCCCAGAAAGCTCTTTGGGAGAAAACGAAACACCAAATTCAAAACATCAGCCCTCTACCTCGATACAACGAACCCTAAACCAACAACACAAGAGGAGCCTGATGGTCCTGATGCAGATCGACTACGATGGCAACAGCGGATGTCTGACATACGGCGTCTGCACTTCCGCCAAGGCCTCAAAGAACTTGCATCGCGGCAGGAGTCTATGGAAGAAGCAGCACACGACCGCTCCGTCGCCAACTCACGCCGAAACCGCGCCCTCGTCAATGCTCCTGAACGCGAGGATGTGCGTCTCACAACACCCACAATAACAGCCGCCATCCGGGCTTATCTGGAGCCGCACAAACCTCAGGGTCGTACACCACAGGAGTTCGAAAGAGCACAACAGAATTACGCACGGCATCAGTTGCTGCAGAAGACACGTCGTCAGGAAGCGCTACACAACCTATACATGCACGCGAGGAGTTTCATTCTCACTGAGGAGCAGCTGAATGACGCAGTTGAGCGAACGTTCGGTAGCGATGAGGATCCAATTGTTTGGGGTCCGTATCACGATCAAACCATTTGGGGTACTGGTCCTCCAGCGACAGCCGAAAGGATGATGAAGAAGGGTGTTGGCTTGGAGGCTATGCTAACAAGACAGGAGACGCTTATGCAGTCTCGTCTAAGAAGAATTGCTGAGGTCTTGACAGGTGGGAAGATGGACACTCCGAATACGTGAGATATTTTGGTCGACTCGTAACCATGATTTATATTGAAAGAGCCTCAGAAGAAGCTCAACGCTGTAGATCACAGTGCGGTCCGATTGTATACTCTTTGTACAATACATGTCATTTCACTTTCAATATTATCTTCAACTCAACTATTGATCAGTCGACGCCATACGACGGTATCAAGTCCAGTTCAAACGTCTACCTGAAGGTATGATGACCTATTTAAGCCTTTCACATCCCATAAATCGTTCAACTGAATAGCATCTTAGAGTTTCAACTCTTTTTTTTTTTCCTAATCAACCTTCACAGCCACAAAGTTTTACTTAATACCGCCTCACAGTCTTCCAATTGGCAGTGTTTTGACTCTGATCAGTCTACAAACTCACAGTCCGAGGCCAAATTACACATCCACCAGTCTCAAGTTAGCTCTGGGGCTCCTAACTTGTAAGTTACCACTTTATCAACCAATATGCATTCGCAATAGTGATTCTCATGCGACTTTATCACTAACTTCACTCGCCGAACGCACTTGTTCTCACATTCGAGACGCTGCTAACAACTTACATAAAAGGACAAAATACTCTACTGCTGACGATGACCATGAGTCTCCAATTATGGCGACCACCTTGTTCGTTCTCGTCGTTGATTCATCGAGGCTTAACCGCTTACAATCGGAGCAGATTTCTTCATGGTTACCCAGTCTGTGACTCTAGACGACAAGACTTCTTCGGAGCCGACCTCCGAGTTACACAATGACGATGGCCATGATCTCACCGCTCTTCCAAAAGATGGAGAGGAAGAACAAACGTCCGGAAGAGTCGCAGGTGACTCCGTACCCCAGAATGATCCGAACTCTGGTGATAGCGTCGAATCTCTCTCTTCAAATATTGAACCTACAGTAACAGATTCGATCAATTCATCAAGCTCCGAGCCCCAAGATGATCTGAACTCTGGAGCAACGAATGTTGAGCCAACAGTGACAGAAGTGGAGTCAATAGTGACAGAAGTGGGTTCAATAGTCACAGAAATTGAGCCAACAGTAACAGATTCAACTAATCCATCGGTCCTGCCAGGCAGTTCGAACCAGCCTGAACCTGAAGAAATGCCCTCCAGTTACACAGAGCTTGATTCCGTTGAGAACTTGCGTCCTATCATCATCAGCGTGCTTCTCCAAGCTCGAGACAATTGCTTAAACCTTCAAGGTCTCCAAATGGCCATCGAAGGGAATTATCCAGAGTATCAACGTGGCTCAGACACATGGGTGAGAACGATGGAGAATCTTTTACATCAGTACGACTTCCCAACAATGCCGGTATTGAACGGTAGCAGAGTCAGTTTCAAGCTTCTTCCTGGCACGGATCGCAAGAGCAAAGCGTTCGATCCTAGTGAATTCCACAACAAGCCATTTGCCCTCATGAAATTACCTCCTCGGGTCCGTCTCATGGTTTATCGACATGCTCTTAGTCTTCCTACGGCCGATGGATGGATTATTGATGATCAGTACACGGCAAATGCATCTCACTACTACAACAACAAACCTCCAGGAGACAGCCTCCAGCTCCGAACTCGAGCAGCAGGTCACTTCACTCTTGTGTCACCTCCAATCCAGACATGGATGGCACTGATCTCGGTGAACTCCAAACTCTACCGCGAAGCAATGCCGATCTTCTACGCCCACAACACCTTCCGACTCTCGTCGTGCGCAACCCTCAACCTCTTCCTGAAGCAACTGCCAACCCGGCAACCCTTCATCCAGCGCATCGTGCTGCACTACGACCCACCGCTGTACAACTCGCAATGCTCCGCGGCGTTCAACGCGCTCAGCGCGACCAGCCTGCGGCACCTGACGCTGGAGCTGGACGAAAGCGAGGTGCTGCACCGCGGCAACGGCTTCGGGTCGGTGGCGCGGCTGCCGGGCTTCCACGTGCTGCAGCGGATCCGTGGTCTGGAGTCGCTGCGCTTCGCGGGCCGCTTCGATCGCGCCAAGCGCCTGCTTGTGCGCATGCTGGGGCCGAAGCCGATCGCGGACAGACGCGTCGACGACGAGGCGCGCCGCGAGGAGGAGTGGGTGAAGTGGCGTAGGGATTTGAGGCAGATGTACGTCAGAAGCATGAAGGACCTCCGCAGGGAGGCGAAGAGGGAGGCTGCGGAGAAGCGGCGGCAGGAGGGCAAGGACAGGAAGCGAGAGGAGCGCGAGCTTCGCCAGGAGGAGCGCGCGCAGGAGCGGAAGAAACGAGAGGCCGAGAGGGAGTCTGCGAATGCCCGGAAGCAGAAGGCGAGGGAGGAGGAGCGGGCTAAAAGGCAAGCTGAAAAGGACGAGGGTGCCAAAGAGAGGATGGAGGAGAAGGAGCGAAAGCGGGCGGCCCGTAGCCGGGAGAGGGAACTTGAGAGGGCTCAGAAGGACACGGTTCGTGCCAACAAGAAAGAGGCTTACCTGCAAAAACGACGATTGATGAGTGAAGCAACGAGGTTGAAGACTGGCAAGCGCGCTCGGGATGAAGAAACTGACACCGACAATGAGGAAGTATCCTCAAAACGAGCGAAGCGAACTGGCGATTTCACTGGATCTGGAGGATTTGTGGAAGGCTCTGAGGTTGATGAGCGCAATATTGATCCTCGACTTCTTCGTAAGAGCGTGGACGACCGAGATGATCGTGAAGATTCCCAAGGTCATCCAATTATTGAGAGTGAGGAGTCGGAAGCGGAGTGAGGAACAGGAGCCTACGAAGCAGTGCCATATCCACGACTGATGAGCTCTGGTATGGAGATGGACAAAATGGAGTCTGATGGAGTCTGATGAGAAATATCAAATTCACGAAACTGGTTGTCAGTATAACTTAGGATTGATAGCCATGATCGAAAAGTCTACTCAGGTCTGGTCTTCAATCTTGCCATTTTCTACGCCGAGTGTATCGAGAGGCTTTGCAAGTAGCAAGGGAGGACGTATGGGCACGAATGATTCTACTAACTGATGCGTAGGGAAACGACGCCCAGACAACATCCTGCTAGAGCTTCAAAACACTCACTATTCACATGCCCGTGACATTATCTTCACTAGTCAAGAACGGTTGACCGCTAGTTAGCAACTCGAAATGCGCAGTCGTCAGAGAGCATGCGAGTCGACGGCGTCGATTCGAGCCCCCAACAGCAACCATCACCGACGATTCACCATTCCGACCCTCCATATCTCCGAGAAAGCAGCAGCAAAGCTCCACCGCCACTCAGCATCACTCACCGGGCCCGTGGTCGTCGCAACCACAGCTCCAGCACCACGCAAGGCCCGTCGGACATAGCAAGGCCCAAAAAAGCAACGCAGCCGAGATTCCGCCGCGGCACCCAGCGCCGTGTCCCCGGGACCCGGCGCTGCAACGCACGCGCACGCAACAGCGCGTCAACGCAGCTCGGAGGGACTCGGAAATACGAGCGGAGCGGGACCGCAGGGCCGGCGTGCCGGCCGCGACGTGCGAGACCACAGGCGCGGCCATATTTCGTGATGCGCGCCCGAGCCTGCGACGAGAACGATGCGCGGCCGGGAGTCGTTCGATGGCGGTGCTGGAGCGCCCTGCTGCGCTGCTGCGTCCGAGTTGCGCTGCGGCCTCCCGTGGTAGGACGATGCTGCCGCCGACGAGCATAAGCTGCGGGCTGCTGACACGGCGGGTTGCGTACCCGTCTGCTATTCTTGCGGACGGCCGCTGTTCTCGCTCACGGCTGCATGGAGATGTCGTGGTTTGCCGAAGCTGCTGCTGCGAGGCGTGGCCGTGCCAGCGCGGGATCGCACACGAGTGGTTTTCTCACCGGCGGTGGTTCTGCCTTGCCATGCCGCGCAACGTCGGGACTCACGGCGCGCCTGTGGGAGCAGTGCGATTCAAATGGAGAGGGGAGAGTGCTGCATGAGGTGCGTGCGATCAGCAGGAACCGTCGGACGGCTTGGTTTCGGAGAAAGTGGGTATTCTCGTTGATCACTGACAATCCCGATCAACGATGAAATATTGTGTTGTGCGAAAGCGAGGCGATCAAAGACCCGCGCTGCGCATGGCGGCTCGACGCTGCGGCAACCCACTAAAAATGATGGGGCCCGTGAACCTTCGTCGTGTCAGGTCTGCCAGGGGCAGCAGCTTCTGTGCATGGCTTCTGGTTCTACCTGAAGCTGAAGGCGTGGGGGGCTCATATGGCACGGTCCGTGGGGGGGTGCGAGTCGTAGCCAAGTGCTGCCAAGTGATATCTGGCTTACTTTGTGCAGTTATGAGCCTCGGAAAGCAAGGAGCACATCATTTGTGCCAGATGTTGTCATATTGTAAGATGGCGCTGAAGTAGAAGGTCGCTAACTCATAATCCGAGGGTGGCGTATCGACCGCATAGACGTCGAACTGAACGGATCGCAGAAGGGTAAGCGAGAGAGGCAAATTATGAGCAAAATTGATGCATTTACGTGTCTACATTCCTAGGAATGGCAGGTAGTAGGCACAGACATGCCGTCCAACGTAAGGTAAGGTAGCTGCGTGCTTTGCTTCGAATAGCGAGAAATTCGCGTGTATCCCTATATTCCAACGTACATACCAGCATGATGCTGGGATTGCATTTCATCCTCCAATGCCAGATCCCGGAATTCCCGTCTAAGAGTTGCAAACGCCAATGGAAAGAGGCAAAGTCGCTGATCGAAAAGGCGCAAAAGACGCACTATTAGACGATGCGACAATGAAAAATGCTGACCAGGTATCCCATAAAAGAAAAAGCAAAAACGCTGAACCGCGGAGCATTAAGAACAATTCCAAGTACTGATACACATGCTCCGTCAATCCGTGCCTGCGGTTGGCTAGAGTCGAATGGAAAAATCAAATGTTGGAGGTGGCTTGTCGATGTTGACGACGACTTTGGCGGGACGTGGTGATGTGCGTTAAGGCTGTAGGCGATTGAGTAACCCACGGAGCCAAATTTGGTATGTGTGGATGAGATATGCGTCATGCAAGGCCCACCATCATCCTCGGCTTCAACGGCGATGGAGTCGCGTGGATGGCTGAGTGAATACGAGAGCGGATGCGAGAGTTGAGTAATGATCGGTTGGCGGGGTTTTGACGGTAAGCTGTGAGAGAACTGCTTTGGCGGTAGAGACGGGACTCGGCGGCCGTCCGAACAAAACAACAGAGTCGGCGGGAAACTGGCATTGTGGATTGAAGAGTGAAGCAAAGTTGCGCTTATTGTTTTGGTACCGGGGGCAGTGGCCGGTTTGGAGGCGGCCCTGGGCACGGCGGAAGGCTGACCATTACAGGCATGATGAGTTGCGACGTGGTGACGGCTGGGTGCAAAAGCAAAGTCGAAGAGTGTGAGTTTGGGTGTGAGTGCGAGTGCGTGTATAGCAGAGCTGTTGTGTATGGATTGATGTCCGGCGACTCTTGTTTACGATGGGGGAAGAAATAGACCGGCAAAACAGGGCAGGCTCTCGAGTTTATATGCCAGCCAAGTTTCCGCCGTCTAAATTTGTGGTGGAGTCATGAACAAAGGAAATTCCGGGCAAGGTTTCGCGCACTGACAGCTTAGAAGCACCCTGCATGCCAGGTAGGGAATGGAGTAGGCGATTTACTAAGGCGTAGTCACTTGAGAACGCAGGAGGCCGCTTCCGACACGGCGGTGAGAATGCTTCAGGAAGGCAATTGTAGCAGCGACCGGCGACCACAATGCCGGGAAAAGGAGGCGAGACTGGGCAGTGGCATCAGCCATGACAGCAGGGAACAAGGGTGCAGAGGCTTGGGTCCACGGAGTGCTGGGTGATGGATCCCAGGGCATGCCCCCTCTCGCAACCCCCTAACTCCTGTAAACGTGACTTCGCTGCTCACCACACTCTCTGCCGCTACCCGCTCGATGCTAGCAGTTGGCGCCAGACGGTTGCCGTCTTGGGATCCTTTGCGTTCATTTTCTAATCGCCCGCGGCAACAGCTAATTCGAAAGTAATCTCTCGCAAGGCTGACCGCCGTTTGGGCAATTACAGTCTTACAGTCAAGGCGCAGAGGCGAGCCGTCGAGCCGTGCGTGGATCGCATCGCATCGTCTCCGCATCGCAGCCCATCGTGCATTCCCGTGCAATGTTGAGGATACAGTACCGCAACTCTCAGAAAGCCCAGCCTGGGCCAAGTGTTTCAAAAAAGCCGTCGCAGATACGTGCTCGCTGTTAGTGGCCCATGTCGTCGAGTTTTGTCAACTCGTCACACAAGCGGCGCGTCTTCCTTCCAGCGCGGTTGCACGCTCCAATTCAAACACCCCACACCTTACAGTCACCAGCTATCGGCAAGGTAAAGTGGTTCTCAAGGTTCGTCAGAGGCGCCTAACCTCGCACATTCCCAACAAAAAATCCTGACCGAATCCCACATCCGTCATGGGCGAGCGCCCGGCGTTTGCGCGGAATCGGTGCGCGGTGGCCCAGGTACGATTCGCCCATCGGCCATCGCCACGAGGCCAGCGCCCAGCGCCTGCGGAGCGCCGTTTGCTGTCAGGTCAACAAGCAATTATCGCAACGGACGCCCGTACCTCGGTCGCTTCGCTTTCCTCTGGCCCACAACGCCCGCCAGCGCCAGCCTGAAAGCGTGGAGCGCCCGGCGGCTTGGAACTTTCTTTGCGTCCGGCCCATCAGCTTTTTCTTCGTCGATTGAAAGTGGCAGTCCCTTGCGCAAGTCTCGTATCGCCTGCAACCCGGCGCAGGCTTCTACCGCTCTTCTACCGCCCATTCTGCGCCCAGGGCCAGACGGTGCGAGCTCCAGTCGATGGTCCGCAATTGTGTTGTCGTCCGGAGAGACCGGATGGCCGTCGTTGTCGGCTGCGACATGGGCCATCCTGGTTCCGAACGGGCACCACAACCACCTGACTCCTCGCCTTTCGCAGAGACCTGAAGCCTGTTCGTAATGTCTGTGGGCCTGAACCACCGCATTCGACCTTTTCCGGTGTGCGTCGGGCTGAATCACACTGCTCTTCCATGTCCGTCACCAGCCGCGCTTGGCGGAGATGTGCTTCTGGAGTCGCTCGGCACGTCTCCCGTGCTATCGTGTTTGCGACGCAACGAGCTGGAGAACTCGTCATCGCATTGCCACGAGAAAGCTGGATTTCGTATTACCGCACCATCAGCTCCGCTACGCTGCGCTGCTGCAGCCCGGCGTTGGCTGGTCGAACCAGTGCTCTTCATCGCACACCAAACCCCGTACCCTCGCGTGGGAAAAGCAACTCAACCTCCAAGAGCCGTATGGCCCAAAATCTAGTGCCGCTGCCAGCCGCTGGTGCGTCTACCTACACGTGGAAGCCCTGGCGGTGATCGGTAGCGGAATAAGAACTCTGGCCCTGGCCTCTGGAAGCGGTTCGCAGCTTTCGAGCCGGCGTCCTGCGCCATTGGCGGGTACTCAATTAATCTACTGTCGCGGTGGAAACTATCGACGCACTCCTTTATTTCCTTATGCTTTCTCCAATTTGCTTAGTAGTGGTTGTCAATGCCGCTATTTTGCTACTCGCTCGCCTCCTTAAACCAGTATTTGCGCGCATCGCCGGCTCCATCTCGACGTCGAGCGCAATGTCACCAACACGAAAATTCTCTTCGCCATCATCTCCGAGATGGAACAACTTTTGCCACTGATCATCAGGGGCAGCCGTGACACGGTGACGCTGTGACTGAGCGCGCGCGCTCCAAAACTTGCATGAAACGGGCGCATCGCCTGGACCAACTTTCTCATCTCATCACCCCCAAACGCTTTGAGCCTCAAGCCCGCATGTTTCTGCCGCCGTCTATCTTTTGTGGAGCCGCTGCTCCCTCGCTTCGACATGCGCACTCTTGTCATAAATCTGCACACGTATGTCTCTTCTGATTCCCCAGTCTCCCCACAACTGCCGCAGGGCTGCAGCTGCAGTGCGAAGATGCCGCGCGCTCCCTTTTCAATCCCCGTCCCAGCATCGCAGCTGCCGCCACAGACAAATTGTCGCAGACCACCTGCAAAGCACGACCTATTCAGGGCCTAACCGCGTCGTACGCTCTTCTAAGCCTTCGTCTGCATGTCACAACTTCGCATTGGCATACAGTATCACAGCAAGTCTCGTATTAAGCGCAAACTCGAGCATGTCGCTGTTCTCGTCTATGCACGTCATCCTCCCCTGATTTCTGCAACCGCCAGATGGCCCGCGAGAACGGTAGTTCCTCAATTTAGCTGAGCTTTCACTGAAACGACATCCTCCTTCAAAATATCCACGCAAATTAATGCAAATTCACGTCGCAAATTCTCTCCACAGGAGCACTAAGGTATCGTCTAGCAGAACATTCCGCTCGACCGACACTCGCGAAGCAATTGTAAAACTCACACGATCGCTCGCCTTCCCCTGCCAACTATACTCCATTCTACTGTATTGTGGCGCAGAGAACCGATGTGGGCAAACGTAGCGCAGTAAAAGGCGAGACCGAAGCCACTTCAGCCCTCGCTTGCGCCTTTGGAGACGCCATTTTGGAACATCAGCCAATTTGCATCGCAGTCTCGACCACGGCGGCAAACACATGACACAGGAACCGTACAACCGTGACTTTTCTACAAGTTCGTAGGTCTCAGCGAAACACAGCATTTCGTCTGCTCTCGGCCGCATAGAGTAGTCTCGACCGGCCCTACAGCTCTGGTCGCAGTCCCGTAATTGTCACGTCGGTCCGGAGTCGCGAAAGAATCGGCGCACAGCACTTCTCCGGTCAGGAGTAGGATCTTCCTCCCACGCTGCAGCTGTTGTGTAACCTTCCAGCAGTTTTGTCAACATCAACCGGGATCTTTGGAATATGAGGGGTAGCAGTTTAGCAGCGAGTGGACAGGACGCCTGAGCATGACAGATTGACATGCAAGGTCGGTTATTCAAATGACCGTAGGTCTCCTGATCAATTGAGTCTCGGCTTGCAAAAGCAATACGCAGTTTTTCGGATGGCATTGAGTAATTGGCGCCGCTCGCTGACGTCAATGAGTTACAAGGCCAGTTCAACAACAGTGAAATGCGCAAAGTCTTCACAGCTCTTTGACACCGACAACAATCGCGAATCACGGTTGACGATGATCACAATTCACAATTCACAATACAGAATTGGCAACACCATAACATTCAGCGAACCACGAAACAGAATAATGGAAAAGCCCTTGTTCCAAGATCATGACTTCGTATTTAGCATCGGGCATTTCTCCACATTACCAACAAGATGCAGCTGACCAAGACGGCGAACTTGTATTAAATATAGCAATTTCGCGAGAGGTCTAAGACTTCACGACCCACAGTACCATCTTGAAGGCTTGCATCAGAAATCCACAAAGTCAAAATCGGCTCATTCTTCGTAATGGTGCGCCTTCGATGGTAACCTCCCTCGCTGGTACCAAACCGTCGCGGCCGCCGCTTTAGACATATCCGATGCATCAAGATTTGGTTTTTCCGCGGTCAGTCGAAGAGCCAATTCAACGCGGGCTCGTTGTGTGCGGGTGTAGTGTTTGCTACACAAAACGCTCGTCCCTCTTGTCGACCTGTAGTTACCTGAGTATCAATTCCAGAGCGACCATTTCTCTATACGCAATCTCACATTTGCAAGAACAATTATGGGTCACATTTAAGCAATTTCTTCCAGCAGTCGACATGTCAGTCTGTCGGTCTATCGTAAAAGAGAAACATCTTGCCAAGCACGTCTTCAGATTCTTCACACATTTCAATGTCATCGCGCTTGCTATGTCCTCTTCCGTGCCAACACCTTACCAGTTACGTGAAGAATATTTAAGTTATCAGTTCGAATTTGAGAGCTTCTTGAAAACAATGTTGACCACTCGAAACGATTGGACACTTCGCAAAGTATCATCAAGGCTCATAGGAAACGTACAACGCGAAGGCATCTTTTATCGTGAATAGGTAGCGTCTTCTGCACTTGTGACACTGAGTATAAAATTCACACCTCCAATGCCACTTCGTCAGCCACGGTGCTATGCAGCCGGTATCAGTTGACAGTGAAGAGTGGAGGTAGAAGTCCAAAGCGCCCGATGTCAGGATTCCAGAACCATCAAGCTCAATCGACGGCCGCTCAGGACACAGAATTGTCACACCCAAACAATACAAAAAGGCCGTAGCACATAGCACAGATTAGCTGTATTAGTTCGCAACCGCCTATTTCCTACATAACCGCGCATGTACACGTAACTCGCAGCAAAAATGGTTGGTGTGACGCGACGCGCCGAAGCCTATCAAAAGGCGGTATATCGAACCCAGGAACCAGAACCCAATCCGATCGAACCAAAACCCCAGCTCGGAACCTTTGAAGGGCCTGCGCGAGTACCGCCACTGCCTGTTGCTCCGCAGCGGTGCTTCCGGGGCGTGTGCTTTTTGCCGTCTCCGTTTGGCGCGCTGATTCGAGACGGCGGGCGGAGAGCGCGTATGTCGACGAGCGCGGCGGTGCGCGGCTACGCGGCGACGGGGCGCTCCTCCTCGCGGCCTCTGGTCTCGCCGTTGACGGTGGAGGGCGCCTCATCGTCCTCGTCCTCGTCCTCGTCGCCGTCCTCGTACGCGGCGCGGTGGTGGTCGGCCGCGTTGACCCAGTTGTCGCGGTCCATGGGCGCGTCCTGCGCCGACAGGTCGACGGGGTCGGGCTTGGCGCGGGCCTTGCGGCGCTGCGAGAGCGTGCGCGCGCGCGTGCTGAGGTTGCTCTTGACGGCCGCGTTCTGCTCGACCCAGTTCGTGAGCGCGTCCTCGCAGTCCTGGATGATCGCCTTGCTGGCTTCGTAGCCGTCGTAGGCGTTGCGCGTCTCGCCCGGCGTCACCGGCGTGTCGTCGATCAGCTCCAGCAGGTGCTTGCCGAACCCCGCGATGATCGCCAGCTTCTCGCAGTGCTCGCGCAGCGCGTCGAATTGGTAGTTGAAGGCTGCCTTGAGCTTCTCGCGCGTGATGTTGGACAGCTGTGCTTCCGCCACGAGCGACTCGGCTTCGGCGCGCACAAGTTCTTGCTCCAGGACGACAATCTTGGGCGATTGCGGTTCCTTGTACTTGAGCTGAGCGATTTGGTCGGTAATTTTCTGTTTGCCTGATCTTTTGTCAGTCACTTTGTTGCCGTGACACGTGATGTGGATAACCTACGGTCACGAGAAGGCTGCACGCTAGCCTCAATATTCCGTATGCTCTTCAATGTGGTTCGATACTGATCGTAGCGATCCACGAACTGATCCTCAAGCTCACCAATCTCGTAGATGAGCACGCCAAGCTTATCAGTCACGTCGCTGACGTCGTCGTCACAGGCTTCACCCCAGATGGAGAGCTGTTGAGCAACTTCCATGCGCTCGCGTCCAACCAGCTCCATGGATCGCATCAAATTCTTCTCCATCTTGACGAGCTGGGTAAGTTTCTTGGCCAGTTCAGGCCCGAAGGCACCGGCTGCGGAACGGCGGAACGAATGACCTGCAATGTGATTCGCATCAGTAAATGCTCTACAGCTTTCAAGAGAACAGCTTCACGTACCAATGTTGCCTCTACCAAACCAGTGGCCGCTCTTGGTGGTGCTGGGAGGAGGCGGTGGGTTTTGGATCTGGCTGGCGGTAGGCGCCCGGCTGGAGCGCATAGAATAGGTTCGATGCATGGTGCCGTAGGATGAGGACGGCCTGGACATTGGTGGTGCGTTATTATTGCTGTAATTTCTATTGATATTTGCTGCGGTCCAAGAGCAAGCGCGGAGGTTGTTTACAAGGTTGAGAGCTTACCTGGAGGTATGACGGAGTGCACGTAGGAGCGTGATTCAGCTCAAGCTCGTATTTGCGCGCGCAACTAGATGGCCTACGATTGATTGATCAAGGACGCGTGAAATGAAGAGTGAAGCTGAGCAGATGGGAGATAGTTTATTTGTTGGTTTTGAGAGGTAGGATGGGCGAGAAGGTGGAGTGTTTGCTGTTGTATGATGTAGTCGAGAGAAAAGGTGAAGTCACCAGAGGCCTTTTTGCTTTGACCCCTCAGGCTCTTCATGTCTGCGCTGCCAGAGCAATGGCTGGACGCATGACGTAACCCCTTCCTGTGTTCCTGATGATTTTATTGAAAACAACCAAGCTTACACCGAGTAAATTTTGCCTGACAGGGCATGGGACGCTGTAGCTTCTCACAGCCACAATAACCAACCTCACTGATCAGCGCTGATGAAACACTTTCCGTCTAGCATATCCGCGCTGTCCCGGCGCTCCTTTGTTGTATTGCATTGACGTACATGTACTCCGTGCTTCGTAGGCGTGGCTGCGTGCCACAGGGCTGACTAAGCGCGACGTTTTGTGAGCCGAAATCGAACGAGACATTCATTGAGACCATATGATGGAAGCGCTATCGCTGATGCAAAGCATTTATTTCTCTATGGGGAAAATTTTACGACCCTGTGGCACCCACTTTGCGTGACTTGCCAGTTCTAGCCTTCCTCGCCTTTTTGCGCGGTTCCTCATACTCTTCATCTTCTTCAGAGTCCGACTCGTGCCTAGCTACAGCTGCTTTTGTACGTTTTCCAGACTTCTGCTTGACACTGAAACCTTCAGCATTCTCTGCTGTCATTGAAGCCTTCGCATCGTCCTCATTGACATCCACTTTCCTTGAGCGTTCGCCAATCTTGTGAAGCGCATTCTCCAGCCTGCTACTGACTTCCTGACGTCTGCGCGGCGCAAATGCACCTGCGCCGACACCGCCTTCAAAATATGCTGTGATGTTACTCTGCGTGCCTTCCGCCTCCCTACGGTTCATATCTCTGATGACGGGCACTAAGATCTCGTCGGTGCTTTCAGCCGACCATCCAACGGTGTTCATCAGAAACGCGCGCAGCGCATCGAGGTCGGGCACGCCCCAGACGAAGGCCGTCGGGTCGCCGTCGACCTCCGGGTGCAGGTAAGCCTCGTCGACGCGCGGGTCCGGGAACACGGGCGGTAGGAACAGCTTCGCGGCGTTGCGGCGGAACTTCTTGCGGAAGGCGCTGCCTGCGTCGTCGGCTTTGGAGCGCGTCCCCATCTGCACGTCGTTCCACCACTGCTTGAACGACGGGAGGTCGTCGAACTCGGAGATGAGCTCGACAGCCGTGACAGGGCCGATTCCGGGTAAGCCTTCGGTGTAGTCGCTGCCGAGTAGCTGTGCGATGGCGATGAGCCGTCGACGTGATAATCCATACTCAGCTTCCAAATCTCCTTGCAAATAACACTCGACGAACTTGGCCTGGTTGAACATGTTTTTGTAGACTTTTGTACCGCCGAATAGAAAAATATCGCTGTCGTCGGTGACGATACCGTCGACAAGTCCTAAGGATACCAGTTCCGCACACTGTGCTTCTGCTTCCATCGGCGCGGTGATGTATGGTAAACCGAAGAGCGCCAGAAGCTGCTGGCAGTCGGTAATCATCGTTTGAGTCACCTCGTCTGCATCTCGTCGATCTTTCTTCTGTTGATTGCGAAGCTGCTTTAGTTCCCGTTCATAGTCAGCTAGATTCGTCGAAGGTGCCTTGTTGTTCAGCGTACTCGCAAATCGTGCGTGTTCTTCCTCTTCAGCAAGTAGTTGCCGCATTAGCTCTTCCTCTTCTGCGTCGTCAGAGAAGAAGTCCTCTTCGGGTAGGTCGACATCCATTTGAACGTCTTGAATAGCAACAGTAGGCTCAGGTGTCTGGTCCGCGGCCAAGGGTGACGGTGAATGTGCAGTAATATGATGAGATACAGGAGCTTCGGTCATTGCCACGTCTTCAAACTCCTCATCATCAGATTCAGCTTGCTCTACTTGCGAAGGAATATCTTTGAGGTCAATGTCAGCTGTTTGAGCCGTAACATTCATTGCTGCTTGACCATTTTCACTGTCGCTGGCTTCCCACTGGAGAAGTTCCTCGTTGGTGGTTGTTTCTTCTTTGTTCTGATCTACGGTCGCTTTGGATGGTTGGCTGTCTGGAGCAGAATCCATAATCGCGATCGAATCAGCCTTCGCGCTTTGCAAGTCTACTCGCACTCCATTCTCATGATCATCGTTATTGTCATCATGCGAGATTTCAACAACAGGCTGTTTATCATCCGGCTGTTCCTCTTCGTCTGATGACTCAACCTCGATAACAAATCTTTCTTCGTTCGGCTGCTCGTCAGCCTCAAGATCGATAACATCGCGTGTCATCTGTTTGCGTAATCGAGGCGCTGACTCGAAAGTAAACTCTTCGGCGTCAACCTCAGCTTCAGCTTCTTTCTCTCTTTCCCTCTCGCGTAGCTGCTCCTCTCTTGCTCTTGCGAGATCATCCTGCAACTTACCCTCAAACCAAGGAGGAAGAGGTTCGGAATTCTTCTTTGAACTGTCTTCTTTCTCGAAACCACCAGCTGCTTCTTCTTGAAGTTTCTCCATTTTCTTCTTGCCAAGCAGGGATGAGCCAAGATTTAACTTCTCGAAAGGAAGGGGACCATCGAAGCCAGCAGCTCGTGCCACTTTCGTTGCTTCATCTTCTCGCACTGGCGGTAGTTGACTCGGCGCAGCAGTAGGTTGTTGTCTCGGTGACGTTTTGGCGACTTGTCTCACTTCTCGAGATTCAGCTAGTGCAGCTTGTAAATCCATGTCATTGTCGTCATCTTCTTCAAAAGGGCCTCTCGGTGCTGCCTCTCGACTCCGCTTGTTGGCCATTCTCGCAATTGTTTGAGCGCTGCCAGATGTGAAGGGTTTGGATTCTTCAACCCTCTGCTGTTCGAACACTTCATGAAAATCATCATCCTCGTCAATTTCCTTGGTAACATCATCTTGCTGCTCCAGTGACATGGCAATAGCTCTTTGTAACTCCTCCTCATCCTCATCCATAGCATCGTTCACAGTTGGCACATCGTCTGCAGGGGCAGTGACCGCAACATCTTCCCAACGTTTCTCTTCAGAATCTGCTTCGACGAACAGTGAGTTCGGGTCTTGCGATTCAACAGCTCCTCGTCTTCTTCGTGGAACTGGACCTCTCTCCCACTTGTATATAGCTCGTCTTCTCTGTAAGTCTCTTGCGATGATGTCGCTTGTCGATCCTGCTGCAGGTTGTGGTCGTTTGGGTAATCGGTTCAGACCTTCAATCGGAACATCTTCAAATTCATCTGCATCTTCCCACTCATCCTCATCATCATCATCGAATTTGTCTGGTCGATCCACATCAATCGGTTGATCCTTCTTGCCTTCGTCCTTATTACTGACAACGCCGAGTGCCCATCCACCTTCCACGCCGTCGTTCTTTACGAGAACATATTCTCGACCTTTCTCACCTGCCACACGTGAAATACCATTGACTCCAAACATTCCCTCGTCGTTCATACCATTGATGTGCATCAATCGTTGTGTGAGCTCGTTGCGTTCTCGCACTCGTTCGATTTGGAACCTCGAGAACGCCATACGATCTGGAAACATTGAATCTAGTTGATCCTTCGAATAACCCATCCTGAGCCGGCTTCTTAGCCTAGCCGCATTTAAGATGTTATATCGGTCGCTAGCCGGCAAGCTGATGAAGAATGGACTGTCAAAGTCTATCTTTGAAAAATCGTACACGTTGATATCTTCGCCTTGTTCGAACTGCCTTGCATAGTCTTGTAGTTCTTCCATACTCATGATACGTGGATCATTCGGTTGGCCCATCTCGGCCAGACTGACATCAAGATCTGGTAGATGATACTGGTCCTTCTTCTTGAACTTCCTCTGCGCTTGTCTTTCTTTTTCTGTCATGTAGACCTCTTCCGCATATACCAACTTCTCCGGCAGTGGTTCTTCGTTGTCTTCAGCAGTTCTGGTCACCTTTTCCTTGCGCTTCTGTTCCTCCTCTTCGGCTCTTCTCTGCATCTGTAAAGCCAAAAGCTTACCAGCAGTCCTCACCGCGTCTTCTCTTCTGCCTTCCCTTCGCCTTTTTCGTCCCGCAATCGTCGACCTCTTAAGTGCTGGTGCCCCGCCATCAAACACAAAGACGGGCTTGATCCCAAAGAAGAGGAGTTTGCATATTCGTCTGAAGAAGCCAACGACATGGCTATTACGCAAAGCATTCCCTTCTTTGTCACGAACGGCTTTGAGAAACTGGTAGATCCAGATAGAGGCGTCAACGGCGAGACGCTTACGGTGGAGGGTTTCGATCTTCACAGGGCGGGCGCAAGGATGCAGGACGGTCCAGAGGCCTGTAACACCCATTGTGGACAAGCAGTCAAGCTGTCCATCAGATGGAGGTGTTTAGAGGTGTAGGGCGAGTGGTGAGAGAGATGTATTGGAGTTATGGCGGCCTGTTGCAGTCCAGTCATCAACATATCATGGAATGGATCGCGACTTGTCTCACCTTGTCGTTCACGCCTGAGGCGAACACGGAAGCGCTCTCACGTGTTGTCGTGATATATCAATTAAACATTTGTACTTCCTAATATGAATGCAATTGCGATCGATTCGCAAGAGAAATAGCATTGCGTACCACTGCAGCGATAGAATCAAACGCCAGACGCTGTCTGAGGGCAGACCTAACTTAGCATATCAATGGACTCCAGCACGAGTAACAGGTATCATCGCAACAAGCATTAAAAACAGGCAATTCATATCCTCTCACCCTTCTTTCCTCTCTTAAGCAACCTTCCTTTCAAGTCCTCAACACCATCTGCCCAACAGCCCATTTTGTCCACCGCTCGAAGCCCACTGCCGACATACTGACTCAAGAACTCGCCCATCTTCGCCTCATCATATCTCTCGCCATAGCAAACCTTAGCCTCGACCCTCACCGCAGCAACAAGATCATCGCAGCCTCCGCCCACCTCGACGACAAAGCGGGCACGCACCTTAGTCTTCAAGTTCGCCAGCACGACGAAGGCGTCAACAGCGAGACGCTCATCGCTGAGAATGGCCTCGTCGGCAACGCAGACCTGCTCGAGGCGGCGCACGGCCTCGGCCACAGCCAGCGCGGCGCCCCAGCCCGCGGCGATGGCCTGGAGCAGCGCCGCCACGGCCGTCTGGCTCTGCACCGCGCCGTGCACGTGCGCGCGCAGCAGCTGCAGGAAGAAGCGCTTGGTGGTGGTGAGCGGGCGCGGGCGCGTGTTTGACGCCGCTGAGTCGGAGCCCACGTAGGAGAGCGAGATCGGTGAGTTTGGCGCTTCGCTGCCGCCGTTGCAGAATGCGCCTGGGTGCAGGAAGAGTGAGAGGTCGTTGCGGTAGCAGAGTGTCACGCCGCCGGAGTCCGAGGCGGCGGTTAGCGACCAGCCGTGCTGTTGCTCGAGAGCTTGGAGCTTGTCTACGGAAGTTAGTATTGGTTTGATCACCTAGAGGACGATTGGCTTACCTCTCGCAGCTTCTACTTCTCCTACTGACCAACCGCGGCACTCCTCACGAACACGCTCAGCTTCGTTGATCTCCGCAGCGTATTCAGCTTTGGTTTCTTTGGCAGCTTCGATAATCGCGTCCTTTTCTGCAAGCTCTTTCTCCAACTCAGTGAGAAGAACCTGCTTCTCTTCTATCTCCTTCTCTGTGGCAACGAGCCTTGCTCTCGTATTCTCAAGCTCTTCTCGATCCACGCTATCCATCTCTGCAGCACGGCGCTGTAATTGCTCGACTTGCTTCGACAGCTCTTCTTCTCGAGCAATCAAGTCCGGCAAAACTGCGTCAAGTGCAGCTTCCTGCTCTGTGAGCCTCTTCTCGTCCATCTCGAGCTCTCTAGCTGAATGTTGTAACCCAGTCATCAGGTCGTTGAGCAACTGTGCCCTCCAAGCATGCCAACCGGCCTTGCTCTGCAGCCGAGCATTGGTCTTCATGTTCTTGAATTGGCCTTCCATGATGGCACGTTCTTCAACCGGAGCACTGAGATACTCCCTGAACAGAGGCGGCTGTGTTTCATATGCCTCAGCTTCTAAGCTACGGATCTCCTCACGACCGCCAGAGATGTAGTTCTTCATCTCGTGACAAGAGTGCTGGTACATGCTAAGCATGGGGAGAACAGCTAAAGCAACGGCAACATTGTTCTCCAAATTCGGCTCCTCCATTGGCTTGTCCTCATCGTCTTCCATTTGTGCGGCAGTTGTACCAGGATGACCGGTGTGGCGACGTTTGGTAGTGGTGAGATCCATGAAGCGAATATTTGTGAGATTGAGGAATTCTTGAAGAGTGATGCGTTCTACATCATCACCTTGCTCAGCCATATCGCCTTCTTTAGACACGTCTTCATCTACTTCCTGATAAGCAGCATCAAGACGAACTTGTTTGCGTGGAGTCGCTCGCTTGGGTGTCGGTGCTTTTTTAGGTGTTACGGCCTTCTTCGGCGTACCCATGGTTGGACGCTTCGTTGGTGACACAGTGGCCTGCTTTCGAGGTGTTGACAGCAGCTTGATGGACTCTGAGAGGGTGGGAGCCTTCACAGTAGGCCGTTGCGGGCTCTTTGGTAGAGGACTGAATTGGATTTTATTGTCCCGCACTGGTGAAGCTGGAATAGCCTCATTCCTATGCCGCATCGTAGGAGATGGAATTACATCCGGCAGCGAGGTTATTTGTGGTGAACCCAAGTCGATCAATCGCTCAGGAGGAAGTTGAGATAGGTTGAATGCCGGAGATCTTGATGCGGAGTGCCCAGTCGAGCTTTTAGATGCTTCTTTCGAGATGGAAACAGGAGCAAGACTCTTTCGAGGAGACTTCCTTGAAGCTTTCTGTGGAGAAACTGACTTGCTTTGCGCACCCGGTGTCGATGGCTTTGTTGGAGTGGCAGTAGTGCTTGCAGCTCTTGTTGGCGTTCGTGGACTCTTTGCTGGACTTCTCGCTGGGCTTTTCAATGCTGCAACAGTCGGTGCATTCACTTTGATCGTTTTGTCCAGTGTAGCTGTGAGTTCCATGCTCATATCCTCATTTACCTCCTCATCCACCTCTTCTGTAGTCGATGAGGTGGTCGGTTGCTTTTGATCCTCTTTGATTCCTCCCACAACCATAGTGAACTCCATGGTCTCCTCACCAAACGAAGTATCCATGCTTTGCCTCTTATTTAAGTCTTTAGCCGGTGATCCAGATTGAATACCACCAACAACCATTGTGAAATCCATGGTTTCATCATCACGATTCATATCTTCGCCAACCGAACGTCGATTTCGCAAGCTACTTCGGCGACTTAGTGACTGTCGCTTTGCTGGACTGCCTTCAGCGTTGACAGCATTGACAAAGTTGGCGCTTGAACGTCGTCTCTTCAAATTCTTCTGCTCTTGTAATCCTGTCGCAGTAGCATTTTGTTTAACAATACCACCAATGGAGCGTGTCATGTCCATACTCATCTCTTGGGTATCATCGCCTTCAGGTTCAATCCGTCCTGACAATCTCGACACAGCTCTCGCCTTTAAGGCAGGAGAGAAAATATTCTCTTGGTCATTGTTATGCACGGTGGACAGCTTTTGCGGTCCCAATGAGTCGCGTTTACCCTTTTGTACCCAAGGTTTGAAAGCAGCCGTGATTTCGTCATCAGCCATTTCCATAGATGCATCTCCATTCTCGTCAAAGTCAATTCCTTGGGTACCAGCGTGGACGGCTGCCTGACGAAGTGCTTCATCCAATCGTGCACTTGAGGATGTTGAGCTACCGGAATCAGCAGATTCAATGCTCTGGCCAGTTGCGTCCCCATTGTCTAAGCTCATGGCAGTGTCTTCGCTTTCATCTGAACTGTCGTCATCTTCATCTTGTTTATTAGGAGATGGAGAGCTTTCCTCCGAAGCAGTTGAGGAAGCGGCGCTGTCGGGGGTGCTAGGACTGACTGCTGCAACTCCAGGCCCTGGCCGCTTCTTCTTCTGATACAGTTGCCTTTGATTCATCGACAAGATCTGCGCCGTTGATCCGTTCATTTGGTCCGGTGGAGTTGATGGCATCTGAGCAATCTCCTCCGGCAATCCGGGAGAAGAAACAGCATCATGACTAGGAGTTTGATCGGCCGGCGTTTGTGCGACGGAGGAGGCTCTGCGCGTAGACTCGGAAGATGCAGAGGAGGATGTGGTTGCATCGCGAAGGTACTCAATCACGTCCCAGGTATGGAGAGTAGCTTCCGGAGCGAAAGAGACGCGGCGATTTGCTACAAATATTGTCAGTCTCGTTATCTGCGCACATAAACACTAGACATACCAAGTGTTTTCCTTCGTTCCTCGCGGCGCTTTGCTTCATCGTCTTTCCCAGACAGAATTGACTTGACAGCAGGAACGAAGGCAGACTTTATGGACATAAATTAGTGTATATACTACCAATTGTTTGTTTTACAAATACATACCTTTCTGCGATTACCAGAATCCTCTTTCAGTGCTGTTTTCAAAGCTCCAGGACCTAGACTTAGACTTCGAGACTTTTTGTTAGGCTTCAACGGCGATGTGGAATCGTCTTTTGTGACTTCAGGTGCAATGAGCCCTTCGGCAATATTTTCTTTTCCAGAGTCTGACTCCATTTTGTAGCGATGAAATTATTATGATGTGGTTGTGTTCGTGAAGCCGAAGTCGATGGTCACAGCTTACTACCTTTCAATCCAATGTAAACATCAAGAGTAAACAGTGGTCTGCGCTAATCAACTTTCGGAAAGATGTCGGCGGAATTAAGTTGCGCCGTCCCTGCCTACACAGAAGCGAAAATCGCACTTTTCGCGAAGACACTATCCACGACATCTCTAATCCACCTCCTCCAGCCCACTATCGTCAAAAGAGATCGCTGCAATCATGGCGACCGAATTGACGGTATGTTACATACCCCTAGACCCGAAGCACCTGCGCATTCGTGCTTCCATGACACTACTCTGGCTCTCACGCTAACAATTGAACAGGTGCAAAGCGAGCGCGCTTTTCAAAAGCAGCCGCACATCTTCCTCAATAGCAAATCGCAGAGTGGAAAGAGCAAGCGCGTCGGCAAAACTCGTCGATTCTACAAAGATGTCGGATTAGGCTTCCGGACACCGAAAACTGCTATCGAGGGCAGCTACATCGACAAGAAATGCCCTTTCACAGGCATGGTCTCGATAAGAGGTGAGGCGCCAGTGCTACGTTCACGACTAAATTACCCTCTAACTTTAGACTTTAGGACGTATCCTCACCGGCCGTGTCGTTTCCACAAAAATGCACCGTACCTTGATTATCCGCCGAGAATATCTTCACTTCGTTCCCAAGTACACGCGTTATGAGAAGCGACACAAGAACTTGGCCGCACATGTATCTCCTGCATTCCGTGTTGAGGAAGGTGATACGGTCACGGTTGGTCAATGCAGGTATGTTGCAGGTTTTCTAACTACTTGGACATCCCACTGACAGTAGTAGGCCTCTTAGCAAAACGGTTCGCTTCAACGTGCTTTCAGTGCTACCACGGACAGGTAAAGCTGTGAAGGCTTTCCAGAAGTTCTGATCATGGAGTTAACAAATCATATCCTGGCGTAACGGAATGGACGGCATATGGAGTATGTCATAGATTACTCCCATCAATATCATAGCCTTTAAGACCACTGCGAACTCTCTTCCCCTACGTAGTGACCAAATCTATGTCATATATATGCGTTGATCATCGTGACAGAAGGTTGTATAACCAATAAGTAGTTTGACTGTTTGCTCGAAAGCTGAGAAGCCTGAGATATCTGCTTCCAGTCCCCGCTACAAGTCGTCACGTGCTCATCTCCAAGTCCTCACCTGGAGCAACGCGACCGACAAGATTCCCCAAACAAGAAAGAGCAGCTTCACTCCAACTCGCCTCCATATTTTGTGTACGTGAGACGTCTCTATGGCTCACTGCATTGCTCTCTCTGACCGCTGACAAACGAGGAGAGAGAGAAGGTGTGGCCTTTCAGATGTTCGCATCATGCTGCAACTTCCTTGCTGAAAACACAAAATACTCCTTCTTAAAACGTCTCCAGTAACCTCTTTCATCGCCCTCATATTTCAAGTGGCCGGAGCTCTTCCTACAGTTTTTGCCACTGTCAGAGTGGCTAAATCGAAATCCAAGTCAATTCTACTCGACAGTCGGAGCGGCACATTCAAACCTAGAAGTACTCTCTCAACATTTCGTTAATCAATGGCAAACGTAAGCTTCAAAATGTTACAAATCTCGACGACATCTCTTCTTAACGCAAATTTAAGGACGTTATTGATCTTACGAACGAGGACGAACCAAACAATCGCACATTCCACAACGCTTGGACGAATTCTCATCTTCAGGAATCTGACCGTGTGTCACGTACCGGACAATCGCTTCATCAGCCGATTGACTTAACCGATGACGGTCTCGTTCCGCCGTCTCGAGGATTGAATCTCACGAATTCCACTGCGAATGCGGTAGAAGAGCACAATGGCCCCCTCCATTCTGGAGGCCGAGCGCAGCCAAATGTAGCGCCTCCTAGCCAAAGTGACTTTCAAACTGTAGATAGGTCGCCGCAGCGTCAAAAACAATCCTCACCTTCTAGCGTATCAGCTCCAGGTGGCAGGGGCGACCCGCCAAGAGCAGTTGCGCCGCCTAATCGCTCCAATATGAAATCACGAGCTGAGCCGCGAACTCTGTCCAAGTTGTTATTTTCTAGTGACAACTCCAACATGGGAGAACCGCTATCGAACGGTGAGGGCTCAAAACAACCGCAACCCCGTGAATGGACGAGCGATCAGATGACTGATCCTGGGCAAAACGATGGTCCTGGTAATAATGGCCGTAGCAGCAATGTGACCGACGCTCAATCCACCACACCGAATGATATCTCTCAGCTGGATCCGCTCTCCTATGCGTATGTCGCAATTTTGTGGGCCAGGTGCAGGAAGGAGCTCCAAAGCGATTATGAGCATCACGTACGGGTGAGTACGATTGTCTTAATTCCGAATTCAAATTCAACGGCTAACCTTTCTGTAGGTATCGCTTAAAAGGTCCCGCGTCACTTTCAATCGAAATTTTAAACAGCAGGCCTGGACGCAGAGGGCTGTACCGGATCATCTCATCGACACTCTTGATTTCTTTAAAGGTATACCTCCAATTGAAATCAGCGTCGGAGAGATCCCAACTACTTCGGCGCGTAATAGCAAAGCACGCGACCGAACCAAAGATGAGGCCGATTTCACTCAACTTATCAAGCCTACGACTGGATATACAAAGGCAAAACAGGTCTTCAAAATCACAGAGATAGGCTATCAATCCGATACCGCGGGTTTGCCAGCTTATCTTAGCCACACTACACTTCCAAATAGCATCATTGCCGAAAACAATCGAAAATTTCTAACTGTTCCACGGACGGCATCAACCGACGAAGGCAATCAAGAACTGCTAGACCGAGTTGACGATGATGGAGGACGAGCATATCTTACCGAGCACGGGTGGAGTGACCTAGCTTCAAATCGATTCAATAATTTCGAACAAAAGCATCGGGCCTGGAAGTTTGGCACCTATGTTCACGACTTCTTGGAAGAGGTTGGCAGTAACGAGAATGCCGCTCTCGACTTCATTTTGGATACGGAATACCCAGACCGCTCGCTAGCGAAACAAGCTCGGAATTTGATTCCACAGGACGATCGTCGGTACTTTGATCAGCGTGAAAAGTTCCTTGAAATGCAAAAGGTCCAAACAGAGAAGACCTGGAAAGAATTGCGGCGAAGATTGACGGAACCCTCCCCTAAGGAACTGGCGGCCGCAGCTATGGCATGCGCTGCATTCTTCGACAGCGAGAATTTCAGTCTCTGGGAAGTTGTTCATTATGGCTCTCATGCCAAGAAGATTCTCAGCCAAATTGCACAGAATCGACACTCCCAATTGAGCCCTCAAGATATCTTCAAAGAAGACTTCCAGTATCGCGATCTCGCATGCAAGGTCTGCCATTTACATGCCTGCCCTTTCCATGGACAGATGCTTGAAGTCCTAGGTGATCGGCTTGTGGATATCGTCGATGATGAGCTAGTCCCGAGATCCACTTATAATTCCAAAAAGTCGGCTGCACTGATAGAATATGAGGCGTCAAACAACAACATACGAAAACCAGTTACGGGTGTGCAGCATGGTGATGATCAGCCTGGAAGCATCGTGAATAGATCATTCCATACAAAATACTGGACTGTAGAGTCAGGAGCATGGAAGATCAAAGAGCGGCATACATTCTTTCCTTGTGACCATGAAGGATCTTGCAAGGACGCCAGATGCAGGTGCTTTAAACAAGGTATACCCTGTGAGAAACTTTGCGGCTGCTCCAAGCTGTGCCGAAGGCGATTCCCAGGATGTGATTGCTCACGCAAAGGAAATAAAACTTGCATTGGCAAGGATACGTGTCTTTGCAACATTCTCAGAAGGGAGTGTGATCCAGATCTATGTGGAAAGTGTGGAGTCGTAGAAGTTTTGAATCCAGTCAACAGAAAAAGGCAAGATAACGCATGGCTGGAGTCACACTGCAAGAATTGTTACATCCAGCGAGGAGTTGCGAAAAAGACCTGGCTTGCTGAGTCCGAAGTTGAGAATGCCGGATTTGGTTTGTTTGCGGGAGTCGATATCAAGAAGGACGAGTTCATTGGCGAGTACAAAGGAGAAAACATTTCCGCTACTGAGCTCAAACGGAGAGAAATAGTCGACGATCGGACCTACTACCTCTTCGATCTCTGCGAAGACACTACAACCGATGCTGGGACTAAAGGCAACAAGATCCGCTTCGTCAACAACTCGTCTCAGCATGACAACTGTGTAGCCCAGAACATGCTTTGCAACATGCACGTTCGTATTGGGTTGTATGCATTGCGAGACATCAAGGCTGAGGAAGAGATATATTTCAACTACAACTGGCCGGAGCACGTTCGACAACACCTTGAATTCGGCGAGCGCAACGGCCAAAGAGAAAAGGCCCCGAAGTCGACCGGATCAAAGAAAGGCAGGAAGTCCAGAGACACTGAGAAGAAGCCTTTTGGAAAGCCTATTATTACTGGCGCTTCAAAGCGGACACACGAAGAAAGAGATTCTCCGTCGAGTACCTCGTCGTCTGAAAGACTTGAGCTTACTCGTGCTGAGCTTACCACCGCCAATCTCTCTCAGCATGTATCCGCATTGGGTAACGACGAAAATGAAGAGATAATGGAGTCTGAGCCTGAAGGTGTGGAGTACGAAGAAGGCGACAGTGACGATGACGAGGATATGGAAGAGGTTGAAGAGAGTGCGGAGAGCGACAGCGCAGATGATGACGATGATGAGAGTATGTCGAGCTAGTTACCTTTGCATTTCGTATCACTGTGCTCGGTATAGGATATTCTGTGACGCCGCTCTATGTGTGTCATGGTCTCGGGAAGAGGTTACGAACGATAGGATTCTGACTTTGCATCAGTTCCAACGCAGCGTTTCAAGCAGCATAAATCAGAAACAAAGTAGTGAAATCAGCGATGTGTTCAATTTCATCTATATAAGGTATGTGTGACTTCGGATTTCCTAGTTTAGCATGACATTCCCGTGGCTGCCCCGCAGCATTCTCAACAGGCCCTTATCCCGAACTCGCTTTCGCAGTGATAAAGCAAAGATCGTACGAGGACTTCAATTTGTGGAATATTTCCTTTCAAAGTTGTCGAATTTATCTACTCCCGGTTATCAAACCTCTACAAATATAAAACTACACCTGGACTAGCCACAGTTTCGAGACCAAAGCAATACTGAATAGACTATGCCGCAAATCGTACGAGAAGCCGACGTGATAGTTGTTGGTGCCGGTCTCAGTGGCCTTCAAGCTGCCGTATCGGTGCATTCTGCGGGCTTGTCATGCCTAGTTCTGGAGGCCAGGGATCGCGTTGGAGGAAAGACATGGTCCGTCGACTTTGGAGGTGGAGTAACTGATCTGGGTGCCGCTTGGATTAACAGCACAAATCAATCGAAGATGTATGCACTAGCGAAGAGATTCGAGTTAGAATTGATGGTCCAGAATACGCAAGGCGACATTGTGTATAGTGATCTCGACGGAAGTGTCCATAGATTCGGATACGGCGGGATACCTGATAGTGGAGTACGCTTTGGCTAAAACTTACATGTTGTATCCCTACTAACGTTCAGGATAGAGAGAAGTGGAAAAGGGAGGTGTGAACAATATGATAATGGTACGGGATTTGTTCGAGAGATTATGCCACAAAGTCGACTTGAGAGATCCAAGACAATCCACCGAAGCATTCGGCAAAGATTATGATGCTATGAGCATGGCGGATTTCGTAAAGAATGAGGGTGGAGGAAAGACAGCAATGGCGACGGTCAGAATATGGACGAGGGCAATGTTGGGCTTGGAACCGCAAGAAGTAAGCGCTTTGTACTTTCTGATGTATTGCAAAGGAGGTGGAGGCATCATGCAAATGAGATCAGACAGAGAGAATGGAGGCCAATTCCTGAGACTTGCGAACGGTGAGTTGTGAATTTACAACACAAAGCTGGCTGTTAATTGCGAAACAGGCACACAGTCATTCTCCCGCGCTCTATCCACACTGCTACCAAATAACTCGATCATTTTGAATTGCTCTGTTAGAAGCATAACGGATACTCACGACGCAGTTGTCGTATCTACGGCGAAGGGAAGCTTCCGATCCAAGAAAGTCATAGTATCACTACCTTCTCCTCTCTACCGAACAATTGAGTTCAACCCACGGCTTCCTCCAAATAAGGTAAGGCTGTCAGGGAGAACAAACCACGGACATACATCGAAGATGATTCTTGCATATGCAACACCGTGGTGGAGGAGAGCTGGGCTTTGTGGTCTTTCGCAATCTCTGAATGGCTTGTCCGCAGTCACAAGAGACGTAAGTAACGACGCGGCAGGAGCGTTTGCTCTCCTATGCTTCCTCGTTGGCGATCCAGGCCGACAATGGGCAAAGCTATCTCCAACTGAGCGAAGAGAAAGCATCATAAAGCATATCGCCGACATATTTGGACCTGCCGTCGATTTTCCAGTTCCGGAGCCAACTCAGGTCATCGACCAGATTTGGAGCAATGAGACTTGGAGTCAAGGATGTCCGTGCCCTGCAATGCCACCTGGGTTGATTTCTGAAATCGGAGTTGTTGTGTTGAGCGAAAGGTTTGGTAATATTCACTTCATAGGAACCGAGACAGCGGATATTTGGAAAGGATACATGGAGGGAGCAGTTAGATCCGGAGAGAGAGGTGGCGAAGAAGTAATTCAAGCTTTGAGGAAGACTGAATCTAAGCTCTAGGAGACATCGAGAGTAGGATAAATTGCACTTTGCTGCATTTTCATGTCTGGTTATCCGTTACTAGCATGGAAATCTACAGTCTCATTCCAGGACTTGTGTCAATTGCTTCCGCGTCATGCCCGAATAGCCACTTTCTCCTTTGATCGTAGCCCCAAAAGATTGGACTTTGATCCCAATTCTTCGCCATTTTCTCATCTCTTTCCTTCTGCTCCTCTCCGTCATCGACGTGTAGAATATATTGATGCCTTCTCGTTTGACCAACAATCAGAGTCGTTCTCGGTCGCCTGATTTGTTCGTATGCCTTCAAAGCGGAGTGTAAATCAGTTCTTTGTGCGAGACATTGCCTCAACACTGCAGCATCTTCAACCGACTGAGCTGCTCCCTGTGCCAGGTAAGGCAGCATTGGATGACACGAATCACCGAGTAGAACAGCTTTTCCACTCGGATGTACCCACGTCGACAACTCTGGCAAATCACAAAGCCTCCATTTCATGAAGTCTTTTGTGAGCGCGCAGAGTTTCTGGATCCTGGGTTCCCAATCTTGGAATCGGTCGCAGAGCTCTTTATTATCACCCTTAACGACCCATACCTCGTCCGTGGTCTCTCCATGCTGCGATGTAACGCATACCACCACATTATAGAGCTCACCGTCGCGGATCGGATAACCCACAATGTGGCCTTCAGGTCCGCACCAAGACGTTGTAACAGGATCCGTGATGAGTGAAGAGAGCTCTGGGTCAGCCAGAAGATCTGATCCTGGAATGAGAATGCGATATGCCACGTCGCCCGTGTCACGAGGTTTATCAAGTTGTCCTGTCAGCATTGGACGAGTTATCGACTTGATTCCATCCGCGCCAATGATCAAGTCGGCATTCCAGACTCTGCCGTCCGCCGTGGTGGCGCTTGGTACAGAGAAGTCGTAGCTCACCACGCGTTTGTCTTTATGAATTGTTACGCCTGCATTGAGAGCTGCTTCGAGCAAAATGGCGTGGAAATCATGGCGATGTACCAAGTAGTAAGGAGCACCGTAGGTCTTTTGAGCGTCTTCGAATGGGATTGGGCAGATTACGGAGCCGTTCTGCCATCGGACAAAGCGATATCCATTAGAAGTTGATTTTGACATCTTTTCGAGGTCGAGACCCCATCGAAGTAGAAGTCTGGTGCTGTTAGGGGGAAGACGGATTCCTGCGCCAGCCTAGATACTTGGTCATTTGAAAGACTCGAGCGAAAATTTCCATGAATATGATCGTAACTCTTGCCACGAGCATACGAAGATCAACGTGAAAAACAAATTCATAGATCCAGTAATCTACATGCTGTTGCCAGAATATGCTGAGTAACGTCTCAAAGGTAAAAACAGTGGAATGTCAATTGACTGAATCGAATAATCCACTCACCTCTGCGAACTCAGTAACAGAATCGACGATAGTAACTGAATGTCCATCGGTCTGAAGTGCTAAACCTGTAGCAAGGCCTGCAAGTCCAGCACCAACAATGAGAACATTTAAAGGACTTCTTTCCGATGACATTTTTGCTCAACCCGTCTTGATGTCTACGATTGGAAGTCTGGTGTTTCAAACGATTGAGGATGGTATGATATAGAAATCTAATCTAGACTCAGAATACCGTATTGCGAAATCGCATTCAAAGAACTTACAATTTTGTGGTCGTTGCCGGCCAGAACGCTACTCAGATCGATTTACATGTTCTAGCCACCGAAAATAAGTACAAGATCAAAACTAGAGATCCGGTAGAAGCCGAATTCCACAACCCTTGGGGTTATGGACTTCGGGTCGAACTGATACTGAGGTATTTAACTTGTCACCTTCGTCGGCGTTATTGTGTAACGCGTAGGCTGAGAATACGACTTATAAGCCGGGAATAAAGGCGGGCGTTTATGATCCGCAAGCAGGTGACCAATTGACAGGGACTTTTCAAGCACTTGAACCATGTTTTCAACTGCAGTATTGCAATTGATTGCTTGGAATTAAGCGGATAGTCGACTAATCACTTAATAGTGCCTCACAATCGAACATTGACAGACATTCGCGACACTACCCCATGTTTGGAAATTGCTCATGCGAGGCATATGCTTCGTTCAGGCAGCAGATTCCTTAGCAAATACAATAGCAGCCCGTATGGTTCCTGAAATGCAGCATGCAATTTGAAGATGAGCAGTTTCTGCGGAAAGAACTTTTAGGAGCATGAAAATGACGTCTACAATAGTTAGCTTCCTGTCGAATGTGAACGCTTTGGTGTAGATTCTGGAGGCTTTCGCTCGACCAATTCGACTTCATCTCCGTTCTTTTCTGCATTCTCAAACTTTTCTCTTATCTCTTTATCTTTTGCTCGTGTGGATGAATACCAGATGACGTTGGTGAATACCGTAAGAAGGGCTGTAATTAAGCAATAGAGCCAAACCCATTTGGAAACAACGGAGCTGTTCGGTACTTGAAAGTTGAAGAAAGTGGTGCTGAATAAAGTCTATTTCAAGTTAGCATTTTCCAATAGAATTTCTGTGGGTTCAAACGTGGGTGAAGGGCGTACCGCAGTGAATGTGGCTGGAAGAAAGAATACTGTGACTGCTGCTATGGTTCTCATTGCTGCGCTGTCTCGAAGTGTCGCAAGAGCGACCGTTTTTGAATCTTCTGCCACTGTTTTCATTGCTGTATTGCTGCGTATGCCTGTTTCTGCTATTCGTACTGATGCCTCGGTCAGTCGAATGTTCTCTGCGTTATCTTTTTGTGCGATAAGGTTGTACAACTACTACACGTTAGTCCCATGTTTCGCGAAATTCGCGTGGAGCCGGAGTGGGAGGACATACAGTCTGTATATAGCCGTTTCGTCTTTCTTCCATGTAGATGGCGCGCCATTTATTCTGCTTGACAAAGTTTTGAAGGTAATGTACTCTGTGCACCATTATCGAGATATCGACTTTAGGGCAAGCCCAGTACACCGAAAGAAAGGAAAGCTCGTTTTCCAGAAATAGAAGAAGGTCTGTATGAACGTCACCAGTCCATTTGCACCATGCTACTCGTCCTGTTACTGCCGTGAGCCTTCTGATTTGCTTCTCGAAATCTTTAGGTTCAATGAGTTTGCCCTCTATGTTCTTATTGTCGTCGATGTGGTATCCTGTGCTTGGTTCAAATTCATTCATGTGGCGGTGGCACTTATCTAAGACCCTCCGCGAATAGTCGGCCTTCATTTCTAGATCGACCACCGAAAGGAGTAGTGGACATCCTAGTAATTGAACACCGTGTTTGAGACCCTGGAAAGTGCTCTCAAGCGAATTGTCATGACCACCAACAACAAAGGCATAGGTTGTTGAACCAATCTTTCGAACGAAGGTACTGGACTGTACCCACTGGGATATGTTATCCAGAATGAGATATCCTGGTCTAGTCAGCACTATGAAGACATTCCTGAACGCGGGACGAACAAACCAGGACCGGACTTTGCGCCAAGATCTTCATTATCAGGATTGAATCGTTCAAATAGAGGTGTTCGACGTTCTAAGCTAGGAAGATAGACTTTTGGAAGTTTTAGAACCCATGATACAAATTCAAAAGTGGATCGGCTAATAGTCAGAGGTAAAAGAGCCATGCTATCGCGCTCGATAGATGTTGGCAATGCGTTTATGATGTCCGAAGGCATTGCTTCTCGATTTGACGACAATAATACTTTCAACTCTGAAGCTGCGTCATCGGCTTCCGCATTGTTGGATGGGTGGTTCATCGGCTACGAAAATTTGAGCTTTGCGGCGACGCACTAGGCAACATCACCAACCTCAGGAAACCACCAAGCTGGAATCTGTTCTTCTGGAATCATAATTCTTTCACATATCGAGCGTTTACCTTTCTATGGCAGATTAGGAGCATGATAACAAGGATGTGTAGATGAGGCTTACCGAAAATGTCCAAGTTTCGACGAGATTCGATGGTCCTGATGACCGAAATGTTGCTGGATCTTCAAGCAAACGTTGGTAATGATAGTCTTCTATCATCTTAAGCGATTTACAGAAGATTCGTTAGTTTGTAGTTGTGTCAAAGAAGCTACAATTAAGTAGGTTGTTATGGAAGGCTGTGGCGATCTCAAGGCTTGTGGCTTGCAGAGGTTGTCAGCACACGACTTTTTTTGAATGAATGAACACCCGCATATGGCTACAACTTTAAAATCGCCAAAAATGCGCTTTCTGGAGCAAACTCGATACAAATTGCTTCAGCTTCAGCTCTAGTCGAGCCGATTGGGCCGTCAAAGGATTGAATTTATACTGCGAAAGGTCTAACGAACTCAGCAGGATCTCAGAGATGGTTTAGGCTGCTCGGATGAAAAGTATCAAGAACTTTTTCTATAATTTTCATCTTCGAGAGGTTTGATATCTGCGACAGAAACGACCGAAGTGTTGAAGTTTTGCGGACCGACCAAAACACCGATGCTTTGATGCCTGATCCTGGTTTCAGCTCCCGTCGATCTTTCAGCCAAAACTCGGCTCTTCTAGGTGTCTCCCTATACAACCGTGTCTTTTGTCATCCCAGGCGCGTCCACCAAATTGAAGAGCCCTACCTCTACAGCGACAGCAATAATAAATGCAGGCCCCTCCGCCGCCTCCAATTCCCACCATCCCGCCTATGCACGGTGATGGTGGTCTCTTCGGTGAGTCTCCCAGCGATAGCGACGTCGAACATTCACCGCAAGGCGGCCCACCACCCGGTACCATCGCCCACAATGGCTCCATCACTCCACCTCCTGGCTTCAACTACCTTGCACCTCCTCCCGAGCTCCAATATCCCGATTGTGACGCGGCAATCAGTGCCATGCATGAGTGGGACAAGCATCATGGCTTCGACGTCTCGCGCCAGAAGCCAATGAAGAACAAGGACGGCGAGATTTACAAATATTTGTATCGTTGTACCAAACATGGCAAGCTAGACAACAATCGCAAACTCACCGAGGACACACGCAAGCGGAAAAGAAAATCTGGCAAGATTGGTTGTCCCATGGGAATATACATCAAGGCTGTAGACCCGTCAAACCCTAACGGTGCTTGGTGTATCGTTCATCAGCAAAATGGCCGAAGCAACTTCCACAATCATGATTCTGTTTCTGGTCTGGAGCTTACGGGACACCGAAGGCGTGAGCGTACAGATGAACTCAAAGCCTTGATCCGCCAGCAACGTGCTGCAGGCATGGACGCCAATCAGACTCTTGCCTTTCTGAAAGAGCAGAATCCAGAAGCTCTGGTCACTCGTCAGGACATTCTGAACTACAGACGTGCAGATCCTGGACCCATCAGTGATCATACAGTACATACAACATCTGACAATAGCGTGAACGGCGATGCTGACCTGTCTGTTCAGGTATATAATGACAAACCCTACATTCTCTGCATCTCCTTTCTACAAGACTTTGAAACTGACGAAACATATGGCGCTGCTTTGCTCAAAAAGCTTCGAAACAAGCTTCCCGTCTCCATCTGCACCAAGCAGGACATGTTATCACGGCACTTCTCTCGCAATCCTCCGCGCGCCGTGCTCGTAGCTGATCAAGCCATAACCTACCCGGATTATCGGCTTGCTCTTGCTCGGCTAGTAACATACAACCAAGATGGTGGCACAGTCGTTTTTCTAGGTCGTTTCAATATTAATACACCAGACTACATCAACCAGATGTTCTTGCATCACTACAACCTACCTTGGGAATCCATGAATCCAGCGAATGGCATGGACACACTTCAAGCGAGCACAGTGAAACTAAATGAACATTTTGCGTCAGGCACACACGGACGATACATCGTGCTAGCGAAGAACTTTGCACCGGGCACCGACGTGGCCGCAATCGAAGCGCTCTTGTCATTGGTGCAGAACGCCAACCTCGTGAGCTGTCGGCTGTACTCGCAGAACCCGTACGTGACGGCGGAGCTCGTGTTCGGCAGCCAGGAAGGCGCGCAAAGCGTCATCGATACGTTCGATGGCAAGCCGGTCAACATCGGCCGCGTTTCCACGCTCGAAGGCAAGGAGCTGCAGTTCATCTTGCGTAATCCTAGCTTGATCAATGTGCAGGGATTGCAGGAGGCGCCGTACGTCAAAAGCAGCTTTCTCAGCAAGGTTCCGCTCGAGCATGTTGTCTATCAGTATGTGTATCCGGTCGCTTACAATGCCTGGGGACAGACGCAGATCATGGCGCCGGAACATCAGGTGCAAATGGCGGCAGCAGCGTACTGCAAGATTGGGAGAGGTTGGTTGGGACATATCGGCTTGATGGAGGGAGATGAGAATTTCTCGAGACTTGTGATGGCCATGTGCCATTTTTGAAACAAAAAAAGAATCACGGCCTCAAACGAAATTCGAAGTCTTTGTGCCGACAAATGCAGACATCAATGCGAAATGCGAAATGCCGGAATACCATTTCAGTTCCACCCAATCACACCTTCGACAACAGGCTCTCTATCAAGGGAGTCTTCGAACACAGAAACCCTTCGTCCGATGATTCCATCGCCACCGACTCCAAAGTCATAGTACTCAGGCACAGTCATCTCTACCGCGTTCGCGCACGCAGCTCCATGATCGACGAGCCGGAAGTTGTGGAGCAAGCCTGCGTGCTGTGTGGGCACTCGTGTGTCGCCGGTTTGGTGTATGACTACACTGTAGCCGGTGATGTCCCTCGCATCACTAATTTCGAAGCTAGCGATGGTGTTACCAGATGTACTGTGGGTGAAAACGATCTTGCCGGTGACGCTACTGAGGGTACTTGATGGATGCAATATTGCTATTGTTCCTCCCTGAGAGACTCGGGCCGATGAGCCGTTACACATTTTAATAAAAGACCGGTGAAGCCGTTGAACAGGAGCGGATGGGTTTCAATCAAAAGTGACAGCAAAAAGGAATGCGATGGTCGTGGATGGCGGCGTTGAGAGATATATCTATACCCCAAAGATATAACCTATGGAAATTAAATTTTACATTTGGACTCTGTAACTGCGCATGTTCTGCTCAAATCTGCTCATTTGGACTACAGAGAGGCTGTGTAATGTTCTCATCTGGCGCTTACACAGCTCTCATACGTGATTAGACCATGAGCAAATTCAGAGCATTTCTTCGATTGCTTCGCGCCTTACGATTGCTGAATTTCTATTTAGTAAAGAAGCTTCTCCAACTTCAGCCCAAAGACAGCCTTCGGTACTCTATAATTGCTACTTACATCTCGGCGCGCTAGTTTGAGCCAATTGTCGATCCAAAGTCACCAGCCGGCTATGTGCGAGGTTGAAGCAGAGAGGTAAGAATGTTCATTGCTTGAAGCTCTCGTCAATAGAGCCAGCGTTTAATAATATCAACAGAGTTCATTACAAATGTCATGAGGTCGCTGTGTACTCCCAATAAAACAAGGTTGCATCCAAGCTTCGTGGAGATGCACGCTACGTACCATAGCTTGTTGACTCAATTACGGGAGTGTGGGAAGGCATTTTGGAAGCGCATTTTCGGTGTGTGCTTGCATTCATTTATATTTGATAGTAAGAAAACTTTCCCTGGGTGGTATGGTCGTAAGTTAACCGGCCTCTAGCTGGGTTTAAGCATTACTAACCCCATCTAGTAGTGGTATCGCGCTACAAATAACGATTTAATGTCGCAACTGCTTGGATTGATCCGAGAAAAGCCTCGTTATGAAGCCCATATGGTTCGGGTTGAGAATAATATGGAGAACTTTGATCGTGGAAGTGGGGCTGGCACAAATATGTACCGAACATGTACAGGCTGAGTTAAAGGGGGCTGTGTACTCACAGTCAAGGCAGCTTAGGTCGTTGATCAACCAATGGGCGGTCCGATCTTGTATCTTGTATCTTCAATGTTGTATCTACATTCACTAACCAACCACGCGACTATGTTGAACAGGATGCCTATCAAATCAAAAGATTCTCGGAAGAGGTTCCACTAACGAAGCGGCTTTCATGTTCGCTATGCTATTTCATGCTCGCCATTCTAGGATGCCAGAACTCTCTTTCGTTCCCCAGTGCTCTCTAAGTAACGCTATACCAGTGCCTGACCCTCAGTGCTAGCTGGCGGTGCAGAATAAGCAGGAGTTGCGTAAGCAATATTAGGTGACGGAGATCCCGATGGTGCCTCTGCCACGTTGTAAACTTGAGGTTGCTGGTATTGCGGTGACTGATACTGTGGTTGTGGGTAATTCGGTTGTACCACTGTTGGCTGTGGTGTCGAAACGGCACTGACAATTGGAGATATGCTCGGCTGAGGCTGCATTGGAGGCGGAACATAAACTTCTGTCATAGGAGGCTGAGGTACGACGTCCGATGCGGTAGACGCTGCCGTATACGTATTAGGCGGTTGTGGATCTGTTTGGCCTGTCGTCAAATCTTCGGAAGAGTCCTTGTCCGTTGGTGTGCTTTTCTTTCTTCTGCCCAGAAAGAAGGCTAAAAGTAATCCTCCAGCAATTACCAGAACGCCTAATGGTACTCCAGCTCCAATGCCAACTTTTGCCGCTGTCGATAAGCCACCTGAGTGCTTGTTCCCGGTGCTCTCATTTGATGAGTCGCTGGATGAATGGCCAGATGAGCCCACAGCTGTAACTGTAGCTTCAGATCCTCCAGCCGTAGTAGTAACTACATTTCCTGTTGGAGAAGCCGTAGCGTCCGCAGTGACAGCCGTTAACAGTGCTGCTGCTGTAGTAGTTCCCGAGCTTCCAGTAAAGCCTAGGTCGATGTTAGTCCGTCGTGTCACGTAGCAGCTACAGAATTCACCGTACTAGCGCATAAATTTTGTACGTATTGAATGGTGAGCTGTACATCGGCATCGTCACAGTTCAATCCAATGCAATAGCCAATATCATATCCGAGGGCTTTGTCTGCGCAGAGGCAGGCAGAATCTGTGGCAGAGCAAGCTGTTTGTAGGTTGATATTGTCGGTGATACAAGTTGCCTAACTGGATGTTAGCGCGAAGTCCCATCAAAAGGAGATCAAAAGGAGCCATTCTCGGACTGACACCACAAGTAGGAAGTCCAGTAACATCAATTGCTCGTACACATGCGAGGAGCAATGCTAAGGAGGTAGCTGTCTTGAGAGCCATTTCGCGGACAATACTACCGGTTGACAGCAGGAAGGTGAAGTTTGAAATTGTAAACTGGAGCTCGGCGCGATGGACCCATTTTCTTTATGTTTGGACATGCGCCATCGGGTACTATCGAATTGCTGAGGCTGAATAGGCGCGTGGCTTGCATTCAGCACGAGCCAAAGCCATGTCAATGTGCCACAAATGAGCCGCATTCTCTCCTTTCTGGACTCCACAAACAATACCACCAATTTCGTTCCATGCTCTTCTTCATAGGCGCTCGAATCCGCTTTGCAGACCAGATGAAGTCTCTGTACTTGGCGAATTGAACGATGAAAATGCGCAGATTTCTCAGTGATAAGGCTGAGGTGAAATGGCCACGCATAAAGTGGCGTTCAGGGATACGCCAATTACAGAACGCAAGAGACCTCGTACGATGCTCCTTTTACCTCATTACCTTTCCGGTCTGTTATCGTTTGGGAAAAGGGCGTCCGGTGTGTAACAGGGGCATCAAAATTTGTCGTGTGCATGCACTTGTTTTGCATGAGCACTGCCACTGTGCCACATTTGTTTCTGAGAGCGGTAACCACGCGAAGATGCCAAGAAAGTAGTAATTATTTTCCGGTGTTACATGGACTCTGCATCCCTGAACAATCATTCGCTCCTAGAACAGCGCAACTTACATGTTAGAAGTATCATTCTGTAGATATTTGACAGCTACGGCTAGATTCTCGCACAGCAGACGTGCCGTGACCCTTAGCAAACGTCCGCCAAACGCCCACACAGCGCGAGCCCACCCCATCCCTCGCAAGCGCACCGCACACACCGCACCATCCGCAACGCACCGCTCTCCCAGCCCTATCTCCTCTTCCGCCGAAAGCTCAGCCCATCCCCATCGCTCTCATCACTGTCCTGCACCACGCGGCCCTTCTTGGCGGGCCGCTCCGCGCCCGCCGCATCACCCGCCTTGCGCTTCGCGCGCTCCGCCGCCGGACTCGCCGTCTTGGAGCGTTGCGAGTCGGGCGCGCGCGACCGCAGCGAGTGGTCCGTGGGCGGCGGCAGCGGCGGCGGCTGCTGCGGGCTGCGGTCGGCGGCGGCGCGGTGTGATGGTTCGGCGCCAACGACGGCGGACGACAGCGAGGACTTGCCGGCTTGGGATTGCGACTTTGCGGCGGACGGCTGCGACTTGGCGGAGCGGCGCGAGCGCCGGAATTGGCTTTCGTCGTCGTCGGAGTCGTGGTCGTGGTCGGCGGAGGGATGGTCTGGAGTGGGTTCCAGTAGGGATGTGCTGAGGCGCTGCGATGATGTCTGGCTGGGCTTTTGGGCTATGGGTTGGGTGCGGACGGTGCTGGATTCGCCCCAGTATTCGTCGCCGATGCCGAAGGCTTTCTTTTTGACCTCTTCGAGACGTACGATGATGCGTGAGCGAGAAGGCACCGAAGGCTGTACTGTGTCTGTAGATGCACGCTTTGGTCGGAATCCTTTGAAGTTCTTGCGGCCGTTCCACTCTGATTTCCACTCGCGACCTTCGACATGATGCTCCGTATTGCTGTCGTCTCTCCGTACTGCTGCCGAAGCTAGTCGTGCCGGTAGGCTCATCTCCTCCACGACAGCGACATCTCGTAATCCCGCGACGTCCACATCAACGAGTCCCTGCCGTATTCTTTCTTCTTCTGCTTCAGCATCTTCCATCTCTCGCTGACGTCGCCGTCGCACTTCCTCGTTGACGTCGATTTCTGCTCCACGATCGCGTCGTCGCCTTGCTTTTTCCAGTCGCGCCTTTTCGGCCTCCCTAGCTAGTTCCTCTGCTGTCTTCGTATATGTCGTGATACCATTACCGTCGTCTACTACGCCGCCATGCATCTTCTTTCGTCGCATAGCTGCAGCTGCAGGAAGAATCTCGTCGACCACGTCAGGTGATACACGCATTTGAGAGTCGTCATTACCGTTAGCTCGGGAACGTTTTGTTCGATGTACGTCGTCCGGTGATATCGAATCGTCACTATGCTGAGCAGGCCTTTTCTTCGATGGTTGTTGTGTGATAGTGTCAGCAGGAATGGAGTCGTCGCTTAAAACGTCATCAGAATCTTGAACAGAAGGCTGGTCGAAGTCACCGAATCTTATGTAGCGTGGTTGCGCGAGTGCTCGTCTTTGTCTCCTAGGATGAAGCGTACTGCTTATCTGCTATGGATCTACTTGTTGTTCTAGTTGCTGAACTGGAGCGTCGTTGGTTGTCGAGTTCTGTTCAGGTATAGACGATTCGACAACCGCTGTAGAAGTCTCTCCATCTCTTCTCGAATTTTGAGCTGCCGGAGCTGTACTGCTAAGCATGCTCTCCTCAAATTCCAGTGCTCTTCTTAGTCCACTCGCATCATTCACGAGAATAGCATCTAAAAATTCATTTTGCAACACGGATCTCTGACCGAGTGCCAAATCTGCTTCATTGCAGAACCTCATTCCCCACTCATCGCCAGCCTTAACCGCCCACCTCACTACAACAGGGCCTTTCCCATCTCCCGGCACCCACTCACCATGTCCTTTTCCTTTAACGTACGCCACAAAGTCCTCAACAGGCGTCTCACCCGCACGAAACGCCTCAAATAGCGCCGCCTTCCCACCACCGACGGCAACAACCGGCTGCAGAGCGGCAAACTGCGCCGGATCCACAAACACAAAGGTGAAGCCCTCAAAAACGCCGGCGCGCTCGGGACGCGGCGCAAAGAACTCAGGTCCGCGCGTGACGGGCTCGCGGCCAGGCGGCGGCAGGTATCCCATCTCGACGGGCCAGCCGGCGTCGAAGTCGTCCTCGAGAAGCGAGGGGAGGGCGTCGGCGGCGGCGGCGTCGCGCGCGCTGCACGCCGCCGCCAGCATCTCTACGAACTCCTCCGTCACGATCGGCCGGCCTTCGATCAGCGCGCTTAGCGTCGACGGCGTGTTGCGCTTCGTTGCCACCACGTGCGTGGTTATGCCGGGCATGTACTCGAGCGCGAGTTTGATGTCGTGCGGCTCGAGTATGGCGCGCATGGCCGGTGGCGGCGATGATGATGCTTTCTGCGATGGCTTCACCGACATCACGGTTAAGACGGCTGGCCGCCAGTGAATGTGGAATTCGACATCGAGTTTGCCAAGTTTGATGATGTGATCATTTCCGGTCAGGCTGCGCGTTGTTTTGCTGAACTTCACGCCGTCGACTGTCGTGCCAAGTTTGGAGTCGTCGGTGATGGTGAGCTCCGATTTTTCATGGATGCGTGTGCTTGCGCCTGCTTTGACTGGCTTTACTTCGATGATAAGATGTTGCCTTGAGACTGATTTGTCCTGAATTGCATGGTACTTTGCGCCATTCTCGCGTTCATTGGGATTTGGATGTGTTCGACCGATGAAGAGTCGAGTTCCCGGCTTCAGCCATAATTTCTTATCTGCAGACATTATTAGCTAGAACCTCATTACTGATATTGTGACACACTTACGGCCAAAGACATCGCCTGTGCACTCCAAAGTCCACATTGGAGAAGTGTGCACATGAGGCAGATGGATGTGGGTGTCGATTTCAAGAGGTCGAAGTTGGAAGTTCTTCAAGCGGGGCGCGAATACGTGAAGCTTCAGGCAAACGCGCACGCTCTGAGAACACGGAATCACATGATATTTAACCTCAGATTCGGAGTAAGAGTGGAAGCACATATATTATACTCAGGTTCAGTACTGTCTACTTAGTGTGTAGCATTAAATAAATAGTTTGACACCTGGACGAAAGCGGCATGTCTTGAAGCACGTATCTTGTATCTAAGTTCCCTCCAAGACACCGATTCCAACTCCCTGTTCCGTCTATAGACTATCTAGCGGGTATTAAACCGTTAGCCTCTTACCGTAGTAAGCTAGTAATCCAGTAATCCCATTAATCCAAACCCTCTAGTCCTTTATTATCCTCAGCGTAACTCTCCGGCACCAGGATGCCCACGCAGCACGCACCAAGCATACCCTCCCAATTGACCCACGCATGGACCTCATTGAACAACTTCTCCGCGTCTTTGCCAGCAGCTCTGCGAATCTGCGCCTCGCCGCCAGGATGGAACGGAATGTACGGCGAGATGTTGTAGACGCGGCCGCGGAAGGCAGCCCACGCGGGCGCACCTTTGCGGCCGTTGTGCGCGCGCAGCTGCGCCGCCGTCACTAGCTGCGGCGACGACACGCCTGACAGGTTTGGCGTCGTGCGCTGCAGCGTCGCCCAGTCCAGCGGGCTGTAGCCCGGCGCTAGCACCACCTTTTGTCGCGCGGGGTTGGTGAGGCGGTGCGATGGGAGTTGTAGTGTTGAGGGTGAGGTAGGTGGGAGGCGGTTTGGGAGTGGGCCTGTCGGCGGTGCGCGAAGCGCTGCTGCGGTGTTTGGTTGTGTGGGAGGTCGGATCGAAGGCCGTGGAGGTGGTGGCATGAGTTTAGCGTCGAGAGATGCGGATGAGTTTGAAATCGGGTTGAGCTTTGGTGGACCACGCGTGTAGGAAGGTCCACTGGCTCGCTGAATTGAGTTTAAAGCAGGAAATGACGGCGGTGGAAGGTTCTTTAGATCTTCGTCTTCGGCTTCGTCGTCAGAGTCAGGTGGCAGTTCGAGGTTCAAAGTTGGGACGACAGGAAGTAAGCCGTTTGATTGAGCCAGTGCTTTTGGTGTTGCATCACCGAATCCATCATCTTCGTCAGAGTTTTGATTCTGCTCTTCCACGCCCTTCAAAGTATCCGCTTCAGAAACAATCAGATGGTCTCGTGCTACATCACCGTTGGGAAGATTTGCCGCCTTTGGACCGTCCTTCTTCCCGAAGAAGTAGGAGAGCATCCTCCATTTTGTTGATACGAAGATTACGGCGAAGGTAAACAGCAAGGAAATGCCCAAGAGCATCGAATGTGGTTGTGAGTTGAAGAAGATAGGAGTTTTGTCTGACTGTTTCACACAGCCCATCAGGGTCTCGGTCCCCGACTCACGTCATCCGATGGCGGCTGAGCTGTGACCATCACTGAAAGTTTTGGTTTGTTTCCATTCAAACGCCATGTAGTATCCACTTCTCATATCATTTCTGGAATAATCAACTTCAAGAAGAGGCTGTGAAGCATGTCATCAGTTCTTATTAGACGACTGCCACGAGCAACAGCATTGCGGTTCAGCATTCGTTCGGTATCATCCGGCTGTCCCTTTATTCGAAAAACTCCAAGGACGCGAACATTTCAGCGCGGTGGTTTCTCAGATATACGCGGTCGATGCAATTTCAGTACACATCAGCGGCTTCAAAGCGCAGCGTCACGGAGTGCGAATGAGATTGTAGAGGAGCTGGAAGAGCTGTAAGAGTAATGTCATTCGAAGGCAGTAATCGAAGCTAACTCGAGACTGTAACCAGGTACGAAGCGGCTCGAGATGAAGTATGCACATTCACCAGTATGCAAACTCATTATTTATAGTCTCTACAGTTCCAGATCGCCGCAGAAGAGACCGAAGAGAATACAATCTATGCTGCCGATGATCGAACGGCAGCACGCGAGCACGTAGACAAGCTTCGGACAACATACGGTAACATCGTGGAAAACCACAATTACCCACAAGATGTGAGAGAAGATGTCAAAAGAAGAGCGGGACAGAGAGTAAGAGAACTAGCAAACGCAATGACGGCTCTGGAAGAGAAGGCACAGCAGCAGGACTAATACAAAGAGTAAAGCTTTCCGCATTAAACAAGGTCATCGGGTCATCATCTCAGCTCTAGGCTATTTAGTTGGCTGCTTAGAGGCGTTCCAGATCTAAGAATCTCTAGATCAATCATAGTCGAATGTACGATAGCATAGTGGGTGAAAACGCTATTTCTTCAGCTAATGGTATTGTATTTCACTAGGATGCCGAATATCCAGCAACTCGGTCTTCGGCCTTGTGCGTTCTACGTGAATGATGAAATCCAAGGTACTTTGACTTCTGAGCACCCCAAATCCTGCATATGCATTGATATTCTCATAATTCTATATAATTAGAGAGAACTGACAGAGGAGACGACCAATTCGCCCGTAATTTGTCATTAAAGCAGTAAACAGAGATTGAAAAACTTAGGCATATCAAATATAAGTTCATAAAGGAACGCAGCAGGATATAAAGATGCTGATTAATCTAAGTAGTTCCGGCACGGTGGGCTTTCCACCACACCGGGAGAAAGATTATCCTTTTATTACTGGCATAAATCGTCCAAGACTACGGCAGGAATCTGCAATGGAACGGGAGATCTTCTTCCAGGCGGGCATTTAGCTTGGAAGTATTCGTCGAAGCTGCAGAAGTGGTTGTAGTCGTTAGATAAACCCTGTAATCTGATCATCTGATTGGACCATGACCCATCTCTGCTTAGGCAAGCATCCGCCAGATTCCGCTGGTAACAAGAATGAAAAATGCTGGGGTGATTTCGGAATTTACATTGTCATTCTTAAGACGTTATTCTGACTTCTCATGACTGACGATGTGATTCACTCAGCCGAAGCAACACGCAATCGACCCAGTGGTTGTGTTTTTAGAGCTTATTCCACAGCTCTGTTCGTTTCTCTTTATCTTTTATCTCTGATGTACTCGCTTCAGCATCCGCAAATGGCTTCACGGGCCCGCAGTGGGCTTCGCCTCAGCGTCGAGGCGACAGCGCGCGTGGTATCTAAGTTAGGGCCAACACTGCCAATGCGTACCATATCGCGGTCTCCTAGCTGGTCCAATTTGAGGCCCCTTGGCTTATCCTGTCCTGGTAACCTGCCACGAAAGCCGAGTGGAAAGGAGAGCGTAGGTGTGGAGACGCGTTGATTACTGCAATTAGTAGGTAGGTATATTCACCACCAGATGGTCTATTTTCAGTCAGTCTATCTCCTGTTATTCCCCTCACATATCTGTCGTATTGCTTCCATTCCGCGCGATGCGGCAAATATCAACTGGCCGCGCAATCCTCCCACAGTGGCGAGTGGGTAGTTAAAGGCCAATCGGCGGGTTAAGCTTGTTCTAGGCCTGAAGCCGGACTTTGGCATTTGACACAGCGCTCCTAGCACTTCGCACTTGGGATTCAGCCCATCCCTTAGACCCACCATGGTCGGGTAGCAAGACAAAAGACGTTTGCATTTCGCAAATACTACCCACTTGGACTCAGCTGGGTTGCTACGCTGTGCTGAGCCGCGCTATTCTGCCATCGGCTGCCGTGCCACGCACCGAAACCTTGGAACCATCATCTCCTCTTTTCTGCTGCTCTTCCCTGCCCTACCACTCTTTATCATTTGTTCTTGCTTCTGCACAGTTACGACATTGCCATAAACACAGCAGTCGGCATCCACTTAGACAAAGATACCACGACTACCTTCGATCTGCATCATCGCTTCTACTCCATTGGTAGAACGTCGGCCGTTGGACTTCAACCCTGATTCTCCACATTCTCTCCGCCTGAACTCTACGTAGCCAGCCCTGCGTTCTTTTTCTTCTCCATTCCATTACTGCCAATACACTTCCAACAGGTTTCTAAATCCATTGATGATTGCGCGAGACTATGTTCAAGTTTCGCCGCCGCGATGGTGACTACCAGCGGCTGGCTCGCATCTCCACCGACAACCTCCAACGACCCTTCAGCCGGAGCGCGGACGATGACAACGACGAAGACATAGTATTCCATGCCTTTGACGTGCAAAACACCACTCGCAAGACATCCGCTATCGATGCTATCCACGTAGCCACACACATGCTGCCATGGCGTTCCCGACGGCCACGAAGCAGACGACGCTCGAGTTATCCTACTCGTTATCTACGACTCTTCATCCGTTTCGCAGCCGCTACCCTCGCCATCCTCATTACCATTATTATCCTCACTCCTATCGTCATTCCTTCGTATACCTACCGACCCAAACATTACACAGGCACCAATCCCAACCGCGAGAAAGTCTTCATCGCTGCCAATATTGTAAATGAAGACCTAATAAGAGGAGCCTGGGGTACTCGAGTCCTAGAGTTGATTGATATTATTGGACCGGAGAATACATTCCTCAGCATTTATGAAAATGACAGTGGTCCAGGCACCAAAGCGGCGCTGCATGAATTTGGCCAGAAAGTGAAATGTACAAGAGGTTCAAAAGAACTTTAATTGTATACTGCTGACAGATTGATATCAGGTAACTCATCTATAATTTCCGGTCACATTAATCTCGACACTTTTCCTTCAGTGCAAGTTCTTCCAGGCCAGCACCTTCACCGACGAATCCAATACCTATCCGAAGTCCGCAACCGAGCATTACGTCCTCTCGACAGTGATTTCGAGTTCAACATGACGACCATTGACGACTACACGACCTCTTCCTACACCGCATCCGACCTACCCGTATTCGACAAACTCCTTTTCCTAAACGACATCGTGTTCTCGGCCGCCGACGCAGCCGACCTCCTCTTCGCAACGAACCTCAACCCCTCCACCGGCCGCACCGACTACCGCGCCGCCTGCGCAATGGACTTCATCAACGCGTTCAAATTCTACGACATGTTCGCGCTGCGGGACGCAGAGGGGTACAAAGCCGGGGTGCCATTCTTCCCATTCTTCTCGTCGGCCGGGCGCGGCATCTCGCGCGCGGCGGTGCTCTCCCAAACGGACGCCGTGCCCGTGCGCGCCTGCTGGGGCGGCATGGCGGCGTTCGAGGCGCGCTGGTTCCAGCGCGACGCCACGCGGCCCGACGCAAAGCCGCTGCGCTTCCGCGCCGAGACCGACCTCTTCTGGGACGCGTCGGAGTGCTGCCTCGTGCACGCGGACCTCGCGTACGCGGCGGCGCACGCACCCGACGCTGCTGATGCCGAAGATGGCGGAGGAGGTGCGGGCGCAGGCGTCTTTGTGAATCCGTTCGTCCGCGTGGCGTACGGGCCGCGCGCGCACGCCTGGCTCGCCTTCACGCGGCGCTTCGAGCGGTTGTACACGCTAGCTCACACCGTCGCGAACGTAGCAGCACGACTGCCGCCGCGGCAGCTGCGCCGCACGGAGGAGCCGGGACAGCGCGTGCTGCACTCAGAGTGGGTGTACGACGGGCCGGTGGGCGCGGCGCCGGCGAATGCCAGCGTTGCGCTCGCCGATGTCGGCCATTGGGAGACGCGGCGCCGGGTGGCGAGGCCGGGCGGGTTTTGTGGGTACCGCTTTATGCTGACGCTGAAGGAGCGCTGGGCGCCCGGCGAGCGCATTTGGGAGAAGATTGAGGCGCCGGCGGGGTGGAGCGATGAGGGTTGAGGGGATGATGAGTTGTGGCGCTTGGTGAGCGTTGGCTGCATACGCTGGCGTTCTGGATTGCTGAGACTGCGCGTTGTTGCGGCGGTTCATGGCGTTGCAGCACGCATGTCTGCTGCTTTGGTGTCGGGTGAACACTGGTGCTGGCTCCATCTGAGCGGAGAGCGGAACGACTGCTCAGCGGCGTTGAGGTGCGCATTGATTTGGGAAGAGCATTGCACTGGCTTGCTTCTTGATTGCGGGCATGAGGAATGGTGTGAGCAGAGATGGCTTCAACGGGACTTTGTAAGAACTGCGCCGCTCACTTTGTACGGCTAGTTGTTTCGATTCGGTGTAAATATATTCTAGCACTCTGCGAAGTCCTGAGCCATAGTCATAGTGATTGACGCTCATGTCCTGTCTCGCTATTCTTTCCATTTCCTAATTTAGTTCTACCGGTCCTTCTATAAGCCCCTCACGCCTTCCCATACTCTGAAGAGCCTATCTCTGGCTCGCAGTACAATCTACATTCGCTTTGAAACGGCTCAGGTCTTGTATTACCGCAGAATAAGGTATATCGAATTCAGTATTGGGATCATATTAACAAGAAAATTCCAATCAGGGTGCTTTTTAGCAGGAGTAGTCTAGTGGTTATGATGTCGCCTTTACACGGCGAAGGTCGGGGGTTCGACTCCCCCCTTCTGTAGCGGTGAAACCACCATTTTCTTTTTGCAATTAGGGATCTGATGTGGGAGACTTTCTTTTTTGATAGAACAGGCCTGTGATGTGCGGTGGCGAAGAGCAAAGTAGTGGTCAGCCAACGACATATCGGAAAGGGCGTCACGACATTCGACACACAAATTAGTGGGACAAATATGTATATTACACACACCACGCCTCTTCTCGCCCGCAATCTAAAGACGCATCGCAAACGACAAGCCAGAAACAAAAAGGGGGATATGCTTGTTCCTTGCCCGAAAGGTGAGTGCGGTGTGTGTATGTGCATGTGCGTGAGAGAGCTCGCGCGATCCCAACCCGCACTCTCGAGTGCGTGGTGAGATCGGAGCCACTCTAGCACGCCACGAGCCCAGCGCCGTCGAAAATGCAAGCAGACGAAGGAAAAGGAGACGTGCCGGCAATACATACACAGCACGCCGCAAGACCACCACCGCTACCACCATCTACTACTCACTCCTCGCCCTCGCCCTCCCCATCGCTCTCATACTCAAATCCCTCCGGCCTTACCGCCTCCTCGCCCTCGCCATCATCCTCCTCATCCACCGCATTGAGCACACCCGCCGCGGCGAGCGCACCCGCGCCCGGCACAAGCGCGTCGTCGAGCGCGGCCGCCGCGGCCGCAGCTCTACTCGCGTCGGGCGTGAGCGGCTGCGCGCCGGCGGCGCTCCCAAGCTGGGCGCCCGGCGCGGCGGCAGCGGCAGCGGCGGCGACCGCCTTCTTGACTTTCAGCTCGAGCAAGTCCTTCGGGTCGTCGGGGGCGCGGTCGTGCAGTAGGACGACGCCGCCGGAAGGCTGCGGGAGCTCAGCGATGGCGTCTTGCGGGTGGTGGAGCACACGTACCTTTTTCACCGGCCGGTAGCGGCCCTCGCCTGGGAACGAGATGAACTTGAGCTGCGCGGGGAGCACGCGCGACATGTTCTCGAGGAAGTAGCCGGTCTTCTCGGGCGGCGTCTTCTTGCGCGGTGTTTGCGGGTGCGGCGTCGTCGACGCGCCGCTGCCAGTGCCGTTGGTTTCGATTGCTGTTGAGTCTTCGTCGTCCTTTTTGCCGTCTTTCTTGCTGTCGTTGCCGTCGACGTCCATTTTGCCGTCTTCGTCGGCCGATGGCTGCTTCGGTGTTGTTGGAGTTTGGTCGACGTCCATGCTCATGCTTTCGCGGCGAGCCATGCGTTCCTTTGCTTGCTTGCGACGTTTGGCTTGGGCGGTAGTCGAAAGAACGGCTGTCTTGATTTTCTCTGGAGCTTCTTCTTGTTTCGTCTCTTGCTCTGGAGGATAGTCGAACATAGATGGACGGGTGGCGCTGTAGAACTTGAAAGATGGAATCTCGAGGTCTTGATCGACACCGATGATTGATGTAGGAATGAAGGCGAGAGAGAGGAAGTGGGTGAATGGGAACCAGTACCAGTATTGCGTGAAAACTGCCATACCAACGATTGCAGTCATGTTGAGATTGCCGGTTTGAGTTTGAAGTCCAATGGTGCAATTCCGACCACCAGCATCAATGATACCAAGTGCCAGTGCGCAGCCGAACTTCGCCATTGCATCTTCATGTCGATCGCTGATGACTTTTTGAAGTTGCTTGCGGATCATACCAACCTTGGGGTTCATTGCTTCATTCTGCTGGACGAGAATCATTGCAAGAGAGATCAAAGCACCCTGACGAACAAAATCGACAGAGTCCTTCATCATCGGTTCCAGCAGATCGACGGCTTCAGCGAGACCAGTTCCAGCACATGCAATACCGAGTGCCATTGTCGCACCATAGCGGACATGTGGATTGTAAGACTCAGCAAGAAGTTCTACCATGCGCGGAACGTTGCCTGGTTTGCGGAAAAGCACAAAACCAAGTGACATGACAGCAGCCCGACGAACATCATCACTGACATCGCTGACGGCAACATGAAGCAATTTTCGGACGGCTTTGTTACTGCTCGTTCCACAGTATGCCAAAGCCAGTGCCATGATACCACCATATCGGAGAGTCGAATCTGGATCATCCAGTAAACCGTTGATTAGTTCGTCGGCATTTTCTTCACGCCCATACATGACAAGAGCCATGCCCATTGCCAATCCACGCTTGATCTTCTCGTGCTGCGTGTCGTGCGCGTATTGGATCATGTCTTCGAGAACTTTGATATTGCCGGTTCCAAGCATTACAAGACCCATTGATAGACCAACTGCTTCACCGTTGATGGCAGAATCTGTGTAAAGAACTTGCTTCAGATCTTCGTAGATGATTTCAGAACCGGTAGCCATGCCTGCGACGCCCAAACCCAAAGCGCCACCATGCTGAACGACTTCTTCGGTGGCTTTTGTAAAGTTGGTCTTGAGGTAATCTAGAACGTGTGTGCCGTGGTTTGTATAAATGAGACCAAGAGCAAACAGAGATCCTCCCTGGCTGTAAATTGAGCCGCTCATCGTGCCTTCTTTTGGAAGATAAGGTTCCAGCAGTTTCTTTCCTTGACCTAAGTTGCCACGATGAATAACGCCGAGAGCAGCTGTAGCCGTGAATTTAGACCAATTGACAGCTTTGCCGAGCCACTCAAGATTTTCTCGAATGAATGAGTCGTTCATAGTTCCAGAGTTCATAAATGCATTGGCAAAACTAACGCCGGTGTGGAAGATGGAGTTGCGAGCCTCGAGACTATCCCGAACCTTGTTGAGAACGTTCTTGTCGGTATGATTGTTTCGGAATAGAAATTCCAAATTCAACTCAATACCCTTGGTACCGCGCAAGATATGTCTTATCGACTCGTAAGCCTTTTTTTGCTCTTCCGTGACGCTCTTTTCTTTTGTCCTTGAAACCATGGTTGTAGACTCGCCATTTCGATTCTCAACTTCAGCTAGAAGTTGATCCGTCTCTTTTAGTTCATCCACCGATTCAGTGGGATGTATGCTGCCGTTGATCGTGGGTTTATCTTCGTCTTGCTTATCCTCAGTCTCAGGAAGTTCATCCATGACTTTGGAGAGGAATTCTTGTGTGCCGTTCTCGTAGAGATCAAAGGAGATTTGATAGGCAGCGGCCAGTGACAGACCATCTTCGCGATCGACTAGATGTTTAAGCATATTCGAAGCCATTTCGTGTTGGCCGAGGTATACGACGCATTTAGCAATGGAGAAGTAGTCAGGGTTCGGAATATCATTGAGAAGGTCGAGAATAAGGCGAAGAATCTGTAGAACATGAGTATTAACATCAGAGAATGAATACAGTCGAATAGCGTACCTCATTTCGCAAGCCACGCTCCTGGACAACGTTCATGCAGATGTCCAAGACGTATTCCATGATTTCTTCTCCTTTGTTGCCATTTATCTGAATCGGCTTCTTTCCAGCGACTTTGTTATCTTGGCTAGCACGGAGGATGACTTCTCTCAAGATTTCAAGGTTCCTGGCTTCAACGGCAATGCCAACCACTTGATGGTAAGCTCCAACTGCGAAGCAGCTCTCAAAGAGTCTCCGAACAATCGCCTGTAGACTTTTCTGCACATGACGTGACAGAGCCAGAGGTGAAGACTGAGAGCCAGTCACTCCGGCATTGCCGCCGCCCGGAACCGAAGTATCGACGGTGGACGAGTCTTGACGAGAGAGGAGAGACTTGGAGGGCAGAGCGGATTGTGAGAAAGGAGTGGTCGGTGAAGCCATCACGGCCGAAGCACTGGCAGCACCGTTTGTAGTCGATGGGAAGGCAGTGGTCAGTTGAGAAGAATGTTGGTTGGCGGTACTGGCCGGAGCGGCAGGATTGTGCATCGCAGACAACGAGATGTACGTGTCGACGCATTTTGCTTTGGATAGCCATGTTAGTTGTTGTTCACAGACTGCTTTGAAAATGAGTCCAGACTCACAGATTATTGTATCCTCATATTCTCCGGGATATTCGATGTCAAAAAGCTTGCCAGCTCCGAGAGCAAAGATCATACTCTCATTGTATTCCTGCAGGTGATAGTACACCTTGGAGGCTACCAAGGCGGCGAGTTCGCGATCCGGAAACGATTCATCTTCGTAGAGGGCCTCACTGTGTGCTACAAGTTAGTAAATCATCCGTGGAATGGTATGGAATCGCAAGGCGCATCGAGGTGGCTCGCGAGAGTCACTTTTTGGGTGTCGATGACCAGCTGCATTCACACAGCACACGTACATTTGTCCTATTGATCCTGAAACCTCTGGCCACACCAGATCGATGTTGTCGTTGATATGGTTGAGGGCAAAGCTTCGAAGAGCATCGTCAGGCTCGGACAGAAAGCCAACGAGACCGGCCACCGACGACATGTTGGCAATGTTGTCGGGGCGTGATGGATGAGAAGATGAAGCTGACGAACCGAAGCGTCGAACGAGCTTGGTTGATGAAGCCGACGAGACGACAAAGAGGTGAGGTGATGTGTGATGTGTGGATGATTACGGAGCTTTAGAAGGGTTGCCGGGGGCGTCTTTGCTTCGGCGCCAGAACGGATGCGAAGATGATGGGCGTGCAGGATTCAAAGGCCGGTCAAATGCAGTCGGATGGATGGGAAAGAGCGATGGAAGAAGTGGGAAATATGTGGATGAATGGAAGATGATGGGTCGGATTAGCAGCTTCTCAGCTTCACCACGTCGTAAACTCTTGTTGGTTTTGGCACACGCGCACCGAATGGAGCCTGCGAGCCTGTGAGCCTGCGAATCACAGGCAAGGACAATACGCGCCACTGCTGTCCCTGTGCAGTCGATGCCTGACGGTGCTCTCTGTGCTCCATCGCCTTCCACGCTGACCTTTACGCTTTAGACGATCGGCTTGAGACGCAAATCAAAGTTCCACCTCATCACTCGTACAATCATCCACCACAAGCAGTGCTGCCGCTTTCTCTCACGGCTTCCTTCACTCTACGCTCCTTTGTAGGCGCATCCACGCCTGCGGCAATGCTTAAGTGCCGCCTTCATTAAATCCTCCCTTTTCAAAACGCCATACCCGTCAACGCCGCATTTGGTCTGTCTGGCCGTAGTCTGCGCGAGCATTCGACTCGTGCGACTCTTAGACTATAGGCAGTCTGTGTTCTTGGATGACTGCCTCTGTGAGGCCAGCCATATCCTCGTCTTCGTCCTTCGCTTGTACCACAGTCTCCGCAAACAAAAGCCACAGTCCGGCACCATGGATATTCGCAACATTCTCAACACCGACGGTGACACCAGCAAAAATGCCGCTGTTCATAGAGTTGGCTCTTTTGCGCAACCATCACCACATCCATCCCTTCCACGCCAGACGTCCATGCCGAACATTCCTCCAGACTACCGCCAAAGCTACTCTCCTCTCGTACCTACTCCTACACATCAATCACCCACTCAAACATCTTACTTTCGCGACCGCAGTTTGAGTGTGAGTCCAAAGACAAAGGTAACGAGTTTGAGCGCACCACACATCAATAGCGGCTACGAATACGACGTTATCCAGAATCCCACACCCGTATCAAATAATGGCCATCCTGTTGACATTCCACATTACCAACAAGCTTCCATTCATACTTCGCCGGGACAAACATTGATGGCTCCACCATCTTACAACAGCAACTCACCAGTGCAAACTATCCGTCCGCAACCCGTTCAAACCCATCCGTACGTTGCCGCTCATCAAACGCCTCCGGCTCAGCAACCTTCCTATCCCGTTCACATACAACAAACTCACCACTCACCTGTTTCCTACTCACACAGCTCACACAGCTCTCACGGTGCTCAGAATAGTATAAGCACTCTTCGACGAGCCTCTCAAATCTCAGCAATGACTGAATCACCCATTGCCGCTTCTCGTAAAAGAAGTCTTGAATCTTCTACAAGCGAAACTAGTCAGCAGCCAGCACCTAAAAGACGAAGACATGAAACTCCTCCTATTTGGGCCGTACGCTTCGATCGAAGTAAAGAGAAGGTATATGATGGTCCGCGCATTGAAATCACTCCTCATCAGCACCAACCACTTTCTCTGCAAACAACTCAGCGATCCGTTACTCCCGCAGATATCAAGAGTGAACAAAGAAATGAGTCCAAGGTGAACGGTCACTCATCAACACCTCCACGACCTCAAAGTCGTGCTTGGCAACAAGAGACGCCTCCAGGTTGGGAACCAAACTTCGACAACATGATACCATATAACGACGTCGTTATGGAAGTTGCCGATCGCATCTATGACAATATCGTTGAATGTCCGTGGGAACTTCCTGAAGGCAGTACATGGGAGATTGAAGCCAAGCTTGGACACATTATCGACAAGAAGACGGGAGAGCGACTCTACCTACCGGTGCGGAGCGAAACGATTCTAGACCAAGGATGGGCAAGCGAAAACATCCGATTCGACAGCAAGATGAGCATGGCGCAGCACAAGGCACTGAATGTGTATCTCAACCACGAAACCGGCAAGTCGCAGCAACGGCGCGAGAAGATCCAGTACCAGCACATGGTGCAAGTGGACAAGTTCTACGAAGTGCCAGCGGCGATGCTAGAGCGGCTGCCGGAGTTCCTGCAAAAGTGCCGGGCGCGCAAGCCGCACGTGCGACCGCGGGTGCGCATCAGCACGGACGCGAAGACGGGCGCGGTGCGCGAGAGCATCATCAAGTTCCGCATCGAGGACCTGGAGGTGTACTGCCCGCGGCGCGCCGACCAGTGCGACTACCGCGTGTCGATCTCGCTCGAGTGGCGCTACCCCTGGCCCACCGAGCATCTGCTGGAGGTGCGCGAGGACGGCGCTGAGCTCAATCGCCGCAAGGATCGCATGAGCTACGCCCACCAAGCTATGCGCCTCGACCTCACGCAGGTGAAGGGTGAGGCTGCGGAGCCTAGCCATGAGATGGAGGTGGAGTTGTTGCCGGAGTTGGTCATCGAGGAGGGGAGGAAGGCCGCCCGCAATGAGGATAACAAGTACGAGGCGCTCATTGGCACCTATCTGAACTATGTGCGGGCGTTGAGCCGCGCTGAGGTCGGCGTTCCTAGGTGACTCGGCTGTTTGGACCGAGAGGCCACGAGCTGAGACACAGACACGAAGGAATGGCTGAGGAGGTTGCGTAGCATATTTATCGCTTTTCGTTCACATTATCACGCGACGAGATACCAGAGTGGCAAACTTCACTCAGTTTGAGAACAGATTTTGTAATGCATCAATTATACGGGACTTCTAAGGTTCATTTATACATGACAACCTCTTATTCTAAGGAGCTTGCTACGTAGTCATATTATAAAAATCGGACAACTCATTTAGTCTGATTACTGTACACTATGAAAGACGGTAGTAGTCTCCTTAGGGTTTCCGATCGTCGCTGTAGCCATCGATCATGAGCAATTGATTGTGGTCTCTACAATCTGTCTCTTAGGTGATTATAACAACTCATAGATTGGTGAAATAGGGGCAAAGTAGGTGGAAGCGAATCGCGGTTAAGGAATCGAAGTCTACTTCAGCGATAGCACAGGATGTTCCAAAAAGCGTGGAACTTCCAATTACAATAGCAGATGCCTCTAGCTTACAGTGACTATATATGAGGAAGCGTTAAGGCAGTAAAAGACCGTCCCGTTTGCAACTAAGATTCTAACTAACTATCTACCACCTACTACATTATATTAGCGAGGCCGGATACGCCTAAATTGGAAGGTTTCGCTGATGAGGCTAGGATCGGTTCAATGTATCCCCGGACAATCTAGAGTACCGTACTCATTAAAAATCCATCCATTGCAGTCGCAGCCACATACCCATAATCATCAAATGTAATCCCGAATGGATCAAGTATTGTGGATGACATCCCAACATGGAGGAAGACTTCGCACCTCCCTCTTATCCACCACCATTCCTTACAAATGAGCAAATTCTATCATTCGCCACACAAGGCCATATGCCGCTTCCGCTATCACCTGAACTCCAGCAGATTTACGACAAAGTTTTCGAAACAGCAAAGCGATTCTTTGCGCAGGCCGACGAAACCAAGTCACAGCTCTATCCGTCTCCGCAAGGCCGACCCGAACTCGGCTTCACGAAGAACGCCGGCGAGAAGCAATACCTGACGCTGCGCAGCAGCGTGCATCCCGACACGGCCCTCGAGAACCACATACGCGGCGCCTGGCGGGACACGGGAATGCTGCTTCTGCGCATCCTGGTGGACTTGGCGCGCGCGATGGGCCTGGCGGATGCGGAGCGGGTGTGGGATGGCGTGCTGGACGGGTGTCTCGCGTTGCCGGAGTCGGAGGAAGAGGCGACGCCCACCATCTTGAGGATGTTCGAGTATGCGCCGCTGTCGGGGGTGGCGGAACCGCATTTCGATATCGGGCTCTTGACGCTTTGTGTTTGCCAGGGCGATGGCCTGCAAGTCAACCACTTGACTGGTGAAGGCCGGGTGTGGAAAGCTGCCGAAGGGCCTACGCTGCTTATTGGGACGGCGTTGCAGGCTCTGACTGGCACGAAAGTGAGAGCGGGCCTGCATCGCGTTGTCGCTAATCCGAATGGTCGGAGCAGCATTATCTTCGCCTTGAGGCCATCATTGAGGCATGAAATGGATCTAAGGGTTTTCAGTGGAGGTGTCACTGCGCCGCTCAAGGAGTTTTGGGAAACGCATATTAGCGAGCGATACAATATCAATGCTTCAACCGAAGAGCGAGAGCGTCAGAAAGCGACAATTGTGAAGCGGAAGCAACAAACACAAGGCTGAAGTTTAGAAATGTTGTTTTGAAAAAAAGCGTGAGGCAATTGCCATTGAGGTGCCACGTACTGCTCGCACGCTTTTATTCAACCGAGAGTCCTGTTTGATATAGGGCTTCACGAACGTGTGGCATCGCGAAACATTGCCATGTGTCGAAGTCATATTGAACACAATGAGCTAAGTGCACAACGTACATGAACAGACGGACTGGAGCTTTGCCGAATCGTCTTTATGAATCGAATCTGTACATCATACAGGATTCCGGCGACAACTACAGAAGGGAGGCGTCCGAATTACCAATATTTACACAAAATGACAGCAGTTCTTGATCCAATCTTTGCGATCTTCTCTCATGCTCTTCCTCAAATGGAATGGGTTCTAAGTAGAATGGGTATGGCTCTAGGGCCGGTGGCCAGCCTAGTTGGACTTATATTGGAGATAACTCCTGGGACAATTGGCTTTCTATAACGAAGGAGTGGAAGGGCAAAGTACTAGAAGCTGCCGGTACTCTCCTTTTCTAGGTGGATCATTATGGTGCTGTTTCTGGGTATCTTATTTGTGCCGGGCGTTGGGGGAATGGTGGTCGTAGGAGAGATGATCAAACAGTACGGGAATTGCGTAAAGTTAGAGTGATACCATCAAAGGCCGGACTCTTCTTAGATACACCTCAACTGTCGTATATGGCATAGACTCACGGCGGTCTCGCTAAAAGCCGTCTTCTCCCAACATTGCGCTACGGTGCAACGTCCGGACTGGTCAATGTGTCCGTCTCTGTCTTGAGGATGCTCCCAAGAGTTGTATTTCTCAAGAGAATCCTGTCAATTAACACGCGCATGTGCTGCTTGAGGGTCTCGACGAGGACAACATTTGGCAGCTTTGAAAGATATAGAGACGCTCTACTTCCTTGAGAAACTCGGGATCTGTATTACGAAGAGAGCCGTTACGCTCCATATCGATAAAATAGCTGCTGAGGTCTGCTTCGGCGGATCTGATATAATGGCGTTTTAAGCTCTGTATGACGCTAATCTTGAAATCCATGGTGAATGCGATAGCACGTGTGGGAATGGTTGGGGCGTCTTAAGCCGACCATCGGAAAACTAAGTAGAATATCGTATCCAAGGGGAGTCGGCGCGCTATAGAAATTGAGTGACATCTCCAGCTGGACGTGGCACAACTTTTCCTAGCTTAGAATATGCGGTTGCCAGGAACTTGCCGAACTTCTTGGCTGAATGCTTGACTAAAGGCTTGTTTCCTCGACATGATGACCATCTGGTAGAAGCTAGATCGATCTTTTCTTTTTGTCTTTTCGCTTAGAGTACACCAACAAAATATAAACACTGTTCACATAACAATGGACTTCGAATTTGACCGGAATCTAACGCAGTGGCAAGTCGATGATTGGTTTTCAACTGTGCGAACAGCTGGTCAGTCAACACGATATGTCATGCAATTCTTCTTAATGTTCTTCACTTACAAGCTCCGTTGCATGGACCTTTCGAGCTTCGTCAGCCACCTTCGTTCATCGTTGAACCTTCCTAGTTAAGTAAAGTTGGTGGCGGTGGTGACATTCCCATACGGTACATTTCATACATTCCCTTAGCCTCCGGCTATTCCACTTTCTTAGCAAAAAGCGCCTTTTTGCGGACTCTTCAACTGGCACACGTTGCTACAATCTCTACCCTGATTTGCGAGATGTTCTAGAAGAAATGTTGCCTTTCAAACCTTTCGAGTAATGCATTAAGGGGAGCCAATAATATAAGTTTGCCAGATGCCCCAGTTTATCTGATTTCTCGTCAGAAACCTCGGTGCTTCATTGCCCACTCTTCATCAGATTGTATATCTTTTCCTAATCCGGAACTCTGTTAGCATGGCTCGTGGTTTCGAAGTCCTCAAATTTGTCACTTTGGCAGCCCAGTAAGACAAGAACTCCGTTTCATTCTTTTCTTAACTGACTTTCTTTCTCAACCGGCAGACTTCTTTCACTGCTACCATCTACAGTCCAAGCACAAACTTCTTGCGATACTGTTCAAGATGGATACACTTGCGATCCAGCGCTCTCTCAACTATGGGGAGAATATTCACCATACTTTACTCTTGCAAACGAACCAGGATCTATTTCAACTGATGTTCCACCGGGCTGTGCTGTAGATTTTGTTCAACTTCTTTCCCGTCATGGATCTCGTTTCCCGGATTCAGACAAAACTGCAAATTATAACGCTTCCGTGCTTGTCCTCAAAAATGGTCTCAAAACATTCACTGGAAACTTCAGCTTCCTTGCAAATTGGACTTACAACCTGGGTGCCGATAACCTCACTCTTTTTGGTGAACAAGAAATGTACAACTCTGGAGTCAAGTTCTATGAACGCTACAAACCTCTTACCGCATTCAATGTTCCTTTCATCCGAGCAGACCAAGTCTATCGATGTGTTCAATCCGCTCAGAACTTTAGCGCAGGATACCATGCGAGCCGTGAGGCTGATTTCTTTTCTGACCACTTCGACGGATATCCTTATGGCATCCTTGTCATCAGCGATGATGTAGGCTACAACAACACTTTGGACCCATCAACATGCAATAACTTTGAAAACGGATGGGAATCACAGACTTCTAATGACGCTGAAGATACTTTCGAAGATGTCTTCCTCCCATCCGTCATTACCCGCATCCAAGGAGAGACTGGAGTTAAATTGTCCAAATCAAATGTCAAGGATATCATGGATATGTGTCCTTTCGAAACTGTTTATTCGCCAACCGGTCAAATCAGTGATTTCTGCTACCTTTTCAACAGTACTGAATGGGCTTACTACAACGGGTATCGAAATATTGATAAGTGGTATGGTTATGGTGGAGGTATGTCAGGATTGAATATCTATGCTTCTTATTGAATTTCTCGCTTTGAACCTATTTACTTACCGTTCACACGCAGGCAACTTCCTCGGCGCTGCTCAAGGTGCTGGCTGGGTTGCTGAACTGATTGCACGATTGAGTTCATCATCCATTATCCCAGGTGGAGCTGTGAACACCACGCTCGACAACAGCCGATCCACCTTTCCTCTTGGTCTCCTTCTGTATGCCGACTTCTCTCACGACGACCAACTGACCTCCATGTTCTCGGCGATGGGCCTATACGATGCCTTAACCGCAAGTGGTCTATCCAACACGACCATCACCACCCCAACCGCCGCGAACAACTACTATTCAGCAGCATGGACTGTGCCATTTGCATCGCGCATGTACGTGGAGAAGATGGCGTGCATAGGTGACTTGCAAGAGATCCTTGAGGGACAAATTATCGAGGAGTATGTGCGTCTCATTATCAACGACAAGGTTATCGCTATCCCATCAGAGATCTGCAAGATCGACGAGTACAATCGCTGCACGCTCACCGACTTCATCAACGGTGAAAAGGCTCAAATCGAGAATTTGAACGCTCAGTGGAATGAGTACTGTTAGATGATGGGTTGACAGTGGAGAAAGGGAAGACAGAAGCGAAGAGAGACTAATGAACAATTCCATGTACATATTAATGAGAATGGCTATACTCTCCCGTTGCGGTAGTTTTAAAGCTAAGCGCACACTGACTGCTCCAATGCATGGAAATAACTACCTATCGCTCAATTGCAGTGCGTCCTAACTTGTTACTATATCTCAAAATCCCGATACAAGGCCCGCAATACAAAGCCGAATTCTGTATCAAATTACTTAATTTTCGCCGCAATTTCTCGCCGTGCCCATGCCGAAGACAGCTCAATCAACATTGTCAAATAAGTGTGAACGTCTCAAGCTTCATGCCCCTTGCTGTAAGTACTTCTGCGTAGAAACTCGCGTTAGAGTTGATTATCTTGCCATTAATTTTATTGTGAAGGTCTGTACGTCGGATCGCATGATCTGGTTCTCCGTTGATAGGAACCTCTTCCCACTCATCCACGATAAGGGACAGGCGAGGATCTTGGTTGCTTCGTTCCATTGTCGTAGTGTTTAAGTAGTGGGGAACTAGTCGACCATCATTGCCGGTGGATAATTGGATACGATATGAAGGCTGAAGGGGACCAAGAAACTTTTCGCCGAACATTATCCCGTGCACAAAGCAGGCTCCAATAACATAAAATTGATCTAGACAGTCTAGGCTTCGGCGAAGGAGGATTGGCATAGAGCAGCCGAGGAAGATGCAGATGTAGTCGTCTAGCAGATATTTCAGTACGTGCAACTTAGAGTCTCAGAGCGCCTACATACCACATTGAACTTCGCTAGAGGCGAGGCCTATGAAACCTTCCGCCGTAGTGACAAAGGCCCAATCTAGATCATCGCCTCCAAAACTGTGCTGAATTTCTTCGGTGAGCTCTGAGTTCGCTAGGTTGTCGTCCGGTACAGAGATTATCTTCGAGAAAATTTCCTTCCAGTGTGTTCGAGTGCAAAATTCAAAATATATGTAAGTGTCCGTATCACGGTACATCGTGTATGTCGAAATCAATACATCTAATAGCGAGTCATTGCGCACCTTCTCAGTCATGCACGAAATTTTCGACCATGATTCTCGTATAAGACTCGGTAATCGATGTAGGTTCCTGGATATAGGCTTTCCTACGCTGCTTACAGTTGCTATTTTAAGCCCTTGAGCCTTCAACTGATCTGGTGCAGAGAATACTGCTTGGGCGGTAAACGAACCATCAGCAGCCCAATAAGCAGGAAGGACACCAGAGACACCGCGAGAGTCGCTCCAGGTTGGGACCCATGTTGGGAGACCGAGTGTTCGATTGTGCATTCGCCCGTATTGGAGAGCGTCCAATCGATTCGAGTATCGCATGAGTTCGAGAAAGGATTGTTTAAACACTTCAGCGAAAGGCAAAGCATAGTTGATGGGAATACGCTCCGCAAGTTGTTCTGGAATGAGGCCCAAGATGCCGTAGATCCTGTCCCGTGGATCCGTACACTTCCTACCTTCGTTGCCAGCTAGTAATTCGAGTGGTGTATAATGTGGCCAACAGAAGCTGTTCCTAATTCTCCGCAAGGCCTTTGAGAGACTTAACGAAGGTGAATTTTTGCGGACGAGGCGCAACACTGACAAACGTATCAAATTCCATGGGACAACTTCGTTGCCGCACTGTAAAATAGAGCCTCGGCGGCACATAAGCACCTCTTGAACTATCCATAGCCGTTCAAACCACGAGCTGTTAAACAAGTCGTCCAATGCTTGCCAAGCTGTATCATTGTATGGTAGTTCAACCGAATTGTGCCACCAGTCTAGTTCCACCGCATCGGGAGACCGTAAATGATTATTGCAGGTCGTATATTCTACTTGACTTCCAAAGTACGCTAGAGTTGATAGAGCCAAAGAGCTAGAATTTGTCGCCGGACCAATCCAGAAAACAGTCCGTTGAGCTAGTTTGTAGATGTAACGCATTCGTGACACTTGTGCATTACGCTCAGGAATATCGGCTTGGTTAATGCAAATGGCGTCTATCCAAAGCACACGGTTGCTTTCTACATATCGTAGATGGCGTAGTACGGAAGCTAGACTCTTATTGATGTAAACTTCTCCTACAGAGCCAGACGTTGAGGCCGCAGTCCGAGCGAGAAGAGTCTCCGTTTTATCTGTTGAGCCCCATGCGTATGAAAGTGCTTCGAATTTCGGTTTATAGGTCGGACTTTGATTCGTCGCATATCCATCGTAAGCGGCGAGAGGAAATTGCGGGTCTGGATGTGTCCAAGTCGTGTTTTCTGTGCACTGCTCTTCGAAGATGTATCGACCGTCCAACGTCTCATAAACGGACCAACCAGGAGGCACTGTACTCCGCAGCTCTTTGATCGGCATCCGAGTGCCTTCGTTTTCTTCTGGGGTCGCAAGGTGCACGTGCGTTATTAACACCTCGAGTGGATCAACAAGCTTGCCGGGAAGAAGCGTGAGAAGGCGGATTTCATCAACTGTATCCAGTCTCGAATACTCGTACGGCGCCATAGATCAGGACAGGTTTGACCAAGGGAATTATTTAAACTCAGCGCCAACTCGTTCTCTCGAATCTATGAAACAAAGTGCGAAAGTTTGTTGAAAAGGCTGCGACCTTTAAGAGGCTGAGGTCGTGGCGTCTACGTAATTTTAGTGGGCGAGTTAGAGCTTTATGATAGAGTAGAGACGTTTAAAGCGGCGAGAATGCGACGAGTATCGTACCGCCAAACTCGACGAAGAACACCGCGACAGTAAGATTATGTGTACACCGAATTATTATTAGATTACATGCCCTTACTCGAAACAAGTCAGTCAACATTAGCTGGCTACATGTATGTTACTCGGATGGCACTGCCACACGTTCAAGCATCTTCACTTTGAATGTCTCATCCGTACATCTTCCAATTCCTAGTACCTTGTTGTGCAGCTCTATGAAAACGCACAAGATCTGCGCAACGTCAGATACCCTAATCGCATCTGAAAGAGATACATACCATTTCGAATTCGTTACGGAAAGGCCTACACTCAATCCGACGGATAAAGAGATGGTGATAACAATGAAAAGACAAGTGAGCGACCCGATCACGTATTTTCGTCTCTTCGCTGCCCGCTTCTCAGCATCCTGTCCGATATGATCCAACTTTCCCGTATCTCCCAAAGCGGCGCCTGGCTTTTCAACATCAGTTTCTAAGGAACTCTGTCCATGCGACCGAGGCGCTGGTGGGATTTGCGCTTGTGTTCCAGCTTGCGGAGGAGACTGAGTTTCCGAGAATGTCGATGTACCGTCGTCGCTCATGCCTGATTCGTGTTGGGAAACTGGAACGGTGTTGACTGGGTCGAGTTCGTTCGTGTTAACTGTTGGAACAAAATGAGTTAAGTCAGTTGTACTCCGTACATGTGCCTGCTGCTCCGTAACTAGTTAGTTACTTGTGTTAAGCTTTGACCACAAAACACGTGATTGCAGCTTAATATGGGGTTCAGAAGTTGTTCAATTCTGCAAGAAAACGGCTATGTATCTCCATATATACAGCATTCTCAAAGTGAGCCGTTTCTGAGGTTATATTGCAGGTGTAAACATCATTTCGAGCTGTTTCCACACGTGACGCCGAGGCGCTAGCTTAACAACTTTGTGCTTGGGTGTGTATGATGACTAAGCCACTCCGTGATGCTTGCCTCCAATACTCCGTATTGACGGCCAATTGCCCAACATTTTTAGTGAAAGAAGGCAATATGAAGCGAGGTGGACGTATGTAGGTACGGAGCGCAACTATGAAGAAGTGGAAAAGATTATTATTGACCCCAGATACATAATAGCTATCATAGGACAATAGGTTTATCGTTTGATCAAGGACGAGCAGACCCTAGAATAGAAATTTTGATATACAAGGTCTTTTTGGTGTATAGGTACTCCGTAGTCATTTGGCTTGTGAGTAGAGCCACAGTCACACCCAATGCATCCAACAATACCTCCAACAATTTGTTAGTCGCCCCAAGGAGGATCTGTGGCCCATTTACGACTAATTTTCTCCCATTCTTGGAGCTTTGCCCTAATTTGTTGAACCAGGGCATATTCCTCCAACTTCCAAGTACCATTTCCCGCCCAGCTTTCGGTGACGGTCATAATCTGGGCTAAAACTGCATCGCTCTCTCCCATCATTCCCTCTACAATAGGACGATCGGGCGTCCGCACCATCCTCGACGCCCATATCTCCACATCAAGAGTATACCTTTGAACGATCAAATTCCGAAAATCACGCACATCCTTCGGGGTTACTTTCTTGTTACTCCGTGGACTTTGGCTGACCTCGTAACCGAGTGATTTCCCCTCTGCCGTCTCTTTTCCGGATTGCTCACCTGTTCTCGCCTCTTTCAGTCTTTGTTCCTTCTCCAAATCTTTCTTCACTCCTTTCCTCCGAAAGAGGCCACCGAGTGTGGTTTTAGGTCTGAAAACCTCGGTGGTAGGATTTGGATCAAGTTTTGAATCGTCCTGTGGTTGAGTTCTTACCGAGGCGTCATATGTACCTACGAAAAGTCTAAGCATTGAACGATAGGCTACTGATGGTAAAGACTGTTACTTACGGTGGACTTCTTTGGGCAGGTCAGGAAAGCTACTCTCGTCGAGGATCGGTTTGTGGATGGACTCAAGATAGGTGGCCGATCTGCTGATGATTTGGCCATTGAAAGTGACTTGCACGTTGATTTGGTCCCTGATTAGAATGAAATCGCAACTCAGCACCGCAAGGTAGTAGCTCGATTTTCCGCGCCGAAATTTCTCAAATTCTTGAAGCGAAATTGACGAGAGATCAATCGTAATTCTTGAGTGCTGTATCAATTCTGCAATACCAATCAGCAGGAGGTTCAAGAAATGAGATATAGAAAAGGATACCGTCACGACTGTTCGAAAAGTCCGTTGGAGCGTCGCCGTAATCATATTTGTAGATGGGCAATAGAATGCGTCTTGGCATGCGCTCATTGAAATAATACCTGAGTTCTTTCTGCACAATGCGTTGATCTTCGGAAAGCAACAAATCCCCCTTTCGAATGAACCAAAAGATCGGTCTATGTGCAGTTGAATGGCTGGTACTTGAATCAGGGAATCGGCCGAACTCGTGGTAATGACTCTCTGCATATGTTTCGTTTGAAACTATGCCATAAAATGCCGGAGAAGCCTTTGGAGTGACCAAACACATCGGCTTCTCGATTCCACAAAGAACGGCACCCTGTACTGTAGCTGCAGCCCTGTGCTCCAAATGAGTATTTATTAGCCGATCCAACAGAATTTTCAGATAAAGCTTACGCAGTGTCCGGTATTAAGACAGAGATGTTTCGGTATTTCAAGAAAGAGCGTAACTCTTCTTGAACATAGGGCGATTCTGCAAACCCGCCTACAAGAAACACGTTCTGAACTGTGAGCAAAATTTCGTGGACACTTTGGAAATCTTTACTGTACCATAACACGTCTTCTCTCATGTTCAGCACGACGGATCTGCCCGTCACAGAGCTTTATGATTTGAGTGATGGAGCTGGTGAAGAATGATCTCATTGTCTCTCTGCAAGGAGTTAGCGCTCTGGCTAGTGGAAGAAGATTCATCTTCATACGGAGGTATCGTTACTCCACCATCGTGAATAAACCCTGTGATATTGAGATGAGACAAAGGGGTAGGAAGATCGATATGAAAGTCCTCGCTATCTTTGGAAAACCGTGCCTTTAACCTTCCGAAATCTCTTGTGAGCCGCCTTAATGCAGCATTCTCGTAGCGCTTGGATGTTAGAATGGATGCATTTGTGTGTTTGCCTGCTAGGATTTCATAATATGCAGTACCTAGGCCGTGCTCAAGCCAAGACATAAAAGCTGCATCAACGGATCCGGATCCACATCTCGCCCCTAGTTAACCTATGAGCGAAATTTATTCCGAGATAGTAATGCAAACCAACCTGTAGGAAATCCCACTTGTTTTAGTTCCGTGGTTGAGGTGGCACGGTATGTGATTACGTCCTTGGATATGTGAGTGTAGAGTGGTCTCTGGGCAAAGACGACTTACCACAGTATTATAGCCAGCGTCGCAAACTATAAAGTAATCTCCAGGCTACATATATCAAAAAATGTTAATTTAGAGAATGATGAAAGAGCTTACTTCTAAAATATGACGCTTTGCGGCGTAACTAGCCGAATATAGAGCGGCAGCTTCCACCTCCGCAACCATTGAAACGCTCCGAAGAGTTGGAAAAGTTATTGAGGCGTTAATTGCGCGAAATAACGCATTTTTCCCCTCATAAGACCAGCCCTTATATTAATTAAGCATATGCAGTAACACTACTTATCGTGTTCAACTTACTAGTGGCGTAGTAATGACAAGGTCGACTGGAATTATTCGGAGAAAGTTTAGTCGTTCATCTGAGATACTCCCACCAAATCTTCTGAAAACGCGATCCAGAAAGTCTTTGACAACATCCGAGGGAGATTTCAAAAGTCCATACGCAGGGTGGTACGGTTGAGCTTCTTCAATATATTGAGACTTCAAATTCCTCATGTCGTCTAACGTGTTCAGAACCAATTCCAGTTCCGATATATTGTCCAGAACGTCAAGCTCAACTTTGGTATTGACCATTGTCACGGTGTTGGCACTGATACTGGTACCCCATTGCTCGATTCCAGGTTCAGCTAGTTCGTAGGATATAACACTCGGAAGAAAAGCGGTCTCGCTCATTTCAGGGCCCCAATCTCGAAAAAGGCGGATCTCATCCAATGGGTCAGCACTGCGGGCAGACATAAGAGCGAAAGCCACTTCTTTATGCATTTTTAGCAAGGGATCCGAGTTGTACTTGGTCATACGTCACTTACTGGTATACTTTGCGCCATAATCTATACCAATGACCATGTGCGATGAATCTACACGAATACGTTGATTAGCGACACGAGTATGTATGCCTCCTTCATGCACTGGTTCACTTTCGGTGGATTCTGCCCGTTGTTCAATATCAGTATGAGCCAATGGCTGTCCGCTCGCGCTACCGGATTCCGAGAAATCCAACGGCTCATTTGGAAAGTCTCGGTCAATGTCGGAGTGAGCCTGAGCTTCAGAAGCTCGTTCCAAGCCAGAAGGGCTCGACGGAAAACTGCCAAGGTCGTCGTTGATTGAGAGGCATAGAATTCCCAAGCTTTCTAGGTGTTTGGCAATATGATGCGATGGTGTCAGAGATTCATCCGAAGCAGTTAGGTTGTCTCCGCATAGAGGGCATGAGTAGCTCAAGGGATTAGTCGATGGTTGTTTTGAATTGATGAGACCGAAAAACGGATCCGCGGTCGGGAGCGAAGAGCTGCTAACCAGTTCTTCAATTTCAGACTGCAGGAAGTCGGTATGGTGCTCATCTTCCAGGTGCTGCCGCAGAAGGTCCGCACTATTGAATACGAATTTTTCATGGCCAGGAGTCTTACAGCAGTATGACAGTGCATGATTCCATCGCATATGTTCCAACCATTCATTGATGGTAGAGTACTGGTCATTTGCGTAGAGGCAATCGTCGAAAAGACAAATGTACGGTGAGCAGTCTTTCACAACATGGCGGCTACAATGCTTCCGTAAGCCTGTTGATCCATTCATCTGAAGACATGAATCAAACTTACATCCAGCGAGCCCGTTCTTGACTACCACGTCCAAGCATGTCCGTACCGATAACTTGACAGCAGTAAGGACACAGGGCTTCATTTGTATTCCCACTCGTAGGGATGGGTGCATCTGGGACATCCAGCTCCGCACGGCGAATAATCTCTGATGCTGTTATCCCCGGCGTTTCCACCGACCTGGAAGCCATGAGATCAGCGACTTTATAGTATGATGAGGCCTCTGTTATTGACCGCGGTGCCGCTTTGTCAGTGGCTGTTGGAAGAGCAGATTTTCCAAGGGTCAGACCTGGTCGAACCCCAAGGGTCTTTTCCGGAACTGGAACCTGTAAGACAGCGGAAGTACTCGTGCCGAAGATCGATCCTTCGTCCCGTGGTACAAACCAATTTTCCGTATTCTGTTTTAGTTTCTCATAGTGGCTCTGGTTGTAAAGCATCTTCCAGTGTCTTTGAATGCATGATTTCACAAGACGCTCAACCGCTATCGGAGATGCCGCTGTGAGGTCTCGAGCAATGTTCCACCTAATCCAAGACTCGAAACTCTCTGTGTCGTGCTCTCCAGTATGCTTCTCCTTATAAGATTGGACTTTAGATTCTTGGTGATTAGAGTGTGGTTTTTTGAAGAGACTTAGAAACCGAAACAATGCGTTAAGAACTTCCTCTATCTTTTCAATCATATCGGCCTCATGCTTGTTCTGGTCAGGCTCGTTGTCAATGTGCTCTTCTTCCAAACTTGATTCATCGCTAGAGTCAACATTCCCGTGATGATAGTCTCCGGAATCTTCTGTAGCTGGATGGGTTTTCTCAGCTTGTGAATCAACGTTCGACTGGACAAGATTCGTCAACCTCGAATGCAATCGTTGAAGGATGCTACTGAGGAGCTCTCTCGTCTCGTCATCACCTTCTAGACGCCGATCGATGGCAGCTGCTCCAGTCACAAATATGCCTATGTTGCCAGCCCATAATTTGAAACGATCGAGGCAGTTTTCAATTCGAATTTGCTGGGAAGGGTTGAGAGAACCAAGGCTGGCTGCCTTGACAAACAGTTGCGCACATAAGCGGCCAGTGATCAACAAGGAATGTTGTTCTAGATCTGACATAGTGTTGGCGGATGTCGTTTTACGTCAAAGAGAGTCTGATCGAAAGCGATGAATAGTACTTGGCCGAGATGGACTTCCGTTGTCCATTGCACATTCGGTTGTCCGTAATCGAAGCTCTTCATGCATGAGATAATAGAACCCCACTGTGGCGCATTCTCAGCTCGACCTCATACCAGTTTTCCCAATAACGAACATTCAATCAAACGGAAATCTCTTTAATATCCATTCGAACAAAGACTGTTTTACGATGAGCGGTATGGAGGTAGCTGGGCTCGCATTGGCTATACTTCCATTGGTTATTGAAGCCGCCAAGGCTTATGCTCATGGAGCAGAATCAATACGACAAGTCATATCCAAAGAACATCGAGACAATAGATTACAGGAATTCTACGAGGAGTTTTGGTGGCAGACGTCCTTCATCAATCGGACTCTCCGGAACTTGGTTTCCAGTCTCCCGCTACTTTGTGATGACTGCAAGGCTACGCTCCTCAAAGATTTTGCTTTGGAAGAGTGGGAGACGAACGCGGTTGTAGAGGCGGCTCTTCTCAATCATTTTGGTAGCGAGAAGGAACTCGATGATTTTATATTGGTTATGAAGAAAATTCTGACTCTGATGAATTCTATGATTGACGTCAAGGCCTCTAATCTTGACCCTGGAGATAAAGTAAGCGAAAGAGATTGATCGCTAAACTGATGGATAAGTTTGGAAGCTAATTACTGATAGGATCCTGAGAGAATGTACCGACGCCTCAGATCGTTCTGTCAACATCGTAAATCTGGCAAGAATAAAAGCTCTGTTGTGGAGCGCATCAGATTTTTCAAGACAGAAAAGAATCGCACCGTGTGTACGAAGAACCTACAGATATGGAATGATCGATTGCTGTTTCTTTGTCGGGAAGCCGGTTCACGGAGAGCCTCCGATGAGGATACAGAATTTGAGAGCGGACATAGACTGCCAGCGGTTGGAGGGTTTTTCAACGTGCTATTTTCAACAATAAGAGACCATTGGGACTGCAACTGTAACACCCGCCACGAGGCCATGCTTTGCTTGAAAATTCCACTTACCGGAATTCGCCAAAGAAATTTAATTGAACTGGAATTCGAACTCCTCTTGCCTGGCAAACCTCAAAGGGGTAGCAGCACCGCATGCTGGCTGGAAGGGAAAGTTCTTGTCCAGAATGGCAGGTATGGAAATATTTTGCGGTGCAATTCATGGTGTTTACTAACTTTGCATAAATCCATAGTCCGCAAAGGACTAAGATAGACGAAAAGCGAAAACTGGCTAAAATTTGCGAAGTTCTTCAACCTTTAGACAGCGCCCTCCGATTTTTAATCGAGACCCAATCCGACCAACGATCATTGTGGCAGCTGAGATCGCAAGCTAAGAAATTCAAATTCTTAAACACAACACCGAGAAAGAGCCTCATGGAGTCCATCACCTCAAACCAATTGTCCAGGCTAAGAGTGAAGCGTAGGTTGGCGCTTACTCTTGCCTGTGCTTTGATACAATGTGGTAGTAGTCCCTGTTCTCGCTACCTTCTTCAGAGGGATTCCATATTCTTTTGCACCTCTACTGGCCAAGAGCATGATTTTGACCGGCCGTATCTTTCGACCCAATTCGAAGATCATATGTCCGAACCAGTTGCTGCAGATATGGCAGTGCAGCACCGGTGTCATACTGTTCTCCAACTTGGGATCCTTCTTCTCGAAATTCACAAAGGGCAGCAGTTTTTATCCTATTGGACGCCAGAGGAACTCGCTAGCTCCTCACCTAACACCGAATTGATCGTCGCTAGGCGCCTCTTGAACACTCTTGAAGAATGGTGCGAACGATACAAAGCGGCAGTAAGTGCCTGCCTCGATATTACTTGGGTGCCTACGGGAAGGGCAGTTGATCTTAGTGATCCTCATACCAGCGTTAATTACTATAATGCTATAGTTAAGCCGCTCGAGGAGGAAGTGAAGTGGTTTTTCTCAACTAATTTCGCATAGCAGACGGCATATGGGCTGGTTACTGGTTGGTCCTGTGAGATTGGAACTTGGATGGAGCTAGTATTGATGGCTCCGAAGGTCACTGAGAGGTGGAACTGCTGGAATTGGAGATTTACTACCTTCCATCAGATCATTTGCGCAAAGGAGCGTTGAAACGGCTTCCACTTGTTACGTGCAGGATAGAATGGGATGTCTTTGGACAAGGCAGAATCTGAAATCTACGCGAAAGTTTCAGGAAAAGTGATGTTGCATAACTTCGGTACCGTACTACCACAGGCACGGACTTCGATGAATGAGAGCTGCTGATCAGTACAAACATTTGGCAGGATTGTGTACGGTAGTTTTAGATGCGGAATTGAATATTCACATTGGAGTTTGATATAGCATGATAGAGACTCTCCATGATTTCAATGAAACGCGGGAGTAGTGAACTTGGTACCTAGATGTTTTTCAACGTTGGATCGGCGAAAATCGCGTTTGTTGCCTGAGGCCAATAAAGCGTACCCGTACAATTTTCGGACATCCAAGATCTCAGCAGATCCAACGACGGAGCAAAATACTGCCATTGAACCGCAATGTTTGGCCGGCCACGTACGATTGAAGCTTTGAAGTCCCTTGAGACACGATCGGTATGCCTCCGCTGCCTGAAAAAATTGCAGCGAGAGCAAATTCGATATCTGCACACATCGGCAACAAAGAAACACTCTGCTGGAGTCGTTGGAGTAGGCTCAAGGCGAACCATGGGAGAAAGACAATATTTCTGGCCTAATGGAGCATTGAAAGAGCTTTTAAGATCATCTGGAAAAGCTTCATGGGCGAGTGTTGCGCGTCAGCAGTCGACAGCACCAATTGAAAGCACTACCACATCCGCAACGAAACTGGCTGCATCCGGTCTCAGTGCAAGTGTAGAACATCCAATTGAAGGTACCAACTCTCCAGCTGCATCAGATCCTCTTCCTCATCGGCGACGGCGCCGGAAACGCGACGACGAGAATGTTCCACTCCCACTCGATGCTTCCAATCGACTCACAACCGCCGCTTCCGCCTTACCTTCACGATCCATCCGCCGACTCCTAACAACATATCTCTCGCTCTCAAAGCCTCGCCTAACGTTTCTCATCGTACTCACCACCACATCCGCCTACACACTCTATCCCGTCCCAGCCATCCTCACCTCGACCGCCACCGCCGCACCGAGCCTGAGCACTCTGACACTCCTCTTCCTCACAACGGGCACATTCCTGACGTCCGCCAGCGCAAACACCCTCAACATGCTGCTAGAGCCACAGCACGACGCAAAGATGAGCCGGACGCGCAACCGGCCGCTAGTGCGAGGGTTAGTGAGCAAGCGCGCGGCCGCTATATTCGCAGCGGCGACCGCGGCGCTGGGTACGGCAGCGCTATGGCTCGGCGTCAACCACACAACGGCGCTGCTGGGCGCGGCTAACATCGCGCTGTACGCGTTCGTCTACACGCCGCTCAAGCGGCTCTCCGTGGCTAACACGTGGGTCGGCGCGGTGGTCGGCGCGGTGCCGCCGCTCATGGGCTGGACCGCCGCCGCCGGCCAGGTCCTCGCCGTGCCGCTCGACCCGGAGATGCCGCTGCTGCAGCGCGCGTGGGAGGAGAGCCGCGAGTTGCTGTTCGGGGAGGCGAGTCCTGGTGGGTGGCTTTTGGCTGCGTTGCTCTTTTGCTGGCAGTTTCCGCACTTCAATGCGCTGAGCTGGCCCATCCGGGAGGAGTATCGCAATGCTGGGTATCGGATGCTGTGTTGGGTTAATCCGGCAAGGAATGCAAGAGTTGCGCTGAGATATAGCGTTTTGATGATCCCTGTTTGCGTGGGACTGTCGTACTATGGTATTACGGAGCCTGCTTTCATTCCTGCTAGTTTGGCTGTGAATACTTGGGTCTGCTATGAAGCTGTGAGGTTCTGGCGGTATGAAGGGCATAAAGGATCGGCGCGAGGACTGTTTTGGGCCAGTGTATGGCATTTGCCGCTTGTACTTGTTTTGGCCATGGTATTGAAGAAGGGACTCTGGGAGCGTACATGGAAGGCATTGGGTTTCAAGGAAGAATGGGAGGGTGAAGAATGGGACGAAGAAGAGGAATTTGAAGTCGTTAAAGGAGATTGGGGTGAACGAGCGAGTTGAGCCGTTAGGTCGTGTACACAACTCAGTACTCAGCTTACTTTGTATAGGCGAACTGCATTTCTTCTCAGCTAATTTCTGCTTGTCACTCATTACGCTTCAAGAACTGTTTTCCATCTAAGTTTTTCGTTGCTCTTGGGTCCTTCCGAAGTTCATGCGGTCTCGATCTGGTTGCTATGATACTCTCCAGTTCTTATGACTCTGTCGGATGTATACCAACAACCACGCGCCGCGTCGAATTCATTCGAACACGCGAGGTTTTTGCGATTTTACCATTCTTCTTTCTACACCTTACGCCTGATCTTTTCTTACGCAATCAACCAGTGAATCTTCTCGTCAGATTCCACCATGGACTCAGTACAACCCTCGACCGAAGTCACGCCTCCCGAGCAACGGTGTTTGGGATGCCACCGCACGCACCCAAAGGAATCACTTCAAACATTCAAGACATGTAGCTTCTGCCGAATGCAACATCAACAGCAGTATGAACCCAAGGCCAAAACCCGTGACGATTCAAGTTCTCCAGATCCTGAAGACTCCTCTGTGCGAATGTGTACTCGATGCAGGAGGAAGAAAAGCGAAGATAAGTTTGGATCTTGCAAAGTTTGCAACAAATGCAGGGAAATTATGAACAAGTATCCATGCAGAGTTGGCAAACTCAAAGGACCTGGTCGTGGAGATTATATTCTCGATCCCAACACATCGAGAAGATGCACGTGCTGCAGAGTCATTCGCAAAGGAGAAGAATTCGAGAATCATAAGACTTGCATCCATTGTAGAAAGCGCAAAGCTAAGCCGCCTCGGTCTCCTCCCTGTGAGGACAATACGGTTCCCAAGGCTATTTGCAGCAATTGCAAGCTCGAACGTCCAGAAGCCGATTTTGAAGGATTCAAAACATGTTGCAAATGCCGACTTCGCGTTCAGAACGTAAGGAATGCTAAGAAGAAGAGCAAGAATAGTCCAACAGAAACAGAGTACTCTAGTCAAAATGAGTATGTGCAAGTCTCCGTCGATTCCAACCTCAATGTCCCTTACTACATGCAGCAATCAGACATGACTGCTCAGATCGACCTTAGCACAGCATCTCCATCATTCACAGTTGAATTTGGAACAAAGCCGTTTTGTTTCTTCAGCTTACCATCAATAGATCGGACTGGAGCACTTAAAATCTCCTCGTTGGGCCAAGTTACGGTCGGTCACGAAATTACAGAGATGTCCCTTTGCGAGCATATCGTCAGGTTGAATGTTCCAGAAGCTATCAAAGATATCTGGATTATCTCCCAGCAGATATACACGGAAGCGGTGAAGGTTTACTTTGAGTTCAGCCCAGTCTTCATCCACGCGACTGATGTTCAGACTTCCTGCGACACGTCACTCCCTCAATTGAGAAAATACCATGTCGAGGCTACCACCAAGTTGGAGTATTTTGTTTCCTCGGAGCACGGATATCTCATGGCGGAAATGAATTTCAACAAGTGGGAGGTGGCTTCTCGGGATAATGAAAACGATGGCCTGGAATGGACGAAAGATGTCGAGCCTTTATTGAAGAGAGCGTTTTTCTGTACCCGCATATTCGAATGATTTTCTCAGCAAGAGAGACATCAGGACCTCATAATGGGCTTGTTTGATAAAGTCATGTCTTTAGTCGTCGTGCTTATTGATGAAGGCATTGTCCATCTGAGACGCATGAACGACTTTGAAAGATGTGAACGACAATATTTGATAGTTCTACTCGAGTCTACCTATGATTAATTCTCTACTCTTTCTTTCTGGTATTGTAGTTATGTAGAAGTTCAATGACATTTCATTGTTCAAAGAACCCGATTGTCCGAAGAACACCATTGTATTAAACGCCTAGATAGGAAAGTAGAGTGTTGCGATACTTGCGTTCGGTCACACGCATCTCAACAACACTGATCTCCAAGATGGATTACACCATATCTGACTAGTATGCTGAACATCACCATTCAAATGGATTCTAATCTCGCGTGTTGGTCACAAGCCCACAATAGATCAGAAATTTTCAACTTATCTCCAAGCACGTCTCCAAATCCTTTCGACACTCTCCATCATTTCGAATTCTCACCACATTCAAGCAACCAAAATGTGGGAATCCGAATCTCTTTCCGCTCGCGGTACGAAGCGAGCTCGCGAGGCTGACGAGCCTTCATCTCCTTTGTTGGCTCACGATGCCAAAAGATCAAAGGTGAGTCCTACGCCGCACAAATTCAAAAGATGTCATCGCTAACTAGAATCACAGTTATTTGATTATTCCCATCCGGCGAGAAAGCGGTCCTACGACTACTTGGAGCCAGCTCACGAAGAGCAAAGGGCATCCAAAAGAGCTAAGGTAAGTCAATCCTTGAAGTACTTCCCGATCGCACAAATGACTGACCATATACAGCTACTCGGAGGTGCCAAGGGGACAAAGGGCAAGAAGAAGCCTCCGCAGCAGAAAGCTGGTGGCTCATCGAGCCTGAAGCCCGCTGGAAGCCTTTTGGCAAAAACAGCAGGGCGTGTTGGCCTTCGCAATAAGGGGTGTTGGTGCTATGCCAACTGTGCTTTGCAAGGAATGGCTTGGGCAGCGAGACCTGAAGCCCTCCAGCAGGTCGTGGACAGCAACCAACCTCCAGCGTTGGCAAACCCGGCTGGAAACCTCAAGGAAGTCGATGCACAGCTTGAGCAGAACAAGCAAGTGATCGGCTCCTTGAAGGAAGACTGCGCTCGATCCGTCATGGCCGACTTCCTTCAGCGCATGCGCACCGGCGAGGACCCAGTCCTGAACGCGGGCGCTGTGCTTGCGATCACGAGCGAGACATGCGGGAAGGAGTTCAACGGCAAGACTCAAGAAGACAGTGCCGAGTTCTATGGTGCTGCCACGGCGTTTCTTGCCGCTGGCATTCCATCACTCCGCGAGGACTGTGGGCTTGTCCGGGAGATCCGCCGCAAATGCCTTCGCTGCAAAGATTCCATCGCCAAGGAAGCCCTGGAATACACTCTGTCTTGCTCTCTCGCCGACCAGAAGAAGGTCGTGGATGCTGCCGGGCTACTTTCGACTGCGATTGAAGATCAAACAGAAACAGTTACAGACTTCCAGTGCGAGAAGTGCTGCCGCTGTGACGAGTCGAAGCAAGCTGAGCAAGAGGAAAGGGCTTGCGAGTGTGATTCCTGCAAGGCTAAGAAGGCGGAAGAGGCTAAGTCGACGTGCAAGTGCGAGATCTGCTCCAGGAGAGTGGATATCACACGCACAGAGACAGTCAAGAAGCTGCCAAGGAGTTTGGTGGTCAAGTTCGATCGGGTTGACCCAGATTGGAGAAAATATGGCCAGAAGCTGCTTAACAAGGTTAATCTGCCGCTGGAGACAATTTCCTTGCACGAATCTAGGAGCTCGACTGCCTCCAACTACCAAGTTGAAGGCGTTGTCAAGCACAAAGGTGCTGACGGCAAAGGTGGTCACTACGTTAGCTGCTGGCGGCTCAACGATGCGACCGACCAGGAGTCAGCCGCCTGGATTCTAGCCGACGACGATGAGGTGAAGAACTGCTCCTTCCAGGAGGCAGATGGTCATAAGAATGGCCAAGCTTACCTCATGTTCCTCCGACGCGAAGGACCGCTGCCAAACGTGTCGGACGATGTGAAGACCGTGGCATGCGCGCCTCCCGCCGAGGAGAACGCCAGCTCCAAGCCCGAATTGACGCGCCTGAGAGCGGCTGTGAGCTCCCAGGAGCAATCCAGCGAGGTTGTCGATAATTTGGATTTGGCCGTTGACGAGCGTCGTCAGGCACAGCCAAGCCAACCCTTGTCAGCTGATGTCGCGAATGGATTTCTGGGACGCCGAATCCGTCGACGACAATCATGCCCTCCCCTCCGACATTAAAGTCGCATTACCGTCATGGAGCAGATCCTGACGGGTCTTAACGAGCAGCAAAAATGCGCAGTCCTCAATTCCTCCTCCGTTCTTCAAGTTCTAGCACCTCCCGGCTCGGGCAAGACGAAAACCCTCACGGCGCGGGTCGCGTACCTCATATCACAACAAGGCTTGAAGCCATGGAACATTATTGTCTGCACTTTTACCATCAAAGCTGCTCGAGAGATGAAAGAGCGTATCAGAAACTTCATTGGCGAGAAACTCGAAAATAAACTCGTCCTTGGCACTTTCCACTCCATTGCGCGTCGATATCTCGTCGCTCATGGCCACAATCTCGCACTTCCTAGGAACTTTGGAATTGCCGATGCTTCTGATAGTCTCGCCATTATCAAACGGATCATCAAACGCCGTAACTACAACACGGAACCCAGCAAAGCGCGCTCTCGCATCTCAAGACTCAAATCCGGAGTCAAGTCCGAAAAGCCAGCAAAAGCCACTGTGGACGTTGAACAGCAAGAATTTGAGGCCATCTATGACGAGTACGAAGACACACTACGTGCTTCGAACTTGCTGGACTACGATGATCTCCTTCTTCGCTGTGTGGACCTTCTCAAACAACATCCAGAGTGTGTCTCGAACATTCAAGCCGTTCTAATCGACGAGTTCCAAGATACCAACAACGTACAATACGATCTCATGTCACTCTTCGCTCAGCATCGCAAAGATCCCAGCAAATTTCTACCTAGCATCACCATTGTCGGCGATCCTGATCAGAGCATCTACAGCTTCAGGTCGGCGGAAATCAGAAACCTTCACCGCATGACGAAGCAGTATGACGCAACTCATGTCATCTTTCTTGAAGAAAATTATCGATCATCCGGTTCAATTCTTAACGCCGCTCTCGAAGTTATTGAACAGGATGAATCTCGACCCGCGAAGAAACTGTTGTCAACCCATTCTGCAGGTGACCAACCAGTTCTACGCACCCTTCCATCATCCGCTGCTGAAGCTACCTGGATAGTCTCTGAATTACAGAGATCACTCGCACTGACAGGCGGCTTATTAACGCACTGTGATTACGTCATCCTACTTCGGTCTGCCAGCCTTTCACTTCACATAGAACGAGCTCTCGGAAGTGCTGGCATTCCCTATCGCATGATTGGTGGCCTCAAGTTCTTCGATCGCATGGAGATCAAAATCCTTCTCGACTATCTACGAGTGATCAGCCAGCCGGATCACAATGACGCTCTCAAGCGCATCATCAACGTTCCTTCACGCAAGATTGGAGACATCACAGTCAACGCATTGATGGAGGAAGCTGAGAAACAAAAGCAGAGTTTGTGGAGCTTGATGCTTGACATTGCTCAAGACAAACGAAAACCAACCACCAAACTGTCTACTCAAGCTCAAAAAGGCATCGAGACGTTCATGAATATCATCCTCACTGCTCGGAAAAGAATTCTACGCGAATCCAACACTACCTTCACCGTCGCCGAGCTCATTCAGTTTGTCCTTCAAAAATTGTCATTCGAAGATTATCTCCGCAAATCTCATTCCGAAGATTTTGACAATAGATGGGCCAACGTTGAAGAACTTCTCGTTCAAGCAACCGAGTTTGCCACAGTCGTCACTGAGGATGCATACTTTGATGAGGATCCGCTCTCTGCTGCGGAGGATGCTGGACAAAAAGAATGCGAAGCTCAAAGCTCGCTCAGCAAATTTCTCGCCAACGTCGCATTAGCAGCTGCAGTTGATACTCCAGAAGACGAGAACCAAGTCCCGAATCAAGTCACAATTTCTACAATTCACGCTGCCAAGGGCTTGGAATGGCCGGTCGTCTTTATTCCATCGACTTCCGAAGGCACAATACCACATTCACGAGCTGAAGACACGGATGAAGAACGTCGGCTGCTGTATGTCGGCATGACACGAGCGCAAGGCCTTCTCTACCTTAGCTGGTCGAAGCAGAGCTCTCGCAGTGATGCTGTACAAATCTCGTCATTTCTGACTTCGACGAAGACAACCAAATGCTTTGCGACACGCGGGCCTTCTTTCACGCTTCCTAGCATTCAAGACCTGGCGCGCATTCTTCGCAGACAATGTCCTACGCCGACTGCATTACAGGATGCAAAGTCATCATGTTTACGAATCGAAGACGACTTGTGGCCGGAAGGTGGAGAAGAAATCTCCGCGGAAGTCACATACTGGAAGGCGAACAACATCGGCAACAACTCGTTTGACTTGGCTCCTCCAGCTAAACGACAGAAGCTTGTTTTGAACAACTCTAGTCACAGTCTTGACACGGTCGGTCCACGCTATCAATCCTCCTCCGCTCCTACATCCAATTTGAACACGGGTTTCACAAGCGCCAGAACGGTCTACAGCTCAGCTACTCGCGAAAGCTCCACTGCAGGGCTCATATCAGGAGCGGATTTGATCAACACTGGGTTCAAGAGCGCACTGGCCGTCTACGAGGAAACGCCCATAACACGTCCGCGAAATGGAAGCCAGGCTATGGCAGAGTGTCCTATCAACCAAAAGCATACGGCCTTGAGTGGTAGTAAGAGGCATCAAATAGCTCCAAAGGCAGCGAAGAAATCTGTGGTGGGACAAGCCAGCATCGCCAACTTCTTCAGCAAACCGTCCGCGGCTAAACAACAGTACGCTGAGACAGTGGTCAACCAACCGCACAATCCGACATCAAACAAAACTACCACGCAGCACAAACCTACCTCATCGACGTCGCTCACGCCGCTGCGTGATCTATCCACTCAGACATTTGAGCGAAATACCACACATACCTCAACAATACCGCCGACATTTGCGAAGCACAAGACCGGCACAAAACCTTTCAAAGTGCCGTCTTTTCAAACCCATGTCGTCGATGAAAATCGCGAACGATATATTTTGCTTTCGAGTTCGCCAAGCAAAGCGGAGGAAGGTTGAGTCTTTGAAGTCAGAAACATCGGAGTTATCTTGGGAAGACCCACAATGGGCATACATCAAGCATGGAGTTATGGTTTGGGATGAGCATAGCGATATCATGAGCGTTCTTGCATTCGGAAGGAGTTTCGCATCACGGTAAAGGAGTCGGAAATGGCATTACGGACGGATTATGGCTTACAGATGGCGTATTGTGATGACTTTGCCGGATTGAGTACGCTGTATTCTCCTGCGCGTGGCTACGGAGCGTTTGGGTTTGCTGAAATCTTTGAAGAGCATTGTTTGTGGGTGTGATGCACGCTCTGGTTAGTGGCCGGGATTGGGTGCTTGCATTCTTCTGCGCCTTTTCCGGAGTGAGTGTCACACTCTACAGGCCATGTGTCTTCACATTAGATGTTGCGCGTATAGCTATGAGAATACAAATCTCACCGCACTACATACAATCCTCCTTTGCCAACAAGTTGATCTCTTATTTTCTGTCCGTTCGTCCTGATTCCCAACCGATGTGCGGGAATGGAGTCATACTTCCTCTGACCAGCCATTCTCATGTCGGACAACTTTTCTGCGAGCTTCTTTTCCGACTTCGTAGCTTGAAGTTGCTGCATCAACGGGTCTGGTGCAAACGTTGGAAGAACCAAGAGTGATTGTGCTATTTCAATGTCTGCATCTTGATCTTCGGTTTCAGTCGTCGTGTCGGATAACGTTGGGGACGGTAGACCTTTCGAAGTGGTAGGAGATAGTGGACTCGAAACCGCACTGTCGGAAGCATTTGATGACAGAAACGCCAACAGCAAAACTTCTACCTTGCTACCGTCTTTCACATTACCCGTCTGTATCATAGAATCCAGAGATTCTTCCCCAAGTGGTATCAATTTCACGGCCTTAACATGTGAGACCTTGTGCCGCTCCAGTCGAAAGTTCACGAGGACTGGATACCACTCGTTCTGTTTTAATTTCTCATTGGTAAACTTGATCCAACCGCAAAATCGGCCAATGTGTCTGTGCAGAGTTATGTCTGGAACTCCAGTGAGACAGTAATCTACCTGATTTTCTCCGTTGATGATCTGGGTAGCTTTGGATTGCAGCGTCGCCTTAAAATCGATCGGGAAAGGTGGTTTAGGAGTGAGATTCTCAAGCTCAGCAGCAGCTGTGGTATCCGCAAAGTCATCGTCATAAGTCGCCATATCGTAAGCCTCGTCTCTCTTTTGCTGATAGTTTTGTTCCATCTGATTCACCTTTCCCGCAGCCGTAACATCGTATCCCGCCTCCAGTGCTTCTCGCTCCAAGAACCCAGGCTGATACTGCGACAAGGCCGAGCCAATCGAACCAGCCAAATTCTGAACAGCGTCACTAGCATGGGCCTTGGCGACCCAGCCGCCAACCTTCAGTCCCAACTCCAACGGCAACGTACTTAGCTTTGCACCCTTGATACTCGCCGGACTCGCACTGGCACTAACGAGCCGAAACACCGGGCTCGGACACAAAATCTTCTTACCGCCCGGGCCCGCACACAACACAACCCTCAAGTAGCCGTCATCCGCCTCGCACGGGATCCTTAGCACACACGTCTCGCGCAATACATGGTGCCTGGCCTTGCCGCCCGCACGCTTGACGAAGTGCCGCACATCCCGCATCCACGCACGGTCGTCGGCAGGTGGCAAGTCGGCTGCCGCGACGGCATGGTCGGGCGTGACGTCGATCCAGGCGGCGCGGGCGCCGAGCGCGCCGACCTTCATGCCGAGCCTACCGGTCCAACCCTTGCGCTGCAGCCACAGCGAGCGGTCGGGCGGCAGCGGCGCGTCCGCGAAGACGCTGATGGCGAGGTTCGTGTGCGCCCCTTTGTACGCTACGATGCCGGTCGAGTGCCGCAGCACGCTGTGGTGCGCGGTGCTGACCGCTGGGTGCGCGAGGAGGCCGCCGGCGAAGTGGCGTGCTTCGGCGTACGCGGTTTTGAGAGCGGTGCCGACTTTCGCTTTGGATTCAGCCGTTGACGCGGGCCATGTGGCGGGCTGCTGGTGTGAGGCGAGGGGAACGATGGGCGGCTGTGGCGATGCGGGCTCTTCGGGCTCTTCGGGCTCTTCAGGAAGTGTGGTTGGTGAGTCAATGGCATTGGTGTTTAATGATAGATCTTTCGGGTCTGATTCTCCAAGCTCTTCTTTTTCCGCTGCTTCCACCTTAACTGGTGTGCTGTTGACACGCGCTGGCACTGGCTTGCGAACGATCATCGTGAAGGAAATTTTGGAGAAAAGACTACATTTTGATTTTCTTCTCTTTTTTTTCAACCTTTGAATTAAGTTATATCAATTGCAATTGGGATAGCTGTTATCTTTGGTAAATCGAAGCTGATGACGTGACTTCGGCAGGCTGACGGGAAGATGCTTTTAGCTTTGCCTTGATCTTGGAAGCTGCGCAGGGCCCTCCTTAAATTGTAGTGGTGTTGGTTACCGTATTGCCTATACAGGTCACAGCATCGAAACGAAGTCGCTCTAATTTGAATCCATACCATTACAATGGGAGAAGTCCGATGAGCAAATTGTATTTCTATCGTTACAGCCATGTCTACTCTAACGGCTCCATAGCTATCCGTAACAATGTACACCTGTTTCTTGTCGAGCCACATGTCTTTTTGATGTCCGTTTTAATGAGCGGACGTGAAGTGCTCGCATTGATAGTAACCCATATTTTCACAATATGATATTCGCTCGTTCAATATCTGATACTATCCGTAGTGTCATTATACCATTCGTGAATCTGGCCCAGTAATGGCGAGGATTATCTGTGAAGCAAAGCCATCGATCATGGCAACATAAAAGAAAACTGTAATAGAATTTCCACTCTGAGTTATGTTGTTGGCTAGACGCACAGTAAGTTGTGGTCGGAAAAGGTCACTGATTGTGGATGATAGGTTGAGGACTTCATCGCAGAGTTCCGAGTAATCGCAGTAGCTGATGGCACTGAGCCTTGTCATGAGTGCTGCATCAGAACCTATTCAATGTGGCAGCGCTTGGTAAGTGCTGCTAAAAAGTCCTTCATTCTCTCGGAATCAGCACAGGTCCAGCTCCTCGGGTGATCGAAGGTCAAATGAGGGTCGCTGCTCAAGTTAAGCACTTGCCAGTCGGCCCACTCATCTCGCTCGGCCATTTCTTCGATACGGTCGGCCAGAAGCTCGTCGGCTGAAATGTCCGAATCAATCTCGCCCCATATCTCGTCGAAGTCAGGTGAAGTATCATCGTCAGGAGCGAAAGACACCGTATCGATTCGGTTGGACGCGTGGCGTACAGCAGGGTTTGCAATGTTGACATGAGCCAAGTCTTTGACTGCTCCAAGACACTTGATGATCGGGGTCCAGGATCCTTGATTGACGAGAAGCGATTCGAAGTAGATGTTGGACAGAGTCTTTTTGTGCTTCCTGATCAAAGTAATAACGTCCACCCTTGCTGCTTCCATCCGTTCGAAGTAGAGACTCTTGAGCTTCGGAACATTGAGATGTTCCGCCATCATGTGTACGAAGGCGGGGCCGATTTCTTGAAGTAAAGTACTGGAAACTCCATGACAGGTCGCACGAAAGCCGCCGAGGATGATGACTTTGAGGTTTGGAAGTTCGGACAACACTTTCGCAAAGGTGGCAGGATCAACTTGCTTGGCTCTGTAAAAGCTCTGATATGTCATGCCATGCGGTACAACCGGGATGTTGATGTCGCCTGCGGAGAGCTGGACCTCTTCGATGAACTGGACAAACATGGATTGTTGAATTTGACGCAAGACTAGATAGCTTTGCTTCATTCGAGCTATGGTGAACTGGTTGCGTGCGAAGTACATTTCTCCGAAGAAATGGCTTGACTTCTCAGCCAGAATTTTGTTTGCAAGGCGAAAGTCGAGGATCGCATCATGAAACGGATGGACGAGATAGTTGCAAATAAGCTCAATAAGTTCAGTAGGCAGCTCAGTGATGACTGTCTTCTGTGGCAACATCGTGTTTTTGTCAGTTGAGTTCGGCTTATCAGAAGATTTGCTCAAAGCCTTTCCTTTCTGAGTAGCCGAAGTAGAGAATGAAGACCGCTTGCGCTTTCGAGATCCGGTTATAGACTTCATCATGGTGCGACGGTAGAGCTATTTGAGCCCACAGAATATTGTTTCAGGTGAGTGTTATGCAATGAGATATGTTGCAAGTCTGCGGTGTTTGCGCTGCAAGTTCCATCGATGCCGGCAGCTCGAAAAATAGGAGCTGAAACTGTCACGTGCACCAGCCACCAGCCTTAATCTTCACATATCATGCAAACATCGTCTTCTTCAACGCTGGTATGCCACAATTGCTAATACCTTGTCTATGGACTAAGTAAAATTTGGAACACTGAATCAATTTATTTCTCGCCAGCACGTCGCACAGCAAAGTCAAATAAGCAAGGCACCGCCTGAAATCAATTGTTATGAGATACAGCCACAAGCTCTGCACCCCTTGACTCAAGATCTCGAGCGTAGTACAATTTTTTTGGAGACCCATTCACAGCAATATCCACAAGTACGGCAGCCAACTGGTCCTGACGTACCGCATATAGAAGCCATAGCAACTGGTCCGGTATCCATGTGTCATTGGGATGTACTTTCCCTGGCCGTGCGATGAACAATTCAAAGCCTTCAGACTTAGATTCTGCGAGGTCGACGAGCTTCTGCTCAGCTTCACCCTATGACATTGATACATTAGCCATCAGCCAAACGAAATACAATCAAGACGTAGCAGTGTGAGGCTGGAGATTGTACCTTCGACTTTCTCGCTACATCTCCTATCCAAATCTGCTTTTGCTGATCTCTTTCTGCAACCCATGCACTCACATATACAAATCTGAACTTCTTTCCACCTAGATGTGGTTGTAGATGCTCTACAAACGCATTCGCTGCGTTGATTGTGTATTCGACATCCGGTCCATGATGGAGCTCATATTCTCCTTTGCCTTTGGTGAGAGTCGTACCAAGAGACCAAATACAACATTCAGCGCCAGATAATTGAGAGAGAAGAGACTCGGGATAAGTTGAGAAGTCTGTATGAATGATATTTACCAACTTTGCGTTGGCTGTCAGTTCACTCTGGAGAGGACGACGAGTGATTGCAAAGACTTTCGTAATATCTGGCGTCTCGATGCATTTCCTCAATACCTCCGACCCAATTTGGCCTGTACCTCCAGTAACAATGATTCGCATGATTATGAGTTGAATTACAATGATTTTTGTTCGATTTCGAGACAAAATTCATATGTATTCTAGAGTTGGGGGCCATTTGCCGGTATGGGAATCTCGCACATCAGGTAGGTTCATTTGTGTTATCGTACGACCTCTCACTTTCAATATACAGCATAAGACCTGTTGAACTTTCCATCTTCCTTCACCGTTTGCGCTCGCACATGCAGAATCAGCCGTTTATTTTTTTAATGTTATCACTATTTCACCGAGCAAACCGTCCGAAAACATAGGCAGTATCAAGCAGGCTTGACAGCAATTAACCAAGTCATGCGCGTATCAAGTTCGAGGGTAGATTTACACCCAAACATAGGTACCTTAACTTAACGGGAAATCTCCCTTCAGAAATGGAGGTGTTTACCGCCGCTTATGAGGCTTCTTTTCTCTCGTAAAGAATCCGATGGCAGGTGAACTGCTTGCTTAGGTCGTTGCGATCTTGGGCAATCCCATTGCAGACCGATTTCATTTACACCTAAGGTAATTGCTGGCTTATCGTACATAACATGTCATTCATTCATTAAAGACAGGCCAGAATAGCTGCTCTCTGCACATGAATTTGCATCAACCGCAATAGCAACGCTCCCATACAGTGCGCATTACAGCTTCTCAGTTGTCTCGGTGCTCGGTTTAGGAGGCGATGGTGAGCCAAGGTCGTCGTTGTGTCCAGCAGCGAGCCGTGCCCACTGTGGAATCGGTCGTCCGACGATGCCTGATCGGGTCGTCGAATTCTGACCATTTTCGGCACGGAATTGGTCACCGTCACCGCGGTACCGCTTTGGCCAGCCCTCAGGCGAGCCCTCCCAGAGTTCCTGGCGGCCATAGACCGTCATATCAAGCATGCCGTAGCTGCCGCTCATCGGCTCGCACCCGCGGCCGGTGGTCCAATACGTCTCGAAGATGCGGTCGCCGTCGCGAAGGTAGCAGACCTTCGTTCCGAAATTGTGCGGCTTCTGAAGAGCAAGGCGGTCGTATGACTCCTCTGGCACGGAGTACCACGGCATATTCTAGCCCATGAACTCGCGGTAGCGATTGCTCTCGTCGAACGGGCCCTTGCAGAAGGCCGCGAAGGTGACATCGCGCGAGTGCAGGTACGACAACTCCAGCGCTTGGCCAGTGTTGAAAGTGCAACCTTCACATTGATCTGCCGTGGAGAGGCCCGTATGCCACATGTGGTATGAGACGAACAGCTGCGTACGACCTTCAAACACGTCGAGCAACGACACGGTGCCCGCCGCTCCAATCAGCGGTGTGGTGGGATCTACCTCAACCATCGGGAGCCGTCGGCGAGCAGCTGCTATCGCATCGCCCTCGCGAGTGTGCGCTTTCTCTCGGATACAGAGCTGGTCGATCTGCTTCTGGAAGGTCTCGCGACCGACTGTAAGCGGTGTTGGTGTCATAATGATTTTCCCTGACGGCTTGTGGATATAGTCTTGGTATCCGTTGAGCAGTTATACGGCAACAATGCGTCATAAATTGCTGTAAGAAAGGTATACCTTCTGTAAATCCATGTAGAGGGAAATCGACTCCTTTTATGCTGGGACACGTGAGGCTTCGAATGTGGACTTTGCAGCTGGATGCCTGGTTACTACCGACCGTTTTGTGAGTTGCATGAGTGTCACGAACGTGGGAGAGTAGAGTAATGGTAGCCTCCTGATTCACGTGTTTAGTGATTAGAAACAGGTACGTCGGGAAGCCTTAGATGGTGGCCGGGCAGAATGAAGTCCTTCATTCTGCCGGAGCAGAAGATATACGGAGTTCTGAGTACGGAATACCGGTTACGGAGTACCCACTAAATTTAGTGGGTACTCGCTAATTCAGTGGGACACCGCTTGCAGGAAAAAGCAAACGAACCCAAATAAAAAGCAAAAAAGTCAGCACCAAGTTCGCACTCCGTTTCTTCCGTCACCATGCGGTTTTAGAGCTTCAAATTCATCCATTTATTGGGCGATTGTGGAGTAATTCTGCTGGAAAGTCGTTCAAAAATTTATGAGTTGCAGTTTCTTTTGTTGTGGGCCGCCACCGTAGGCCCTCGCAGAGCTGGGCCATGGAGACCACTCTTCACGAGCCGAATTTCTCCTCTCTCCACATCGCGACAGATAATCCGGTTAACCTCACCTAGTCTCTCACTTAAAGACACGAAACAATGAGCTGGTTCAGCATCTTCGGCGGCACCGTCATCTTCGGCGATCTTCGGGTCTGCGATAACAGCCTGGACTTCAACCTCACTTCTAACGCGTTTGGGTACTTCGATACCTTCCCGGATTCTACATGCGTCCTCCAGCCTAGTGAGGTCTTTTCATCCTATGCATGCTGGACCAACACCACAACTCTGTTGACTTTCCAAGCCGGTTGTCCGAACCAGCCGCTGTATGACCTGGACTTCAAGTTCAGGGAGGACACCGTCAGCCTCTCGACAAACTTCTCTTTGACCGCAAGCTGGGGCTGTGAGAGCTTCTACTTGGAACGCAACGCCAGCGGGTACACTCTCCTCCTCACAGATAACCCCAATGCTCCTGGGTGTGCTGGATCTGTCAATGTGTCTTCGACCTCTTCCAGCCCGTCTTCAAGTAGCTCCACTACTTCATCACCCACAACTACTCTGACATCCACACTTCTCTCCACTACAACGTACACCATTACATCATGCCCTGCAACAGTGACAAATTGCCATTCTGGATCCGTTACAACCGAAGTAATCACGTCATACTCTACCACAGTTCCACCTCCAACCCATTCTCCGGTGACTACAGCAAATTCAACCACATCATCCACCATCTTCTTGGGTGCAGGAACCCGAGTTCGCGGTCCATCCTTTGGCATGCTATTTTCAGTGCTGTTATTCATTCTTTACACCATGATCTCTCCAGTTCTTTGCCTTCTCGACTCTGCCGCAGCAGAAGCCATCAATCCTAAAGAGGCTCCAATACCGAGGAACACGGTCCACAAACGCATCCCTATCGACGACTTTACTGACATAGCAGTATTCGGTCCTGCCGTAGCCGCCATCCTAGAGGCCAACATCCTGATACCTTCCGGCGTCCCAAATCCTCTGACCTACTACATCGGCACCACCAACAACAACACTTGTCAGGCGGGCCGCAACAACGCGGCTATGTATGGTGCGAATTGGACGACGACACCGGGTAAGCACTTGCTAGGCCAGATGCTAGCTGATTGTGTGGAGTCATTCGACCAGGTCAGCTTGGGCACATACATCTACGAGAACTCGTCGACGCCCTCGCAGGAGAGCATGAATGCGGTGATCTTCTTCAAGTTTGTGGGGGCGCTGTACTGCAACCGACTGATTGTGACGTTAGTAAAGGATCCAGCGAATTTGGATATGATTTGTAATCTTGAAGACTAATGGTAATGACCACCTGAGGATAGGGTTTGCTCAAAAGTTAGCGAGACTGAGAGGACGGTGAGTTAGATTGCTTCAGACAAGCTGGCTATATTTAATTTTCTTGCTGTTTCACATAGGCATGAACGTTGATTGAATACTTCCGGCCCTTTCGTTAAATATCAGGACTATGGAGATAAAAGTTGAACACTAGATTCCCGGCCAACTCGGAAGTGTTGGTGGTGAACTCGCAAACACCATATTCGCACTCAGGGTAACCTCACTGAAAGGATTGTAGGCAGTGTCCAACCTTCTCTAGTTATTGCTTCAGTAATAATAACCCAAAAGCGCGCCGCAGCGTAACATACCGCCAAAAGCGTCGGTCAATTGGCCATCAGCTTCTTTAAGGAGGTAATTTGATGTCGCTCTCATCTTATCGACCTCAATCAATTTACAATTCGCCAGGTGTTCCCTGAGCAAGAGGATAACCACCAAAGTATTATTTCATGCAATTATATTACGAAGATCTGTATCAGAGGAATGAACGAAGGTAATACAATCAGAGCCTCAACGGACATCACCTGTGACTCTATAGGGTCTTCAAGACCTCAGATCTCTCTACTTTCACCCGTCAAGCCTTTTCCGTCAGCAATTTCTCTATTGTCTAACTAGGAAACTCGCCGAATCAAGACATCCTGGGTCCGCCGCTACATCTGCATGTTGTGTCAGCAAGGTAGCCGTACCACCGGTTATTGGCTCGGCCAAGCTACCGAAAGCCCGACCGACCTGGTACGCCAAGAACAAAGTTGATGACCAAAACGCCTCTTCACTTCTACACCCCCGGCAGCTGGACGAAAGTGTTCTTTCAATGAACAAGGTAATGTCTATCTCCGGTGAACTGAAGAGACCTTCGGCGTGTCTCAATGCCACCAATCTCGTTGCACTTCGTTAACCCATGACCCTCCTTAAAGAGCAACAATACAGAGTACTGAATGTTCGATATCCAAGAACATCGCTGTTTCCAAAACCTCAAAGGCAATCCAGATCCAACCCATGACTAACACGTTCTTATACTATACATAATCCAATGAGGTGGGCAAATTTTCCCAAAGAGTTTGTTCGTCAGTTACCATGTGCTTCGTCCCCGTGCGCTGAACCTGTTCGTCTATTCAATCCTGCAGCTTACCTCACCTTATTCTAGGCAGATTAACTACCCGGGATGAGTAACAGAAATGGTATGGCTTCATCAGCCATGTAATATCGGTAGGTAGTATTCGGCTGCGGAAGCATACTTTGCTGGGGAATGCAGCAGTTGAATAATCGCGAGCTTGAAAAAAAAACTACTGCGCGTCACCGAGAAAACAAATTTCGCCTATATAATGGCGAGCGAACGACTTTACTTAGCCCAACTTAAGGGCAATTGTTCAAACTTTCTCTTTATAATCGTCTCCACTATCTTATATGATGTACAATTATCTTAAAGCAATTAGCTTCGTGGCCGCAGTTGGAGCTTCCGCCAACACCGTCCGCTCACCATCAGGAACCTCACTCTCTTCAGACCTTCTCACAGGATTTGGATCTCATCCACAAGTATTGGAATCGACAGGTGGTAAAGCGATATGCGTCCAAGGCAATGTGGATGTCCAAGCTTCTGCTTTGGGTGTTCAGCTCAACTATCCCAACCCAGCAAATCAAAGTGTCGTTACCGAAACCGTGGTCGAATTTCTTCAGGATAATTCCAAGATTGCTGAGCAAGTGGGAGGTCCTACAAAGACCATTAGCGGCACCTATAGCATTAGCGTTCGCTTGTGCTTCCCGAAGGCGAAACCGTATTCCAACTCAGTCCAAATCCTAACTCACGGCATTGGGTTTGATAAGTCCTACTGGGACGTTGCGACAGGCTTTTCCTACGTCGACGCTGCTGCCTCCGATGGCTCGATAACTTTCCTCTATGACCGTCTTGGCATTGGCCTCTCCGATCACCCTGATCCAATTCAAGTTGTTCAGACAGGATTAGAAGTAGCAATCGTTCACGAGCTCACCCAGCTGCTGCGAAATGGCGCCTTTGCGAAGATCTCATTCTCCAAAGTCACCGGCATAGGTCACAGTTTTGGCTCCGTCATATCGATAGGACAAACAGTCTTTTATCCGACCGATCTGGACGGTGTTGTGCTTACCGGAGTCTCAATCAATACGACAGGTCTTGTTCCTTTCGTCTCAGGACTCAACGTTGCTATTGCAGCCGAGAATGATCCTTCCCGCTTCCAAGGTCTTCCCAGCGGATACTTTGTCGGTGATTCCAGCATCTCGAATCAGTTTGCTTTCCTGCGTCTCCCAAATTTCCCACCACAGAATCTCGAAATTGCCGAGACAACCAAGCAGACTGCAACCTTTGGTGAACTGTTCACAATTACCTCAGTCATTGAACCTGCATTGAACTATACAGGAGCCGTGTTTGTTGTGAATGGAGCCAACGACATACCATTTTGCGATGGCGATTGCACCTTTCCAAGTGATAAGGCGGCTCAGGTTCTGCTGCTGTATCCATTCGCGGCGAGTGGCAGCACATCATACCTTGTTCCAGGAACTGGCCATGGTATCAATCTTCATTATACTGCGGAGAGTGCCTACTCGAAGATTATCAGCTTTCTAACGGCTCAAGGCCTGTCTTAAGCGTTCGTCTGTGTATTTGGCGCGACGTCTTTAAGAGAAGAGTGGAATAATCTGTTGGAGATTACCGTCATTGTATAACAATCATTTATTTTGCATACTAGACGGTAGTACTTAATTGACTTCTCCTCAATTGCTGTGGTTCAATGCCGTTGTACAAAGTACCTTGGCCCGTGGCAGCTATTGAAGAAGCCTTCCTACGCTTTCGACATTAGAATTTGTATTTTAATCTTTGGGACCTTTCCATCTGCTAACGCAATTATCACAATATTTTAATTCTTAGTGTGATGGTCGTGTATCAATCGAAGTTGAGCATTTCGCGGTCTTTCTCGTACAATGACGGAAGTCACGCGAGACTCCACTTCGAGCTTGCACCTCTACGCATCATATAAATTCATCTCCACGCGCAACCTCCACCTCAGTTCATTAGGTAGCATTTAGCTATTCTCCCCCTTAATTCCTCCCTATCCATTGAATCCAGACCTCCTATTACACTCTACGCTTCTCTCGCCGCCGAGACGAACACCTCCACACCTCAGCTCATCCTCAGCCGACCTCTCACAACCACCAGCATCATGTCGTCAGACACACCACTACCCTCCTCATTCGACGAAGACACCGACTTCTTCGAAGAATCGTGGCCCAAAAAGCTCACGCGGCGACTCAAAGAAGAGCCACTGGTACCGCTGGGCATCGTGCTCACCTGCGGCGCGCTCTTCGGCGCAACGCGGGCGATGCGCAACAACGTGCGCCTCCACCCTCCCCTCCACCAGCAGCGCACGCACTGACCCTCCACGCAGGACCACCACCGCGCCAACATCATGTTCCGGCGGCGCATCTACGCGCAGTTCTTCACGATCGCAGCCATCGTCGCCGGCTCCGCCTACTGGTCGCGCGACCGCGCCGCCCGCGCCGAGTTCGACAAGGTCGAGAAGGAGCGCCTGGCCGCCGAGCGCCGCGAGCGCTGGCTCGCGGAGTTGGATGCCCGCGACCGCGAGGACCGCGAGGTGCGGGAGGCGCTGCGGGTGGGCCGTGAGCGCAGGCGCGCGAAGAGCGGCGCGGCGGAGCGGCCGCCGGCGCAGAAGGAGGATGCGGGTGAGGGACGCGTGCTTGAGGAGGCGAGGAAGAGTGCGTCGTGGGGGTTTTGGAGTGGGAAGGATTGAGCGCTGCGGCGCTGTGGTGGGTGGGTGGTGCGCGGATTGCAATCTTCGCTCAGCTTTGCATTGGGAATACGGTTCAAAATTTGGCATGCGGCGTTTTGGAATGCTTTGGACTGGTATGACATCTGCTTCTTGTGTATATTTTCACGACAGCCAAAAATTCGTACATAGACGGATGTCTGTAGCAAAAAGTTGTTACATTAGTCTCAGCTTGATGAACTCTGCCGCAGTCTTGTTGGTAACGCCGTTGGGATCGCACCGCCTAACACCGTCCCGTCAAAAGACCAGAGTATCATCTCGAGAAGGTGAAAGCCATGCAAATGGAAACAGATGAGGCGCGAGCCGTCGACCTTCCTCTGCTCACGCCTGCACCCATGACAAGTTCAGATCGGACAGTTATACAAAGACGACAAGTCACAACACAGGCTCTTCCTCAACGCTGGCCCGTCATTAATCCTCTTAACACTGGCACCCCTGCTGCGCTTGCTGTGTACTCTCGGGCCGCAAATCGACGCCCTGCCTCGCAGCACCCGCCCTCATACTTCTCGGGCCGGCCTGATCCAGCGGCAGCTTCTTTGCGATGGCGGTGAAGAGCTCGCGCACGTTCTCGGCGGTCTTTGCGCTAGTCTCGAAGAACAGCAGGCCAGCTTCCTTGGCGTACTGGTCGGCGTCGGCGGTCTGGATGGCGCGCTTGTCCGGGTCCGAGGCTACCAGGTCCAGCTTGTTGCCCGCCAGCGCGATGATGATGTTCTCGTTCGCCTGGCGCTGCAGCTCCTTCACCCACGCCTTTGCCTTGTCCAGCGATGACTGTAGCGTGTTAGTCGGGCATCCTTTCTTGCAGTACCACTGGCCGGTGGTGCTTTTGACGGTGCTGTCGCGCCCGTGCAGGGAACAGCTTACGGCTTGTGTGATATCGTAGACTACAACTGCGCAGTTTGCGTTGCGGTAGTACATCGGCGCCAATGATTTGTAGCGTTCCTGACCTGCCGTATCCCAGATCTCAAACTTTACGGTTGTTGTGTCGTCGAGGGCGATAGTCTGGGTGAGGAAGGCAGCGCCGATGGTAGACTCGCGATAGTCGTCGAATTGGTCCTACGTATCAATTTAGTAAATGTTCCGAAGGCTATGGAATTGCTAACAGGCGCATACTTTTACAAACCGCAATACTAGTGACGACTGTTGTGTTGTTAGCAAGGATGCCTAGTCGAATGAGATAAAGTAGGTGTACCTTGCCGACGGCTGATTCACCTGCAACAACACATTAGCAGCGCTCGGAGTGAGAAGTAAAGATTGGATAGGACGTACCAAGAAGCACAAGCTTGAACTGAGCGAAGCGCGACCCACCGGGCCTACCGCCTTGTTGGATACGTTGCTGCGCGGCCATGGCGGTTGTGTTGATGGAGGAAGAGGAGCGCGGACAGGCAGAAGCAAAGATGAGGGAATCTAAGTCAAGGCAAAGAAAAGAACAAAAGGAAGGAGAAGCGGGATGGGAAAGTGAGGAATGTGATCAGTGTCGGAAGAAGTTGTGGGATTGGAATTTGGTGGTGGTGGATGGAGATGATGATGGGCCGGTTGAGTTCACTGAGCCAGAGAGACACACGACGCCACACAGAAATGGCATCGCCACCTGCAGTCACAACCACACTTAACAGCCAATCTCAGCTCGTTCCATGTGCGTCTACGTAAGGTCTAAAGGCTTTTGGTTCTACAGCTAATTTCTAGGAGCAAGCTAGCACACTACCATTACAACACCTCGCTTTTCTCACAAAAACAGCAAAGAGCTCACCTGAACTCCCAAATCGACGCGACCAAAATTCCATTCGAGCCAAATTGTCGGCTCCCGGCCTCTCCATGGCCACTTCCTACCCCTACCGCGATATCAACGTCCATTCGTCACCCTCCCAATATGCCTTTTCATCACCCTCCAATCCCTCCGCTCCGACTTTAGTTGTTGACAGACCCTCAGGAGACCTCAGATTGCACGATGGGAAGCTCCTCGGTACCCAGCGCGTGCTTGGAGTCGCCGGCATTCTTGGTATCATCAGTCTCCGGCTTGACAAATATATCATCGTCGTCACCAAAGCACACCCGGTCGGCAAGCTGAAGGGCAACCAGATATACCAAGTAGACTCCACAGAGTTGCTACCTCTTCGCGAACGTCAGCTGCGAGATCAAGATGAAGACGTCTACATAACCCTCATCAAGAACGTGCTGAAAGCCGGGCCTATGTTCTTCTCCTATACTCTGGACATCACAAATTCTTTTCAACGCCTTGCTGCCGCAGATCCTTCCGCACCACTCTGGAAGCGCGCTGACGACCGCTTCTTCTGGAATCGTTTCATCTCTTCCGACCTGATCGATTTCAGAATGGGAATAAACAATCGCTTTGGCTTGCGAGGTGGTGAACACCCGGAAGTTGATCCTTTCATTCTACCAGTCATGATGGGTATGCTCGAGATTCGTAACACCTCTGTCAAAGGAAATCCTTTCACAATGGCTCTCATAACTAGAAGAAGCAGATACAGAGCAGGAACACGCTATTTCTCCAGAGGTATAGATGAAGCTGGACACGTCTCCAATTTCAACGAGAGCGAGCAAATCGTTATCCTCAATTCTTCAGATAGCATAGAGACTACGGCATACGGTTCGTCAGGCGTTCAGAATGGTAGTGTATCACAAAAGGAAGCTCAAGTACTCTCGTATGTGCAAACGCGCGGCTCAGTTCCCGTGTATTGGGCAGAGCTCAACACATTGCACTACACGCCGATGCTCCAAATCCGAGGTATCGAAACCGCAGTGCTTGCCGCACAAAAACATTTCCACGAGCAGATTCAATTGTACGGTGACAACTATCTCGTCAACCTAGTCAACCAGAAAGGCCGAGAGCGGCGCATCAAAGAAGCCTACGAGCAGATGATCCGCATCCTCGTGAGCTCACCGCACCAATCCGAGACGGCGGACCGTCGCTCGCGCGAAGCCATCACCGTCATCGAGTCGGAGAAGCAGCAAGCCGGCAACAACGAGTTTAACCGGCTGCACTACGTGTACTTCGACTTCCACAACGAGACCAAAGGCCTGCAGTGGCAGCGCGTGCACATCCTGCTGAGCCAGCTGGAGCAGCCGATCCTGCACGGCGGCTACTTCCGGGCGATCGCGGCGGCGGCGTCGCGCGGCGGCGGGCTGGAGGCGCGCGCGGCGCAGACCGCCGTCGTGCGCACCAACTGCATGGACTGCCTGGACCGCACGAACGTGGTGCAGTCGATGCTGGGCCGCACCGTGCTGACGATGCAGCTGCGCGATGCGGGCGTGCTGGGCCCCGGCGAGCAGTGCTCCGACGACGCCGCCTTCGAGCGCGTCTTCCGCGACCTGTGGGCCGACAACGCCGACGTGGTCTCGCGCGGCTACGCCGGCACCGGTGCGCTCAAGACTGACTTTACGCGTCGCGGCGTGCGCTCCCGCACCGGCGCCTGGAACGACTTCCGTGCGTCGTGCGAGCGCTACTTTCGCAACAACTTTGGCGACGGCCGCCGCCAGGACGGCTTCGATGTCTTCCTCGGCGCGTACAAGCCTGCCGATCACGACTTGCTGGGCGCGGTGTTTGTCGATCGGCGGCCGCTCGTCGTCCAGGCCATGCCGTACGTGCTCGCGGCATGCGTGTTCTTGATGCTGGTGGGCAGCTTCTCGCGGCGCGGCCAGGACGGCGGCTCGGTGTGGCCGCTGCGCTTGCTCATGCTTGTGAGTTTTGCCCTGGCTGCGGCGAGTGCGTACTTTATTTGGACGCATGGCACGCTCTATGTAAGTTCCTCCTTTGTTTACCGCCATGCTGATTGCTGCGAGCGCGTGCTGACACTGAATAGGTCAACTGGCCGAAGCTCAATACTCCACCTTGGGCAACCGAAGGCTATGGCGATGCTCTGAATAGAGCTATGAAGAATCCTGTTCTTGGACCGTTCGTCAAAGGACATGAACGCGGACGGAGTGAAGCGCGTGTTGGGTTCATGGAGGAGGGTGGAATGAAGACCGAGTAGCGCTTTCTCGTCTTTCTTTTCTCTTTGTATGAGCTAGCGGTTTGTATTACTACAAATTTTGGGAGAGACACTTTGTACGCATGTACAACGAGATATAAGAGATACAGATCTATTACTAGAGGCTATAGGACGACTCCTTGGTCAGCAATGTGCCAATTGGATGGAATGGCTCCGTCGTTAATACAATGTCCGAACTTGGGTCTTTTGATCGCAATTGAAATTGAGAAGTGAAATGGAATCAAATTGGCTTGGCATCAGAACGGCGTGAGTTTGAATCGTCCTATATCAATCATCTAACTGCGCCCAGCTCATTTCATCTATTAGGTACGGAGTGCTCTTACATTTTAACAGGCTATTATCAGCATCTCGATCTCAACGCCTTGGGCTTACATAACCACTTTGTCCGATCAACTTGAATACGGGCCTAAATACATACTTCCTTGCTCCGAAATAGTGCTTTCGGCCTCCTAGAATCTGACTGCAACGAGGCAGTCTGACAGTTCACAATATTTTTTAAACGTCTAACCCTTTCCTATGATCGAATAACTTCGAAGATCCTTTGGAGCCTTTCTCATTTACACACTTTTAAAGAAATGCTATGACCTTTATCGCACTTAAAATCATTTATCACAGCCGGTTCAAATCCTATCAGGCACTCAGGAGACCTGCTATACCCACACGGCAGTTGTAAAGGAAATAGATCGTCAGTAGGGTAAGGGAAGGAGGTTGAGGATGCTACCGTCGACGGAACCACTGAGGAATTGCGATTCGCTAACACATCGTATGCAATGTTTCATTCTCTGACTTGATCGCCGTCCGGCTAAATCGGATAGCATCTAACATGAATGAATGCACCTTCGCGGCCAGCAAGTAATGGAATTGGTTGATTGCTCTTGAGTGATTAACTTGTTACGTGCTCGGGAATTAGTGTATTAGGTGTTGCGGGGTCTAACAGCATGAATGCTTCCTGAGCCTTACCGGCACTTCTACGAGCAGCACGTAGATGCCGAATAGTTTGTCTTTCGGCAGTTGAGTTTTGAACGACTGCCGCTGATATCCAAAAAGGATCTTGCAGGTTCATTTCTCATTGGTATTTTAGTGAGTAATACTTTGCCGGTTCCGGCACGCTGCTCGTGATATTTCAAGCTTTTGTCCACATCGAACAAAGTACCAAACTCAATTCTATTCAATTTGGCCAATATGGCGCTCACAGCTTTGCTTTCTATTTCTCCTCTCTACATAGCAGTCTTTCTCATCGTTGTTTGGCTCTCATACGTGGTATACCAGAGTAAGAGAAGCGGTCTTGATCACATTCCTGGTCCATTTCTTGCAAAGTATACCGACGCTTGGAGAGCCTACAAAGCTTGGAGCTTCAATCATTACACAGGTACAGAAGGTTTAAACTACCAAACACAGCTACTTGGGAAATATGGAGATGTTGTTCGCATCGGACCAAACACTATATTGGTTCTTGACCCAGAGGCTATTAACTCTGTTTTGGGTTTCAAAGAAAGGCTGGAGAAAGGCCCTGGTTACAATGTCTTCATCCTCGGTGGTAAGTTGTTGTATGATAGTTGCCTTAAATGCCATAAGTTTACGTTTACCATAGGTGTAACCCAAACTGCATTGGTTGGCATAAAGGATGAGGCAACTCATGGAAAGTACCGAAGACCAATCGCTAATGCATACTCTCTATCATCTCTAAAAGGTTATGAGCCATACATTGATCAAACGATCAAAGATTTGACCGATGTACTCGACAAACGAGTTGAAGATGGGAAGCCCATCAATATGAGTAGCTACCTCCATTACTGTGAGCAAACCGCCGGAATCTCAGATTAAGGAGATGACACTCACCGTCAGCTTAGGGTCCTTTGATGTGATTTCGAAACTCACCTTTGGTAAGCCTATCGGATTTATTTCTCACGGTTCCGATTTCAATGGCATGATCAAAAGTCAAAAAGGCGTTTTCCGCTACATCAGCATTACCAATAACATGCCTCTGCTTGATCGACTCCTGAAAAAGAATCCAATTCTCAAGCTCCTTGGTCAGAAACCAAATATCTTCTTCCAATTTGCCTCACGCATTGTAAAACAGCGAGCGGCAAAGATTGATGTCGAATCTGCAGATGCAAAAGGTCCCAAAGGCAAAATCCATCCAGATCTGTTGAGTAGTTTCATCGCCGCGAGATCTAGCTATCCGGATATCATGACTGATCTGCGAATCACACATTATGCAACGACAAATGTTGTAGCTGGAGCTAATAACAGTGCACTTGCAATGGACAGAACCATTCACTACCTCACAACGCACCCTGACAAGCAAGAGCGTCTGCATCAAGAAATCGTTGCTACCAAGACGGATGATCTCAAAGATACTGAAGGACCGGTGGCTCTTGATCTCGCTTTACGGATGAAGTACCTTGAAGCTATTATCCAAGAGTCATATCGTCTCTTTGCGTCGCCTTCGAATAACTTGGAACGTATCGTTTCTCCTTCCGGCCTTACCTTGCCAAATGGTGTTCAGCTTCCACCTGGCGCAGTTGTATGCATGAATGGCCCGTCACTCATGCATCGAGCTGACATTTTTGGTAACGATGTCAATACCTTCAATCCAGAGCGTTGGCTTCTACAGGAGGGTAAGGAGAGCCAAGAAGAGTTCGCAAAGAGAAGGCTTCGAATGGATCGGTCAATGTTGCCATTCGGTCACGGTAGTCGGACTTGCATTGGAAAGAACGTTGTGCAACTGGAGTTGTATAAGATCTGGCCAGTATTATTCAAAAAGTACAAGGTAAGAGGTCTTGAACAAGCTTCACAGAGAGAGTACTTACGTCGTATAAGTTCGAGCCTGTCGGAGATGTCAAGTTGCATGAGGTTTTGGTGACTGCCAAGCGAAGAGACGGTGAGAATGAGAAAGCCAGCGTATGAAGGACAGAAGAGCCGGAGCACTGAGCAGTTTGCGCGACAGTGGAAGTCTTCCTGGTTTGAAAATGAGATCTCCCGATAATCCAGTCAAGATAAACATGCTTTTTCCTTTGAGTATTACAACATTAGATCGAATTAATTTCTCAAGATGTACTTGATCAATTATAGCTCCATTTGCTGGGTCGACCTTCTGCACGACCTGATCTGTTGTATTGCCAATCTTGGATATCGGCCATTGCAAGATCGGGTAAAGCGTTGGCGGAAGAGGCGTAACCTCACTTCACCTTTCAACAATCGTCTCGATTTTCGCTTCATGTATTCACAACGTCACTGTAAAGGAATCAAACATCCTCCTAGAGCGAAGTCACGTACCTAGTTTCGTTGATTAACCATTCACAACAGCCTGACACAAAAAGTCTTCACAACCTTGTCTTATTAGAGATACCCGTCGAAGTTAACGAATCCTCGCAGCTTCTCGCAACTTTCACGGCGGCACCAGCGGATATTTTCGATTCGTATAATGAGAAGATCATCGTCGCTCGGATTTCCATAATTTAGAAGATCACGTTTTCCCTTCTTCTCGGCTTGCTGGCTCTTCATCCATGTATCCGGGGAGGGGATTCTGTTGGCTTAGAAATCACGCCGCTATCCAAACTCAAAACCTCGTATCGTCACGCAGAAGCCCTATGTAGTTGCCTGTAAGTCCGACACCATATAGTGGAAATATACGGAGTTATAAGCGCCGGATCGTATACGAATTGCTATCCAAGTTTTGGTCTCCACCGCCAATCCCGCCAACAACCTCCGATGCCGCTAACTTTGCGCCATGAAGTCACAGCACTTTCGGAGACATTGACTCATGAGTCGCATCCTCTATCGAGCTTCATATTCAGTTAACATCAATAACGGCATTTCTACGTATGACAGCGTGCCACCACACCTTCAGGGACGTTGACCCATAGGTTGATCCTCTATCGATGCCCAATTTCACTCAACATCGTCTACCGAATTCATCCATTGAACTACTACAAGAGTGGGAGTGCTGACAAATTCGATGCTTTAATATATCGGAAGGGGCATAGAAACCCAACAACCCATTAACCCGACAATGCTTCCCCGCGACATCATAGCCAGAGTCTTCCGTTCATCCATCTCAGGTACGAGCGCAGGTTCATTTTGGTGTAGAAACTAGTCTACATGCATGTCACTATTCCGCAAGGAGATGTTTTCATTTGGTCCGAGAACACATTGTGGCATTCAGTCCGCTCAGCCGAATGGTTCACAATGTATATTTGTTTCGATGACTTCCTCGTGCATTTCTCCTTGATTTCCTGGGATAATCTCACCGCCTTATCGCTATAGATCGATTTCTTCGCGATGTTTCAAAATACTGCCTCCTTGATCATCGTTTTCTTCAGTATCGCTCTACAAGCTTCGGAACAGAGTGCCAACGGTTACGTCAGCGCACCTACTGTCAACCTTGGATACGTCTCCTATGCTGGCTACCAAAATACAACCGCAGGTATCAACTATTATCGCGCAATTCCGTATGCTCAACCACCCTTGGGAGAGCTGAGGTGGAAGAAACCAAGACCCATTGAGCTGAGCAATGATTTCACTGGCCAAACAGTAGATGCCACTCAGATAGGCCCGGCCTGCTATCGATCGCTTCCTGGTTCACTCCTTACTCCGTTTTTTACCGGTAGCTCAAGCATCATATGGCCATGGATGGGCCAATCTGAAAACTGTTTAATATTAGACGTCCTCACACCGGCCCAACCAGTCTCAAGTAGTCTTCCGGTTCTTGTTCAAATCCATGGCGGCGGATATACGGCTGGCGATGCCCAAACATATCCTGGAGATGCCTTAGTCAATGCTTCCAACGGCAATATCATCTACGTTTCAATACAATACAGATTGGGCATATTCGGCTTTCTCGGTGGCAGCGCAATTGCTGAAGATGGGGTTCTCAACGCCGGTCTACTGGATCAGAGGTCGGCTTTGGAATGGATTCAACGAAACATCCGCCAGTTCGGAGGAGATCCATCACGTGTTACTATCTGGGGTGGTTCAGCAGGAGGTGGATCGGTATCCTATCAACTCATTGCTGGTGGGGCGTATGATGAGCCCCCTTTCAGCGCAGCTATCGCAGAGTATCCTTGGTGGCAACCTCTTCTCAACGCGAGCACGCAGGAGCGACAGTATTTTACTGCTTTGACTCTGTCTAACTGCAGCGACCTTGATTGTCTCCGATCCTTGTCTTCTGAGAGTCTTCAAACACTAAACCAAGCGGTTCAAAATGCATCGTATCCGGGACCCGGTAATGGATTTGGCGACTTTTGGTTTGGACCAGTAGTCGATGGTAAATTCATACGCCGGCTTCCGGACGTGGAGTACAAGACAGGAAACTTTTACAAAGTGCCATTAATTGTCGATCGAGATGCCTACGAAGGCTACATCTTTTCAAATGCAACCGACAACAGCGGAACTCAAGAATATGAGACATCGGACGTGAATACATCGCAATTCATTGCTTGGTCGGTAGAGATCACTGACAAGCTCGACAGGCACAGAATCTCTTTCCATTTGCTGGTCCGTCCTTTTTCAGTAGACTCTACAGTCTGTACCCAATTTCAGGGTTCAATTCGACACTTTTCCAACGCCAGACATGGTTTGGAGACTTTATCATTAACTGTCCCACTTACTACATGGCGACCGCAATGAACGACTACTCATATAACGAATCAGCAGTATTCAAGCTCACCTTTGCAGCGGGTTCTCAGCTCCACGGCGCCACAGCTTCATTCTTGATATCAAATGTGACAGGATGGTCGAGCGCGCCAAACCAGACTCTGGCGGAAATCTTGTCAAGCTACTGGATCAGCTTCGCCGTCACGCAAGATCCTAATCCACTGAGTTCATCCAGCGCGCCGTGGTGGCCGAGCTACGTGAGCGGAGGCAATGGAACTGCTTCGAATGGAGAATCCGTAGGGTTTGATGTTCTTGCGATAACTGCGGCTAGTATTGGTTTCGATACGGATCCTGATGCAAGTGCTCAGTGTGACTTCTTCGGGTCGAGAGGATATCAACTCGCCAACTGATGCGATACTACTTAAGTATAGCTGAACTGATCGTATATTGCAGACTGAGATTCAACGAAGAATGAAAATTGCACTGGAAAATTAGCGCATTATTAGTGACATACACTGTAATGCCATAAATACTCCATGCCGCTTATACCAAACGCTGGCTCGGGTCTACTATCGTGTTGCGACAGCGTCAAAGAAGTTCCTAAACACTCTATGCCTCTCTGATGATTACGCTTACGATTAAATTACGAGATTGGTGGTTGATATGCAAATAGCGTATTAATCGCGATTCCAACCCATCCGGTCAAGATGCTCTGGCAAATCAGGTACGAATGCCTCAAGCGGCATTTTCAGCTCTACCTTCACCACCTCTTAAACATCTTTTCCGCCTTGAGCGTTCGGAAGCCAGTCTTCTTTCGTCTTTACCTTCACTTATCTAGCAATAATTCAACCTAGATCGTTTGAAATGAAGACCGTTCATGGACCACTTCTTTTGGGAGTCCTTGTGATGGTGCGAGGAGTCTACGCTTCCGGGAATTCAACGGCTCAGTATAATCTCCACACATATGTTGTTTCCGTAGCTAACGCCTCACAGTCCGCTCACCGGGTGGCGAGATAATCCTGAAAGCAGAGGAACAGCGAATATCATCGAGAGCTGCATCTTCACCATCATAGCATGCACGTGGTCGATACAACATCTCAACCTTCCTGCGCCAAAGGACGGAACGAAGGACATACTTCTACGAAAGTCCATTTGGGCCATTATTACTCTCCTCTTCCCGGAGTTCATCTTGGTCCATGCAATTATCGAAAGGAAAATTGCTGGTGATTCCCTGGCGCTTTTGAATTATGTGGTACGGAGTCGACCTGTAACGCGCGACTTCCCTCGGCATAATAGAGCAGCAGTGGAGATGTCTGAAAACGTCGTCCAGCTACCAAAACCCAACGACTGGACCTTAATTCATGCCTACTTCGCCAATATGGGCGGGATGCAGGTGAAATTGAATTACAGCGGCACCGCCTCCAGCTCAGAGAGGCGCCTAAACACCTCACAAATCGCCGAGGCGTTCTGGATGCGCTTCTTCACGAATATCCAGAGTATCCAACGGAAGGATATCGAATTTAGGAGCAAGAGTGACCTGTTTGCTAAAGCGCTGGCACTGCTTCAGATCCTGTGGCTTGTGGCTTCCCTAATAACGCGAGCGGTGCAAAAGCTTGCCGTTACTCAATTGGAAATTGTCACCGTCGCTTTTGCGGCCTGCACATTCGTAACATACTTTTTCTGCTTTCAAAAGCCCCAGGACGCCCAGATTCCGGTTTTTCTCGGAGAACTTCAAGTTCCATCTTCACTGGGCGAAGAACGTCTGATATCATGCCAGCCTACCAGTCTTGCAAGATACCTACTCAACCCAAACTCGCCTCCCACCGATAAATGGCTCGAACGCATTCCGGACGACAATTTTTACCCCTCAATGTCGACCCTACAACCTGTCGGCCCTATTTTATGTCTCGCTACGGTAGGTTGTGATAATGTAGCATAGTTTTTATTATTGACGATCGAGTACTTACTCAATTACTAGAGCATTTTCGGCGCAGTACACCTCATTGCGTGGGATTTTTCCTTTCCATCGGCTATTGAACGTATATTGTGGATAACAAGCGCCTTGGTAAGCATAGCATTACCTGTGGCCTTTATTATTGCAACTACCGTTCGTTGGGGTTGGTTCTATATAGAAGCCTACAAGAAAGGCCAACCCCCAGCCTTTACTAGCTGCGACGAAGTCCTGCAGTTGTTAAATCGAACGTTCAACTTTGGTATTACGGAGCGAGCGTTTGACAGGCATGATGGTGTTCCTCTAGACTACAAGCTTCCAAGATCCTCGTGGCGAACATTATTACAATTCGATTATTTTTCCGAGACATCGGCACTTGATCGTCTTGTAGAGAAACGGTCCATGCCAACCCCCAAGGATTGGCATCTTTTGTACTTGTTAACAAACCCAGATATCAGATCAATTCTCGAAAGTGACGACGAAGCCCCTATCAATTTGCTTCAAATGATTGTGGATAAATCTGAAAGGGGACTTTTAGTTAACCCTAGGGGGGTGGCAGCCTATAATATGAGGATGACATTTAAAGAGTGGCATGTTCTTTCCCGAAGATTGGTAGCCTATAATATGAGGATGACATTTAAAGAGCGGGATGTTCTTTCCCGAAGGATAGTCCGCAAGGCTCGCAATCCGAAGGAGCTTAGCGACTATGAGGCTCAGCCTCTCCACCTCAAGGCTGCCTTCGAATCGCCTCTCCTCACGCTATTGTATCGGATTACTCCATACTTTGTGTTTCTGCTCTATGTAGTCGCACGACTGAGCATACTCGCCATCGCACTGTCGAGTCTTCGATCAATGCCAGACAGCGCCTACGTTTCCACGTGGGCGAAATACCTTCCATTCGTGGATTGAGGTGGGTGGAAAAAACACCTTCGGTCAGCAATTCGTTGGTGAAAAAGGTGGTGGGACACGAGGAGCAATGTCCCGCGAAGGCGGTTATGGTGAGATATCCCCAGAATGGCAGAAGAGAATGGTAGTTCCTGAAGTGCGCATGTAATGGCTCGCTTTCTGAAGGAAGGATACTTTGGAATGGCCAAATTTATGTCTACCAGGTATATGTTCGGCCTCCAGATTGACGAACTAGTAATTGATAAAGGTATGGTTAATTAGTACGTATGAGATGGTTGTTAAGATATAAGGCGTTATGAGCTTTGAATACCTGTGCTTCGGGCCACCATATATTACGTGGGATGAAAGTTTTAAGAGAATCAAATCGGAAGTCTTGAGAAAGGTTTTGAGTAATCGACCATGACGACTTTGAGCAAAACCGAATCTCAGCGCTCAGGCTTCGAGAGAAATTTTGGATATCATTCGTTGGACAGGTATTCTGAACTGCTGGCAGGTGAATCTGACACCTTTCTACCATTTGCTCTTACTATTTGCACTTCGGGGTGAAACGTGGTTGCAAATCTCGTCTCACCTACATTCGTTAAGGTTGAATTGACGTCGTCGTATCTTGAGACCATGATATTTAAAAAGACATAGTGACCGAGCCGATGCACCGCGCACCTCGCTACGCCGGCTCCGCAACATCGTCACCGCCGGTCTTCGCGAGCGGTTTCCGACCCCAAACACACCAATAGTCGGTGTAGGGCTTCAACCCGCCCTTGCGAAACTCCTCGCGCACCTGCGCAACCAGTACCTTAGACTCCTCGGCACTCCATCCCAGCCTCGACATGGAGCGGGGGGTGATGGCCTCCATGCCCTCGAGCCAGTTGGCCAGATTCCACTTGCCGATCTCGCGGGCCCGGGGGTCCTCGCACCAGGCGCCCATGGAAATGAAGAACTTCTCCTCGGCCACGGCCTCGAAGCCGGCGTCCTCGAACCAGCGCTTGTAGTTGCGCGGGTCGGCCCACTGGCGGCCGGCCTTGACGCCAGCCTCGACGATCAGGCGCTGCCAGCGCGCGAACGGGCTGTCAGGCGGTGGCTGCGGGTCGGCAAACACCAGCGGGAAGGTGGGGTCCTGGAACTCGAGGAAGCCGCCGGGCGCGAGCGCGCGGAAGGCCGATTGCACGATGTGCGGGAAGTCCTTGAAGCACGTCACCGTCGCGCGCGCGTGCACGTACGAGAACTTGCGCTTGAACAGCCACTCGTCTTCCGCGTCGTCGACCTCGAAGCTGCAGTTGGGCGGCACGTGCTGCGGCTGGATGGGCGATAGATCCGTGCCCACCACGTTGGCCTCAGGGTGCGCTTCCGCTGTTATGGCTTGTCAGTGGTTTGTACTACTTTCGCGTGGTGAATGACATACCAAATTCTATTGCCCATATTCCCGTACCTAGTACGTAAGGGTGTCTTGGTCAGCTATGTACTTCGCTGGACGTAAGTCGCTCTTATCGTACCAGTTGCGATGTCGAGCACATTATGCAGAGGAATGGTGTGAAGTGGTGCTCTATACAGTCGATTCTCGGTTACTGCCTTAAACATAGCATGTTGGAGATCTATTTTGGTGTCAGTACTCTATGCATTGCAAGGATTGTGCTCAGTAGCGGGCCAAGAAGAGACGAACCTAGCCGATCTTGTTCTTTCTGTGACGCGAATAAAGGAGATGGTTAGCACACGGCACTTTTAATTGCATTGATTGCTGTGAACAGAGGTCTTTCCATGCTCACCTCATCGTTAGGAAGAAGGTATTCTGATTGATGGTCAGCAATTCCATTTTCAAAATCGTGTGCGTTTGTAGAGTACTAGCTCCGGCTTCACGGCGCGGAAGCTAGCCGAACGGACCTCATTTCACAAGGTTGTACTCACTGCCGCTCTTGTAAGAATGGTATGTCCGGCCATACTCTTCTACGCTCTCATATATGCTTGAGGAGAGACTGGCCGTCGAGCTCCTTGGTGCAGTTTTGTCAGTTGTCGGTGCTGCCATTTGTTTGTTTGGAGGGATTGAAACGAGTGGAAGGGAGACGGTGTGCGAAAAGATGCATTTCGCCATTTCTGTACGTACTCGAGGTAGGGAGTGCCAATTGCCGAGTCACTGTCGTCTTCCCAGTCAAGCTCGTCTTGCTGTGTAGAGTCCGGCTCGGATGTTCCGCCTGCCAGCAGATTCTCGTCCACCAATTCTGGGTCGGATGGCGCGACGGGCCGCAGTTGGTTCGCTGGTCCGTCGGCGGGTGCTGGCTCGCGTTGGCGCTCTCGTTGCGGGATTGGTTGCATCGCTGTCGCCTGGCTATCCGTCGTTACTGCATGGCGGGAGGTGTGGGCAACGAAGGAGTACTCGAGAGCTTCGAGACAGACGCCATCGTCGGTTCTTAAATCCTGCCCAACCCATCTCAAACCTCCTTCGTTACCGCATGGCTGGAAATGGTCTCCATACTAGCATGCACTTTTGCGTCGTACCTGGGACGACGACAGGCAGCAGTTCGATCATTAGGCGCGGCTTACGCCGCCAATCCCTGCCAGTAGCTTCACCCCTTCCACCGCAGGAAACGGAATGAAAGCCGCGAACCGATCATCGCGCAATCGTTGTGACATTTGTGCCTTCTCCCATCTTCCTCCAGCGAGCGAATGTACGTCGAATCGGAGCATTTCCGCAAAATCTGGAGTCATCCACCCTTCTATCTCTTGCTGTTTCTCCCCTGAGCATCCACAGCACAAATCAACCCCACGCACCACCAAGACGATGTCAATCACGATTTGACGCCTTCAACGTAAAGAAGTGATAGAAAGCGATCGTGCATATTAGCACGTACGTTGCAGATCGTCGGAGATGCCTTACGCCTTTGACGATGCATGTACAGCCAGTGAAGGCGTTGGGACATTGAAGCTAGTCCACTCTCTCAACGAAATTTTGTTACTTTTTCTCATAATGAACTCTCATAATGATAAGGAGAGTGCCGATCTAGGAACGGATCATATCCTAATTTTGAAGGTCAAAGGCAGTTGTCCTTTTATGATATGGCTGATTGGTGTTTTAACCGCGGCATTCACGTCGCAGGGTGTATCGTACCGTGAACGGCCCCTGTCACTATGTCTGTTAAAGTCAGGGAATACTTGGCCTATCTCTGGAAGCTGCAGCGGAAGCCTCGATGTTTTCCGTCTACTTCTTTCCTGAGCATTGCCAAATCTTTCCGGACATCTGCAGAAGCGAAGTCGGCTGCTTTCATCCGCGCTCGTTTAAATTAACAGCCTGAGCATTCCATGCTGGATATATCCTTCTCTAAAAGCTATTCAGGAAAGCCTTCCAAGTCTCTTGATATTTTCATTCGAGTATTTGAGCCACTTAGCCTTGAAACACGGCAAAGATCAGCTGGCAGGAAGCGCTTTGAAGTGTTGTTCCACGCCTCTCCTGTTCTTCCTCCCTGCAACCACATTTTAAGTTGGTTCAGCTGAGGTCTTTCGGTCACAATAGATTTAGGAGAATCTGGTCCAAAGCCCCATTGAGCCTCATTCAGAAGACGATAAATTGGCTTACTACAGGTGTGCGAAGGGCAGGTATACTAAACTGATCAGTGAGGCTCGGACATTAGTGATGGTTACCTTACCGTACACCTTAGCGAAACGGCAGCGGGGAGTTTCCACCTCCGACTTGAGGATTTAGTCTATCGCACTGAAATCACTTTCCTCTTCCAACAATTGCTCACTATGGAGATTTGTTACCTCCGTAAAAACAACATCTTAAGCCCTATATCCGACTGTCTGGCATCCATTGCCCTGGTGCAGGAATGTGCGCAGAGACCGAGGAAGTGGAGTGGCACGACGTTGGTAAGAACCAGCATCGCGGAATTTAGTTTCTTATCTCCTACCCTCAATGCTTCATAAACCTATGGATCGTATCCCAATATTCATCTTTTCATTCAACGATTAAACAAAATGGCACTTCCGCCAACGCACAAAGCTCTTGTCCAAGAGGTGTACGGAGAGCCATTGAAAGTCAAAGAGATTCCCACCCCAAAGCCAACACCCGGAGCAGCAATTCTCAAAATTCTTCACGCACCTATAATATCTTATATGCGAGATGTGTACAACGGTAAACGCAAGTACGCCTACCCAACACCTCTTGTAACCGGCACCAGCGCCATTGGCAGAGTCGTGGCTGTTGGCTCTGATGCCACAACTCTCAAAGAGGGCGATCTCGTTTGCTTCGACAGCACAATACATGGACGCGATGATCCGCAAGCAATCATGCTCATGGGAATTGCTGAAGGCGGGACTGACGCCAGTCGATCTCTCATGCGCGGCGAATGGAGAGACGCGACGTTTGCTCAGTACGCTAAAGTCCCGCTTGAAAATTGCTATATCCTCGACGAGGAGCGTCTTTGCTCTCTTACTGCAAATGGAGGCCTAGGATATTCTACCGCGCAACTGTGTTGGATATTACAGGGCCTCGTGCCATATGGGGGACTCCGCAGCATTAAGCTCCAGGCGGGCGAGACAGTCATCATCTCGCCAGCAACGGGCGGCTTCGGATCTGCCGCTGTAGTCGTCGCTCTAGCAATGGGTGCGAAGGTAATTGCCATGGGCCGGAACGTCGAAAAGCTCAACAAGCTCAAAGCCTTGGGACCTCGCGTGGAAACCGTCCCATTGACCGGCGTTCTCGAGACAGACCTAGCCGCGTTGAAAAAGTTCGGAAAGGCTGACGCTTTCTTCGACATTTCGCCTCGGGAAGCACAATCTTCTGAGCACTTCAAAGCTGCTATTCTCTCATTACGTCATGAAGGTCGCTTCTCTTACATGGGAGGACTGGTAGAGGACTTGCCACTCCCAATACGCTTTATCATGAGATTCGACATAGCGATCAAAGGTAAATGGATGTACGGTAGAGCTGACATATTGAACTTCCTGGGTTTGATAAATATGGGCGCCATTGATCTTCACGCCTTCGTCAATGTTGTCGGCAGATTTCCTCTGGAAGATTGGCAAAAGGCATTTGATGTTGCGGCGGATCAAGGCAAACTGGGACATCTTGCATTGTTTGAACCGTAAATACAGTTTCAGAAGGTCTCTAAGCATTATGCCAATCCCCTTTTTGCCCATACATCTCTCTTACGTCTGCCACAAGAAGATCTGGGGTTTCCCACGCAGCAAAGTGACCGCCGCGATCATGAAACTTCTCGAAGACAATTCTACCCAATGTCCTAGTCAATATACTTGGAATTCCCACAATATCCTTTGGAAACTGGCTTATACCCAAAGGAGCGTTTGTCCAATCCCACATCCTCGCATCTGCTGCTTTGCCATTCCATTCGGGACTTGGATGTACAGCTTCAAAGTACGTTTGTACGCTCGCACCTGGTCCGGCTCGAGAGAACCAATAGATCGATATCCAAGTCAAAACCTCGTCTTCAGTCCAGGGATAGCTGTCGGTCCAATGCAACAACTTCTCATGGACCCAGCCAAGCAGCGCAACTGGAGAATCGGACAGAGCGTATGCCACTGTCTGTGGTCGAGTCGATTGGATTTTGAAGTAACCATTGCCATCTACAGTGTAATCCTTCATACTATTCATAAGACTGAGACCCGCTCTCTCCGGCCAGAAGTTGGGAAGCAAGGCTTGCAAGAAGAGCAGGGGCTGTTTCAAAACATTGAGCGGATCAAAGGCGACGAGATTGACATGTACGCCTCGGACATTCTCTGAGTGATGCTGGCCGATTATTCGAGTTATCATTGAGCCCCAGTCGCCGCCTTGGGCTACGTAACGCTTGTACCCGAGGTCGAGCATCAGCTGGTTGCAGACATATGCATAGTGACGCAGATTGAATCCTCTCTGTCTACACGTTAGATCATATCGGGAATTGCTGTTCAAGACCAGCGCAAACCTTTCCAACTCCTTGACTGAACCCATAGTTTGGTAAGCTGGGAGCAACGACGTGGAAAGCTTGTTCACCGTCTTTGGGGTTGGCCAATCCGTCCAACATCTTTGTGACTTCGATGAAACTGCCAGGCCAGCCATGCACGAACAGAAGTGGAATTGCATTCTCGGATTTGCTGCGTGTATGTATAAAGTGGATATCCAAGATTCCAAATCCATCTGACTGAACAGGGAGAGTGAACATTGGCAGTTCGTTTAGTTTTGCTTCATGTTCGCGCCAATTTGGCAAGTAATTGCTTTTCCAATGCTCCACCAATCTTTCCATTTCCGGTAGAGGAACTCCTTGCTTGACATCGTATCCTTCTGGTTGATTGGGTAATCGAGTAAGATCTAACTTTTGTTTCAGTACTTCGAGGTCTGAGTCCGGGACGTTAATCTTGAAAGGCTTTGGCTGAGCCATAATTCCAATTCTCTTGGTTTCGATGTGGGAATTTTAGGAGAACTTAATGCATGTATTGCATACGATGTAGAAGAAAATGGATATAGAATGGGGCCATGTTGCGGGAGAAAGGAGGAGTAGCATCAAGTATGACCATAAGCTCCAGCTAAGAAGCATAGACCGAGGTTTTAATTGACGCTAAGAATCTCAACTCGACGTCGAGACTACCTTACCATCAGGGTCCTTGTACCAACCTAATTGATAATGGAGCAAATGTGAGAGCGTGAACTCTAATTCCTCCGGTCTTCAGCAATGTCTTCTCATGGAGAAGCCTCAAATCCGGCCGCCTTTCTCTACAAATATTTGGGGAAAACTCTCCGCGTCCACACCACCGACAAGCGAGTTTTCGTAGGTCAAATGAAGTGTACTGATCGAGTACGACTATTATTTCCGCACAAGCAATGGAACATTTACTTACATGCTGCTTGCAGGAATGTAATATCATCCTCGCCCTGACGCAAGAATACCGACCGCCTTCGGAAGCCGTCATCAGAGCCGCCGCCGAAAAAGCCGGAATGTCGAACCCGCAAATCCCATTTCTGAACAGATATGTTGGGCTTGTTGTCGTGCCAGGTAAACACATCACAAAGATCGAGCACGAAGAGTGGGTTGGGCCTTGAAATACCTGCGTAGAGTCGCTATAGGCAGATTGAGAGCAAAGAGAACGTCGCTTTGAAGCCACACCGCGGGCACTGCAAGAGTAGAGAAGCATACTCGAAGGCGCAGCCATGCTGGGCGCTTTAAGGATAAGCATTCTGCGAGTCTGATATATGTGTATATTGCGAACCGGTATCGCAGCGAGGGCATGTGTTCTCTTTTTGGATTTTGAAGACCTGTGCTGCATGGGATGGTTAATTGTATGCGGAAGTTAAGAAATTACCGTAGTCCTTGATAGTGACATAGAAGTTTGCTATAGAGAGTTGACAGTGATGCGACGCGATCCTGACCAAGCACCATCGTATGGACAGCAATTTAATATTATACTCATACAGCTACCTAGCAATCTTTGGTATTTAAAACCGCATTACGAACTCCATTGCTTTGACCTCCGCTTCGTGATTCCCCATCTCTTTTCCAGACACCTTTTTCAGACCGGTACGTGCCCGCGTTTGGAAGGAATAGCTTTCCAGCCTCAGTGCTTCCTTTCCTGTTGGATGTAGCATTAGAGACCTGAGAATGGGTTTGCAGCTTCGCTTTCCCGAGATCTAGGTCATTGGTAGCTGCCGGAGTAGGGTTGCCCCTTTGCTCACTCTCAGTCGTCGCTTCCAGGCCTAGTCAGTAGAATCAACTTTAACAGACACAATCACTAACCAGTATTCTGCGGCTCAGAGCTCGAATACAGACCATCTCGTGACTTAGGACCCCATACTCGTTCGGTGCTTCGAGCCGGAAACAGAGAGTCCAGTATCTCCCCTGTCAGTATGCCTTTAGTATACTTCGGAGACTTCATCGTCTTGTCGTAATAATCCGGATACTTGAGCACCTCGCGTCCTTTCATGATCCGCGAGGATACATACGTTGCGTATTCCGTAAGCTGACGTATGACAAAGTCGTCCCAAACTGCGCGGTCGGGTTGAACTTCTCGCAGTCTGCTACACATACTAGTGAAGTGACCCAAATCACCGGTATAGTCCGGGTAAGCCTTCTTGAAGTTCTGGTAGATGCTCCTTTTTCTTTCAGCAAGAGTTTTGAAACGCAATGGTGATCGCAATGTGTTGAGAAAGCTCGCTGGCTCGTTGGGAGCCGCCGATACATTGGACTTAGATGTGCTGGGAGCATCTGTAGGCGAATGGAGTTTTGAAATCGGTTGAGAACCAGGAGTGCTTCTTTCAACTTTACCTCTCACATGTGGTGAGGGTCTGAAGACGGTATTTTGCTGGAACGGACGCGTAGGTGTGAAAGGAGAGCCAGTATTAATATGTGCATCACTCTCTGTCGGTTCATAGTTAGTTGCATGCCCACTTCCAGCAACAGTTGGTCTCTCCGAAGGAAGCCCATTTGGTTGTGACCAAATTGCGGTTCGCTTCACACCCGTTTCTGGTCGAGGTGGTGTAGCTGGAATTCGTGGGGTCTCGCCTTCCTCCATGGTTTCGTCTTTAGTATGATTTAGCTTTATTTCTTGTTCGATTTGTTCTTGTTCGATTTCTTCCAGCTGGATTTCGTCCAGCTCGATCACTTCTTGGTCGGTCTCGTCTTGCTCGATTGCTTCCTGGTCGGTTTCATCGTCTTGATTCATTCCGTTCTGTTCTGCTTCCTCGAGCTCGGCATCAGCACCGCCCTCCCGAAGTCGCGAATCAATCTCAAGGTTTCTACTGCTTGATGAATTGTCCTTCTCCTGTACAGAATTTGCATTCCCAATTTTGCTCCTTCGATTATCAAACCACTTTCGTCTCTTTTCTTCTGCTTCGATTTCAGGATCTTCGGTCGCAAGTTGCGTATATTCAATATCTCCTAGTGCCTTGGAGCTGGTTCGCTTGGCGGACATTCGTGATGGATCTTCAGAGGGCTTGCTCTTCTGTGACGATTCCCGGATTTCACGATGAATCTGTCGTACATCTGCAGGTACCGTAGAGCCATTGGAAGGTGAAGAAAGTTCGGTGACGATCGGGATTTCATGAGATTCGTGCATACGCCCCACTAAAGCTCGTGGTACGGCTGTTTCCATATCTGATCCTGCTGTAGACATCTTCAAGAATACAGGAGAGTCAGGCGTTGCTCTAGGAAAACTACTGTCTGGTGGCAGATCACGAGTCCTCAGCTGACTCTGTGGGCTTTCGTCCCAAGTGAAAGCTTCACTGTCCTCATCCGCGGATTCGTCAGCGATATCTGACACCACGGAGGAGCCGCGCTGTGACACTGCCGGCGAAGGAGAGCTAGGATTGGATCCCGATTTTGGTGAGGGCGCTTGTGTTGACTCTACGGCGGAAGCGTTCTGGATCTCGAGGAGAACGCTATTCGGTAAATTGCCATGAGGGAATATCTTCCCAGCGGGTGGCGGATTCCATGCTGCCAAAGACGTCAGGATCAAGCTAGCAAGGTTGTTTCAGTAAGACTAACAGGTGGAGCGTTTGAGAATCTCTTGCTGTTCTTTAGGAATATGAAAGACGTTCCCGGAAACTTCGAAAAGATGCTAAACCTTGTAAGCAAGGAACAGCAGCGGTGAGAAAGAGAATACCAACATTCCATGGCTGCCGGCTTTGAGATTCTACTACCTTAACAGGATGCGACATCTTTTTTGAACCGACTTGTGGAGATCTCTGCTTATCGTCGTTTATTAGTATCGAAGACTTCGGCTTCTCCGCTAGTGCTTTTGCTTGCTGATTTTCAGTTTCTGAAGCATTAATATCTTCGCCACTATCGGCTGAAGTCTCTCGTGATCCTCGCTGAATCCTTTCAATATTCCTCCGCTTCGTTTGCCGATTTGAAGGGAGAAGACTCAACAGAGCATTACTTGACGTAACCAGCGGTTGGTTATATTTCTTAACGTCGACCGGTCGCTTATCAGGTAGGATTTCTGGAATATCCGAATATCGCTTCCTCTTCTTCGGGATTGCTACTTGAGTAGCAAATTGTGACAATTGCGTCACTTCTGCAGAATTGTCACTTTCGTTCTCATTCACTGGCTCGAAAATCATGGATAAGATTCTATCATTCGAAAAAGAAACTGAACGTGAAGTTGGAGGCATTGCATCGCCAAATTCGACTTGAGAAAGAGCGTCATCGTCAACAGAAGCAAACAGACCTTGATGGAGACCTTGCACAACCTTGTCGGAGAGCAACATCTTCGGTCTTCCAATCATTCCAAACCTCTGATTGATAGTTTGGAAGCGACAATCGTGAATGTTGAGAGTGATCTGTTCTTCGGACTTTCCATACTGCGTAAAGACAAGCTCAATTGCAGCGACAGTCAAGATCGAACCTGGGACTGCTTGAACGATTGACCTCCCTTTATGATGAACAGGAAAATCACGTTCCATGCTAGCCGGTATTAGTGCAATCATCTCGGTTTTCCCGTCTGAAATTCGACATTTGACTGGTGACCCAGTGCTCGTGAACTATAGACAACAGTGAGTTAGGTTCTGGACTAAGGCCTCGCGCAAACAGCCTTACCTCAACCAGCTGAAGGAACCTGTCGCTCGTGTCATTGAAAACAATCTTTTTTCGAATGTTGCTTCGGTCATCCTCCCAATCAATAACATTCTCCTTTGCTCCTGATTTCCACTCAGCGGCATCTTTCAGGCCTTCGCGAACGAACTCTAGTAACCAAGGACGGAGATGTGCGCCCATTGTGATGAAAAGCTACTGTGTAAAGCTTCACGTGTAGAGTTATCCGGGGCATACTGTGGTCGTCATCGTGCGAAGAAGTGATCATGTGTTTGTATGACCGCGAAGAAACGACAAAACACGATTTCGCGACATCACGTGCCGAACATAGAGTACCAAAAGTTGCCTCAGGCTTGCAAATGACCTGCTTGGTGACGTGCATGAGCAGCTTTGTTTGACTCCCTGCGATGGTTATTTTGCATCTTCACAGCAGTTAAACACCTTGAACAGCTCAACATTCCGCGTCGGTACCTCCTAACAGTGGCACACAAATATCTACTCCTCAGTCTAAACAAAGCTTTCCCGAAGAGAAATCGCTCACATTATCGCATCGCCGAACCAGAAACGAACCGATTTCAGACGACAGTGAAGCCTATCGGGTCTGATTTCACAGCCCAGGGAGCATAATGCAGGCGCTGGAAGCGCTGTAAGACGAACGCAATATGCCATCAAAAGAGAACGCTGACGGTGCTTCTCCCTCCGTGTCATCGGTGGCAATACCTTCATCACATTCTCGTCGAACGTCACTTGCGACGCCGGTGGACCAAGGTGGCCTCTCCCTGGCTCTGGATCACATTCACACGACGGCTTCACGAAGCGATGGCTTGACAACGTTTGAAGAATACGCAACTGGTCTCCCGTCTACTGGCAGTGATGGCAAGAGCTCCGCGAGCGACCTAGTTCAAAGTGGGATAACTGGACTATACAGCAGAATCAAAGCGTCTGTTGGCGCGGCGAGAGACGTTGTCGCCATCCAACCTTTACTTAAAACTCAAGAAAACCCCGAACATTCATCTGCTGGAAGTACAAAATCGAAGACCGCTATATCAACCTCAAAATCTTCGGCTGGCGTTGTCTCATCTCCTTTGGCGGCTTCTGCCTCCTCGTCGAGGCTACAATCCCCAGTGATTAGTAGCTTTCCTAAGATTGAACAAACCTTGGCTCGGTCCATAAATGTTGGCAGCGCAACTAGTCTTACAAATGCCGAATCTACGCAGCCTGAAGCATCTGAGAGTCACACCCGTTCGCACAGAGACGTTCACGAGACTTCTGGGGCAACCTACAGACCGAAGCCCCTAGAGAGATCATCAACAAGAACTTTCACCGAAATTCACCAGTCACAGCAGCAAGCGGATAGAGCAAAACTTCCCATACTCCCTCCATTTCGGTCTCCGATAACTGGTTCAGCTTCCATCGACAGCCACGAACAGATTCAAGATAACGAGCATACTATTACGCTTTCAGACGAGGGTGAAAGTATCCAAGTGTCACATGTCGTTGATCACAGCTCGAAAGAATTACAACTTTTAGAACGCGGTGCTATAGTCAAGCCAACAACAAATGAGAATATCTCTGGCGATAAACATATAGATCGAAAACTTCTGCCTTCGATCGAGGATGATACATCAAGTATAGACAAATTGGAGCGAATTACGACAAAGAGTGGTCAAGATTCATATCTTTCCGTTCCAAGACCACCGCTCATACAGGTTAGCCATTCCCACCTTCCTGGCTTCCGACCCTCAAGAGGCAACTCTTCCGATGGAGATTACAGCTCCATAGTCACAACTGTGACACCATCGACTTCGAACAATCTTACTCGATCTCATATGAACGGTGAAGCCACAAACGTTCTCTCCCACGTACACGAGCAACAGACGTCTTCACTTATGAGGAACAAACTAGTCTCAAAAGAGCTGTGGATGAGAGATGAAAATGCGAAGGACTGCTTCTACTGCGGAGACGCTTTCTCGGCTTTCCGAAGAAAACACCATTGCAGGACGTGTGGAAATATATTCGACTCCAAATGTACGAGTCTGGTTCCTGGGAAATTTTTTGGACAGTCAGGACGTGTGCGAGTTTGCAAACCCTGTGAAAGCATGATCTATGGTACAGACGATGATTCTTCCGTTTACACTGAAGATGTTGAAAGAACGTCTTCAACAGGACATGCCTTCTCCCCAAAGGCTCGCGAAATCGAAACGTTCTCGGTTCTCGACCCATCTGGTACCAAACTGGCGGATGAGTTCGCCAACATTGGTAGGCCGTCCATCACTGTGCCCATGTCGCGAAAGCTAGGAAACGAGACGAAGCGCCGTTCGGCCGTGATCGAGTTTGACAATACTCAACATGCCCTTGTAAGGCCGAGCTCGTCTAGATCACTACGATCTCTGAGTGGTCGACCTCGGTCTAGCAGTCACACTCGACACAACTCACGTCATGGCCATCAACACATGAAAAGTCTCAAAAGTTCTGAAGATCGTGCTCCCTTCCAGCGGCAAGACAATGAGCTATCGCCGAATAATTCTGTGGGTCTTCCGGCACTCCATCATGACAACATTATCGATCCCGATTTAGCTCCATTCATGTCCGATGAAGAGTCAACTGAAGATGAAAATCCAAGCATCTTTGCAGCACTTGAAGGCGAAGGTCACTCTCCAGGAAAGAATAGTGATAAAGCAGGGTTTTCAGGTCTTTTCGCTTCGGTCCGAAAAGGCCCATCACGGGTCAATGAAAAGCACAACAGCGGGGCCAGCGTTGTCAGCCGGGGTGCTGATAACAACAGCACTATATCTCGAAATCCATCGAACCGCAATCGACCTCGTACGTTGAGCTTCGGCAGCATGCGACAATCACCTAGGCGGAGTAAGAGTAATAGTCTGTTGAAAGGTCTCAATGTTGGATTCGGCAACCCACCAGGCAGTCCTCACGTTGCTCCGCAGAAAACAGTGCTTCCAAAGACTAATTCAAAAATGATCCGAAGTGCTGCCATGCGTGGTCCTGACGCACCAGCGGTTGAACTCAATCAAGCCAGTCTTCAACACGTTCAAAAACTGCTGCGGCAAATGCTCCAAGATGGCAACGTGACTTCAACCCGGCGATGGGAGAAAGCTTTGATGCCAATTCTTCTTCAATGTACCGACGACGTCAATCCAAACATCCAGCGCAATGACGATATAGACATTCGGCACTACATCAAGCTTAAAAAAGTTCCAGGGGGTAAACCTGGTGATACTGCCTACGTGTCTGGTGTCGTTTTCACAAAGAACTTGGCTCTCAAGTCGATGCCAAGGAGTATTGCCCATCCTCGAATCCTCATCGTCACGTTCGCCATTGAATACGCGAGGTACCAGCAACATTTTATGAGCCTCGATCCGGTATTGGCACAGGAGAGAGAATACTTGCGCAATTTGGTAAAGCGAATTGTTGCTCTGGGTCCTCAGGTTCTCCTGGTTCAGAAGAACGTTGCTGGATTAGCGCTTGATCTTCTTGCTGAAGCGAACATTGCAGTGGCGTACAATGTTAAGCCGTCGGTACTTAGCGCAGTATCTCGCTGTACTGAGACAAAGCTCATCACGTCAGTCGACAAACTCACCAATGATCCAGCTCACGTCGGCAAATGTGCAAGTTTCGACGTCAAGACTTACGTCCACCGCTCAACGAAGAAGACATACATCTATCTGACCGGCTGTAAGCCGGACCTTGGGTGTACGATTGTATTACGCGGAGCAGAAACTCAGGAGCTGCGGAGATTGAAACGCATAACCGAGTTTATGTGCTACGTTGTTTACAACCTTAAGCTGGAAACATGTGTTATGAGAGATGAATACGTCCTCATACCAGCCAATGCGGATGATGAACTAACTGTTACTGATTGCGAAGAAGAGTCGATTCTGCCAAATGGCAGCAGCTCTGAGTTACTACGAGGATCCTCAAGAGGAAACGGGACACTTGCGAGACAACTTTCAAACGCTGAATTGCCACCTTTCGCGGAAGACATTGTTCAAAGGCACAAGACAAGAATTGTTTCGTCGTCACCATTTGTCAAGTTTATGCAACCGTATCTACTCAGCAAAGTCCGTGAGCAGGAAGCTAAACTTGAGCGCCTTGCAAATCTTCGAGATCAGTATAGTCCTGAACGAGCCGAAGAGTCCGATGGCGTCACGGATCTTGGGTTTGATTTGGTGCAGCCAGAGATGATTCACACCGTTGTAGAGACGCCTTCCAGGCAAGTCAGAGACTTCCTCTTTGCAGTCCATGATGCCGAGTACAATAAAGCTTCACACTTGTACCTCACACTTCGTCGCCAATGGGAGGCATCTTGCGGTAATACAAAACTTTTCGATCCATTCAATCATCAGAGAATCGCCGCTCTATACAGTATGGTGAACACCAAGACTTCCAATCCTTGCGTTGGACCAGATGTTATCGCTCTCAGCTTTTACTCTGAGCATGACTTGGACGAGGATTTCTTGCCAGACATTACTCTTGGGCAATACGTTGAGGATCTTTGTAATGGTGCAAACACCATATGTTCCGCTCCAGGCTGCGAAGATACATTATTCAGCCATCATCGCCAATATGTTCATGGCGATGGACAGATGAGTGTCATGGTCCAGAAGTATCCTTCTCGTATTCGAGGCATGCACAATACTATCTTGATGTGGAGTTGCTGTCGCATTTGTGGTCAAGAAACTCAGGTCATTCCAATGTCGGAGAATACTTGGAAGTACTCCTTTGGCAAATATTTGGAGTTGACGTTTTGGAGTACAGCGCTTCACCCAAGAGCTCATGCTTGTCCACACGATATCCACCGGGATCATGTCAGGTTCTTCGGATTCAACAATGTTCTCATTCGAATTCAGTACGATCCGGTTATTCTTCACGAGATCATCGTACCAAAACCAACAATCAACTGGAAGGTCGATAGCGATTTACGCCTGAAGAATGAGCAATACCAGAGATTCAAGGACCGACTAGACAAGTTTATGATCTCTGTTAAAGCTCGGATTGAAAGTATCCACGTCGACAGTGTTGTACCCGAGAAGGTCGAAGACTTCCAAGCCGAGGTAGATGCTATGATGAAACGGGCAAATGAGGACCATCGATCCTTGACGAAGAATCTTCAAGAGAAATACATGGAATCACGATACTACGAGATCATTCCCTTGAATAGAGCTGGTCGAGCCATACACGAGAACTCCATTGCTTGGGATGAAACATTCGCAAATTTCGAGCAGAACTTCTTTCCGTCAGAAAAGGATATCCGAAAGATGGCCGAACAACAGCTCAGAAAGATGTTCATTAGGCAGGATGAGTCTGTGCCGTCTATGGCTTCTGTCGAAGAAGAGAACGAATCAAGTACAGAGATGAAAGGCTTGGATGAAGCAAGATCTCCAGACGTTGCTAGTAGACTCTCTGCAATGAGTCCTGAGGATACTGAGAATGTTTTAACTTCAGTCATCCGAGAGCAAATGAGTGAAAAGTTGGCTGGAGAGCTTGGTAGTCCAGCGCTCTCGGCTCAGTCGGCATCACTGAATACAGCGACTCCGCAACCCTTGAAATCACAGACCGACCCACTGGAGAACGAAATGAAGCATCTCGATCTTGCCGTAACTGAAGATCTTTCGAATTCTCATCTTACAATAACAGCCGCCACAAAAGCAGCAGGCGACGCCGTTTCTGTTAACTCTTCTTCGCCTGAGAAAGCTTCTAGCTCTCCGAATTCCGAGACTTTGCGACTCCGCCCTCAAGTCGCCAAGACGCTGGAGCATATGCGCAGCGGGTCTAGCGACCTTGACAACAGTGAATCGGAAGGCCCTCCAGCAGAGTCAAGGGTGCTAGCAAGTCGAATACCGCGCCCTACGGAAGCATCAAGACGGGATGGTTTACATGTGCCACCACCATTACTCAGAACGCAATCGACACCCCAAGGTGCCATTCTACCAAGACTAAAGCAGGACTACAGCGAAGGTCTCCCAGGCACCCAATCACCAACACCCAGCACTACCTCAAAATCGGATAGATTCCGCAATCTCATTACTGATGCCCGGGCTTTGGAGAGACGAATGGCCGATCGTATTGGAAGTGGTACGATGCGTGCGGGTCGGACAATCTCACAGTCTCTCATTCCACGATCTACGCCCTCAAACAAGCGAAACGATACGCGTGTTTCGACACTCGCAAAACATTTTGAACAGCTGAGTCGAGAATTTGAAAAGCAACGCATGCGCGAACGAGAGCAACGCGCCGCTCGAGGCCGTCGAGCATATCCATTAGCCTCCTCGAAACCGATTGTGGAGGTTTATAAAGATGAGCACGAAGCTGTTCGTGAGCGAGAGTCCATGGATGAACCTTCACGTACCGAGACACCAGAGCGCACAAGTCTAGACACCAGCAGTCAAGATCAGAGTAGTTTCGCGGAAACTGCTGCTACAACAACCACAGATACGGAGAATGTTGATGAGGGTGAACGGACTGATGCTGACGAACCTCAAACAGAAGAAGAAAAGGATCCTTTAGCAGCATCAGAGGAGAGTGAACAATCCGCTGAGCAACCACCCACAGAAGCTAGCGATACTGAAAGTGGGCCACTGACTTTGACTGATTCATCACTCGACATCTCCGTCGAACTTCCCAAACATGAAAAGACGTCCATCATAAAACTACTCACAAGCTTCTGGTCAGAGCGTTCAGCAAGTGGTTGGGCGCCTCTTGAATATCCATTCGCATCATACGAGCATGTTTGGCAAGATTCAGATATCATTGTTCGAGAAGACGAACCAAGTTCGATCATAGCATTGGCTCTCTCAAGCCCTGATTACCAGACGAAGATGCGAGCATTCCGCAATGGTCCACCAGGATTTGAAGCCGAAACCGAAACTGAGTCCATTGAGCGCAACCTTCTCCATCCGAAGAATACGAACATTCGCTACGCCTTCCGTAACCGTGGAGTGAGCGCCCAGTGCAAGATTTTCTTCGCTGAATCATTCGATGCTCTTCGCCGCAGAACTGGTGTCTCCGAGCGTATCGTTGAGTCACTCTCCCGGTGCCTAAAATGGGACTCCAAAGGCGGCAAAACCAAATCTCTTTTCCTAAAGACACTGGATGACCGTTTTGTACTCAAGTCATTGTCTCCCGTTGAAGTCAATGCTTTCTTCAAGCTAGCACCGGAGTACTTCTTCTTCATTCACCAGAATCTATTTACACAGCTACCATCAGTTATTGCGAAAATCTTCGGTCTATTCCAGGTGACCATTCGTAATCCGGCGAACAATATAGAATTCAACTGGTTCATGATCGTGATGGAGAATCTGTTCTATGACCGGCACACGAATCGCCGCTTTGACCTGAAAGGCTCGATGCGTAACCGCAAGATTCAGTCGACGGGCGAGAAGGACGAAGTGCTACTCGACGAGAATCTTGTTGACATCATCTTCGAGAAGCCGATTTTCGTGCGCGAGCATACAATGAAGACTCTCAAGAACTCAGTTTATAACGACACGCTCTTCTTGTCAAAGCAGAATGTCATGGATTACAGTCTGATGGCAGGTTTCGACGACGAGAGTAGGGAGATTGTCGTTGGAATCATCGACACCATTCGCACATACACATGGGACAAGAAGCTGGAGACTTGGATCAAGGATCGCGGCAAGAACAAACCGACGGTCACGAGTCCAAAGGACTACCGCAATAGATTCAGGATTGCAATGAGCAAGTACATTCTTCAGGCGCCTGATTGTTGGCATCAGTTCCAGGCGAGCCTACCGCCTCCGAAACAAGTCAAGGCGCTGGAGAGGAAGGAAGAGATTATGCCGGATGAGCAAGAAGTGGAAATTATTGCATAGCGTTGCTGTATTGACATACGGGTCCTGAGACGACCCTTGGCATAGCATAGCGTTTGAGCGAAGACACGAGGTCTAGTTGACGCCCTGTACGTGTTACGAGCAATGATATAATTCACGACCTTTCCACCGCTTCTCGTTTATTCCTCTATTGTTAAGCCCGTATTGGTAACAAGTAGTGCCAGTTCTAGTCATTCGGTTTTCGTATCTCAATAAATCACTTGACAGTCGGTAGTGGAGTTATTGCGTACTAGGTACGGTTCATACAAAAGCGTCCTACGCAGATATTTGAAAGGTTTACCGTTCCACAGAAAGAGAAACTGGTGATCGATTGTTATTATTTAAGTCGCGAAGAAAATAAGGCATTATGTTAACTACACCACTGAATCCTTAAGCGTAAATGCGAAATATTCGGAAGATGCTTTCGAGAGATAACTATGCGTTGTCAAGGGATGCGATTCTGCAGTGGGGATCCAAAACTCTAGCGCCATGCGGGAGCTTATTCGGGAGCTGAGCTATCGTACAGTGGATTTCCAGAAGTTAGAGCTTAAATAAAGCTTCATTTCTTCAAAGATTCTGCTCTTTCACTATGATTGCACCTTAGCGATTCTCAGCTATGCTGAACAGCTACATCTACCTCCTAACCTGCTTCAAGCTCGTCTGTCAAAATGGGCCTACCAGAACCTTCGTTAAGCTTCACGATACCCTCAATTCATGATGACACGACCCTCGACTGCCGCATCTATATTCCGATTGCGTATAATGATAATACTACAAGAAGAGGAGCGATCATAGCACATCCATATGCGCCTCTGGGAGGCTGCTTTGACGATCCTGTTGTTGAGGCTGCTGCCGTTGTAGTCCTCAAGGCTGGATGGATAGTTTGCACGTTCAACTTCCGGTACCTACGCATTCTTGAATTACAACCTTCTTGATTACAACCTTGCAAGCGTTTCCTAACTAATTACAGTGGCGCATCAGGATCTAAAGGACGAACGAGTTGGACGGGCAAAGCCGAAGTAGCAGACTACACCTCAATTGCTGGCTTCTTCATACACTACCTTCATGAACTGAGCGTCCCTCATAAACACAATAACGCAGGTACGGAGAAATCACAGACAGAGAACAAAGACAAGGATGGAAGGCAAGATACAGAGACACAGACTCCTTTGGAGGTGGTCTTTGGAGGCTATTCGTACGGTTCGATCATAGCTTCAAAACTCCCAAGCGTCGAGTATATCACTTATCGCTTTTCAACCGGAGCCGATGGTACAGCATTCACAGAGATAATCTTAAGAGCGCAGCATCTCGCAGAACAAACCAGAGAAGAGCTTCAATCAGTGATTCAGAACCCACAGGCCACAAGGACGAGTCGAGAATCGCATTTCGGCCGACACCTTCACATCGGAGGCGAAGAGACGTCTTCTGAGCATCGACGGCACAGCGGCGAGATCAGCAGAAGCGCTCAGCTGGTTCGCAAGCTGTCCAGCCTCAAAAAGAAGCCGGACAATGACAATAGCCAGCCACAACCTAGCGCCTCCAAAGAGCACGTGCAGCCGAAGGTGCTCGCCGCATATCTTCTGATATCGCCGCTCCTCCCACCAGTCTCGAGCCTGATCTCTCTTGGCACGAGTTCGACCGCGGAGAAGGAAGAGCTGCAGACGAAGCTGAGCACGCATCCGACCTTGGCGGTGTTTGGAAGCGACGATTTGTTCACGTCGGCGAAGAAGCTGCGGGTTTGGGCACAGAGCATCAGTGCCAAACCCAGCTCAAGCTTTCAGTTTGTGGAAATCAATGGCGCCGGTCACTTTTGGCACGAGGAGGGCGTGGAGAAGAAAATGAGGCTGGCTGTGCGGGAGTGGATGAAAGGACTGGACGCCAGACCTGGAGGTTGACGTTCGTGCTACCGCCTGGCAGATGTTGTGTATGCGCTATGTAAGTTAGAGATCCAACTGCTTGGAATGGAGCAGCTAGAACTCGAATCTGAGATAGCCGGAAGAATATGCACAGAATATAAGCTGCAGGTGGTACAAGCAAGAATTCCGCATATTGCACCGATCCTTAAGGAGCTCGTTCTGCAAGGACGGATCTACTCTACTTGTGGTTGCTGTGAGCTTTCTCTTCTAATATTGATTCTTCCAATCGAGACATATTTCCTTACAGCGGTGTAAAGCCAGAGAGAATGTGTCGCATTCCTACTGCAAACACACGTGTATGATATCACGCCTCATACGCTCGAGCCGCTTGTTGGCATCAGCCCGACGCGACGATGTCATGATTCTATTAAATATGTCTCTACCGTCGTCGGCAGTCAATCTTTTCGTCTATTGCGCAGTAAGTTGTCCCAAATCTCGCAATCTAACGTTGATTGGTGCGTGTCTTCAAGCCAGCTATCTTGCTTGCATCGAGGAGGGATGGATCGGTCTCGCCCATCAACGCCAATGCTGAGATAATGACGCACCTCGGCCCAACTTGAGCCTCTATCAACTTCATTTTCTCTTCCTCTTCTTTCCAGATCTTGACGGCTTTGAGGCTCCGTTGCATGAGCTGAAATTGACGTTAGGTCCTTCTACGTGAATTCATAAATATCAAACTTCCTTACGTCCTTTGTTCCTTATTCGCGTGATTAGCATTTTTTCCGTTACACAAACCCCTTGAGCTGATAATTGAAGCTACTTTGCTTTTCTGGCCTTCAATTCTGATTAAGACATTTCTTGTGCTCGTCGTACTCGGACAGTCCACAACATCCTCGTTTCGTTGACCAAAAGAGTGTGGAAGCAAGACAACGGGCTATACGAACGCAAAGCACACTGAGACGACAAACCGCCAATCCGAACTGACCATCAGAACCCCAAAGCCACCGCAAACCCATCTCCCGCAATGCCGCTCTTCACGCACGACCTCCGGCGCACCCACGGCGCCTCGCCGGCCAAAGCGCAGCTCGAAAGCATGATCGCGAGCTGCAGAGAGCTCGACGAGCCACTGGCGACGATCCGCGAAGACGGCGTGGACTTCGGGGGCCTGACAGAAGACAGCTTCTGCTACGCGGCGCCGGTGCGTCTTTGCGAGTCCCGTCCACCGCCTTCCATCTGCTAATCCCACCGCCAGAAGCTGCTCGACGCGCTGCGCGCCATTTCGGCGGGCGCCGCCGCCGCCACCCGCGACCTGGGTGCTGACGATGAGCGCCCCGACCCCGATGATGACCCCGTCAGCTTGGAGCTGTTCCGGTTCGTGTGCGAGCACCGCCGCGTGCTGGATGCGCTGGTCGCGCAGCATGGCACGCTGCGCTGGAGCGGCTCGCTGTATCGCTGCGTCGCCCAGACGCTGCGCGTGCAGCGCGCGGCCTTGGAGGTGAGTTTTCTGTTTCGGAACACGTGCGCCTTGCGCGGCGGCAAAGGCTTAGAGGCTGCTTGGAGCGTGCGAATTCTAGATACAAACATTCACCTACCGTTTCTCACGATGTGCACGCTGTAAGGATGGCGGAAATGATGGCATCCCTCAAGGCGTCTCTACGACAGACTTAGAACGCGGCAAGGGAATTAGCGCTTTGGCGGTGGACATGCTTTGTTTGGTGATGCTATCTGCTGATGAGTGATGCTGCTCTTAAGCACGGTTGCTTTCTGTGTAATGCTTTTGCTGCCGGCGTACGAAGAAATGCATACAGTGGAGCCTGTTTCTAACCTTTGCTAGGCAATGCGTTCCGCCATCGTTGCGAGATATCCGCTCGTGCGCGCCACCATCGCCGAAGACTGGAGCGAGCTTTCACTCTTGATGGACCAAGCAACAAACACTTTTGTGGAGGTTGTCTAAACACATGCATATTTCGAATTATGTTCATGTTTGGAGTTTGCTCCTACTTTGAGGTTGGGAATGTTCTGCATATGCCTTGATATCACTCCCACACCGATCTGCAGCGTAACGAATCTTAGATGCTATTCTTGCTCTACTTTGATGTTAGCATTCAGTACTCGCGAGCGCGCTTTGCTTCTGGGAGGTCTCCCTCACTGCTACGTCGACGGCGATGCGATGGTTGAGATGGTGGAAGGCTCTGCGTAGCAGTAGGGCGAGGAGGCGACTGTGGTTGATGTGGAGAAGATGATTGGACTGGCGCTGTTGGTGTTGGTGTACCGCGTTCTGCTGATCGAAGGTTGCCTTCTTCTGGGCTGTTTTGTGAAAGAGGTTGAATGAAGTCTGAAGTTTGATCTGGCGAGGAGATTGGATGTTCGAGATCATGGTCTGATGATTCGATTGAATCTTCCTCGGGCAGCGGGCTGCGAGACGGCGAAGGAGCGTTGGAACGGCGGGCAAAATGGTCTGCTGATGGTGGAGTTGAACCTATGGAGGAAATTCCGTTTGCATCTGGAATATCCTGCTCATAATCATCTTCGCCTTCTCGCTGATCTTCCTCATCATCCCAGTCCTCAATTTCTTCGCTTTCTTGCTGATCAGCTTCATCACTTTCTCTCTCCTCCAAATCGTCCAGATGCACATACATCTGGTCGATAATTCCATCAACCCGGTTGAGGACAACATGAGCCTCGTCCCGAATTCTCCTGGCTTCATGGCTCATAGTCAGGAGATCGTTGAGTGTTGCATTGCCGTCATCTTGCAACATTTCCCTCTCTTCATTCCAGTACGCTCGGCGCTCATCGGACCAAACGTCCCAGTCCTCACGTTCCCTCCTAAGAAAGAGAATCTCGAGATGCAGTTTCCATTCCTTTGATCTGAGTTCTTCGTAATCTTCTTGCAGATTTTGTAGTTCCATCGTCCGGAACTCAGCGCCATCAGACGTTTGCTGATCATTGTCGTTTGAATGATCATCGTCGGTTGAAGACATTTTGTACTCACTTTTGGATTTGCAGTTCGAGTCGATTGATATTGCATGAGATGCAATTGCAAAACACGCGTAGAGTTTGTTAATCTCTGACTGGGAACTGTGTTGTGGTGGTGTTTTATATCGATGTGTCGTCGGTGGGTTTGGTATACTGTTTCGAATGATAAGGTACGTACATCGAGAGGCCAAAAAATTACATTTCGCATGGTTTGCAAAGGACAGATATTTGAATGCAGCAATATGGATGATGCATAGAATGCGATGTTCATGCCAATATCGACTCAAAGCGCAGCCGTATCGGAGTTATGCCTCAATGGGTTCAAAAGCTTTAAGTCAACTGCCATAGTCTAATTCTCTTCAGTCACGACAAGACAAGAAAGTCAGCGGCAGAAATGGAAGAGATTCGATGGATAAAAGACAAGATAGGCAGGAAAAGCCATAGTTTACAATGCGAGGTAGACAACATGGACCTCGAGTCCTATACAACTCTCTCAACTCGGCATAGAGACGCGAAATACCAAGTAGAACTCCAAACCATCCCTATAAAACAGCGCCTCGCTTTTGTCATCAAAGGCATACCGGCGACTGAACTCCCAAGCCATGCAAGAAAAATCAAACGGACAAGCACAAATGAACTTCGTTAACGGGTCAATCCCGCCGTCTTCCAAACTCATCAAATATCGTCATCCCATCCACCGCACCTTACAGCTTAACACCCCAGACACCTCGTCCGCCCGCCACGCCCACCCACTCGCCACCCTGCTGCGTGAGCACACTGGTAGGCGCCCACGACAAATTCGCGACCTCATAATCGCAGCGCCAGCTGGCCGCGGGACCCTTAACACTCGCCGCAGCGGCATGGGACGACGCACCGGGCTGGCCCGGCGCCGCGGCAGACGGCGCACCAGCGACGCCATTGCCGCTGGGCAGCGGGCCGGCGTCGCCGTTGACGACGGCGCCGCCGCCGCGCAGCAGGTCCCACACCAGCACGAGCGCGTCGTCGGCACCCGACGCCAGCATGCCGCGGCGCGCCGGCGCCCACTCCACCGCGTTCAGCGCCGCGCTGTGGCCCCGCAGCTCCAGCAGCGCCGTGCCTGGCTGCCGCACATCCAGGATGCGGATCAGCGGGGAGTCTGCGGCGAAGGTCGCGAGTAGGTGCGCGTCATGCGGCGAGGCCGCGAGGCGGAGGAGTGGAGGTGGGTTGGAGAGCTGCTGGGTTGGTGTTCTGGTAGGTGACAGAGTGGACGGAGGTGTGGTGCCTGCGCGGGTGTTAGCTTCGGTCTTTCGAGCGCGGATGGTCGTGGCGAAGAGATCGAGAGATGGAAAGCTTACCTTTGTCTCGTTCCGCTGTTTTCTCACTTGGCTCGTAGATGATGGTCGAATGTTCGAGCGAGCGTAGGTCAAACATACGAACCGATCCGTCAGCACCGCAAGACACGAAAACATCTACTGATCCTGCACAGAATCTCACATCGAAAACTTCCTTGTCGTGAGCTATCAGCTGAGTCTTAGCTGTGAGCGTGGGAATATCCCAAATTGTACATGTTGTGTCTATTGACGAAGTGATTATAAGCTTCGGTGATAGAGTATTCCAGTCGAGCGATGTCAGTGGCGCAGTGTGTTCAGGCGTCTTAGAATTTGAGAGCAGTGCCAGCGGTGTGAGCTTGAGCGGCGGTGGAGAGCGAGTGTTCACTGAGGACGATCTAGTAATGGTGTTTGATATGGCTGCGTTTGAAGGATTCGAAGGCAGAGACCACAGTCGAAGATGATCACCTGAGGTCGCAAGGAGATCTGTGGATTGCTTCTGAGAAATTGGAGGTTCCCAAAGTATTCTTGTGACAGGATAGGAGCAAGTAGCTTCCGCGACTCGTGTATATTCAACGCCGTATTGCGGAGCGCCTGGAGCAGTAACTTCTTGAGGTGCGATGTGGGTGTCAAGAATTTGAATCTGAAATTAGTCAGTAATGCCAATGCCAACACCCATTCTCGTTACTCACAAAGTTATGGGGATCTTCCAGATAACTGCCTACTGCCATCTTGCCGGCGCTGTTCCCATGTGCCACTGGATACTTGCACCAGTCAAAAGCAAATACGGGCCATGGTGCAAGGTAGTTGGAGTTGGTAGGAACTCTATCCATGACCTCACCAAATATTGTACCTCCAACGCCCTGATCTTCCATCACAGAATTCGATCGCGGTCGTATTTGGTCTAGTTGCAATGGTGACTGTGCAACTACAGTAGTTGGCGTGGGAGGCTGAAAGAACTTCTGATTTGGCGTCTGAGGGTACTTGGAGTCTCCTGCAGCGGAGAATGGTATGTACTTCTGTTCCAGTCCAGCCGGACTAGACCGCGAATGTGAATGTGAGGCATTGTAGGTATTTGATCGAGTAGGAAGTGTATACTGTTGAGCGTTGGTGTTGATGTGAGGAACGGAGGGAACGGTTGTAGGAGCGGTGTAAGCCGACTGCGGTGGCTGAGGTCTTCCAGATCCTCCGGCCTGAAGACTACCAGGAAGCGCGGAATTGTTGCTGGCATACATGGTTGACTGAGACGTGGCCTGCTGGAGACTTAAAGCGGGAGCTGACTGAGTTGAATAGTTTGGCTGTTGTGGAGTGGGCAATTGAAGCTCATCTGGCATTCGAATTGACTGGTTTCGACGCGGCGTCTCGTATTGGGCAAAGGTGTTGGCTGAGCCAGACATACTTGCCGTTGGCGTAAGAGCCTTTGTTCTGCTGCTGCTGCTGATGCTGCTGATGCTGAGTGAGGGTCAATAGGATGTGGCAGTCGGCTGCTATTGTTTATGGTGGCTCAACAGTTGTTAGAGTTGTGGTGTCGTTGTGGTTGTTAGTAGGTGTCGCAGCGTTCTTGAGGTGGCCAGATGGAACACCAATCGAGCTCAAGGCTTAGACAGCCTGCAAGAGTCCGTGAGCGGTGCCACGGAACTGGCCGTGGGTTGAGCCAGAGAGGTGATGGGAGTGAAATGGCATTCAATTTCTCCATCGACAAACTTCCATCCTTCCTTTTTTGCTCCCTTAGGTCGCTGACCGAAGCGCGTTCTTGCCTCAGGCTTCATTTAATATCAAGGCAGCAACATGCGCAATTCAACATCTTGACTTCGATATCTCACTGAAAATGCACCTGTATGGTTCACTTATATTACAATGACTTCTCATGTTGATGATTTATGAATACTCTTTGCAGATTGCGATTCAGGGCCTGATCGTAAGAACCTATGCCACCGGATGTTACTTCGCAAGAGCAGGATCTGAGGACTGACCCATGTATCATGCGTAGTCGTCCCAATCATATGCATTTCTTGTAAAAATTTGGCGATTCTAGTGCCTGGTAATGTAATGGCAATGTCTCAACCATCTTCTCTTCAACGACGAGTCTCTCCGCCTCCGTTAAAGCGAAAACGAACGGCTGAGAGTAAAATCATCGAAGAAAGCCGGAAATCTTCAAAGAAAAGAGCGTCATCGCCTTCTCTTGCAGCCATCGAAGCAGGTGAAGTAGTTATTGAGGACCATCTAGACTACTTTCTTAAACATCTAGAAAAAGCATGCCGACCAGTAGAGGCTAATACACCACGTCTGTCAATCGAGAGTTTCGCAGACTTGTATCGCCGGAACCAGCATGATAATGGCCGTCATTTCGTAGTTCATCAGCATAACCATCCCGTTGCAGGCATTCACTATGATCTTCGATTGCAGTTCTCAAGTACCAGCTGTGTCAGCTGGTCAATTCCATATGGACTTCCAGGTAATCCGAACTCTAAGAGAATGGGACGGATGGCGGTAGAAACAAGAGTTCACAATCTATGGGTACTTATGCTATCTTACTATCGCTACTGAGTTTCATTGCGTACTCAATATTTACAGAATAGCCTCATTGAATCCGCTTCTCATGCAACTGGATCCCTCCTGATCTGGGACACTGGCGAATACTCTATTCTACCATGGAAGAAAGATGCCACACAGACCGATGACGAATCAACCGATTGCTCCAATGGTCAGCCTATTAACGCACAAACAAGCCACTCCGAAAACGCGAAGCTCATCGAGGCTTTCCAAACGCGGCACATCCGTCTCCGCCTCCACGGGACTCGTCTTCCCAAGGACTACACGATATTACTGCGACTGCCGCTCGCCAACGACTGCACAGCTCAACCACGAGCACCAGTGTCCCACCGGCGCCGCAAGCCGTGGAAACCCGCCGCTCCGTCTTCCGCCGCGACCACGTCGTCCGAGTCCGACCGCGCCGCCGAACCAGACGACGACGCCGCTGCCTTGACTGCAGCCTCGGACTCCGCCGCCGAAGCCGAAGAGATGCGCCGCACGAACGCGCACGCCGGCGCGGCGAACACGATCGGCTCGGTGCACCAGCGGCGGTGGTACGCGAGCCTGGACCGGCGGAGCTCGGGGTTCGCGCTCGAGGGCGGGTCGTGGGTGCGGCGGGGCGCGCGGAGCGGCGGAGATGAGCGCGGCGGCTTCGAGCCGTTCTTTGTGACGGGCGTGGAGCACGAGCGGAGCGTCGTGACTGGCCGCCTCAGCGCGGAGGTCCTCGCTGATGAAGGCGTTGTAGGGTTTCGTCCGCGCGGGAGGTGGGCGCCTATTTTGGAGTGATATGCTCGATGGTAAAGCAAGTCTTCCCACGGCTGAATGTGCATTCGACGGTAACAGGCAACAGTGAATCTGCTGAAGTCTCTCTACGAAGAGGGGAAATATTGTAAAAACATTTGGAAATCGATCCGAACAATTATTCATTGGATCAGAGCTACAGGCGTAGGAGAATTCGCATACACTCAAATGCAACAACGCAGTCTTTCCATCTTCTTGCAAGTGCAACAATAGCGAAGCTATGTGAAGCCCTTGCTGCTACCGCTGCGTGGGTTTTGGTTTTCCATTTGATGAGATAGTTGGCTAACCCGATCTAGGTATGCTGCGGTTCTAATGGTCTTCCCCCAAAGCGGCGATAGTGGAAATCCACCATGATATCTAACATCACACAATATTATTAGCCGTCTATACTTTAATTAGAGGCTCCAAGAACCTGTACTTGTTGTTAACGCTTTACATGCCGGTCCAAACCTTTAAACAATCGCAAATGATCCTTCGATGACGGTTCCTTTTCTCAATGCCTCATCAGGCTGAGCAGCGAGCGACCTTGCATTCCAAGGCGGAATACATTCCTTTTGGTCAACCCGATCAATTTTGCTTTTGACGACTTCAAGCAGTCCAACCCGACTCCATGTTCGGTGATCATCATTAGGACTCAGCATAAGCCCAACCACCAAGTCAAGACTGTTGCTGGCTATACTACTGAGATCGGCTACATGGCGTGTATCAGCAAAAGCCGAACTCCGCTTCGTACTCTTTTCGTCAGGAGATGACGAGCTCTGAAGATCCAGTACAAGTGTTGTTGATAACAGCTTGTCTAACTCTTCCTTATGCGGAGATAGCAGGTCCCAGGTCCAAGTCATCTGAACTAAGGGAAGAAAGAAGGCTTGGTCGTAAACACTCCAGTCTATAGGCTGGTCAGGCACATCGAAGATGGATTCACCTGTAGACCTGAAGAAGGGCTGGTATGTCATGTACATAATAAGCCTGCGCGCGATTCCGTAGACGCGTCCTCGGATATAGAGACGTCCCGAAGTCACCTGTCCAAAAGCGTTATCAGGATCCTTAAGCACCGTGGTAGCTTGAAGAATTTCGGCTCGAGGCACGACCGTTAATCGCTGGCCATCCCCCAAAGAATTTGGTCGTCCAGATACATCCAGATAACCTCTCGCTTGCACAAGCCCATCCACGGAAGCCCAAGACCATGAAGGTGCACGATATTTGGTCGAACGCGCGGATGAACCCCACCGCGTCGAGTACATACCAGCAGCAGTTGTGCCATGTATAAACCGCCGTGTTCTATCCACCTTCCAAAGAAGATCTCCTAGAAGGTTACCTCGCCAGAGGCCGGCAAGATAATCATGACCATTGCCATGGAGTTTGTTATTCTTGAGTCGTTCCTGGATTATCTTTGCGAGACCAGATATGGCTATCAGCTTGTCTTTGAGAGGTTCCGTCAGGTCGCAGCGACCATACATAGTGACAGCTTGTTGCCAGAAGTCAAAGGCTTCTTTGCGAATTTCGTGACGATCCAATGCTGGACGTAGAATTTTGATATTCTGCTTGAGAGTCGAATTATCGTCCAAAAGCTGAATGGGCAATCCATCGGGAAATTCCTCAGACGCAACTAACTCGCAGCACTCCCAAGCCAGCTGATCAAAGGTGAAGTGCAAGACGCTCGGTGCCAAAACTCGCTCTTGCAAAACCCAGCCTCGTGTATTGAGTTTGACATCTGCCACTCGGTCTTGCCAATAGTGCAAGTCAATGAGGCGATACCATCCTGGCTGCAGTTCGCCACTCCACACCGTCCTCAAGAACCGAGGATGTGTCTCGAAGGAGCTATTAAGACCATCTTGGCTGGATGATGCAGACGTAGCGGAGAGGTTGAGAGTTGAATTTGTATAGACATGCGCCATTTTTGATGATTCTTTAGCCCAGTCGCTTTCGTCACCTTGAATGATACACAAAGAGTCGATCCAAAGATACGATACGCGGAGACGTCTAGTAATTGCAATAGCATCCTGGAAGGTGAGCGGAAGATTGCGCCATGGAATACCAATCTTGAGCCTGCTATCACAATTTTGAGCGGTCGTTCTATAGCTTGGATTCTTGTCTTGTCCCCAGCAATGGCTCAGCGTTACATACTTGTGTCCTCCCCACACAGGTGCTTTCGTAGTGTCAACAAGGTAAAAGTGAGGATTCACAGTTACCGGACCGTACGGAACATGGACGACACGTGTCGGAAGAAATCCAACAGCACTACGACGAGCCGAGCAAACCGTGTGTTTTGAACATTTGGATCTCCATTCATGCACCAGATCCCACCTCTTCCGGTCAAAGACATCTGGACTAACTTTGACTACGCTAAGTACTCCGCTGCTTGTTGCTTGAGCACGAGCCGCTGAATGCCAGGACGTGGCGTCGTCGACCTGTTGCAGGACATATGTGTACCCTTGTTGTTCTTGCTCCTTCTCTAAGGGTGAATTAAGGCTGAACTCCAACAGCACGGCATTATCTCCGAGTTCAGCGGCGTACAACGAATCAGGGACTTCGCGGAATCGGTAGCTGGTGCCAGAACCAAGATAGACATGATGGAATACCTCACCAGTCTCGAAGTATGGTGTGGCGGTATACTGCTTCGGCGTCTTCTCCTTGTAGAAATAGCGCCATATGTCGTTGCAGATGCGGCATCCGTTTAGAGCAGCTGTGCACAGTCCTGAGATGTCGCGATAGTGGCTCCTAAAATAGAGGTACTTGTCCTTGGAAGAACTGGTGCCTTGTGGTTCAATTTCGACGCGGCTGGAGAAAACGTTCTGGCATGCAACGCAAGACATGTTTTGATGTGATATAGTACCGATGGTGCAACGTTTTGTCGCCGATGCTCACTAGCGTCGGCTACAGTTGAGCAGATATATCACCTCTCAATTAGCAAAAGAGACCGTGGTGAAATGATCTAAGTCAGTCAGGAGATCAATTAATCGCATAGAATACGAGCTGTCTTAAACCCAAACCAAGTTCGTATACTCTAGCCACAATCACGTGGGTTCAGACGGCTACAGCCTACTTCACGATAAGATGAAGTGTATTCGGAGGACATAATTCATCTATGAAGTTGAAAATCAGTACGCTTGGCAATTTTGTTCGCCGTGGAATGTGGTCGTCAAGGGATATCACAACTTGGAGAAATGTTGGTTGTGAAGAGCGATATGAGTTTGGCTGATGAAGTCTTTCACTAGGCTGCGGAACAGCACTTGGCTCTTCTCACCGGCCCGCTCCTGGCGGCTTCCCGATCCCCACGATTTTGGTCAGTTCAATCTTTGACGATCCGCGCATCAGTGCCAAAACGTTCTTGCTTTAGGCTGGCATGTTTGCTTTTCTTCGATCAGAACTGGTGGTGGTGGAGCCACGCAGACCACCAACGCACTCCACATTCGCAAGAACGCCCGAGGCGCTTGACAGGTAACATGGTAAAGTCAACGAAAGCTGTTTTGCTATCACTGACTGGAACAGAGACGTGGGCTGCCTTACGTTGGCCAAACAGAATCCAAGCATGTGCACTGCGGGCGTCAGCTGGGCTGAAAAGATGACCAGCACACATATTAGCGAGGCGACGGCTGAGGCCAGTGGCATGCCTCGGTGATTCTGTCCTACGTGCCATCTCACCAATGATTTGGATGTGGCTTTTCGTCTTGACACCCTGCCTATGCTAGATCCTTTCCACTACTTGTCCATGCGGAAAGGTGGAAGGACGGCCTCTGCCGTATTCCATGTCGTGGCTTAAGAACTGAGCCGCCTGGTAATCTGGGCAAAATGAGGGGGAAACTTGCGAGTATAAAGTAACGTAGTCTACTTAAGGATTTCAAGCAGCGATTTCCTTCTTATCGTAGTAACTCGTCGTAGCCGATCTATCAGGTAGTTCTCAAGATTTCATTCCAAAGCATTTAAAAAGGCTGATGTACACTGACAGGCGAAAATACTCTTCACATCTGAACTTTGGTTAAACGGCCTCTACCATGGCAGGAATCAGCCTCAACAGAGCTCCGGGTGCGAAAGGGTCTGTCCTCGAGCACGAATTCGGTCCCGCTCCTCAGAGCTACTTTTCGACTTCATATCCGCATGAAATCATGGAGTCTAGGGAAATTCGTCCCAGAAGTAAGAAGTAGTATGTCCAGAATAGCTGTCTCTCCTACTGAGTACCGTAACTAACGTAGATGCATGACTATAGTTCCAATCTTCCTCATAGCTTAATGGAGATGTTGAGAGGTTTGGAAAGCGATGAGATCGAAGACAAGCATCCGCGATACGTTATGAATTTGACCACATTTTCACCGGAAGAAAGAGCATCGCAATGGAATGAGGCAAATGAACAAGATGACCCAAGTCAGCTTTGGTTTCTCTACTCATGGATCAAACTCGACAGAGGTGGGCCTTGTTGTCAGTGGAATACCACAGATAACCATGACCTGTCACCATCGAGCTTAGAATGTCATCCTGCACTAGGTCTTCGAATTCAGGATTTTCACAAAAAGGATTCGAACATACTGAGCTATGTGGCTTTTGGACCGCCTCAAGGCGCGCAGCCAGGATGTTTCTTCTTGAGAACAACTAACGTAAAGGGTACTTGGGACTACCGCTGGGCTGGGCTACCTGAACGTTGCGAAATGGCGGTGCAAAGGTATATTCGTGGCGGAGAAAGGGCAGCACGAACTGAAGGTCGACTACGTGCGGTTGAGTTTGGTTATGATGGGAGTTGGGTCGTGTACAGTAGCAAACTACCAGACGACAAGAAGCACGGAGTTAAAAGGTATTACTATGACTGGTGGTTGTCGCCTCACTATCCAAAAGAGCTTGGAAATGCCCTTCTCGAGGGACAGAAGAAAGGCTGGTCAATTAATGTAAGAGTAACCTCTAAAATGATCTTGTTCGCGTCTCTAACACGATGGCATTAGAAAGTTTCGTTGAATACTAGGAATCCGAAGGAGTATGTGCTGGCATTCAACGAAGAAGCCCACTTGTACGCCGCTCTTCACAAGAGATATATGGAGAAATTCAAGAAAGTGGCGAACGAGTGGGCAGAAGGGTTAGTAAACAAGGCACCCAATGCCGAGTATGTTGAACTCGAAGATGTGGATTGTCATCATTTACCTCCTCCACCAAAACCGCACCATGAATCAAATCGCCAGCAAACCTCTCTGCAAAACCCTCTTAACCGCGACACACCAGCTTCTAATGTTTTAGGCTATATACGACGCGGACCTTCACTTAGGAATTCTCAGGACTCTCTAGAGCAACCTAGCGCAGGTCCATACCCGGGTATGGTAGAGCTGGAAGGAGATATCCCACCTCATTACCATCGCCGACCATCAGCTGAAAATACTTGTTCTCATTGCAAAGCTGGTTATCCCGCCGACGAATTCCAAGAGAGGTCTGATTTAGCTGATATGGGGAGGGTGAATACAGAAGATCTTGAGAGAAGGAGAGGCATCAAAGTTTTCGGATATCTGATCACCCGCGTTACCGATTGAGCTCCGTGCGAACATGGTCATTATTGGCGTTTGAAAGCTGGTAGCTCTGCATAGTCGAAGATTTTAGAAATGAAAGCTCTACTAGGGTTATCGATAGTCAATTCTACGTTTTCTTTCACTATTGTGCTTATAGGTTTGGAACCGACAATTTGGGTTATTCAACAGTTGACGCAAACAACGTCTGGAGGCAAATGGCATTGTATGGTTCTCAATTTGGCATATATGTATGTGTTTCTAGTTATTTGTGAGGTTCTATACAGCAATCGAGAACGATTGTGACTCAACATCAAAGGATACTGCAAATACATTCACGTGATGAACATTGGTGGACGGTTGATGGCCGAATAGTAAAGCGAGACAACAGAAACAACCGGAACTGTAGAATCGGTGGATATTTGACGAGCGAAGTGTTCATCCAATGGAAGCGCTACGAATGCAATCAGTACTTCATCGATCATCCCACGCTGGTATCGTCACCTCCCAAAACGCCAATTCCATAGTCCCAAGATGGCCACAGCCCGATCTACAGCGTCCAACCAAGAAGTTCCATGGCCGCCGAGTGCGGAGATCCCGTAGCCAAATCGGCCACTCGTCGCACTCCGCAGCGTCGACCAATCTCGCCGCGTCGTCCACGCCGCTCTCCCGGCCGCTCATCGCTTCCGCTCGAAGTAGCCGGAGCTGCTCATCAGAGCGACGCTCTGATCCATGACAACCTCGCCCACCCACAGGTAGTTGTCGACCCACTTCTTGATCTCGGAGTTCTCGCCGAGGTTGTCGGTGCGGATCCTAGGGCTGCCGAGTCAATTAGCCGTGTCTTTCAGGGAGCGTGTCTGCGAGCGCCTTGCCAGGGTTGGCGGCTGCGCGGAGAAGCAACAGTGGCATCGCCGGGTGATGAGATGGGAGTGGTGGTGGTGTTGCGGAGAAGCTTCATGGCACGTACGTGAGGCCGGTGGAGCGCTTGACGCCCGCGAGGAAGGCTGATACTGTGGGTGTGTGGTTAGCGGTCTGTGGCAGAGGAGAGCGGCTTGATGGAGGCGTACTTAGCACCGCGTCGAACGCGTAGTGTGTGATTCTGCCGAGCTACAATGACTGCTGTTAGATGCTGCCTGTCTCTCACATGGCTTCACGATGCTGTCTACGTACCACCATGGCTGATGAAGATGCTAGGTGTTATGACGAGAAGTTGAGGATGTAGATGGAGGGTAAGGACAGATGTTGTTTTATCTTGGTGCCTAGGTTGTTTGGTGTTTGAAGTAATGGCAGCGGGGATCAGAGGGTCGAAAGGTCGGAGCAACACGAATCAGATGGCTTCGAGGCGTCGAGGCTTCAAGGCCACAAGGTGTATCGGATCCCGCGCTTTCGATTTGATATTCGGCTGCGTAAGTCGATTCATTAATTATTGCAAGGTACAAGCGATTGCTGAGTGGGATGTAGACTGCCATTGGATCATGCTCGGCTCATTGCAAGGGCAATAATGAGTGGGCTTGCGACGTTGTTGGCTGGTTGGGAATGCAGCGTAGCTCCATCCACCTAAAGCTGCGTCAATGAATGATTGGATTGCTGAGACGATTGATGGTGGGGCTTACAATTCGATCCAGCTTTATCACCTTTGCTTCTTCGTTTCCTGAAGACTCTGCTGCAACTCTTAATTGCAACTGCATTCTCTTACAAGCTGCTCTTAGCTAACTTGAGCGCTTTTTCGACATATCTCAACCTGGTTAGCCTGAATATTGCCCACGTTTCTCTGACCTTTTCTCTCGTCTTCGTTCTGAACTTATCGGACCGTTGGTGCGTCATAGAGGAAAGCTTTTGCACTTTAATTGAGAGCTCACACCGACTCGTAACACCAAACTTTTTTGTGAATCAACTTCTTTTTCCTACAGATAAGCTACTTCAGGTGTCAAAGAGCTCGAGGACACTGAATTCAAGCTCTTCAACATGGCCAATGCTCTCGACCATCTCAATGCTGGCCGTACCAGAATCGAGTGGCTTTCGCAGCTCAACACCGAATACACTCCACACAAGAACTTCCGCCGGACTTCAATTATTTGCACTATTGGTGAGTAGAACTGAATTCGAGGCTCTATATGACTAATAGAGCACGACTCGTGTCTTCCACTTCCTTTGAGCAGTTGAAATCAGGCATCCGCAAGGCTTACAGAAAGTGCTTGAGCCGGGTGATGATTCAGCTCTACATACGACGTAGTAGTGCTATTAGAATCCTTTGTTAACGAGCGGTCTAGGTCCCAAGACAAACTCCGTTGAGAAGATCAACAAACTTCGAAAATGTGAGAGTCACTCTTCAGTCGCAACTTGGGTATGAGCTAACAATCTCAGGTGGTCTCAACGTTGTCCGCATGAATTTCTCTCATGGCTCCTACGAGGTCGGTCGACCGACTCCTAAACTATTCGAATGTCGCTAATTACGCCTTCAGTACCACCAATCGGTGATAGACAACTCGAGAGAGGCCGAGAAGCAGATGAAAGGCAGACCGCTCGCCATAGCTTTGGATACTGTAAGAAGCTGCTCATAATATTGAGAGTAAGATATTTAGGCTAAATATGTTTCTTAGAAAGGTCCAGAGATCCGAACAGGAAACACAATCAACGATGAGGATTACCCGATCAGTCCGGGAGACGAGATGATCATCACAACCGATGACAAGTATAAGACTGCCAGTGACAATAAGGTTATGTGAGTATTTGTTCCGAGGATGCAATTGTGCATTGACTGACACTACATCTTCTCTCCAGGTACGTCGACTACAAGAATATCACCAAGATGATTGAACCAGGCCGTATAATCTACGTCGATGATGGTGTACTCTCTTTCGAAGTTCTCTCCGTTGTTGATGCTCAAAACTTGAAATGCCGTGCGGTGAACGCAGGCAAAATTTCCTCACGAAAAGGCGTGAATCTTCCCAAGACTGACGTTGATCTTCCTGCACTCAGCGAAAAGGACAAAGCCGATCTTCGCTTCGGTGTGAAGAACCGTGTTGATATGATCTTCGCCAGTTTCATCCGACAGGCGAGCGACATCAAGCACATTCGTCAGGTTCTAGGCGAGGACGGAAAGGACATTCAGATCATTGCCAAGATTGAGAATCAGCAAGGTGTGAATAACTTCGACGAAATTCTGCAGGAAACAGATGGTGTTATGGTTGCACGTGGTGATCTCGGTATTGAGATTCCACCAGCACAGGTCTTCATCGCACAGAAGATGATGATTACCAAGTGCAACATTGCCGGAAAACCTGTCATATGTGCAACTCAGATGCTCGAGAGCATGACGTACAACCCACGACCTACTCGAGCTGAAGTTTCTGATGTTGGCAATGCAGTTCTTGATGGTGCCGACTGCGTGATGCTTAGCGGCGAAACCGCAAAGGGTAACTATCCAGAGCAAGCCGTCACCATGATGCACGAAACATGTTTGCAGGCAGAGATGGCTATTCCGTACGTCTCCGCATTCGATGAGCTGAGAAGACTCGCTCCGGTTCCAGTACCGACAACCGAGACTTGCGCCATGGCAGCCGTCAGCGCCTCTCTCGAACAGAACGCGGGCGCCATCGTCGTCCTAACCACCAGGTAAGCGCACTCTCCGCAACACAGGCGCCAGACACACGACTAACCTCCTTGCAGTGGCAAAACAGCGCGGCTACTCTCCAAGTACCGGCCGGTGTGCCCGATCATCATGGTGACGCGCAACGCGCGCGCCGCGCGCTACTCGCACCTATACCGCGGGGTGTACCCATTCCTGTTCGCGGAGCACAAGCCCGACTTCAACGAGGTGCCGTGGCAGGAGGACGTCGACCGCCGCCTCAAGTGGGGCATCACGCACGCCATCAAGCTCGGCGTGCTCAACACCGGCGACGCCGTCATCTGCGTGCAGGGCTGGCGCGGCGGCATGGGCCATACCAACACCCTGCGCATTGTGCCGGCCACCGAGGATCTGGGGCTGGAGGCTTAGAGGGGAGGTGAGTGGTGAAGAGCGGGTAAAATGATTGATGGCTGCGTGGATGCGGAATGAGGGTTGCTTGGAGATGATAGGTACGGAATAGAGGTCTGTTCACTTTGATTCTTCTTCTTTTAGTAGATACGAATCTCATGAATATTTGCAAGCACCTTTTACTCATTGACGATCGATGATGGCCTTCATCTCCATTGCAGTCCATTGAGATGTTTGTCGTTCGAGATCACCAGTAACGGTCCCAAATCAAAGTCTATCACTGTACGAGAGAGCATCATTTCGGAGTCCAAATCTCAGTGACCATGAGACTACACGATTAAGCCAAAGTATATGAATCCATGAATGAAGGTAGCCGTCAACTCTACAGGCTCATAGCATATCTTTTCGACGATAGACCAGCCGTGGTTATCATTACCCAGTAGCGCGCCGCCCAATGCAGAAACGTAGGTATATACACGAAACGCTCAAATCCGCCCACCGGTAATACACCAACCATCCATGCGGCCGTGCTACCTTCCACCGAAGCCAAGCGCAACAGAATGCCAGCGTCGAACCGTCGAACCGTCGAACCGAACGCTGTCTCACCCCCACACCGTTCTCTACTCACTCTCCCCACTGCTGTGATCCAGCCAAACCGTGCGCACGCCCCGGCCCCGCGGCGCCAACCGAGCCGTCCGCGCCCCATCGCGCCGCTCCTCCACCCACGCGTCATCACGCTCCACCGCGCCCTGCCCGCCACTCCCAGTCGACGTATCCCGCGCGCGGCGCTCCTCACGCAGCGGCCAGCCCCAGTCCCTCGCGCGCGGGCCCGCCGCCGCAGCCCTAGGCTCGAGGCTGCGCGGCGCGACCGGCGGTGGGCCCCGCGGTGATGCGGTGCGGTGGGCGGCGGCCGGCAGGTGCGGCGGAGGCGGGCCGAAAGGCCCGTCCGAGGCCGCGATCTCGAAGGGGCCGTCGGACTGCGAGACGTCGAAGGAGCGGCGGACGGTGACGGCGAGGGGAGCGGGCGCGTCGTGGGTGCGGCGCAGCTTCTCGTCGCGGGAGTCGAGGAGGTGCGGTGCGGACTCGGCGCGCGCGGCACTGGTGCTGTTGGCGCGGGCGGCGCTCGTCTCACTGGACTCGGAGGCGGTCTCCGCGAGCGCCTGCAGCGCGATTGCTGAGCTGTGTTTGCCGCTGCTGGTGCTGGCGCCGGCGAGCGCGCTCGAGTGCGGCCCGTGCGAGCCGCTGTAGCTGGGATCGTGCCTGCCTGTCCGGCTGCGCTTGCTCACGGTTGTCAGGAGGGGCCCGGCGTAGACGGCGATGAGCGGTTTGAGGGAAGGCGCGCAGGCGGTGATTATCGCGAGGTCGATTTCGACTGCTGCGGCGATCCACAGCGGGTAGGAATACCATGTCTCGTCGTACGAGGACATGAAGGCCATCCAAATGAAATAGGTCCTCACGATGCCGGCAATGGTGACAATGAATCCAAGTCCCATCAAGAAAGCGACTATCAGTCGTTGTCGTAGACGCATCTTTAACTTCATCACCATTGGGATGGGTAGCGTTGTGATAAGCAAATCCGCGAAGCAGGCGATTATGCCTCCAGCTAACATAACCTTTCCTTCATCCAAGCAGCGTCCCATAGGCGGGTAAATCCAATACGCCTTAATAGGTATACACAGGAATATACTTAGAAAGACGAAGGTGATGACGACACCAATATTGAACACGGTCGATAAGTGGATCGCGACGCGGAATTTGTACATCCCCGAGTCGGAGACGAGCCTGTAGTAGAAGCAGAGGAGGGATTGCCGAGTAAAAAAGGAACTGAGCGTGAAGAGAATCTTCGCGGCCATGGCAATTTGACCTGCTGCCGGGAACGATGGGAGAGGAATATCCCAGACATGGCGATCCCACATATATTTCTGATCAGCCAGAACAACAACGATGGTGAGGCCAACTGCAAAGATCTAGAAACAGAATCGTTAGAGAAAAGGTCCCAAACAGAGCGTCAACAGCGCACAACGGACAAGAATTGCATACCGTTGCGATAACAATGAAAAGATCGTCAATGCCAAACCATCTTTTGATAAACAATCGTGTGTACAATCTCAAACCCAGTGCTGCCAAAACAATGCCTATGAAAATGCCATTGACTATGGTCAGCGCCGGACCTCTAGTGACTGGATCGACATAGTTAGGAATAGGAAATGTCAGAATGACTGATATTGGTATGTTTCGCATGGCCAAGCGGCGGCAACCGAACAGAGGTTACCGAAGACGCATTGAAGAGAGGGAGATGTTAATAAGAAGAAGAAAAAACCGAGACGGAAGGATAGGCACAAAGGATCTTGAGGCTGACAGATCAAGAAGTAGCGCGAGCTGAGAAACTAGTGCGGTTGGAAGGATAATATAGCGCGCGCCGAGTAAGACGGGTACAAATAGTACTTCCAAATGCGTTCGAAGCGTGTAGTGAGTTGTTGATGCAGATCCAAGGGGTTAGTTGGATGTAGTCGTCGAGAGTGAGAGGACGTGGAGAGCTCTTGGGTACGTTATTACCTCTTATAAGTTAATATGCTAAACTCCGCGTTGACGTCTTGCATTTCAAGCCATGACACTGAGAAGGTGCCCGTGTCAAAAATATCACGAGCCAATGGTGTCAGTCAGACGGTGGGAAGGCGCGAAAAAAAGCCGCGAATGAAGGCGTGAATGAAGCCGCGCAACATAGTGGTGAGCAGCAAAAAGTACCCATGAGTTTAGTGCAAAGCATACTCAGCTGGCTGAATTGGTCGGATATGCGGTTCGATCCGGGGTTCGATCCGCAAGGGTTATCCATAAACCACGGGAGTGTGTTGCAGGCTTGCAGCTTCCCGCTGCAGCTTCTCGGTTATTCCCCTTTTCCTCCTAAGCACTAGGATCACGGCTTGTAAGCCGTCATCTACTTGCTACTGCGAGTTAAGTTAAGGGGATGTTGAAATGTATCCGTATTCTTTCCGTTCGCTTGCTTGCCGTATAACACCGGGCTTTGTGATGCTCGCATTGTGGCATTCAAGCTGACTGCGATGGACCTTGCCGAGCAACGGCGCGTCGCGAGTCATTTAGAGTACTGTACTTGAAGTCGGGCGTATCGTACGTCTCTTTCATCGCAAGTTCCGATGTTGAATCGACTTCCGTTCAGTTGTTAAGCCCGTCAATTTATGGAATTTCATCAGCGTGTTCGTTGACATTGCAGTAGAGTACGATATGTAACCCCAAAGGCAACCAGGAGCCCGTACAACGTACGCGCTCAGGAACAGACTGCCGACGGTGGGACCCTGCAAAATTTCTGTTCCCAACCGGAAGCGATGATTGATAGATCTGCGTTATCGGCTTATCGGAGGCTGGGTTGGTGGGTTGGTGGGCGCCCGTCAGCGTGGGCTAGGTTGAGCGCAGAGCCGGGATGTGGGCAGCCCAATTTCAAAACGGTAGACATAAGGTTTCCAATAGCATGTCGTCAATCCTAGGCGCTGCCGACGTTGAATCGTAGACATGCAGATGCGTCCATTGAGCGACTTCACCGACTTCAACGACGTTCCTTTTGGCCGTTCCCGGCTTGTGAACACCTGCCTCAAGAGTCAGGGCCATAGTGGGACGCCATTATGGCCCCACCCAACCGCCTTGAACCACGAAATTCAAAGAAGCAAAACGGTCAAGCCTCGTTGCGTAATCGGAGGCTTCTGGTGCGTTATGGGTTCGGTGGCTTTTACAGCTTTCGTTGCTTCTTCACACGTTCGTAGCGGTGTGATCGTCTCGCCGATCTTTACTCAGTATCAACCACCCATCCCGCTTTGTTAATGGCATTTTGCTTTATCGGAGCAATGTCGTCTGCGGGAGATGAGCATAACTAGATTCTTTTGGGAGAGCTGAAGTTGAAAGGCCAATTCGCCGACCTTGAAGGCTCTAGGGCGCTAGTCACCGAATACCGCGTTGCGCATTCTGTGTGATGTTGAATCTGGGCCCTCACATCGGAACATCTCAATATGGTCCTCTGCATACTTTGCGAAGCCGCTTTGAGTTTGCAAGTTTGCGTGTCCCTCAACTTCGTACGACGGCGAGACCACTCCCACATGTCGAAAGGATACGTCGGTTGTAACCGCGATTCGTTTAAAATCAGATGTTACACGCACCCCGGAATCGCCAGTTTTCATGTAGATAGCTACTGCAAGTATCGTCCAGGGCCAAAGGAAGTTATAAGGATCGTGTGTTTTAAGCTATGCAGATTTCGATTGAACAGCTGCACACCAGCGGAAAGTCCCGGATATCTTCGTTCTGGGACTGTGGGGTCATGAATCGCGATTCCTTGCGCCTCAATATCTTAGAGATCAGGAAAGCCTCGTATATCTGTCTTCCTTGCTACCATATTGACGGTCCGAATAGTATGTTGCGTGTGGGTCCAAAATTGAGCCTTCCATCACTCGGTAATTGATAGACGAGCTGTCAGTCGCTGAACGTCTTGTAGACACTGTTACACCTACCTGTATCGATATTCTGGGGAAATAATCAGTATATCTAGGCGGTAGGTCAGCTCTGAATAGTATAGAGCTAACATACCGAGGTGAGGAACGTTAGCAGAATCTTACAGAACTTGTGACTTCCTGTTCCGATTAAATCTCGAGCAGCATTTCATCTTCGTCGAACAACAATCATATGCGTCATGTCTGGAGAGTCATCATCCCAGCACTCACCCTCCATCCCGCCATGCGCATAACACGGTCCCAGTATCCGGTGTTCTCCGTTTCCTAGCGGTCGCATAATAAACGGCATCCGCAGACCCGCAAGCGTCGAATGTACTCACCGGCTGCTACACCTGGATTCGCCGTTCCTATAAGCCCATATTGGGACCTGAACATCGTAAGACCTTGCGTCATGAGAACCACCAGCTGGCGGAAATGCATGGCCGTCGGAGTGCCTTCCATCGGCCTCGTGATCGCAATACCCAAGTCGTCCGACACAATCTCCTTAGGATAGACGTGTAAGCGCTGATAGAGGAACTCAGTGGATCCAGACGATGCCATCGGAAACCAACACTATGCGCAAGTTTGCAACTTTTCCAGATAATCCAGCCTAAAACTTTGAAGCTGGTTTCAGGGTAACTTGAATTCGGACAGCGGGTCGAATAGAGGTGCACCTTTCCGAATCCAAGTCTTCCAGAGAACTCCGAATAGGTACTCACCGGTTCGGCGCTTCGTCGATGGGAGATAGACGCCAGATAGAAAGGCAGGGTTGACAAAGCGAATTCATTCATGAAGCGGTGCTATGGTCTTCTCGAAGAGAGTTCAGGAGTCGATGTCGGAATACTTGCCCATTACCGCGGTTGATACTGAACCGACTATGTCGAGGACTCGCGTGAGAACGGTCATCCGCAGTCTGCAAAGTCTCAGCTCCAGTAATCTGAGCAAGCTCAATTTACACTATTTCATGTATCGCAGCAGTAGGCTTTACAGATTTCTGAGGATTTATCCCAGAAAGGTTCGTTCCAGAAGATTGCTTTATCTCCTCTACACGTGCCGATTTTCGAAAACTTTTGTTGCAACTTCGAACTTGCTCCACGATACTCGGGCCGAGGAGTACCACTACAATTGGAACAAGAATTGTACCGACGACCGTGAAACCAATGCCGACTAAAGAACCAAATAGATTAGTCCTGTTGCTTTTGTTTTTGGGGAGGGACTACGTACAAATCCATTTGCTTACGAAAGATAGGGACATTTTAATGTCTCCACCTTGACGTGGGAATTCCTTTACTTGCAGCGTGAAGAACGCTGTCAAGAACGTGAGAGGTGCCTGATCCTTGATTAGCTATCTATAATTTAACGGCATTCTCTGAACTCACAAATACGGTTGTGATTATGGTGAATATAATGATTACAAATCCAGATTGAACTGAGCGAGCACTCAGCTGGCCAGCGAAGAACGCCTGTAGATTACGGACTTGTTGCTCCTTCCGTCGACTGGAAAGTTCGAGCTTCAGGAAGAAGTTAGAGGAAGGATTGAAAGCCCAAAAAGTTAAAGAATAAGTACTTACGTCTCTGAAGATATTGCGCGCTTTTTGGTCTAGTGCTTCGACCTGGCGTAGCCGCTGGTCAAGCTTTTCAGCTCTCTTGACCCTTCTCTCAAGGAGATCAGGACTGCTTTGAAATTGCTTTGACATGAGGCCTCCAGCTTCCAGTTCGTCAGTCATCTGTTTGACCACAATTTTCTGCTGTGTTATAATCTCGCGGATGACGTAAAGCTCTCTTTGGATGTGCTTTAACTTCTCCAGGTCCTCGATAATAATATCTCTGTCGAGACTCAACAACTGTTCCAGGTAACCCTGAGCTTTCTTTACGACGTTTACGTCAGCGTAGTTGCTAGGATAACGCAGGTCCTCAATGATCCGCTTCAATTTAATGAAGCACTTCACTTCGCCTGCGGCCTAATCAACCTGTTAGTGACGCCTAGAGATTTTAAACATTGAGACTTACAATTTCACTCAGCTGTTGCTCGTAGATGTTTAGAAGTCTAAACCGTTTATTGTACCGAACTCTCTGGTTAAAAAGAAAGCCGATACACTCTTTGATGATCATAAATCCAAGATCAAGTGGGGAAGTGATTTGTGATCTCCATTCGTTCCGTAGCTGAATCAACAACTCCTCCACAAGGTCAGTGTAAATGAATGGAAATTCCCTCTGTAGTCCCGCCATCTGACTTGGGAAGCAAGTTATGACGGTACCTTGGAAGTTAGCGGGCCGCTGCTATCAAATCTCCTAGAAAGTTCATACCGTCAACGAGAATTAGCATCCATAACTGATCAACCATTAGGGTAAGTGGATCTTCGCTAGGCCATTTCTTTTCGAAATGAGATGTTACTATCTGTTTAGGCTTTTGAAGTCGTGAATGATAGTAGTACTGGCTCAATGTCCTCCGGCAATGCACAGGAAGGTCTATGTACAGATCGTTTTTGATCACGTCAATAATCGTTTCTGAGAATCTCTACACAATCAAATTAGCTTATTTCTGTCGCTGGTTTTCTATCACTAGCCTTCGTAGATTGCTTGTTGTCACCATCGAGCGCACAGTCAGGAGGAATAAGTTGCTCCTTATGTCTCTTTCGAACGTTGGCAACTTCTTTCTTCATCTCCGCCACTTTATCGTATGTGTCAAAATGCACATATGGAATCTGACTTTCGGATTAGTGTTAAGAACTTCCGACCGTCTAGTAGGACTCTTACGACAATGGCGAACCCAGTTCGCTTTGACTCGACTGTTCTTAGTGTTAGATTTAACTCCAGTCGCAATTAAATCTAGCCACTCACGTAATCCCAACCGGCGGAACTGGGGCCGTAGACACCGGATTGTCGAGTAGCTATCTGTTCCAGGCGTGTCTTGTTGACCTAGCCAGTAGCGAGCCTCGAAAATCGAGTTTGCACAGCCTGGAAGGAACGGAAAGTCATCCTCCCAAAGTTTATTCGTTTCTATGTATGTTTTAAAGCAGTGGTTCGTGCAGGAGCCTTTTCGTTGATTGGAACTGTTGTGTTGCTCCTGACCATGCTTCCCACAGCGCCCGTCGCAGAGTGTTTTGATGAGATCCTGACGGTTGATTACGATAAGCAACCGAACATTCAGATAATGTACCGCAGAGTAGAACTTACTCTCAACCAACCCATCTGCTGTCGTATTAACTGAGTGTCCATAATCTCTAGGCATTACCCTTGTTTGGGTCAACTCACATGATTCATTGGCAGATGTATCCATCGAAGATGCTTATACCCCTTTTCAGCTGAGAAATCCTCTGGTATCTTCCCCATGATTGCATGAGGCCCCTTGCCATCTATCAACTCTTCGACCGTTGGATGGGTAATGCGATGTATTTCATGGATTCCCCTATTATCACCCGATTTCTCTGATACATTGTTGTTGCTGTTCTGTTGATCGTCCGAGGCCGGAGGTCTCGTGTATATGTCGGCTATGAGTGCACGAAATTCTTTATCTTTGATGCTACAGATCTGCCCACTTTTCGCCAAAGATTCCTCGAACTTCGAAGAGAGATCTGGGGATTTACTGTCGATTCCGTGCCAATATGTCCAAGGAATGGAGCCATCGCTGCTATGAACCTTTGCTCCATTTTTGTACAATAATTGACGAACTTCAGGGTCTGCGGCAGCATCAAAGGCTGTCTTGTCTTCACTTTTTATGCGAATGTCAGCGTGTACCCCGTCGGCCAACAAATTTTCGATCACTTTAATCCCTTCCCTGCTCGCAGCTTCTTGCATTACCTTCGCAATCACTGGCTCATGACAGTGCTTCCCTTGATTTTTTTCAATAAGATCCAGGCTCGCTGGACCGTCGCCTCTCTTTACAAGCTGAAGCAGCTTTTCAGGCCATGATCGTGCAATGTGAGCTTTGAGAATTTTTTCTATGGTAACATCGCCCTTCTCGACATAAGGCTGTCCGTATGGTAGGTGTCGAGAAATGAAATCATGCTGTTACGTATGAGCACGCCTGTATAAATTTTCCCCGCTCGTTTTCAAAGCCAACTTACCTCTTCCTGCCGTGACACGTATGAGAAACGGATACGCTCGCGTCGACAATAGCGGTTGAACTTAAGAAGAACTTTCTTCAGAGCCAAAAAGTCCTTCATTTCTGGTTCTTTTTCTTTTTCCTTCCTCTCTTCTCCAGTGAAATCTTCTTCTTCAGGGAGATCGTCTTCCAATCTTTTGCTTTTGTCAGACGTCTCTTCGGCCTGACCCAGTTTTTGATACCAAGTTTGGAAGTTTTCGGAGTTCCAAGTTACTGAACCCTCCGCAACAGATGCTAGTACTACTCCCATAGGCTTAAGTTTCGGCTCTTGACACACAGCCTCCATCACAACAAGAGCAGCAAACCCAAAACCTACGAAAATAACAGGTGGTAAGGCATCATCATCCTTGCAATTAGTCTTTTTTTTGATATGCCCGACGAGATTGCCATGTTTCCTACAGATGCTTTCCACAGCCTCGGAGTTTTTCAGGTCTTTGGGATCGAAGCCAACAGAGTATCGCTGGATTAGCTTCACGGAACCTTCTTTGCTCTCAACGGAACCGCCCTTGCTCTTCAACTCTGAAAGCCATTCCTCGAACCATGCCAACTCATTGGGAGTTCCTTCGCTCTCACACACCTCCAGAATATAGTAGATCGGCTGAGTCGGCTCCGTCGAGCTATGCGGAGCATCCATTTTGATCAAACAAGTGAATTTTGTATCAAGTATGAGACAAATTCCTTGAAAGATGGATTGACAAGATACGGGTCACTGTGAAATGAACTGTGGGGTGTTTACATATGTGATATGCACATACGATTCTTCACCCGTATGATTCCGGAGTGCTGCCATCTCTTTTCACTTACGTATATTGGTTTCTTCTCGGATAACATAAATGGAATTCATTGGAGGACACTGGATCCTGTCGAAGCACAAGTATGCAATTTGTAAACGACCTTGACAAAACTCATTGGTTGAATACGCTGCAGCTGAACTGTCTGGGATATGGCTGAGATCAAAGTATGAGCCTCGATTCCACCATGCGATCAATTTTGCTTTGACTGCCAGATCCTATTAGCTGAGAATATCGGGCTTAAGGTCGGGCGTATGAGATATTTTATCAACTGCATGCATATTGCAGTTTCGTGCATGGAGTTCTATCTGATTCGATCATAATGGCATGTTACCCATTCTTTCGTCAGCCTCCAGCAGGGGTTGGGCTAGAGCCATTATTGTAGCACTTTCGCAACACTTCTGCTATTTTATTACGAGGTTACAAAGTCTGGAGTTAGTTGTAAATAGCGCATACATGACTGATCCAGGAGACGAGCGATTTCTCTCAATTTTACCAATTCTTTTCGCTCGGCTACGAGGTGCAAGAGCCTCATTTCTCTTGTCTTTCTGACGTGCGGCTGGAGGATGTTTGTCGTCAAAAGTAATCTAGCCTTCGGTCACGCCTTCACCTCCCCACACGTTCAGTATACACAAGCCAATGGATGGACTTGTTTGCTCGTCGGCTTTATGCCCTGTATGCTCCACGCCTTCCGTACCGCCTGTCTACTTTTCCGTACCTTTCCATAGTACCTTCATACCTCGATGCCGGGGGACCTGGCGTAATGTCAGTTTCATCTGCCATCAGGTTGTTTACTTTTCATATAGCATTCTAACACGTCTACCTGCCATATTGTGTTTAGATGCGAAACAAGGCGTTTGTGCATGAGGCCAAGTTACTCTTCCGCCGAGAAGTTACTGAACATATTTGTGAACGCGTTTGACGTTACAAAGTTATCATCAGTATGTGCCGTGGTTCTTTTAAGTGCATAAATTTACATGACTACACCTTTACATCTCGTAGGCGTCCATTCTAGGGCCTCCGGTTTGATATTTGCCTCATCTACATTTCCAAGACGCTACGAACCCTGCAAAGGCTGATCCATTGCTCCGAGAGTAACAGTCTTCGTAATGAGGTACTCATCAATACCGTACTTGGAACCTTCCCTGCCGAAGCCAGAGTACTTGACTCCACCGAACGGAGAGACGACATCACTGATAAGACCGGTGTTGATACCAACCATACCCGTCTCCAGCGCTTCAGCAATCCTATAACATCGCTGCACATCCTTACTGTAGAAGTATCCCGCGAGGCCCACCTCCGCGGCATTTGCAAGCTCGATGACCTCCTTCTCAGTCCTGAATGGGAATAGTGCCGCCACAGGCCCGAACGTCTCCTCGCTGGCGATCTTCATGTCCTTCGTCATGTCGCGCAGCACGGTCGGCTGGAAGAAGTTCGAACCGAGCTCGGGAATCTTCTGGCCCCCGACGAGCACCTTCGCGCCTCCGTGGACTGCGTTCCGCACGTGGTTCTCGACCTTGGCGACAGCACGCGCGTGGATCAGCGGGCCGTGGGTGACGCCGGCGTCGAAGCCGACGCCGACGCGGAAGGCGCGCACCTTCTCGGTGAGCTTGGCCGCAAACGCATCGTAGATGCCCGCCTGCACGTAGATGCGGTTGGCGCACACGCAGGTTTGGCCCGACGACCGGAACTTCGAGGCGATGGCGCCAGCGACCGCTACGTCCACGTCCGCGTCGTCGAACACGATGAACGGCGAGTTGCCGCCCAGCTCGAAGCTGAGCTTTTTGAGTGTGTCGGCCGATTGCTTCATCAGAAGCTGGCCAACGCGGGTGCTGCCCGTAAATGAAACTTTTCGAACTGTCTGAGACGATGTTATGGTTTCTCCAACTTCAGCTGTGTTATTGAGAGCGGTAATGATATTGACAACTCCCTTTGGTATACCAGCTCGATCCGCGAGTTCGGCCAGAGCAGCAGCAGTCAGTGGTGTCTCGCCTGGTGACTTTACGACAACGGTACAACCAGCAGCAAGTGCGGGACCAATCTTTCGTGTGATCATAGCAGCTGGAAAGTTCCATCTTCATCACATTGTTAGTATTCCAGTACTTTTTGAGATTGTTGGGGGTATGACATACGGTGTGATCAACCCACAGACACCCACCGGCTCCTTGATTGTAAATACTCTATTCCCTGGTATGCTGGCTCCAATGGTATCTCCATAGATTCTCGGTGCCTCTTCACTGAACCACTCAAAGAAGTTGGCGGCGTATGTAGCTTCACCCTTGGCATCTGCCGTTGGCTTTCCATTTTCCCAGGTAATGAGTGTCGCCAAATCGTCTACGTTGTCCATCATAAGCTGATACCACCTTCTCAGCATTTTTGCTCTCTCACGACCCGTGGTCTTTCGGAATTCTGGAAATGCAGCGGCAGCGGCATCAATAGCGGTGAGTGTGTCCTCACGAGACATCTCGGGCATGGTACCGATGAGCTTGTGAGTTGCAGGATCATGGACCTCGAAGGTCGCGCCGGATTCTGCACCAATCCATTGACCGTTTACGTAGGCTTTGTCTTTGAGGAGGGATTTGTCCTTGAGCTGTGGCGCCATTAATGAATGTTGAAATACGCTGCCTTGCAACTATGCTGGTAAGATACCTACAGTTGGAAGGTTGTGAGATACGGCGTAAGTCCTAGAGACCAGCCGTGGCAGGTTGTATACTTGAAACCGCGATCTCAACGCCGCTTTTGAGCTTGTTCGGAGTAGGAGTAACGACATAATGCCGGATGAGGCTTATTACACATGCGCGTGGCGGAAAGCGTTATCTGCTCCGTAATCCGCAAACTGAGTCAAAACCAATTGAGCGCTATCGGCGCCCGCTCGATATTGACTTCCGCCGTCTTCAATTGAAAGTAGTAGTTTGATTTGGTGGTGAAGCCGGAGCTTTGGGCAATTGGCGCTGCTGCGGGGCGCAATCTGAGATCGTACATGTGCTAGTACTCTAGTCCATTTGCTCCGAAGCATCCGACTAAAGAACCCAACACGTCGGACAAGAGCGCAGTTTCAAGAGCCATACGACTCTAAAACTATTGATATTTCGAAGGACGGTATCACTTTGATCACTTGACAAGAAGAAATAATTACTTAGACTGAAGTGTATCAAATTCGATCATACCTTACGGAGCTGTCTAGAAAACCTGAGTCTACCACGAGTGTGGGTCTGAGAAGCTCCTCATATTATATCATACCTCTGATTGAAGTGAAGAGCTGGTAAAGCATTTCTCTTTAATACCTGTAATAAGCAGCCTCTAGCAACTGACGAGGTTCGAAGAGTAAAAATTTGAGAATAGCTTGCGGCGAAACATACTCTATCAACGCGGGGAAACTTCGGGAAGCATCTTGAACGTCGACTGTGCTCTTATATTATTGAGCTTCTTGTTCGCAACCATTTCGTCCAGCAAATAACTGAAATATTTGAAACAAAGATGGCTTCTGAATCAACACCACAACAGTTTAACGCCGAAGAGGCAGACAATCTTGAAGATGTACGTACTAAGACATTCCCTAATCTCGTTTGCAATAGCACATCGCTAACATTACCTCTAGATCGAGAAGCAATTCGCTGTCAAAGCCGTCCAGCATATGCTTACATATTGGAGTATCCTAGAAAAGACTCGAGGTTCGAAACTGCGTCTGACGAAGTACGACGACGATATCTACAAGCATTTCAAGAATGAGTTTCCTAACTACGATCCCGCCGGAACTATCAACGAAGATGAGATGAAAAGCAAAGAAGGCAAAGAAAGATGGCGGAAATTTATTGCAGAATACGAGAAAACGATCGAAGACTACAACTTTGGAACAATGCTTAGAAATAATGCGAAGTCGGAGTACACCGAGGAGGACACAATCTTCGCAGTGAGAATGCAGTTCTACGCCGTGGAGATTGTGAGGAACCGTGAGGGATTGAACGACTGGATATATGAGAAGAATCATCCGGAAGAAACCAAGTAAGATTGTCTGTAGATGACGTAGCATAGGAATGGCCTGGAAAGATATATCCTGCATGGGCAACTTTTGCCCTCGGCGTTTGGTGGCGGTCTCCTAGAACCTGTGAGTTTATCCAGTAGTATCAAGCAATTTGATGTCCTGAACCTGGCTTATGCAAGGTAATAGATTGTTGGAGGCGTCAACTTGGCCAATTTCGGCGACATGGAGAACAATACCAAGACGGGTCCAGCATCACCCCTTACATGAAACTATTATGAATATGCTTTCCTAGTCTTTCCTTGTGTGAAAAGCAATGAAACAAGACACAGCACTTCTTGTTCGAAGTCTCATGTTTTTTCAGAAGTCTGCGCGGTGCTGTCTCTAGCCATAAACGCAAACTTGAACTCACCACTTCAAAGCAGTTACCACGGTATCCATGGAGGACGTCAACAAAACAAAGCTTATCTGCCTAATGCAAGGAGTGACAATCGTCTTCCAACGGCTCAGCCATCGCATCACGGCAACCTTCGGCTTAGCACGAAATTCTAACCAAGTTCATTTCGCTCAAGAACAGACCTTCCTCGAACAACACCTCATACCTCACACAATAAAACTAAAATCATGGAGCGATCCCCACCTTACAAAGCTCTCTTCCATTTCGCAACCATCTATAGCCTCCCCGTTCTCCTCCTTAGCCTTCTTTCGTCAGTGGCTGCTGGAGCTATCATGCCGATCCAGGCATACCTTCTAGGCAAGATCATTCAGAAGCTCACGAGCTTCGGCACAGGTAGTGGAGATACATCGAGCACTGAAAATAACACACTGCAATGGGTGTCTTATCTCGGTTTATTCAGCGGCGGTGTTTGGTTTGTCAACAGCTTTTTCTTTTTCAGCTGGACGCTCTTCAGTGAGCTTCAGGCTAAGAATACGAGAGAGACATTATTCAAATCGATGCTACGACATGACATTGAATGGTTCGAGAAGAGAAAAGATGGTGTAGGCTCTCTCATCACACGCATTCAATCGTACGTCCAGCCGGTCTCACCGGCAAGCTCAATGCTAACTTCGCTAGTTTCACCGCTGAGTACCAACGTGCGTGCGCTCAACCTCTCGGCATGGTAATTCAGAGCACCTTAACCAGCGTGCTTTCCTTCAGTCTGGCATTTTACGTGTCTTGGAAGCTTACGCTGGTTATCATTGCTGGAATTCCGTTCTTCTTGCCGTTCATGACGTTCTGCTCAGCTCGTGGTACACCTCCTATCGCTTTGCAACACATCGAAACAAGCAAAGCCTCAAAATATGTCAGCAATGCCCTCTCATCCATCGAAACGGTCAAGTGCTTTGACGGTCAAGAGATCGAACATGAGCGGTACCTTTCTACCCTTCATAGAGCTGCGGCTTTCTACTCTCGTCAAGTCTTCTGGTTCGCAGTGCAGTATGGCGTGACGAGAGTGGCCACGATCGCCATTTTCGTTCAAGGTTTCTGGTTCGGCAGTTACCTTCTTGACAAAGGCGAAATCACTACCGAGAATATTTTAATCGCCTTCCTGGCGGCCATTATGGCGACGGCTTCGTTGATGCAAGTCCAACCGCAACTGGTAGTACTGACAATGGGTCGAATAGCAGCGACGAAACTTCGAGCTGTTCAAATTCATAATGGCTCTCCGGAAACTCAATATCAAGTACAAGTTCGGCCTCATTTTGTCGGAGATATCTGGTTTCATGGGGTGAGTAGTCCACAAGCGCAGAGGAGTTAGAATTTTGCTCACGATACATCTTCAGGTTGACTTCTTTTATCCGAATCGACCTAACCAAGCCATTCTCAGAAGTCTAAATATCGAATTCCCCGCATGTAACCTAACTTTTGTCATTGGCAAAAGTGGAAGTGGCAAGAGCACTATCGGTCAACTCCTTGTTCGACTCTATGATTACAATCAGAATGGAGGCGGTATCGTTGCCGATGGATATAACCTCCACGAACTCGACCCTGCCTGGCTTCGACAGAAGATTCTTCTAGTGGAACAAGAAAGCATCCTCTTCCAAGGAACAATCTACGAGAACATCGCATATGGTTGTATCGATAGAGAAGTTTCTCTTCAAGAAGTAGAAAAGGCTGCGGAATTCGCCAATATCCTTGACACGATCAAGCTCATGCCAGATGGTTTTGATACTCAAGTAGGGAGCAAAGGAATGTTGTTGAGCGGTGGTCAACGACAGCGAATTGCTCTCGCTCGTGCATTTCTGAGAGATCCTCCGGTTCTAATCCTCGATGAGAGTACAAGTGCTCTCGATTATCAGAATCGAGGAGCTATTATGGAAAAAATTCGTTCTTGGAGGTATGGCAAGACGACGATTGTCATTACGCACGACATTTCCCAGATCCTTGCTGGAGATACAATCTACATCATGAAGGATGGACAGGTTGTTGACCATGGTAAACGCTTTTACCTTGAAGCGAAACCGAACTCTGCTTTTCGCCAGTTTCGACATTCCAGTATCGGGTCATCTGCAAATTCAAGACTTTCTCCAAACCTTAATAATCCGCTACCTCCGCTTCCGGACTCTCCTCTCGACGAAGGCGGTCCTTCCAGCCCATCGGGCATTCCTTTACCGGATGACCCTGACGAAGACTTTGACGATCCGCTCCTGGACTATCTCAAGAGGTTCTGCGATGAAGATACGCAGAGATACAGCATCGTATCACCTACATTGAGGGGTCGATCAAGTACTATGACTTTCCGACAGTCTATGCTCCCTAGGCCTAGACTATCAATCATTGCGGGTCCGTCGACCTTTCGCGAGCCAAGTCACTCGGGATCTCAATCATCAACTTCAGCCATTGAACGCCAAGTCTCTCCACCTATTCAAGCGGACTTAGATAGGTTCAACCCAGAACGACCAGCACCCGCTCTTCCCACTGTACCATCCGAAGTTGTCCTACGATCTGCCCGCGTCCGTCAGGATCTAACGCTTGCGGTTCAGTCACCACGTGAATCGATGACAGAATCTATCCTTCAGCGGACGATACGAGAAATTGGTGGAGATGCAATCCCGCTCCAGTCTCTAAGCAGTGAGAGGCAAGGAAATATCAACAAGGTAGTCGAAGTCGAGCAACCAAAGAAAGAGAAGACTCTATCTATATGGCGCATCCTTAGCACAGTGTGGCCAGGCTTCGCATGGAAACTCCGTCGACAACTCCTATTTGCTCTCCTCGGTGCAATTGGATATGCAGTTGCAACACCGATGTTTGGATTTGTCTTCTCCAAACTCCTCGCCAGTTTGTATGAACCTGTCGGACGCTCGTTCATGTCAGGGATTCTTTCTCTGATAATCCTTTTCATTGCCTTTACTGATGGTATATGCGTGTTTGTGCAGCAATCGCGCTTTGAGCGTTGTGCACTTGCCTGGGTCAACGTTATGCGCTCAAAGGCTTATCGCCGGGTTCTCTTGCAACCCCGTGAATTCTTTGACAGAGAGGAGAACGGTGTCTCTCGACTCATGGATCATTTTGATGTAGATGCAGAGCAGATGCAGTCATTGCTAGGTCGTTTCATCGGCTATCTTTTCATCGCCTCTGCTATGGTCACGATTTGCATCATATGGAGTCTAACCAGCTGTTGGAAACTAACTCTAGTTCTCCTGGCTTGTACTCCTATCATCATCGGATTGTCTGCACTATTTGCACGAATCAACAGTATCTATGAACGTCTCATCGCCAGTCGGAGTGATCATGCAGCTTCTATCTTCATGGACTGCTTCGCCAACATTAAGACGGTTCGTACCTTAAGTGCGGAGAGCAAGATCGAAAAGAAGTACATGGCTGCAAGTTCGGAAATATTCATCAATGGCTTTAAAAAGGCATTGTACTGCGGACTTGCTTACGGTACATCTCAAGCCAGCATGATCGCAGTCATAACGTTGACTTTCTATTTTGCACTAAGACTTCTAGCTCATGGAGAGTATACTCTCGGCCGAGTCATTGAAGTCCTTTCGATACTCCTCTGGACAGTACCCAATGCAGCAAATATCTTTGCATTTATCCCACGAGGTAGCGCGGCTCAGGAAGCAGCAACTCGGCTTTTACGCCTAGTAAACCTTCCGCTCAACTCCTTCGAACTGAACGGCAAGATACGAATTGATAAAGTAGGAGCAATCAAATTCTCTTCCGTCAACTTCGTCTATCCAACCCGCCCGACTAAGCTAGTACTTCAAAAGCTTTCACTCTCTATTGATGAGGGAGAGTGCGTCGCAATTGTTGGTTCTTCTGGTTCAGGAAAATCAACAATTGCTTCTCTCCTGCTCAAGCTCTATCCTACTCGCCAATTCGACGTTCCATTTGGATCGATCTACCTTAACGGGAGAGATATTAATACGATTCATACATCGACTCTCCGCAGCCTCGCCACCGTCGTCCCACAAACACCAATGATATTTCCTGCTACTGTTCGAGAGAATATTGTCTACGGCCTCCCAGCTGGCTCGAACCTCGCACAAGCAAATAGCGTTCAAAGGGCGGCGAAATCTGCAGGAATAGAAGATTTTATCCTTTCTCTTCCTCAAGGGTATGACACGCTCATCGGCGAGGGCGGTCTAGGCGTCTCAGGAGGTCAAGCACAGCGCATCGCCATTGCTCGCGCTCTCGTCCGCAAGCCACATATCCTGATCTTGGATGAAGCAACCTCCGCTCTTGACGTCGAATCGGCGCGCACAATCCGGGAAACTATCATCTCTCTTCTGCACGAAAACCGCAGATCCCCAACGGGTTTCGTCGATGTCCCACTTGATTCATCTACGCCACAGCCGTCTCCACTCACAGTGATCATCATCACGCACAACAAGGAGATGATGAACTTTGCGGATAAGGTTGCGATGCTCCATGAAGGCCGGATTGTCGAAGAAGGGCCATACAATGAGCTTCTCAGAAAGCGCAATGGACCGTTCAGTAAGATGATGCGCGGGGAAGACTTTGCGAAGGATACCGAGAGTGTCAATAGGAGGTCGTGGACTGCTATGAACAGCTCACCGGGTATCATTAGCAGCCCATGGACGAACCAGCCTTCTAGCAGCCGTCGCCCGGATACTGGGAAGGGAAAGCAAGCAGTTCGAGATGTGTAGATGCGAAAATCATCTTCAATTTATGACGGGATGGGAAATAGGAGTAAAAGTATAGCGAAGTCTATGGGTTCCGGTTTTATTCTGTACACGTGCATTACAATGAAGAATGGATATAGCCTAAGAGATGTTCAGCACCTCAATTTGTTTAAGGCTATTTCGTGGCAAGTCTTCTAAGTAATTTGAATCGCATGTTGCCGCTTCAAGCAAGCCAAAACTTATGGCGCCGTTCCTGAACGTTCGTCGGGGGTAGTAATATCGTAAGCGGATTTGGAGAAACTTTTGGAGGCCTAATTTCCAAGACCACAGGACTGCTGATCGAACATCCTATTCCACCACCTACTCAGTTTCCTCTACTGAAGAACATACGTACATACGAAATTTCCTCTATCTTCGCCACCTGCGACCTATTACTCAATCTTTTCAAAGGTCAAACATTTTCCACATTTCTTTTACGACGCATAGTCGTCACGATGTCAGCGTTTCGCGGAGTGAAAGTAGCGCCAAATACTATTAACATCATTAATGTTCCATCCGATATTGGTTCGATGCATGCTGGAAAATCTCGAGCTCCTGCCGCATTCAAAACTGTGGGTCTGCACAAGAAACTTGAGGCCGAGGGACTGCGAGTGACAGAATCCACCGCTTTGCTTGAGAGTTCTGGAAGATGGGTGTCTTCAACTCGTGAACCAAACGGAGCTCGCAACGAAGCCAAAACAGTTGCAGCTTGCCGTGAAGTTCAAAATGCAGTCTCTACAGCTTTAAGCGGTGGAGATGGCAAGAAGAAAGCCATTGTGTTCCAGTTGATTCTTGGAGGCGAATGTCTCTATTGTCTGCCGATCATGTCTGCTTATTGGCGACACTTTGAAGGAACAAATGGACGATTGGGTATCATCTACGTTGATGCCGACTGTGATCTGGCTACTCCAGCGGAACCTGACTCAACCGGAAACATAGCCGGCATGACACTTACGCACCTGACACTACGTGAGGGTGCCTTGGAGAGTATGGAGGCTTTCTGTCGTCCCAATGGCTCTCCAGTCGTTGACTGCGATAATATTGCTCTTTTCGGCCTAAACATGGATTCTCCCGCCAACAAACGTTCGCATCTGGGCTACCTCCTTGACAACAGCTTTCATGTTACCACGTCTCGCACGATACAGCAGTCACCAATAGAAGAGGCCGAAGCCGCGTTGGCATGGTTAGAAGATCGAGTTGATGTTTTTCTCGTCCATTTAGACGTGGACGTTATCGATCCAGGACTTTTTCCTCTCGGCAACGTACCGAGTTACACCGGGCTTGGTTTTGAGGAGACTCTCGCCGCAGTTCAAACATTTCTTAGAAGCTCGAAGGTGATTGGGCTTAGCATTGCAGAAGTTAATCCTGATCATGACCCCGGATTGAAAATGACAGAGCAGCTTGTGGACAAACTTGTCGTTGGTTTGGCAGCAAGAACGAAATCTTGAGAAGAAATTTCTTTTCTATTTCATACGACATGCCAATTAGGATCCTAGTGGCAGCTGTACATGCTGCTTGATGAATTCCAAGGCTTGTATGACCTTCTCATCGTCATATCGTCTTCCTACTAACTGCAAGGCGATCGGTGCATCCTTATACTTAGCCGGCTCGTACATGTCGTGGTTGTACTTGTCTTTCTCATTGCGTGGCTCATAGCTTTCATCTTTCTTGTCCCACTGCTGACTGACCGTAGTGACCGGGAAGACCAAGGCTGGGTAATCTAACAGATTCCACTGACTAGTATATCCCCAATATCTTGCATGATCAAGTGGAGGTGCTGCTCCAGGTCCGACCGGACACAGTATAACATCCACCGTCCCAGTCGGTGCGCCAAACTCATCAACACCCGTAGCGGTCTTATTCCAAATCTGATTATATTCTTCCTTATACATCTCTCTCTTCATTGTCCATTCCCATACCTCCTCGATACTGTGGTGTTTCACGTACGGGTTGTCAGTGATTATGAAGTTGCTCAACGGTCTCCAAGGTTCTCCAGACGCGTCAATGGCTTCTTTCTCTTCGTGGCCGCCGTCGCAGAAGTACAACGATGCGATAATCTCCCACGCAAGATCATGCCTATACGGCTTCCATTCTACAACTTCCACGCCCTCGACACCTTTCAGCTTTTCTTCGACCGAATTGAGAGCTCGCAGAACTGGAGGATGTGGTTTCACGATTCCATCGTCCTTCAGCACTGCAACCTTCAGCGTTGTCTTTCCGGCTTCATTCTTTGACAACCAATCATTATCAAAGCGCCACGGAATCGGTAGAAGCGAGACTTGATGCCGCCACGGCTTCTGATCGATGAGAGCCTTCATGAACAGCTTTATCCCCTCCAAGCTGGTGCTCAGCGGTCCAATTACGGGGATAATCTGCTCCTCCGCCAACATCGTGGCCATGAGGCCCTCAAGCGGCAGGCGAAAGCTAGTCGGGCGCAAGCCATAGACGCCATTGTTGGCCGCCGGACTCCGAATACTGCCCCCGATGTCGGTGCCGATGCCGAGACACGAGCCGCGCAGGCCCAGCAGCGCGCCCTCGCCGCCGCTGCTCCCGCCCGCCGTCAGCGCGCGATTGAACGGGCACACCGTGGCGCCGAAGATGTTGCCGCTGGTCTCGAGGTGCATGAGGGTCTGCGGTTCCGTCGTCCGCGCGTAGAACACCGCGCCCGCGGCCCACAGCTGCCGCAGGATCAGCGCGTCGTGCGTGGCCACCCGCCCCACCCAGCTCACGAAGCCCGCGTTCAGGTCCAGCCCGCCCATCCCCACGTGCTCCTTCACGCTAATGGGCAGGCCGTGAAGAGGCCCGATTGGCTTGTTGCCGTTCGCCGTGAAAGCGGCATCCAGGGAGGCGGCACGCTGCAGCGCCCGTGATGGGAGCAGCTCCGTGAGGCAGTTCGTGAGGCGCTGCGCTAGGCCGGCGCGCCGGAGAAACGCTTTTGTTACTTCGGTTGCCGTGATTCGGCCTGCTGCTAGTTCGCTGATGAGATGTTCCGGTGGTGATTCTGTCAACTCAATCTCTCGGCTGGTAAGAAGTTCCTTTGGCAAATGCGTAACGTTGAGAGGCAAATCTTCCGGAACTTTTGGAATTGGAGGCTGTACGGCTGCAACGGTAGAATCGCGGTGTTCTTGCATCTGCCTAGCTGTTTCTTGCCATGTTGACAACTGCTTAAAAGGAGGACCCATTTTGAGTCGACTTTGGATTTCCAATTGAGTGATACACAATAGTTGGATGGAGGAAGGAGAACGACCCGGTGTGGAGCAAGTAGAAAAAGAATTTGAGTACCTCGCTTTTACAGTCTTGAAACAGCTGCAATCCTACGTCGATTTGCTCTGATAAGAGCGTGATTAGGAAGTCCGAACCGAATCCATGCAGCAATCAGAAGTTGACGAAGTGGGGTTTCTTTATGCATACCGGTAACGGAATTGGTCCCGGTGGTTTCGCATCAAACCGCAGCCTTCGAACGGAAAATGCTCTGTGAAATGTTTGGAGAACAAGCCAGATTGGTATTGGAACAGTTCTGGCTCCTCGACGACTCTATCAAAGAATGCTGGAACGCAATGGTAGCCGCAGGGAATGGTACCACTTTTTCAGGAACACACACCTTACAGAGATTGGAGTTTTGATACGCAATGATGTTCAAACAACCATTCCAGTGATAGAGACGAGTTGTTTTGCCGGAACGGAAGCTCTGAATCAAGAATCATCCCGGTTTCTCTTTTGAACTCACGATGCTTTGCCCTCCGAAGCGCCCAATTGCTATATGGATTCTGGCCACGCGCGCTAAAACTCGTCATCTTCCCCTCTATAGTGTCCAGCAATCAAAAATGCAATCTCCAAAGCTTGTTTCTCGTTCAATCGAGGATCGCAGTACGTTGTGTAGTTCAAACTGAGATCTTCTTCAGCAAGTCCCTCACTACCGCCGATACACTCGGTAACAGCATCGCCAGTGAGTTCGAGATGGACGCCACCAAGGAATGAGCCGTATTCTCGATGGATTTTTAGTGCGGAGGATACTTCGTTGAAGATACTACTGAAGTGACGTGTCTTGATTCCGTCGGCAGTGGTGATCGTATTTCTAAGTGAAAATCAGCTTCTGTCCGTGGTCCGTCGAAGATCAAACACTCACCCATGGCATGGATCACACTGCCAGACGACAGTGTGACCACTTCCTTTGACAGCTTCTATGTGTTTTCCCAAGCATCCTTCGATCTTGCCTTCTCCATATCGCGTAATCAGCGTCACCTTGCCAATAATTTTCTTTGGATTGACGATATCAAGTAATCTCACCAGCTCGTCACTCTCCATCGTTGGTCCAACCTTAATTCCGATTGGGTTCTCCAGTCCACGGAAAAATTCGACGTGACCTCCATCCAATTGACGTGTTCTGTCACCTATCCAGACAAAGTGTGCGCTGACATTGTACCAACCCTTGCCGTCACCTTCAATTGGTAGTGATGAACGTCGACGTAAACGTGCCGCTTGTTCGGATGAAGTGTAGTAATTTGTTGGATGTCTTAGCCGTCTAGTCATGGCTTGTTCGTACTCAAGGACCAATCCTTCATGGCTCGTATAGAGATCTACGGTTTGGAGTTGTCCGGCCGTATCCGCACCGACTGTGTGCATGAAACGCAAGGAGTCTGTGATGCTGCTTACAATTCGATGGTACTTGGTTTGGAGCTCGGGATTGCGAACGTGACCTAAGCCCCAGTCGAAGGGATTATGCAGATCTGCGATTCCAGATGCTAGTTGTCCTCGTACGTAATTGAGTGTTGCCGCACTATGCATGTAGGCCTCTACCAATCGTTCCGGTCGTACTTCTCGATTTTCGGGTTCGAAACCATTGAGGATATCACCTCGGAAGGATGGGATTTGTCGACCGTCTGAAGTTTTCTCAATTGGACTACTCCGAGGTTTCGCGTACTGTCCTGCCATTCGAGCAATACGGACGACTGGTTTATTAGAACCCCAAATTAAGACCAATGACATTTGTAGCAGTAGTTTGATTTTAGAATCGATAGCATCTGATTCGCAGTACGAGAAAAGTTCGGCACAATCACCACCTTGTAGTAGGAATGCCTTGCCGAGTGCTACATCTTGCAAGGCGTGTCTAAGCCTTATTATTTCGAGAGGTGTGACGATTGGTGGTAGTGTCTCCAATTTCTTTATCGAAGAATCCGCAGCCGCTCGATCCGAATACAAGACCTCTTGCTTGACTGGTTTCGAATGCCAGGAAGAAGGTGACCAGTCATCTTTCGGGTTGTGCCTGAAATGCATGCCATTATGCTCCGTTGGCATTTTCGAGAGGAAAGAGACAAAATAAATCAAATGTGAGAGAGATTTACGGCACTGGAAAGTTATTCAAAGTCTTACTTTTGCAAGGAATTCAATAGGAGCGTCTCTGGGGTTGGACATTGTAAATGGTATGACTCCCAAATTTGCGACGTTGAAATGAATATTCGAACACAGTGCGCTAAGGCATAAATGAGGCATCAAATCACTCCCGATGGAGTCGCATCTCGTATAAAGAATGTACAAGGTATGTATCACTTAGTTCTAAACCACTGGCAATTCAAAATCAAAGTACCATCGTAGATTGAACGAAGTTGAGCTACCTCTACCTCAGCGTCTTGTAAACAGCCTTCTCAAGCTCGCCGAAGAGTCTATTGGTAACTTTGTCTCCAAAAGGCGATATCTGTGTGAACAGCGTAGCAGCAATTCCAGTTTCTGGGTCAATCCACTACACACAAATGTCAGCTTCAAAGTTCTTCCTATCAAAATCTTCGTTTACGTACCCAGCGTGGATTGGTCACTCCACTCCACATCATACTCCCTTTGCGCCGTTTCTCCGGTACATCTTCCATATTGACTCCCCCTCCAAGCGCATAATTTAGTGGTATGCCCCTTGGAAATTCAGTCAAAACCGATTCACGCATCAGTCCATCAGCAAATTCTTCGAAATAGCTCGGATTGTCCAGTTGCGGTTCGAAAAGTGTCTTCACTGACTCTGGCTTTAGTAGCTTGTCATTACCGCTGACTATAGCAGTCAGGAACTTGGCGTAATCGTTGGGCGTCGTGAATAGTCCACCGCCACCACTGGCCAATTTGCTGTTGATCGGAGCTTCATCAGGAGTTGAAATGAGGGCCGAGGTATCTGAGGGTCGTTTAGCAATCGCCGCTCGACGACTGGCAATATCGGGATGCTCCGACAGGAAGAACGTTGAAGAAGACATTCCAAGCGGCTTGAAGATATTTTGTTTCATGTACTCTTCCAGAGATAAGCCGCTGAGAACCTCAACCACTTGACCAGCCCAGTCATTGCCAATGCCGTATGTCCAACCCTCGTCTGGGTTGAAAACGAGAGGAATATCAAGTCCTTTGGGATCTCCAGTCTTCATTGACCAATCCAGGTTGGTGGTACGATTAGTTTCCTTCGACCATTTTGATATGAGAGGGTGGAAACCCTCGTATGCAAATCCACTTGAATGCGTGAGCAAGTTGCTACGATCAAGTCAGCGGTGTTTTCTTGAGTGTCAATTGGGTATCATACCGAAGAGTGACAGGTCTGGTTGCTTTGGTAAAGATTGGCTTTCCATCATTCCCAAAGCCCTTGATAATCTCTTTGTTGGCGAGTTCGGGTATCAATTTGCCCAGATCATCATTGATTCCAACTTTACCCTTTTCCACCAGTTGCATTACACTGACAGCTGTGACGAGTTTGGTCATGGAAGCAACCCAGCAAACCGAATCAGTGGTGAAGGAAGGTGAGTTTTCCTCGAAGTTGAGATCACCGAGAGCATTTGAATATATTGTCTCTCCTAATCGCAAAGCATTAGAACGTATCTTGCCGAAAGGTTTCAATTATACCATTTTTCCCTGTCACGATGAATGCAGCTATTCGTATGGTTTCGACTGAATCTTTGTCACTGCTGACATATTTCTTGAGAAGGTCGTCAATTACAGAAGAATTTACAGCCATTCTGTATGATGCCTAGTGATGCTTTCCTTCCACAAGAGTTAGATCAGTTGACTACCACCCGAGGTGTTAAGAGAAACCTTACCACGGATTTATATCAAAGAGCGTCTTTTCTAATCCACTTAATCCCTGTCCAAAGGAGAGATAGTTCAAGATGTTGACTGAGGTAACTTGAGGTATTTTGTCCTGGCTGTTGCCTGCTGTAGCCCGGCACATCCGTTGTTTTTAAACACGCTATCAACGCCAAAACTTTGCAGACCTCGGGAACAACCAGACTCCCCCTCCCTTCGTAGGTCGAGTGGTGCGCCTATCTACCCTCATGGTGCATTCATCCTTTTTCGGTAGTTATCGCCAAAATCTCACGAAGCTACCATCGGCGTCGAAGAGTAGACGCACAGTAATTCAAAGACAAACATTCAGGCCTGCTTCGACGTTCAGGCTGTTAAAACATTGTAGACCGGATTTATGGAGGCAATAAGCTGTTCTGTCCATTGGTATCTTAAGGTTCTACCGCTTTTAGTATTATATCATTAGATATTGACAACGAACCGGACTGCCTCTTAGCACTGTTTCTTGCAAGCTGGCTTGCAGGAGAAGCGTACGGAGTACGATTATCGTAATCGTTATTCGGCAGCGTTATCGATAAGGTACATGTTGCTCGCTGTTAGTATCGTATCATGAACTTCAAGAGTGTTTCCCCAACTGCACTGCCGAGCATTGTCGCTAGAGCTTCCAATCACCGTGTTAGAAGACTTCATTCCTCGTCTCGGCACCGTACCCTACTGGCTTCTCCCTCCGAAACCAATTTACGAATCTCGCCTTCTACTCCTCAGCTTCAGAAGCCTTCTCGCTCACGCCTTTTTAACCTTTCAGACTCCTCACAATGGCCGAAGAACCTCAACCCAATGACGTCCATGAAGGCATAACCCAAGCTCCTCTCCACGCCGAAGACAGACGAGCTGCAGCTGCACTCTCATCGTTAGAGACCCAACATGACGACGAAGAAGGCACTGCAAAGGCAGTGGATACTGAAGCGTTGGGCAAGGCGATGAAGAATCTTGATGTCAAGGACAAGTCGGCTACCAAAGAGGTGGTCAAGAAGGTCAAAATCGAAGCTGCGGATGTGAATTTGCTTGTGAGTCGAGATCTCTATCGCATGTTTTAAGAGTCCTGCTCGACTTAATATTATTATTGAGCGAGTGGCGATTTTGAGACTTGAAGGCGGACTGACTCTTTCTAGATTGATCAATTGGACCTGTCCAAGGTGAAAGCTACGGAACTTCTGAGAGCACACGAGGGCGATGCAGTGAAAGCAATGACGGCATATCTTGTAGCGCCAATATGAGAGAATTTCATGGCATAAATCGAGAGGCATTGGGATGAGGAGAGTCACTATGGAACAACAGCGTCGGAGAATATGGATAGGCTAGAGAATCGCTCTGCTAAATGTGCGACGCAGTAACGACGAAGCATCAATGACTACCTGCGAGTCAAGATCGTTCTACATGAATGTCCAGGATCTCATAGAGGCGAAGGCGTAGTCTTAGTGCTTTGCGGGATTTCTGAGTTTACGAACGCCACAACTCGAGGATATGTAAGTGAAGCCGATGGATAACTTCACCAGCTCAGCTAGATATAGATCCGGCTCTCAAATTACACAATTATCTTCAATCTAATTGCGCTTTTTGTACGAAGGATCTCTCCCATTCCGACAATCTACTACCTATTCGCTACTCTTGAATTTACTCCAAACCAGAGGCAGTGTGATGGAATTTGATATATCAATGCGAGAGGCACGACAGCAGCCTACTGGAATCTCAACGTAGGTTAAAGAATGGCAATCTGAGATGTTATACGTCTCAGTGTCTTTGTATTAGTTTGTGAGCTATCTGTCTCTTCCTCCACGATGCTTCCTAGTCGAAACACCACCCTGGGACCACAACGTGATCGTACTTTGCTAGTTCTCCATCTCAGCACTACCGTGGATATCTATTTCCCAAAACTCGGCATCATAGTCTCTCGCCTCTTCGCACCCATCAGCTTCATCTTCAAAGGCGTCATTGTCGCATCCTTAGCGCTGCTGAACGAGAACAGCGGCTTATGTTCCTGCTTCGCCGGACAGCTCTTCTGCAGAATTGGCGTGTCTGCCATGTTTGCCGGTGTCGGTGATGCATTCTCTTTATCCTCTTCATCCACCATTCCCAAACCAACACTGCCAGCAGCTCCCATAACGAACGGCGTTGTCGCAGCCGCGGCTCCCTTCGACGCCACAAACGACGGCGTCTTGATCCGCAGACCCGCAATAGTCGGGAACTCAATCTCCGCGAGCGTCTCCCTCAGCGGTGTGCGCGCAACGCTCTTCGCCACCGCAGGCGAGCCAACCGCGCTGGCACTCGCACTACTCTTCGCGGGCGTGCAGAGGCCGGGCACACTCGCGAGATCAATGAGGTACGGACCCTCATCGAGGCGGCAGCCCTCGCGCTCGCAGTCAAGCGCATAGCCAACGTTGACAGCGAGCACGGCGCCGCGCGCCGCCACCACCTTCTCCAGCGTCAGCAGGTCGCCGTCCTTGAACAGCACGTGCGTGACGTCGTCAGCGCTCGACGCCCACGCGCGCTCCACGCGCGCCCCCAGCTCCACCAGCAGCGGCGCAAACAGGCCCGACGCGTCCGCGCCGCTGCGGTGGTCCCGCACGTCGACGACGAACGACAGGCCGGCGAAGACCTGCGGCCTGGGCGTGGGCGGCGGCGCGGCGAGCGCGGCGGGCTGCGCGAAGGCAGCGGGCTGCGGCGTGGCGGGCGCGGGCGCGGCGCCGTGGAACGTCACGCTCTTCTTCGGGCTCAGCGCGCCGGCGGGCCGCAGCGACGACTTCGCGGGGCTGGTGGCGGCGCTGGGGCCGGCGCTCGTGCTTGGGCGCTGGGCCGGCGGCGCAGCGAAAACCGCGTGGTGGCGCGCTGCCTGCGCCAGCTGCGACTCCGACGCGGCGGGCCGGAGCCGCGGCGCCGCGAACGGCGACTGGATGTTGAAGCGCCGCGCGGAGGGCGCGTCCAGGTGCGAGATGCGGAACGGCGAGCCGCGCCGCGGCTTCGCGGGTGATAGGAGCTGCTTTTGCTGTACGGCTGGCTTGCGCGGTGAGCCCAGAGTCTTGTCGGGTGAGCTGAGAACTGAGGAGCGGAATGGGTTCATGCTCGCTGAGAGCTTTGGTGGTGAATCTTTGATGATGCTCCTCGACGGAGACATTGCGCTGTGACTGGCATCAAAAGACCTGACCGGCGACGATGGCTTGTTTGACTTAGTTGGAGATCCCAGCGGATTACGAGGAATCTTTGATGATGGTGACATTATTGGGGTTGTAATCTTCTCAATCACAGGTCCGGCCTGCAATGCGTCTTCATGCTCTTGACTGTTCGATGCAGGCGTAACTTGACTCTCAGGGAGATCTTCCTCAACGGTTGGAAGCTGTTTCTCATCCTGTTTCTTTGTTTGTTTCTTCGAAGCACTAGGCTTCCTGCCTCTGCCTTTCGGTTTCTCCTCAGATTCGGAAGACTTTAGAACTGCTTTGGTTGTGACTTCGGCTTTGCCTTTGGTCTGCGATGTCTTTCGTGTCTTTGCCACAGTAACAACAGGCTCTGAAGGTTCCAATGAAGGAGCAGCAGCACGAGTTGATCGTTTTGTCACCTTGATTTCGGGATCTGGCTGTGGCTTCGCTGCTGCTTTCGCTCGACTTCTGGGTGCAGGCTTCTTGGCTTCGACCTTCGGTAGTTCTTCCGCTTGTGCATCTGCTTCCGGCTCTTGCTCCGGCTCTTTCTTCGCAACCGTCTTCGCACGACTCTTCGACACTGCCTTCTTGCTCGTTATCTTGGGCTTCTCTTCGTCGTTTGTTTCCGGTTCCACCTTCTTCGCTCTTACTCGCCGAGCTGGTGCTTTGATTCCGCCGCCAGCAGCGGTCTCAAGCATGGGCTCTTCTTCCTTCGGTTGCTTGTGTGAGCGCGTCGCGACCATCTTCAGAAAAATAATTGGGCTTAAGTTTATGTGATCAGAAAAAATTCGGTGGTAGGTAAGAGATGGACGTTGGTGGATGTTGATGTATTGACATTCTGTTGCCCCGAGCAACATCGCAAAGTCGGCCTGAGTGAGGCTACAAGGCTGACATCTGACCTCGAAAACCTGAACTACTTGGAAACACTAGCTACTGCCATGGAAAAGAGAGGTTTCGCTTGCTTATGAAGTAATTAGATTGCTGGTAGCGGTTGCACCTTGTGTGAATAAATCTCCAATCTCGAGGTTCACTATCTTGGGCTATTAACACAGAGATCAAGTGCCAGCATAGCATCCAAGCGCAACGAATTCTCAGGATTGTAGCTATGAAACTTCATATCTGATTCTCTCCATGTGATCTTTGTTTTTAATTCCAGTTCAGAACGCCACGATACTGTTTGCTGAAACTAAGTTCGACTAATAACATGTCTACTCCTCCACTGGGTTCTCATCCTCTGCTCGGAGTCAGTCGTGTTCTGATTGTGCTCAATGATATCACTCACTTCCAAGAATACCCTTTTGTTGCAGTTCATCAGCTGTTGGCCGCCTCTGTAGGTTCTTTTCAAGACTGTTCGCACGCATGTGTCGCTCAAGCTCGCGTTGGCTGCCCTGAAGCGCCGGTGCAGCGTTCGAGTCCGGGAGAATATTGCGCTGGACAAGGTCTTCGCGTTCAGAACGTTGTTCGAGGCCCTTCCTCAAGCTGTCGGTGATTTTGCTACGCTCAAGTTCGTGTTGCGCAGCTTGCAAAGCGCTATGGTACAAGTTAGCACAGCACGAGCGACTGCGAACCGAAACATCACTTACGGAGCTGCATTTGTATCAAGCAAAATGTTTCTGTTCTTCAGATCCTGCACCTCCGGCCGGTGCTGTAGGTGTTTCTCCAGGGAATTGCGACGTTCAGGGTGAGCGCGAGTGGGAGAGATGGAGGTAGAGTCAACTGCTTCAGAAGACATGGCGGCGGTAGTCGGTTCGATTGTCTGAGATTTTGCAGGATCGGTCTTTGCAGAGCTATATGTCAAGCTTGGAACTTCTTCAACGCTGTTGCTGTGCTGCGGAGAGCTTGTGCGGTGAGCTCATGCGGTGTTTAAAATGGGAGCTATGGGATGTGGCTGCGGGGCAACGCACACGCCGCATGACGCCACACCACCAATTCGACCTCCATGGGCTGCAAAGCGGCTCTCCCACGTCCCTAAAAGCATGGAGAAGAAAATGGCAAGGACTACCAAAAATTTAAACAAAAGAAAAGTTAGGGGAAAAAAAAAAAATTTAAAATTTTCTTCATTGGACGAATGGGGAATTGATCGAGTGTGAACGTTTTCTCGATGTCGCCTATGTTAGAGTGTGCGGTATGGCAAACGAATCATAGTCTTTCAGTTTTGCGTCAAACAAACAACCTCGCTTTTTGTAACATGGATTCTGATAGAGTATTCGTGAAGGCCTGGCCCCAAACAGACCTCAAATATATTCTGCCATACGGAGTACAAGGTTGGAGCCTATGAGGTTGGGGCCTACGTAGGTAGCTATCGCCACACCCGCCACCTCCTTTGTCATGTATCAAAAGAGCTCCAGCTCCCCTTTATCTCCCTCGTTAGTTAGCCTATCCTTAATGTACATAAGCAATAGATTGGTTCTCCGGCCTCACCTCTTGACATCCAGTGACTTATACTTACATGATGACATAGACTTAGACGACCCTCGTCGCTACTGAACCCCATGGATAACAAAACTGTCCACGACGCACTCGTGGAATTTGTTGCCGAGCGCGATTGGGCGCAGTTCCACACTCCGGAGAACCTCGCTAAGAGCGTTGTCATCGAAGCCAGTGAACTGCTCGAGTGCTTTCAGTGGAACGCCGAAGCCGATCCCAAACGCGTTCGAGAAGAACTTGCAGACGTGCTGACCTACTGTCTACTTCTCGCTGACCGCATTGGAGCTGATCCTAACCAGATCGTGCTAGAGAAGCTCGAAGTCACGCGCAAGAAGTATCCTGTCGATAAGGCCCGAGGAAGCAGTGCGAAGTATGACGAACTTCAAAATAGCGCGGCTTGAATTCTCCAAAGTTGCTATTGCTACATGGAAGTCGGACGACGAGAAACATGGCAATTGGCCTGTCGTGTATGTGTTGGACGACGGTCGAAACACGGCGCATGGCTATCAAAATAATAAACTGAGAGACATCTACGTCGGGGAATCGCTCAACGCCGTGGCTCGACTGCGCCAGCACCTCGAAACGCCCGCGAAACAACACCTGACGAATGTTCGAGTCATCCTCCATGAAAATTTCAACAAGTCAGTCTGTCTAGACTTGGAGTCTTACCTGATCAAAATGTTGGCCGGCGACGGTGCCAATCAGGTGCTTAACCGAAATAACGGCATCACCGAGGCCAAATACTACCAGCGCGAGGCGTATCGCGAGGGTTTCCGGAGTATCTTCGAGCGACTCAAGACCGATGGTGTCTTCACGCGAAGTATCTCCGAAATCGAAAACAGCGATCTCTTCAAGTTATCACCGTTCAAAGCGCTGACGGAAGATCAAGCGAATTCGGTAGAGGAAATCGTCAAGGGGTTCCTCATCGATGTCGAGAAGGGCAACGAAAGTACAATTGTGATCCAAGGAGACCCGGGCACCGGCAAGTCGGTGGTGGCCATATATTTGATCAAATTGCTCGTCGACATAAAGACATTCGATTCACTTGAAGATCTGGACAGTGACTCGCGATTCTCTCATTTTTTCACCGAAATCAATCGGAACCTCCTCCAGGGCCTCAGAGTCGGGCTGGTCGTGCCGCAGCAATCTTTGCGAGTCTCCATCAAAAATGTCTTCCGGAAGACACGTGGGCTTCACCCTAAAATGGTCATGACCCCTTTCCAAGTGGGAGAAGCAGATGGGACTTTCGATCTACTCTTAGTTGACGAGACTCATCGACTCAATCAACGTGCTCACCAAGCATCAGGAGTGCTTAATGCTAAGTTCGCAAACATCACAAGAGATCTCTTCGGCAGTGATGATACCAGCAAGACTCAGCTTGATTGGGTACGGGCGAAGAGCCGGCATCAGATCTTCCTCTTGGATGCGACACAGAGTGTTCGACCAGCCGATCTACCCCCGGAGCTGCTGTCGCACCTCGTTGCTGACACTCGTGCATCGGGCCGCCATTTCCAGCTTCGGACTCAGATGCGCGTGCAAGCGGGATCAGACTTCGTGTCTTACGTTCGCTGGATTCTTGATCCTCGTCCTCTCTCCGTTCCACGTGTGAGACTGCATTTTGGAGAATATGATTTCCGAGCGTTCGACACTGTTACGCAAATGCGAGACGAAATCTTCAGACGTGATGCTGAGGTGGGCCTTTCACGCATGGTTGCCGGCTACGCGTGGGAGTGGAAGACCCGAAAGGACAAGAATGCCTTCGACATCGAAATTGGTGAGACGCGGCTCCGCTGGAACAGTACACCGACAGACTGGGTTGCTTCTAGCAACGCGCTCGAGGAAGTGGGATCAATTCACACGGTTCAGGGATACGACTTGAACTACGTTGGCGTCATCATTGGTCTTGATCTACGATTCGATCCAGATCGAAGACGTCTTTTTATCGATCGCGACTCCTACTTTGACAAGAAGGGCAAGGAAAACAATCGGGCTCTCGGCAGGACCTGTTCGGATGATGATCTGCTGCGATTCATCACGCAGATTTACGTTGTACTCATGACGCGTGGGATTCGGGGCACATACGTTTATGCGTGCGATCCCGGAATGAGGGAATATCTCAGGCATTTTATCCCATCCAGTTCCGGAAATCCCGTAAACTCAGCTGTGAACCCAAATAGTTTCGCAATGACGTTAGATTGACCAGAATATGAATTGCTTAAGCCTTGTTCTGTATTGAGTTGGCCTGCAGGTTTCCATCGCAAATAGTCTTGTCCATGGACGACATCTCGCCTCCAGACGGCCGACTGCTTAATGCCTTGCATATTTGTCATGTTGTAACTACGTAGCCCTAATACCGTAATTAAAGAGTTGCGGTACAAGCCCCGTATTCCCGATCGTCATGTTCCAAAATCGGCATGGAACACGCAGCTTCATTAACAACTTCACGAAGGACAAACTTATTTGCTGTGTGGGCTGAAGACGCTCTACAGGCGCTGCGACTCTTCCTCTCTAGTCAAAACGCCCTATCATCTCATCTGTGAGACCCGAGAGTGGCGTTGGACATGCGATTGAGCTTTACATCTGTTACCACAGTCTCGGTCACGGAACCGAGATTCTATACTCAGTTGAAGATAACCTTTGCACACTAAGCGGAAGAGTTCAAGTGGAAGAGTTCGAAATTTGTGCTGCCTCGACCCAATATTACGAATGTATACTATGAATTCTCTTCAGTTGCTGAATGCGCAAATGAATTACCCTGATCATTGACTCGGAAACAGGAAAAAGATGAACACCCGTAGCATGACACCAGTTCATGCAGTGCATTTGCCAGCAATTGCACCACAAGCTCCGCCAGTGGTCACTCCGGATACACATTGAAGGATCGCAAGCTTTTGGCCGTCT
>Ga0335072_10000099_pt1 | contig 175293 bp, 160 predicted proteins | sample Lox_Sample_21_FD_206725 | JGI IMG/M metagenome (GOLD analysis project Ga0335072, IMG submission 206725) | Soil microbial communities from Loxahatchee National Wildlife Refuge, Florida, United States - Lox_Sample_2.1 | ecosystem: Environmental > Terrestrial > Soil > Wetlands | place: USA... | reverse complement strand
CAGTGATCCGGATTCGCTCGATGAGGCAGTGAGTGAGCGGGAGCTTGCGGCCTCCCCGTGGCCGCTGCTCGCGCGCCTGCCTGCGCTGCTTGCGGCCCACGCAGGATCGGGCCCGGCTTATCGCGACCTGCTGCGCCAGGCGCACGAGGAGCTCAAGAGTCGATTTCTTGCCGAGGATCCGGTCGAGGAGCTCGTGCACGCGCGTGCCGCCGTTCTCGATCTCGTGCTGCGCCAGGTTTGGCACGAGCAGCTCGGACCCGATGAGATGCGCTGGGCGCTGGTGGCCGTCGGTGGATACGGGCGGGGCGAGCTGCATCCGTGCTCGGATGTGGACCTGCTGCTGCTTGCGCCCGCCGATGCGCCCGAGCGCTCGCGGATCGAGCGCTGCATCGCGTTTCTCTGGGACATCGGGCTCGAGGTCGGGCACAGCGTGCGCACCGTCGAGCAGTGCCGCGAGGAGAGCGCAGCCGATGTGAGCGTGATGACGACGCTGCTCGAGGCACGCCTGCTGGCGGGCGATGCGCAGCTGCTCGCCGCGATGCGCGCTGCGCTCTCACCCGAGCACGTCTGGCCGGTGCGCGAGTTCTTCGAGGCCAAGCTGCGCGAGCAGACCGAGCGGCACCTGAAGTCGAACGACACTGCGTACAACCTGGAGCCGAACGTCAAGACCGGCCCGGGCGGCCTGCGCGATATTCAAACGATCGGCTGGGTCGCCAAGCGACACTTCGGCGTGGACTCGTTCGAAGCGCTCGCGCAGCGCGGCTTTCTCACCCCGGCGGAGCTGCGCCGCCTGAAACAGGCGCAGGCCTTCCTCTGGAAGGTTCGCTTCGGGCTGCACGTGCTGACCGGCCGGCGCGAGGACCGTCTGCTCTTCGATCATCAGATTCGCCTCGCCAAGACCTTCGGCTACGAGGATGCCTCGTACACGCTTGCCGTGGAGCAGCTGATGCAGCGGTACTACCGTACCGTGATGGATGTGAGCCTGCTCAACGAGCTGCTGCTGCAGCTGTTTCGCGAGGCGATCCTCACCGAGGACGAGCCCCCGAGGCCGCTCAACGCGCGCTTCCAGGTCCGCAACGGCTCGCTCGAGACGCGCGGCGAAGACACCTTCGTGCGCACGCCATCGGCACTGCTCGAGCTGTTCGTGCTGCTGCAACAGAACCCGGACATCCGCGGCGTGCGCGCCTCGACCATGCGTGCCGTGGCGCGCAGCCTGTGGCTCATCGACGAGGAGTTTCGCCAGAATCCGCGCCATCACCGGCTCTTCATGGACATCATCCGCGCGCCGGTCGGTGTCACGCACGAGCTGCGGCGGATGAATACCTACGGGGTCCTCGGCCGCTACATCACCGCCTTCGGCCGCGTGGTCGGGCGCATGCAGTACGATCTGTTCCATGCCTATACGGTGGATGCTCACACGCTGTTCGTCGTGAGCAACCTGCGCCGTCTCGCGATGCCGCGCTACGACCACGAGCTGCCCGAGCTCTCGGTCATCATGCAGCACCTGCCGCGGCCGGAGATCGCCTATCTCGCGGCGCTGTTCCACGACCTTGCGAAGGGGCGTGGCGGAGACCACTCCGAGCTCGGCGCGGTGGATGCCGAGGCGTTCTGCCTCGAGCACGGGCTGTCGCGCTACGATGCACGGCTGGTCGCCTGGCTCGTGCGCCATCACCTGGAGCTCTCGATCACCTCTCAGAAGCAGGACATCTCCGATCCCCAGGTGATCAACGGCTTCGCGCGCAGCGTCGGGGACGAGACGCATCTCGATTATCTGTACGTGCTGACCTGCGCCGACATCCGCGGCACCAATCCGAAGCTGTGGAACTCGTGGAAGGCCTCGCTCCTGCGCGAGTTCTACGAGCGCGTCAAGCGGGCGCTGCGGCGCGGGCTCGAAAGCCCGATCGACCAGGATGAGCTCATCCGCGAGGCACAGGACAACGCCCGGCGGCTCCTGATCGAGCGCGGCGTGCCGCTGCCGGAGATCGAGCGCGCCTGGATGCGATTCTCCGCAGCCTACTTCCTGCGCCACACGCCCGATGAGATCGCCTGGCACACGCGCCTGCTCGCAGAGCGCGAGCCGAGCTCGGGGGAGCCGCTGGTTGCGCTCGAGGCGAAAAGCGTGCGCGGCACCACCGCGGTGCTCACGTTTGCTCCGCATCTGCGGCACGGTTTCGCACGCACCACCGCGGTGCTCGATCAGCTCGGACTCACGATCGTCGATGCACGCATCACCCCGACGGGCGACGGCTTCAGCCTCGATCTTTATCACGTGCTCGAGGACGATGGAGCGCCGATCACCGATCCCGATCGCCTGGAGGAGATCGAGCACGCCCTGTGGCGCTCGCTGCAGCGGCCCGACGCGCCGTTGCCGGCCGTCTCGCGCCGCGCGCCGCGCCAGGTGCGTATGTTCAACACTCCGACCCAGATCAACCTGAGCGTCGATGAGCGCAATCACCGCTCGGTGCTCGAGCTCGTGGCCGGCGACCGTCCCGGGCTGCTGTGCGATGTGGGCAACGTGCTCAAGCAGGAACGCGTGGAGCTGCACGCCGCAAAGATCATGACCGTGGGTGAGCGTGCCGAGGACGTGTTCTACGTGACCGACTTCGATCTGATGCCGCTCACGGAGAGCGCGGCGGAGCATCTGAAGGAGCGGCTCATGCGCGCACTCGACCGGCGCGAGGCGGCATGAACCCGCGACTCGAGCGGCTGCAGACCTATCCGTTCGAAAAGCTCGCGCTGCTCAAGTCCGGTGTGCAGCCGCCGAAGCGGCTCGAGCCCATCGCGCTGTCGATCGGGGAGCCGCAGCACCCCCCACCGCAGCTCGTCCTGGATGCGCTGCGCGATGGCATCACGCAGCTCGGCCGCTACCCTGCGACCATCGGCAGCCTCGAGCTGCGCTCCGCGGCTGCGCGCTGGCTCGAGCGCCGCTTCGCCCTGGCAGCCGAGTCGGTGGATCCTCGCAGCATGGTGCTGCCCGTGAACGGCACGCGCGAGGCGCTGTTCGGGTTCATTCAGGCGGCCGTGGACGGATGCGCCGGTGCGCTCGTGGCCATGCCGAATCCGTTCTATCAGATCTACGAAGGCGCGGCGCTGTTGTCGGGTGCCGCGCCATACTTCCTCGACGCCACCGAGAGCACCGGCTTCATTCCGGATCTGGAGCAAGTGCCCGCAGCGGTGTGGGAGCGCTGCCAGGTGCTGATCCTCTGCAGCCCCGGAAATCCCACCGGCGCTGTGCTGCCCGCCGCCTACCTGCGCCGAGCGCTCGCGCTCGCCGCGCAATACGGCTTCGTCGTCGCCGCGGATGAGTGCTACGCGGAGATCTATCTGGATGAGCGCGAGCCGCCGCCGAGCCTGCTGCAGGCGGCGGTCGCATCCGGCCACCGCCGCTTCGAGCGCTGCATCGTGTTTCACAGCCTGTCCAAGCGCTCGAGCGTCCCGGGGCTGCGTTCCGGCTTCGTGGCAGGAGACCCGCAGCTGCTCGAGCGCTTTCTGCTCTACCGCACCTACATGGGCGGGGCCATGTCGCCGCTCGTGCAGGCAGCGAGCATTGCCGCCTGGAGCGATGAAGCCCACGCGGCCGCCAACCGGCGGCTCTACCAGGAGAAGTTCGACCGGGTGGTCCCGATTTTGCGGTCCGTGCTGAAGGTGGAGCGTCCCGCCGGCGCATTCTATCTGTGGCCCGACGTGGGAGGGGACGACGAGCGCTTCGTGCGCGAGCTTTACGCTGCGCGCAACGTGACACTTCTGCCCGGCAGCTACCTGGCGCGCCCGGGCCCCCGGGGCAACCCCGGGGCTGGCCGGGTGCGCATCTCGCTCACCGCAAGCCTCGATGAATGCGTCGCGGCGGCCGAACGCATCCGCGATTTTCTTGCCTGAGAGATCCCACGCTCATGACTCAACTCGAGACTCTCCAGAGCTTGATCGATGAGGCATTCGAGCGTCGTGCCGAGCTCACGCCGAAGAGCGTGCCGCACGAGCTCGCCGTGACTCTGGACGAGTGCCTCGAGGCGCTCGATAGCGGGCGGGTGCGCGTGGCCGAGAAGCGCGAGGGCCACTGGATCGTCCACCAGTGGTTGAAAAAGGCGGTGCTGCTCTACTTCCGTACCCACGACAGCCGCATGATCGATGCCGGCTACACGCGCTTCTTCGACAAAGTGCCGCTGAAGTATGCGGATGCCTCGGAAGATCGGCTGCGCGCGGGCGGCGCCCGCATCGTGCCGCACGCCATCGTGCGCAAGGGGGCCTACATCGCCCCGAACGCCGTGCTGATGCCGAGCTACGTGAACATCGGCGCGCACGTGGGCCCCGGTGCCATGGTCGACACGTGGGTCACCGTCGGCTCCTGCGCGCAGGTCGGGCGCAACGTGCACCTCTCAGGCGGCGTCGGGCTCGGAGGAGTGCTCGAGCCGCTGCAGGCAAACCCGACCATCATCGAGGACGACTGCTTCATCGGGGCGCGCTCCGAGATCGTCGAGGGCGTGATCGTCGAGGCAGGCTCCGTCATCTCCATGGGTGTCTTCATCGGCCAGAGCACGCGGATCTACGACCGCACCAGCGGCGAGATCATCCAGGGACGCGTGCCGGCCGGATCCGTGGTGGTGCCGGGCACGCTGCCCTCCTCCGACGGCCGTTACGGCCTTTACTGCGCGGTCATCGTCAAGCGCGTGGATGCGCAGACTCGCGCCAAGACCTCCATCAACGAGTTGCTGCGCGCCGCGGAGTGACGATCCCGTCGCTGCGGCTCAATACGACATCATGATGGGAAGCGTCATGCGCCCGAGCAGATCGCGAGTGACACCGCCCATCAGGATCTCGTGCAACCGCGAGTGCCCGTAGGCACCTGCCACCAGGAGGTCCGCGCCGAGTGCGCGAGCGCGCGACTGCAGCTCATCCGCGATGCGGTCCGAGCGGATGCCCGTCACCTCCAGCGGCCGGGCCTCCGCGCCGTGACGCCGCAGATGCTCGATCAACTGCGGCAGGGGCGGCGCACCGTGCCGCGCGATGAAGTCCTCCGGATTGATCGCAAGCACGACCACCTCGTCGGCCTGCTCGATGAGGGGTAGCGCGTCGTGCACCGCGCGAGCCGCGGGGCGGCTCGAGTTCCAGGCAATCGCAACATGGCGCCCCAGCGTCTGGAAGCTCCCCTGCGTCGGAACGAAGAGCACCGGACGTCCGGCGATGAACAGCATCTCTTCGGAGAAGCGATAGCCGGCCGCAGTGCTGCCGGCCGGCGTATTCACATCGAGGATGCTCAGATCGGCATAGCGCGCGTACTGGGGCAGGACCCGGATCGGCTCTCCATCCACACTGCGCCACTCGACCGCGACGCCGTACTCCCCCGACAGACGCTCGAGCTCGCGGCGCAAGTGGTCCTCGGTGATGTCGATGGAAGCCTCGACGCTGCGGTCGAGCCGCTGGAGCTCCGTGGGGGATCGGCCGCCGAGCTCGGCGGTTTGGCGCCGTGCAAGCTGCTCGGGAGTCCACTCGCGAAGAAACAGCGCAGTGAGCCGGCATCCGTGGCGACGCGCAAGATCGACGGCGAGACGCAGGCGCAGCGGCGCGCCTGCAGACTCATCCAGATAGACGAGCAGATCCTTCAGCGCCATGACGCACCGCTCACTGCGTGAACGAGGGTGGCGGCGCAAGACTTGCGAGGTAGTCGGCGATCGCTTCGATCTGCTCGGAATTCAACCGCGACAGCACGCGCGCATGCCGGTTGGTTGCCTGACCTCGAGACGCGCGGGCTGCATCCTGCAGCGCGGAGATGTCGCGTACCAGCGAGGCCGCGCTGCGACCTGCGAGTTCCGGGACGTGCTTTGCGGCATCGCCCGCGCCGTTGCCCCCGTGGCAGTCGGCACAGTAGAACGTGTAGCTCAGAGCTCCTCGAGCAACGAGCTGATCGGCGGTCCTCGTTTGAGCTGCCACGAGAGTTGCGGCACAGATGACAAGCCCGGCAGCCAGCACGAGCGCGCGGTAACTCGAGCGGCACATCGATTGAGACACCTCCCGCCGTTGGGCGGGCGCCCGTGGCGGTCGCATCATAGCGCTGCGATGCGCTCATGGGTCGTGCAGCGGATCGCTGCGAGCGAGCGTATCGCGGAAGATGGCAAGCACGGCGGGCAGCGGCCGCACGATGCCGGGAAGCTTCTGGAAGTCCTGCCAGCCGCCCCCGAGGTCCCGGTACAGCAGGACGAACTGATCGTCCACCGAGGCCTGTGCATCGACGTACTGCTCCTGGATCGCGTACTCCTCGCGCTCGGCATCCACGACGTTGAGAAAGTCCGTCAGACCGCGGTCGTAGCGTTGATTGGCGAGCGTCACCGCGCGCTGGCTTGCGACCAGGGCATCCCCGAGGCTCTTGAGGCTCGCCTGCTGGGCGGCAAACGAGTCGACATCCGAATCCACCTGCTGCACAGCGGTTTGGATGAGCGCCTTGTAGCTCGTCAGCCGCGCTCGGGTCTGAAGCGTTGCGACCTGCACCTGCGCATCGAGCTGGCCGAAGTCGAGCAGCGGCCACACGGCGCCGGGCCCCACCGACCAGATGTGCTTACCCACGTCCGCCGTGCCGACCACACCGCGCTGGAAGCCGATTGCGCCCGTCACGATGAACTGCGGAAACAGATCGGCAGTTGCTACGCCAATCCCCGCCGTGGCGCTTGCCAGCTCACGCTCCGCCTGCTGAATGTCGGGGCGGCGCCGCAGCAGATCGACGGGCATCCCCGTTGCCGCGGTCGCCGGCACCGACGGGATCATCTGCGCCGGGGCGAGCTCGGCGAGCAGATCCTCCGGGTACTGTCCGAGAAGGGTCGCAATGGTGTACTCCCCGTACTTGATCTGCGCTTCCACCGGAGCGAGCTGCGCTCGAAACGTCGCAAGCTCGCGCGCGGCGAGAGTCACGTCGAGCTCGTTGGTGATGCCCCGCTGATAGCGCAGGGTCACGATGCGCAGCGACTGCTGCAGCACGTCTACGGCCGCCCGCAGCACCGAGTCGCGCATCTGCAGGCCGCGCAGATCGACGTAGGCGCGCGCGACGTCAGCGATGACCGAGACGAGCACGGCATTGCGCGCGTCGGCCGCCGCTTGCGCGTTGTAGTGCGCCTGCTGCATCTCCCGGCGCAGCTTGCCGAACACGTCGATCTCCCAGAATGCATCGAAGCCACCCACCGCGCGGATGCTATTCAGTCCCTGCGCCGTGTCCGACGAGGTGAGCGGCTCCATTGACCTGCCGCGCGTCAGATCGCTCCCCGTGCCTCTTCCGTATGCGCCGCTCGCATCGGCGGCCGGCAGAATGGTTCCCACCAGTCCCGCCTCGTACGTGCGGGCGCCCTGCAGGCGATCGAGCGCGATCAGCACATCGGGATTGGCCTTCACCGCACGCTCGATGAGCGAGTCGAGCTCGGGATCTCCGAGCGCGCGCCACCAGCTGGCAAGATCGGCCGCTGAGGTCGCGCCCGAGGATGGCCCCGCCGCCACGGCAGCATAGTGATCCGGGACCCGCACTTGCGGGGTGTGGTAGTCGGGCCCCACCGCGCAGCTGCCCAGGGCGGCCGTCGCCAAGGCAAGCGCCGCGCTTGGGAGCGCCCCCCGGAAGCGCCGTGGCGCTTGCACGCGCTTCGGGCAGCTCATCAACGCGCTGGCGGGCTCGAACACGCCTCACCGCTCCGATGCGACGGCTTGCGCGAGAGGGCCGCCGGCCTTGCGAGCGCCGTCCGCGACGCTGCGCGTCGTGGGCGCGCCACCCTCGACGTTGACCAGATCACCGCTCGCGAGCGAGTCGGGCGGACTGTTGATCACGCGATCCGAGGGCGTGAGACCCCTCAGCACCTCCACCTCGGTGCCCAGATTGCGCCCCAGGGTGACCGAGCGCAGCTGCGCATGATCGTCGCGGCCGACGAGTGCGACCTGCATCCCCGCCTCGCGAAAGATGAGCGCGCTCGTCGGGATGTGAACTACGCTCGAATCCGCCGGCAGCTCGAAGTGCACCTCGGCATAGGTCCCGGGCTGCAGCACCCCGTCGGGATTGTCGGCGTGCAGCTCGACGAGCAGGGTGCGAGCGGCGTTGTTGATGGCGCGGGCGGTCGTCGCCACCACCGCGTGAAACACGCGCTCCGGGTACTGCGGCAGAAGGAGCGTCGCGGTCAGGCCATCATGGATCCCCGCCGAGATGGCCTGCGGCACCTGCACGTACACCCGCATCTCGTCCACCTTGGCCACCTTGAACAGTACGGGCGCGCCGCCACCGCCCGCGCCGCTGCCGGCATTGATGAGCGCTCCGATGTCGGTATTGCGCTCCGTGACGATCCCATCGAACGGCGCGACGAGTGACTTGAACTGCTCGAGCGCGTTCAAGCGGTCGACGACTCCGCGGTCGGCGTTGACATCCGCGAGAGAGGCTTCGTACGCAGCGTTCGCGCTTCCGTAGTCCGCCTTCTTGGATTCCTGCTCCTGCTCGGAGACGACCCCCTTCGGGGAATCCCGCCAGCGGATGTACGTCGTGCGGGCAAACTCCATCTGCGCCTTGCGCACATCCACCTGCGCGCGCGCGGAGTTGAGGTTGGCTTTTGCAGCTGCGAGCTGGGCATCGAGGTCGGGCGCGTCGATCACCGCGAGGACCTGCCCCTTCTTCACATGAGCGCCGTAGTCGAAGTACCACTCCTTCAAGTAGCCGCTGACGCGGGCGTAGATGGGCGCCTCGTACCAGGCTTCGATGTTGCCGGGCAGCACCGTCTCGAGGCCCGTCACGCCGCGCTCGGGAGTGAGGAGCTGGACCGTGGGAACGGCCTGCGCATCGGTCCAGTGCGCCACCGAGCGCTCATGCAGGAAGCGCCCCAGGATCCCCACCACCGCGATCAGGATGGCGACTGCGGCAGCGATGAGGCCAATGCGCCTGAGCTTCGCGGTGGAGACTCCATCATCCCGTGGAATCCCGTGTCCCCCGGCCGGCTCGTGCTGATGCAAGTCGTCGTTCTCGATCAAGATCGGTCTCCAGGATCACGCGGCGGTGGGGTCGGACACTTGCTTGGCCTGCTTGCCGTGCTCGCGATGCAGGACGCTGAACACCGTCGGGACGAAGAACAGCGTTGCGACGGTGGCGACGAGCAGCCCTCCGATCACCGCACGGCCCAGCGGGGCGTTCTGCTCACCGCCCTCTCCCAGTGCGAGCGCCATCGGCAGCATTCCGATGACCATTGCGAGGGCGGTCATGAGCACAGGACGAAAGCGGGTGAATCCCGATTCGAGCGCGGCGGCTGCCGCATCGAGACCGCGCGACATGCCCTCGCGCGCAAAGCTCACGACGAGGATGCTGTTCGCCGTGGCGATCCCCATGCACATGATGGCGCCGGTGAGCGCCGGCACCGAAAGCGTGGTGCCGGTCATGAACAGCATCCACACGATCCCCGCGAGCGCTCCGGGGAGCGCGGTGATGATGATGAACGGATCGGTCCAGGACTGGAAATTGACGACGATGACGAGGTAGATGAGGACGATCGCGCCGATCAGCCCGATGTAGAGCTGACTGAAGGCGCTCTGCATCGTCGCAACCTGGCCACGCAGCGCCGTGTACGAGGCACGCGGCAGCTCATGCTTCGTTTGAGCGACGATCCGCTCGACGTCGCTTGCCACTGCGCCGAGGTCACGTCCCTGCGTGGCGGCGTAGATGTCGATGACCGGCTGCACGTTGTAGTGCGACACCACCCCGGGGCTCGGGCCCGGGAAGATCCGGGCGACGCCGCCCAGGTATTGCGGGGTCCTGGTGCTCCCCGAGGTGAGCGGCACGTTCGACAGATCGGACAGGGTGTCGATGCGGTACTGAGGCATCTGAGCGACGATCGGGTACTCGACCCCATTCTCGGTGTTGAGCCAGAAGTTCGGCTTCACCTGGCCGCTGCCCGAGAGCGTGACGAGCAGGCTGTTCGCCACGTCGCGCTGCGTGAGTCCTACCTCTCCGGCGAGCGTGCGATCCACGCTCACGTTGATCTGCGGATAGTTGAAGACCTGCTGGATGCGCGCATCCGCGATGCCCGGCACCCGGCGAATGCGCTTGAGCAGATCGCCGGCATAGGCGTAGTTCGCCGCCTGGTTGTTGCCGATGACCTGCAGATCGATGGGCGCGGGCAGGCCGAAGTTGAGGATCTGGGACACGATGTCGGCCGGCAGGAACGAGAATGTCGCGCCGGGGAACTGCCGCGGCAGAATCGTCCGCAGCTGCTGCACGTAATCGGCCGTCGGGCCATGGTCGGGCGTGAGCGAGATGAGCGCATCGCCGTCTTCGGGACCGATGGTCCCGGTGTTCTGGTACGCCATGTTGATGCCGCTGAACGGCAGACCGATGTTGTCGGTGATGTTGTCGATCTGATCAGGCGGGATCACACGGCGCACCGTGTGCTCGACCAGATCGAACAACCGCGCCGTCTCCTCGATGCGCGTGCCGGGCTGCGCTCGCACGTGCATCAGGATCGCCGGCGCGTTGACCTGCGGGAAGAAGTCCTTGCCGAGAAACGGCATCAGCACGAAGGAGGCGAGGACGCAGACGAGGAATCCGATGATGAAGGTGCGTGGATTGCGCAGCGCAAGCCCGAGCAGGAGGCGGTACTGGTGACGGATGCGCGCGAAGCGCGACTCGAAGGCGATCTGGAAGCGCTTGAGGGGATTGCGCGAGGGCACGGCTGCAGCAGGGTGCGCCCCGTGAGTCTCCGCAGGGGTGTGCCCCCGCAGGAGGAAGTTCGCCATCGTCGGAACGAGGGTCCTCGAGAGCGTGAACGAGCCGACGAGCGCAAAGACCACGGCTTCGGCCATGGGCTTGAAGAGGTAGCCGGCCACCCCGCCGAGCTGGAACATCGGAACGAACACGATCGACAGGCATAGCAGCGTCACGAAGGCCGGGATGACGATCTGCTGCGCGCCATCGAGAATCGCAGGCTCGATCGACTTGCCGAGCTCCAGGTGATAGTTGATGTTCTCGATGGTCACCGTCCCGTCGTCCACGAGGATACCGACGGCGAGCGCCAGACCCCCGAGGGTCATGACGTTGATGGACTCGCCGAGCCAGGAGAGCGCAGTCAACGAGAAGAGGATCGCGAGCGGGATCTCGATGAGGATGATGACGGTCGAGCGCCAGCTGCCCAGGAACAGCAGGATCATCAAGCCCACCAGGATGGCGGCGATCACGGCCTCGCGGATGACGCCGACCACCGAGGCCTTCACGTACAGCGACTGATCGCTCACGGGCTGCAGGTGCAGGCTCGAGGGTAGACCCGCCTCGACTCGCGGCAGGAGCCCCTTGATGCCCGAGATGATGTCGAGCGTCGAGGCGCTGCCTGCTTTCAGGATCGTCATGAGCACCGCATGCGCGCCGTTCACGCGCACCAGGTTGGTCTGCGGCGGCGCCCCGTCGTGGACGTAGGCCACATCGTGCACGTAGATGACCGTGCCGTTGACCGTCCTGACGGGTAGATCGTTGATCCGATCGAGCTTGGTCGGACTCGCATTGAGAGCGACGCTCCAATCGAACTTGCCGATCTTCTCATCGCCCGCCGGCAGGATCAGGTTCTGCACGCTGATGGCGTTCACCACGTCATCGGCTGAGACCCCATGGGCCTGCATCTCCTGCTGATTGAAGTCCACCTGCACGTCGCGCACCTGGCCTCCATAGGGCGATGGCAGCGCAGCGCCCGCGACGGTGGTGAGCTGGGGCCGAATGAAGTTCTGCCCGTAGTCGAACAGCTGCATTTGCGGCAGCGATCTGCTCGACAGCGCGAGCTGCAGGATCGGGACGCTCGAGGCGTTGTAGCTCAGCACGTAGGGCGGGGTGATGCCCGCGGGGAGATACTTGAGCACGGTCTGCGAGGCGGCCGTCACCTGAGCCATCGCGGTGCTGATGTTCACGTTCGGCTGGAAGAAGATCTTGACGACACCGTAGCCCGAGAGCGACTGCGACTCGAGATGCGCGATGTCGGAGACCTGCGAGGTGATCGTGCGCTCGTAGAAGTAGATGATGCGGCCGGACATGTCGTTCGGCAGCAGCCCGGTGTAGCTCCACACGACGCTGATCACCGGGACGTTGATGTTGGGAAAGATGTCGGTCGGGGTGGTGAGCGCGGCGCGCACGCCGAAGAGCGCGATGAACAGCGCCAGCACGACGAAGGTATAAGGGCGCTGCAGCGCAACCCGGACGATCCACACGGCTCAGTGTCCTCCTCGAGAGGTGGTCACCGGCGAGAATGCCTCCTCGCCCGCGGTGGGTGCGCAGCGGCCGCTCGGCGTGGCGCCGAGTGCGCCGGGCACCGTGCCGTGCAGTGCCGAGGGCCGCGGGAACCGCACCCGAAAGCAGCTGCCCGCACCGGGGGTGCTTTCCACCTCGACATCCGCACCATGCGCGGTGCAGATCGAGCGCACGATCGCAAGGCCGAGCCCGGTACCGCCCTCTGCGGTGTCACCCTCCCGGGTCCGTGCCTCGTCGGCGCGAAAGAATCTCTCGAACACGTGCGGCAGGGCATCCTGTGGAATGCCAACCCCCGTGTCGCGCACCTCGAGCAGCGCCACACCCGGACGCTGCTCGGTGCGCAGGCTCACCGTGCCCCCGCGCGGGGTGAACTTGATGGCGTTGTCGAGCAGGTTGACGATCACCTGTTTGAGCCGACCGCGGTCGCCGCGCACGATGAGCGGGCGCAGCGGATCGGCATCGAGCTGGACGCCGCGATCCTCGGCCACCAGGCGCATCTGCTCCACGGTCTGGCTTGCCAGCACGGCGAGATCCACATCGACCCATTCGCGCTGCGCATCCCCTGCATCGAGCCTCGAGAGCACCAGCAGCCCGGACACCAGGCGCTCCAGGCGAGCCACCTCCTCGAGGGTGCTGCCGATTCGCTCGCGCAGCTCCTGCGGGCACCCCTCCTCTCTGACGATCTCCTGCAGCTCCCCCTTGATCACGGTGAGCGGCGTGCGCAGCTCGTGAGAGGCGTCGGCGAGGAACCTGCGCGAGGTCTGCACCGACTCGTGCAGCCGGCCGAGCATGTGGTTGAGCGACAGTGACAGCTCCTGCAGCGCATCGCCCGTCTGCATGACCGGCAGGCGCTCATCGAGGCTTTGCACGCTGATCTGCGCCGCGGTCTGCGCCATGTGCTGCACGGGGCGCAGTGCGCGCTGGACGAGGAGATAGCCCCCGCCGGCAGCACAGGCCACGAGGACCGGCAAGAGCATGCCGAGCAGGCTGAGCAGGCGGTCCTGAACCGACTCCACTCGCTCGAGCGAGGTGCCGAGCTCCACCAGGTACCTGCCCGAGTGCGTGACGATCGGCGTGCTGCTGATCAGCACCGGACCGCTGCGGGTCTGCACGCGGCGCGTACCCACGCGTGCGGGCCAGGGCCCGTTGTCGGGCGCGATGCTCGCCGGGTCGAAGCTGCCGTCCGCCGGTCGCCCGGAGCGGTAGATGAGCGTTGCGGGTGCGCGGGTGATGCGCACGAAGCGGTTATTGAACTCGGGAGCCACGCGCGTGTTGATCGCATCGGCGATCTCACGATCGCGGATGGTCGCGGGCGCGGCGTGGAGAATCTGCTCGACTTGCACGGACCTGCGCCGCAGCGAATCGCTCAGACTCGACCGCAGGTAGTGCGCCAGGCCGAAGTACATGCCACCGCCGACCAGCGCAAAGGTCGCGCTGAGCAAGAGCGCGTAGCCCACCGCGAGCCGGAATGCGAGCGAGCGATGGTTCACGGCTCTGCCTGCCGGCGCGGCTCGGGCTCGCGGATACAGTAGCCGACGCCCCGCACCGTGTGGATCAGCTTGGTCTGGAACGGATCGTCGAGCTTTCTGCGCAGGTAGCGCACGTAGACGTCCACGATGTTCGTGACGCCCTCGAAGCTTTGATCCCAGACGTGCTCGAGGATCATCGTGCGTGAGAAGACCCGGCCGGGCGAGGAGAGGAGGTACTCGAGGACGCCGTATTCCTTGCTCGTGAGCTCGATGCGCTCACCGGCGCGCCGCACCTGCTGGGTCAGGCGGTTGACCTCCAGGTCCCCGATCCGCAGCACATCGGTCCGGGGGGCCGGGGTGCGCCGCAGCAACGCCTTGATTCGAACCAGAAGCTCCGCAAAGTCGAAGGGCTTCGTGAGGTAGTCGTCCGCCCCGGCCTCGAAGTGGGCCACCTTGTCTTCCGTGGCATCCCGCGCCGTGAGCACCAGGACCGGCAGGTGGGGATGGGTGCGCCGCAGGCGCCGGAGCACCTCCGTACCGCTCAGCTGCGGGAGCATCAGATCCAGGACCACCAGGTCGTACTCGTAGGACTTGACGTAACCGAGCCCCTCGGCACCATCGGCGGCCAGGTCCACCGCAAACCTCTCGGCGCGCAGCCCCCGCGCCACGAACTCGGCGAGCTTGTGGTCGTCTTCGACGATCAGTAGGCGCATGGGGGCATCGCGCAGCGTTCCTCAGGCCCGCATTCCAGGGCTCGCCAATTAGAGCGGCGTTAGCCAAGCATTAAGAAGTTCTCATAAAGCGGGGGCGATTGTGACCGCTTTCGCAGCATGGCCATCGACCGGCCCAGGCCGGACCTGTCATACAACTGTCATCCGTCTGCCGTCTAGCTGTCACTCAGCAGTTGCACAGTGACGCCGCCCTGGCGAGCCGTGGGGCAGGTCGGCGCATGCGTCTGCATCGGTGTCGCATGCGGTGCGGGCCTGTTTCAGTCGCTGCGCCGGTTCTTCACATCCCAAAAACCAAGGAACGTGAGATGACACGCAAGTGCTCGAGTTCGCCTGCGGTTCACCCCTCGGAGCTTCGACCCGCGCTCCGGTCCACCTCCGTCGCAGCGGTGGTGGCGGCACTGGTCGGCGTATCGGCCGCCTCCATGGCGCTCGCCCAGGAAGACACCAGCACGGCGCAGCAAGTTCAGGCCCTGAAATCCCAGGTTGACGAGCTGCAGCGGCGCCTGGATGCCCTGCAGGGCAAGCTCGCAACGAGATCCCAGACCCCGAGCGCCCCACAGGCGAAGCAGACGGCGGCGGCATCCCATGCGACGAGGCGGCCTCAGACCCAGCAAACCGCCGCGACGCCGAGCGAGGCCTCCGAGCCCCCCCACGTTCAACCCATCGCCCTCGCATCGAGCGAGGCGGACTCCCAGCAGAGCTCGACGGAGCCCGGCGGTTACGGATCTGCAACTTCCTCGGGCCCTGGGCTGCAGGCCGGCCCGCTCCTGATCACCGTCGGGGGCTTCACCGAATTGGCGATCATCGATCGGCACCACACCGAGTACGCGGATGTGGGGTCGGTGCCTTTCTCCTCCATACCCTTCCCGGACGCCGAGCAATGGAACGTCTCGGAATTCCGCGAAAGCGCACGCCAGAGCCGTTTCTCCCTGCTGACTCAGGCCGACCCCTGGAACGGCGCCCGAGCAGAGGCCTATTTCGAGACGGACTTTCTCGGGGCCGCCCCCACGGCCAACTCGCGCGAGAGCAACAGCTACAACCTGCGCATGCGCGTGTTCTACGCGCGCTTCATGCTCGATTCTGGATTCCAGATCCTGGCGGGCCAGAACTGGAGCCTCGCAACGCTCTACAAGAAGGGGCTCGACGCACGCCAGGAGGACGTTCCGCTCACGATCGATGCGCAGTACGTCGCGGGCTTCAACTGGACGCGCAATCCCCAGTTGCGATTCGTGCAGAAGTTCGGCGACATCTTCTCGCTCGGCTTTTCGGCGGAAAGCCCGCAGGCCGTGGTGAATGCCACCAATAACGTTCCGGCCACCTCCACATCGGGAGGAACGCTCAGCGCCTATCCCTCCAATGCGCTCTACTCCGTTACCCCCTCGAGTGCCTCCGGCCTCCTGGACAACGCGACCAGCTACACGATCGACTCGGCCCCGGACCTGATCCTCAAGGCCGCACTCGATCCGGGCTACGGCCACTACGAGATCTACGGTCTGCAGCGCTGGTTTCGCTCGGCGGTCGGAACCGATACCAACACCGTCTCGGCCAGCAGCATCGGGGGAGGCGCGATCCTGCCGGTGGTGGCTGACGTGTTCAGCTTCCAGGCGAGCGGGCTCGTCGGCAAGGGCGTGGGCCGTTATGGATCCGCGCAGCTGCCCGACGTGACGCTCGAGCCCAACGCCACGTTCTCCCCCCTCAAGGGGTACCAGCTGCTCTTCGGTGCCTTCGTGAAGCCGATCCCCAGCCTGCAGATCTACGGCTATGCGGGCCGGGAGCAGGTGAGCGCGAACTACTTCGAGGGAACGATCAGCAACGCCGGTGTGCCCACGCTCTATGCGTACGGGTATGGCAATCCGCTGTACAACAATTCAGGGTGCTACACCCTGGGCGGCAAATGCGTCGGCAACCCGCAAACGGTCGAGGAGCTGACCGGCGGATTCTGGTGGAAGTACTACCACGGTCAGCTGGGGAACCTGCAGCTCGGCTTGCAGTTCGCCTACAACCAGCTCAATGCTTTCTACGCCGACAAGGGGGGCGCGCCGAGCACCAATGTGTTCGAGACGATGGTCTCGTTCCGCTACTACCCCTACCAGAAGTAGCTCGATCGGGATTGCCGATCCACGAGGGCGCCGCGAGGCGCCCTCCTCTTTTGGGGAGTCCCGCAGGATCAGGCCCCGGAGCTCACCGGGCCGTGCGAATCCGCTCCGCCGAGCTGGGACGGGTCGCCCCCGGGGGCAGGCGGGGGGGCCTCGGGGGCGATGCTTTGCACCTGCCGGGCAATGAGCCGTGCGTGATCGCCGATGCGCTCCAGGGACTTCAGGACGAAGGCCGCCTCCACGGTCGCCTCGAGGTGTCGCGGATCCTCCATCGCGTGCGTCAGCACCCGCCGAAGGCCGGCGGCGTATTCGCCATCGAGCTCGTCGGCGCGCGCGGTCAGCCGCGCCGCCAGCTCCCCATCGATGCGATCGAGCGAGTCGAGCGCCTGCCGCAGCAGATTCATCGCAAGGTGAGCGAGCTGGCGCACATCCAGAGAGGCGGCGCGGACCGGCCGGTCGCTCTGCTGCAGGACCGTCAAGGCGATCTTGCGAGCCTCATCCGCGGTGCGCTCGAGCTCCGCGACGGACTTCGCCATCGCAAACACCGCCCGTAGATCCCGGGAGACCGGCTGACGCCGGGCGATCAGGTTGAACTGATCCCGATCGATACTCTGCTCGTACTGCGTCACCCGGGCGGCGCGGTCGAGCACCGCCCCGGCTGCGTACGGGTCCCAGTCGGTGTACGCACGAGTTGCCTCGCCTACCTGATCGAGCACGAGCGCGCCCATCTCGATCACGCGCAGATGAAGCGCGGCGAGCTCACCGTCGAAGGCCTTGCTGATGTGGCCTTCCAGCACCGGGGCTGGCTCGCCGCTCATCCGAACCTTCCCGTGATGTAATCCTCGGTCAGCTTGTGACGCGGGTTCGTGAAGACCCGATCGGTGTCGCCGACCTCGACCAACCGGCCGAGGTGGAAGTACGCCGTGCGCTGGGACACGCGCGCGGCCTGCTGCATGGAGTGCGTCACGACGACAATCGCATAAGACTCGCGCAGCTCATCGATCAGATCCTCGATGCGCGCCGTGGCCACCGGGTCGAGCGCGGAGCACGGCTCGTCCATCAGGATCACCTCGGGCTGCACTGCAATCGTGCGCGCGATGCACAGGCGCTGCTGCTGGCCACCCGAGAGCCCCGTGCCGAGCTGCGTCAGGCGGCTCTTCACCTCTTCCCACAGCCCGGCCCGCTGCAGGCTCGTGCAGACGATCTCATCGAGCTCCCCGCGCGAGCGGGCAAGACCGTGAAGCCGCGGACCGTAAGCGACGTTGTCGTAGATCGACTTGGGAAACGGATTGGGCTTCTGGAACACCATGCCCACGCGGGCGCGCAGCTGCACCACATCGAGCTGCCGGTCATGGATGTCGCGACCCTCGAGGAGGATGGTCCCCTCGATACGGGTCCCCGGAATCGTGTCGTTCATGCGATTCAAACACCGCAAGAACGTCGACTTGCCGCAGCCGGACGGCCCGATCATCGCCAGCACCTGGCGGCGGCCCACATCGATGCTCACGTCCTTGATGCCCTGCTTGGTGCCGTAGGTCACGGTCACGTTGCGGCAGGAGAACACGGGATCCTCCACACGCGCCTGCCCCACCGTTTGGCCGCCAGGCTCCTCCAGCGCGAGCGACACCGCCGTGCGCCCACTCGGCTTGAGGTTGATGCCTGCGTCGCTCGCGCTCGAGCGCGCGGCTGGATCCAGCGGGATCATCCGAATCGCCCCGTGACGTAGTCGTCGGTCCTGCGGTCACGCGGCGCCGTGAACATCTGCTCGGTCGGTCCCGTCTCGATCAGCTCACCCAGATACATGAAGGCGGTGACGTTCGAGACACGGGCCGCCTGCTGCAGATTGTGCGTGACAATTGCAATGCAGTATCGCTCGCGCAAGCTCTGCAAGGTCTCCTCGATGCGCAGCGTCGAGATGGGATCGAGCGCGGCGGTGGGCTCGTCGAACAGCAGCACCTCGGGCTGCACGGCGACGGTGCGCGCGATGCACAGGCGTTGTTGCTGGCCCCCCGAGAGACTGCGGCCATCCTGGGAGAGTTTGCCTTTCACCTCGTCCCACAGCGCGGCATCGCGCAGCGCCGCCTCCACCCGCTCCCAGAGCTCGGCTCGCGAGATGCGCTGCACCAGGCGCAGTCCGAATGCCACGTTATCGAAGACCGACATCGGAAACGGTGTGGGCTTCTGGAACACCATGCCTACTCGAAAGCGCAGCCCGGCAACATCCACGCTTGGCGCGAGAATGTTTTCCCCGTCGAGCAGCACCTCGCCGGTCGCACGGTGGCCCGGGTACAGCGAGTACATCCGATTGAGCACCCGCAGCAGCGTTGACTTGCCGCACCCGGAAGGTCCGATGAAGGCAGTGATGCTGTGGTCGCGTAGCACGAGATTGATGTTCTTCAGAGCACGCGTTGCCCCATAGTGGAAATCAAGGCCGCGGATCTCGATCTTGCCTTCGCTCGGGTTGCTGCCACGCTCCTGCGGCGCACTGCGCTGCACTCTGCCGGAGCTTGCCTGCGCGGCCGCGTTCGATGCGCTCGAGCCCTCGCCGGTACTCGCGGGGACACCCACGCGCGCCTTCCCCAGATCGTTCGACATCGCTCCGGGCGCCGGGGTCATCGCCTGCCCCCTCCCGGAGACAGTCGCGACACCACCACGCGTGCGGCGATGCTGAGGAACAGGATGGTGAGCGTGATGAGCAGCGCCCCCGACCAGGCAAGCTGTTGCCAGTTCGCATAAGGGCTCAACGCGAACTGGAAGATCACGACCGGAAGGTTCGCCATCGGCGCGCGGAGATTCGTGCTCCAGAACTGGTTGTTGAGTGCCGTGAAGAGCAGCGGCGCACTCTCCCCGCTGATGCGCGCCACGGCGAGCAGCAACCCCGTCACCATGCCGCTGCGTGCGGCAGGATAAGCGACGCTCAGGATCGTCCGCCAGCGGTACGCGCCAAGCGCCGTCGAGGCATCCTTCATGCTCTGCGGCACGAGATTCAGCATGTCCTCCGTGGTACGCACGATCACGGGCATCGCGATGATCGCGAGCGCAATTGCGCCGGAAAGCGCGGAGAAGTGCCCCATCGGCACGACGACCAGCTCGTAGACGAACAGCCCGATGATGATCGAGGGCGCGCTGAGCAGCACGTCGTTGATGAACCGGACCACGGAGGAGAGGCGCGCGTTGCGGCCATATTCCGCGAGGTACGTGCCTGCGAGCACGCCGATCGGTGCTCCCATCAGAATACCCAGCAACGTCATTGCCACGCTGCCGTAGATGGCGTTCAGCAGACCGCCGCCATCCGAGCCGGGGGGCGGTGTCATCCCAGTGAACAGGCTGATCGAGAAACCCGCGAGCCCCTGCGAAAGCAAGGTCCAGAGAATCGCTCCGAGGAACGCGAGGCCGATCGAAGTTGCGACCCCCGAGAGCGCGAGCGCCAGGACATTGATCACTTTGCGGCGGGTGCGCCGGCTCATACCGAGGAAAGCGCCCGGCGGTCGAGCCGCATCAGCATCAAGCGAGCGGTGGCGATCACCGAGAACGTGATGACGAACAGCAGCGCCCCGAGCCCGATCAATGCCGATCTGTAAAGCGGCGTCGTGGCCTCGGTAAACTCGTTGGCGATGGTCGCAGAGATCGTCGTTCCGGGAGCGAGCAGCGAGGTGGCGATCTCATGAGCGTTTCCGATCACGAAGGTCACCGCCATGGTCTCACCCAGGGCGCGCCCCAGACCGAGCATCGTGCCGCCCATCATGCCGGTACGCGAGTACGGCACCACTACGCGCCAGACGACCTCCCAGGTGGTAGCTCCCAGCCCGTAACCGGACTCCTTCAGCACATCGGGGACGGTCTCGAAGACATCGCGCATCACCGAGGAGATGAACGGAACGATCATGATCGCGAGCACTATACCGGCGGTCAGCACGCCGATCCCGAACGGAGGCCCTTGAAACAGAAGGCCGACGCCCGGAAATGTGCCCAGGGTGCCGATGATCCACGGCTGCACGTACTGCTGCAGGATCGGAGCGAAGACGAACAGGCCCCAGATGCCGAAGATGATGCTCGGAACCGCGGCGAGCAGCTCGATGGCAACTCCAACCGGTCGCTTGAGCCAGACGGGCGCCAGCTCGGTCAGGAATACCGCAATGCCGAAGCTGACCGGGAGCGCGAGTGCCATCGCAACGAGCGAGGTCACGATCGTGCCGTAGATCGCCGCGAGAGCCCCGTACTCGTCCGTCACGGGGTTCCAGATCTCGCGGGTGAGAAACGCGAGTTTGAAGCGTGCGAACGCTGGCCACGCTCCCTGCACCAAGGAGAGGGCGACACCACCGAGCAGTATCAGCACCAGCACGGCAGTGGCGAGCGTCACGCCGTGGAAAAGCCGCTCGCGCAGGCGCTGCCCCGCGATGTGCCCTGCGGAGAACTTCACATCGACCGGGACAACCTCATTCATCACCGTAGCCTGAACACTTCGCTGGATGGAGCCGGCCGACGAGCACGGCCGCTCCCCACGGAGGTTACCATCGCGGCATGAGCGATGGGTTGCGGGTCCCTGCGGGCCCGATCAGATACCCAGTTGCCGCTTCCAGTAAGCTCGGATCGCCTCGACGGTACTGGCGGGCAGCGGCCCGAAGGCGATTGACTTGGCCATCTCCTGACCGTGCTCGAAACCCCACAGGAAGAAGCGTGTCACGGACTCGTTGACTGACTTGGGAGCATCCGTTCGCAGGATCTGCCAGGTGCAGCCGGAGATCGGCCAGCTCTCGGCGCCGGGCTGATTCGTCAGAATCACATAGAAATCTTGCGCCTTCGTGAAATCCACGTTGGCGGCCGCCGCCTGGAAGCCCTGCAGGCTCGGACTGACGGTGCGCCCTGCGCTGTTCACCATGCGGGCGTACGACATGTGATTCTCGAGGATGTACGCATACTCCACGTACCCGATCGAGCCGCGAATGCGCTGCACGTACGAGGCGACACCTTCGTTGCCCTTGCCGCCAAATCCGGTCGGCCAAGCAACCGAGGTGTCGGCGCCGACCTTGGCCTTCCACTCCGCCGAGACCTTCGAGAGGTAGTTGGCGAAGGTGAAGGTCGTGCCGGAACCGTCGGAGCGATGAATGACGCTGATGCTCATGTCGGGTAGAGGCAAGCCTGGATTCAGACGCCGCAGCGCCGGGTCGTTCCACTTGGTGATCTTGCCCATGTAGATGTCGGCAATGAGCTGGCCGCTCACCAGCAGCCGTCCGGGGCCGACTCCCGGGAGGTTATAGACGATGTCCTCGCCTGCAATTGCGGTGGGGAACTGAATCAGATGATGCTGCGCGAGGACCTCAGGTGTGAGCGGCTTGTCGCTCGCACCGAACGCAACTGTTCCGGCCTCGATCTGTGCGATGCCACCTCCAGAGCCGATCGACTGGTAGTTGACCTGGATCCCGGTCGCAGCAGCATAGGCTGCGGACCATTTTGCGACGAGCGGATACACCCAGGTGCTTCCGGCGCCGGTAATTGACCCCGCCGCGAGAGCCGTCACGCTCGCCGTGGAAGCGAAGGTGAGGAAGCCAAGGCGGGCTCGCCAGGACGCGTGACCAAACGATTTCATGACTCCTCCAAATTTCACGGTTCGGGCCGCACGAGAAACCTGCGGAATGTGACATTCTCGTGACTACCGCAGGCTAAACAGAACGGGCTGGCGCCCCGGCTAGGCGCCAGAGCGTCAAGCGGACGGGTTGGAGTCTCGCGTGCACGAGTTTCACTTGTATGACAGTGCGGACACCAGCCTGGATCGGGCTTGCGGCAGGGTGCGTGTCAACGTATAAACGCGCCGCCGGCTCGCTCGCCGTCCCCGTTCGGTCACGCCACCCAGATCAAGACTTGCAGTGTCCCAAGTCCTCGAGCTCACCCGCAACCTGATCGCCCGCCCCTCGGTCACCCCGGCCGACGAGGGGTGTCAGGCCGTGCTGATCGAGCGGCTCGCGGCGGCCGGCTTCGAGGTCGAGCGCTTGCGTTACGGCAATGTCGAGAACTTCTGGGCCCGGCGGGGAACGGCCGGCCCGGTGCTGTGCTTTGCGGGCCACACGGATGTGGTGCCGACGGGGCCGCTCGAGGAATGGCAGACCCCTCCCTTCGAGCCGACCCTGCGCGAGGGCCTGCTCTATGGACGGGGCGCGGCGGACATGAAAAGCGGACTGGCCGCGATGACCACGGCGGCCGAGCGCTTCGTCGCGGCTCATCCGGGGCATCGCGGAACGATCGCCTTCCTGATCACGAGCGATGAGGAGGGTCCTTCGGTCGATGGCACCAAGCGGGTGGTCGAAACGCTCAGCGCCCGCGGCGAGCGCATCGACTGGTGTGTGGTGGGCGAGCCCTCGAGCGAGGCGGTGCTGGGCGACACGATCAAGATCGGCCGGCGTGGCTCGCTGAGCGGCCGGCTGACCGTGCATGGGATTCAGGGGCACGTCGCATATCCGCATCTTGCGGAGAATCCCGTTCACACACTGGCGCCGGCACTCGCCGAGCTGACCAGCCGCACCTGGGACCAGGGCAACGAGCACTTCCAGCCGACGACCTTCCAGGTCTCGAACCTCAACGCAGGCACCGGCGCACCGAACGTGATCCCCGGGGAGCTCAAGGCGCGCTTCAATCTGCGCTACTCACCGGTGCAAACCCTGGAAGGACTCAAGCAGACCGTGGAGGACATCCTGGGCAAGCACCGGGTCCGCTACACGCTCGAGTGGTATCTCTCCGGTGAGCCTTTCTACACCTCCCCCGGTGCACTCACCCAGGCGGTTTGCGCCGCCGTGCGGGACATCACCGGCGGGGTGCCCAAGCTCTCAACGGGTGGCGGCACCTCCGATGGGCGTTTCATCGCCACACTGGGTGCGCAGGTGGTGGAGCTCGGGGTCGTCAATGCAACGATCCACAAGGTCAACGAGCACGTGCGCGCGGCCGATATCGAAGCGCTCGAGGGGATGTACCTGGGCGTTCTGCGAGAGCTTCTCGTCTAGGGGATCAGCGCACCGGGCCCTCGGCCGCTTTGCGCACCGTGCCTTCGCTCGGGGCACCACGATTGCTGCCCTCGTCCTGCGGCTTGACGAGCAGCACATTCGTGAGAACGCCGAAGGTACCCAGCGCGGCGGCGCACAGGAGCACCCACCCGGGCATCGCGAGGCCTAGGAAGCGCCAGGTGACCTGCTGGCACTCGCCGCCTCCATGCAGCACCTTGCGCAGCACCTCGGTCACCGGAAACATCTTCAGGAGCACGTCGAGGGGCGCCCCGCAGGCGGGAATCGAGCCCAAGGGCAGGCTCTGAACGTACAGATGACGCGCAGAGACGCCGATGGTGGCCAGGGCCGCCACGCCGATCAGGCAGGCGTACACATAGGCTCCCCAGCCGCGAGGATGCTGGAGGGCGGCCAGGGCGAACACGATGCCAAGGGCGAGGATCGTGACGCGCTGCAAGATGCACAGCGGACAGGGCTCCAGATGCCCGACGAACTGCTCGAAGAGCGCATAGCCGAGCATCGCAAAGCAGGCAAGCGCGCCTAGAAGATTGAACAGGCGGCGATTCGGGCGCATCCGCCCATGATACCCCGATCAGGTGCTGGCAGTGGTCTGCCGGCCGCGCAGCTCTTGCTCGACGTCCTCGAGTGAGGTGTGGCGCACGTCCTTGCCGTGGACCATGTAGATCACGTACTCGCCGATGTTCTTGGCGTGATCGCCGATGCGCTCGAGCGAGCGCACGACCCACATGACATCGAGCGCCCGGCGGATGGTGCGCGGATCCTCGAGCATGAAGGTGATCGTCTGGCGCTGGATCGATTCGTATTCCTCATCGACCACGCGGTCCTGGCGGGCCACCTGCAGGGCCGAGTCGGCATCCATGCGGGCGAAGGAATCCAGCGCACTGTGCACCATCTCCGAGACGACCCGTCCGAGATGCTTGATCTCACGATACTTGTCCGCCGGACGCTCCATCGTGGCGAGCCGCGAGGCGATGTAGCCGATCTTCTCGGCCTCGTCCCCGATGCGCTCGAGGTCCGTGATCGTCTTGATGATGGCGACGATCACGCGCAGATCGCCGGCCGCGGGGGCGCGCGTGGCGAGGATGCGGCTGCATTCCTCGTCGATCGACACCTCCATGTTGTTCACCTTGAAGTCGTCCATGGCGACTTCCTCACCGAGGGTGCTGTCTCCCTCGATGAGCGCGGTGATTGCCTTCTGCAGCTGCTCCTCCACGAAGCCGCCCATCGCGAGCACCCTGCTGCGTACCCGCTCGAGGTCCTCATTGAAGCGGCGGGAGATGTGATGGGTGAGGTCCGCGGTCTCCATCTACCAAGTCCTCCAAGCACGCGCCCCAACGCGTGCGCAACCGATGATACTCGCTTGGCGGATCATAGCGGAGCGCGCGCAAGATGCGAGCCGATGCAGGTCTCAAAGATGGCGAGGCCGGCTCTCACGCAGCATCGGCCAGGAGCACGGGCTCCTCGCGCAGCGTGTGCTGCTTCCCGTCCCCGGGCCAGCGGTAGAGCTGCAGCTCCCCGCGATGGTCCTCGACCAAAGCCGAGCATGACTCCACCCAATCCCCGGTGTTGGCGTAAACGGTGCCTGCGATGCGGCGCAGATTCGGCCGGTGGATGTGGCCGCAGACGATCCCCTCATAGCCCTGGGCCGATGCATAGTCCACCGCGCTTTGCTCAAAGCGCGCGATGTAGCGCGCACTGGTGGGCAATGCGAGCTTCAAGCGCTCGCCGAGCGATCGGTAAGGCTTTCCGAGGGTGCGGCGCAGGTCGTTGATGCCATGATTCACGGCGAGGTTCATCTCGTAGAGCGCATCGCCGAGCTTGTAGAGCCAGCCTGGGCAGGCCAGGACGCCCTCGAATTGATCGCCGTGACAGACCAAAAGGCGCGTCCCCGCGGCTGTCTGATGCACCCATTCGCGATGCACCTCGACGGCCCCGTGCAGCAGCTCGGCGAAGATCGACAGCCCGGCATCGTGATTGCCGGGCAGATAGACCAGCCGTGCCCCGGCACGGCGTCGTGCGAGCAGGATTCGCAGCACCTGGGAGTGCTCCTCGCTCCAGAAGAAGCGCTTGCCCATGCTCAGCGCATCGACGATGTCCCCGACGAGCACGATGCACTCGGCATCCACCCGGCGGAGAAACTCGGCCAGCTCGCGCACCCGCGAGCGCTTCCACCCCAGGTGGATATCCGACAGGAACAGTGTTCGCGCCCTACCCTGCCGGTCCGCTGCTCGTCTGTGCATGTTGCGCCACGGGCCTCACTGAGGATGCCATCGAGCCTCGACGCGGGACGTTGCGGGGAAATGACAGCGGCGCGAAGCTTTTCTTAAGTCTTAAGCTTAACCCTCAGTTTATTGATTCTGCTGGAATCAGCCGGCCGCCCGGATGTCCGCTGCCCTGCGACCGATCCGGCGCAGGGGGAAATGGCATCCGAACACGCTCCCGCTCCCCGGGGCACTATCCACCTCGAGCGTCGCCCCGTGGCGTTGCAATACGTGCTTGACGATCGCAAGGCCCAGCCCCGACCCTCCGGTGCTGCGCGAGCGGGCGGGATCGACCCGATAGAAGCGTTCGGTCAGCCGCGGAATGTGCTCGGGCAGGATGCCGATGCCGGTATCGGTCACCGTGAAGTGCCCCCCCTCATCGTCCACCCACCAGCGCATCTCGATGGACCCCTCGGGTGGGGTGTACTTGGCGGCGTTGTCCACGAGGTTGAAGAACGCCGAATGGATCTCCGACTCGTTGCCGATGAGGCAGGCATCCGAATCCAGGCGCACGCGAATCTCGCGTGGGCGCTCGGAGCGGGCGAGCACGTCCTTGCGAAGGGTGGCGAGGAGTGCGGCCACATCGATCGACTCGCCGTCCTGCACCTCCCCGTCGGCGGCCTCGAGCCGCGAGAGCTCGAGCAGGTCGCGGATGATCTGGGTCATGCGCTCGGCCTGGCGGCGCATCTCCGCCAGCGGTCCCTTGAGCTCCGGATCGAGCACGGGATCGTGGCTCAAGGTCTCGAGGTAGCCCGAGATGACGGTGAGCGGGGAGCGCAGCTCGTGCGAGGCGTTGGCGACGAAGTCCTTGCGCATGCCTTCGAGCTGCACCTGACGCGACACATCCCTGATGAGCAAGAGCAGCTGCCCCTCCCCGTAGGGTACGAACTGCAGGGAAAGGAAGACCGGCTCGCCCGCACCGATGCGGATGATCACCGGATTGGCGTACTGCCCACCGCTCAGGTAGCGCGCGAACTCCGGCTGGCGCACCAGATTGTCGATGCGCAGCCCAAGATCGGCCGGGCGACGCAGGTTGAGCAGCAGCGCCGCCATGCGATTGAACCAGACGATCTCGTGCTCGGCGTTCAGGATCACGACGCCATCGGGGAGTGCGGCGGTCGAGCGCTGGATCTGGCGGAAGAGCTGGATGAAGCGTTGCTTGTGGAAGCGCTTGCGCCGATGGAGCCGCACGACCTGCGTGATGGCATCGCCCCAGGCGCCCCCAAGGTCGGGCGGATCGGAGGAGCTGCGGTGTCCCAGCCACCAGTCGAGCCGGAACAGGCTGACGAGATGCCAGGCGAAATACGCCCCGACCACCAGCGCGATTCCAGCAAACGGGTGCCCCACGGCCCAGCCGATCAGCAAGCCGGCCGCGACGGCGCCTGCCAGACGCACCGCTGCGAACCACAACGCTTGCAATGCCAGGGATATCATTCTTGCAATGCCGGAGATATCACCACCGGGCCCCTCGCCGCATAAGGGATGCGGCTAGGTGGTGCGTGCCGAGAAGCGATATCCCGAGCCGCGCACCGTCTGAACGAACCGATCGTACCCGAATTCCTCGAGCGCCTTGCGCAGTCGGCGGATGTGCACGTCGATCGTGCGCTCCTCCACGTACACGTTGCCGCCCCAGATCCTATCGAGCAGCTGATCGCGCGTGTAGACCCGCTCCGGGTGGGTCATGAAGAACTCGAGCATGCGGTATTCCGTGGGCCCGAGCGGGACGGTCTGCTCACCGATCAGCACCCGGTGACTCGCCTGATCCAGCGCGAGCTCCGCAAAGGCGATGCGCTCGCCCTCCCCGGAGGGTGCGACGCGGCGCAGCACGGCGTTGATGCGCGCCAGCAGCTCGCGCGGAGAGAAGGGCTTGGTGACGTAGTCGTCGGCACCGCCATCGAGCCCTGCGACCTTGTCGCTCTCCTCGGCGCGTGCGGTGAGCATGATGACGGGCAGGTCCCGCAGCTCCCGATCACGCTTGAGGGCGCGAGTGAGCTCGAGCCCGCTCATGTCCGGGAGCATCCAGTCCACGAGGATGAGGTCAGGCCGGCGGTCTGCGAGCAAAGCACGCGCCGACCGGCAGTCCTCCGCCTCTCTCACTTCGAAGCCCGCTCGCTTCAGGCCGAAGGAGATCATCTCGCGAATCGGTCGCTCGTCCTCGACGATTAAGACCTGCTTGGCTGACATTCGGTATGGAGCATGTGTCGCGAAGTATTACAGGGCCCGCACATTACAATCTCATGACCGTGGGCCTGCGTATATTGCGTCGCCACACCGGCGAGCGATTATGACAATCCGATGAAAATCCCGGTCCCGCCTCAGGAGCGTTGCGAGCTGGGCGGGCGCGCGACATCGTCACGCAGATAAGCCGGTATGGCTTGCTCGGCGGCTAGGGTTCGTCCCGCAGTCACCTCCGGAAGGGCAAGCCGGGCCACCTCCTGGGCCCTTGGCAACCAGTCGCCGTGGATGGCGGCCAGGCGGGTGTTGAGCCGGGCGAGGGCCTGGGGATAGGCCAGAAAGCCGCGACCGACCCCGTGCACCGGGGGCTCGAGGCTGGATGGCAGTTCCACCTTCTCGGGGGCCTGGACCTGCTCATCCCCGCAAGGCTCGGCGAGGCCTCGCGAGTCGCATCGATAGCACCCCCAGTACACCTCCTGCATTCGCGCATCCGCGCACACGAGGACCCCGCGTACACCGGCCTGATCATCGAGCACCCGCTGCGCGAGGGCTCGCAGGTCCGAGATCGGAACCACCCGCCGACCGGCGCCAAAGGCGAGACCCTGCGCGACGCTCGCCGCCAGCCGGCAGCCGGTGAAGGCTCCGGGGCCGCGCCCGAATGCGATGGCATCCAGCTGCGCCAGCGCAACACCTGCCTCGGCGAGCACAGCGTCGACCATCTGCAGGATGTGCTCGGCATGGGCCCGATCGAGCTCGGCGTAGCGGCTCACCAGGTGCTGCGGTGTGAGCACCGCCGCCGAGCAGGCCTCCGTCGCGGTGTCGAGCGCGAGGATCCTCACGCGCAATCCGGCTGCGCCGAAGCGCCGCGCATCCGCAGCGCCGCGCAATGACGGTGCAGGAACCGCAGCGCCTCCTCAGGGTCCCGCGTGCAGGGCATGGGAGGCAGCGCAGCCAGGAGCGCGGCTCCGTAGAAGCGCTCGACGATGCGCCGATCGCAGATGACCACGGCCCCATAGTCGCTCTCGCTTCGGATCAGCCGCCCGACGCCTTGCTTCAAGGCGAGCGCCGCCTCGGGCAGCTGAAAATCCCGGAAAGCGTTGCCACCGCGCGAGCCGATGTGCGCGATGCGCGCCTTGACGATCGGCTCATCGGGGGATGCGAACGGGAGCTTCTCGATGATGACGAGCCGCAATGCCGCGCCCTTCACATCGACACCTTCCCAGAAGCTCGCCGTGCCGAGCAGCACCCCATCCCCGTCGGCGCGGAACTCCGCGAGCAGCCGCTCGCGGGGCGCCTCGCCTTGCACGTAGAGCCTGAAGGGCGGGCTCGCGCCCCAAAGCTCGCGCAGCACCTGCGCAGCCTGGCGCAACGCGCGGTGGCTGGTGAACAGCACGAATGCACCGCCGCGAGCCGCCTGGATGAGCGGCAGCATCGCCTGCAGCATCGATCGGACATAGCCCGGCTCGGCCGGCGCGGGCAGGGCGGGCGGCAGGTACAGCAGGCTCTGGCTCTCATAATTGAAGGGACTGTCGAGCTTGACCGTCTGGGCGCCGGACAGGCCCAGCCGGTCGGTGAAATGGCTGAAATCCTCACCGAAGGACAGCGTCGCCGAGGTGAAGATCCACGCGCACGCTCGGGACTCCACGACGCTGCGGAAGCGCTCCGCGACATCGAATGGGAGCAGATGCAGATGGAATCCGCGCGGGGTGAGCTCGACCGTGCGCAGGCCCTCGAGCTCGCTCGGATCGGCGATACGCTCGATCTGGCCTGCAAGCTCCGCGGCTCGCGCTGCGAGCTGGGCGGCGGCGATCTGCTCGCCACTCTGCAGGCACTCACCGAGCGCGAGCAGGGAGCCTGAGAGCTCACCGGCGGGCCGCTCGAGCTGCGCGGCACACCCCTCCCAGGTAACCCGCCCGATGTCCCTCGGAATGCAACCGGCAACCTCCGCCAAGGCCTGCTCGGCGCCGCGCAGCGCCGCTTGCATCGCAGGCGCGGATGCGACCGTCTCGAGCCTCACCGCCTCGAGCAGATGCTCGATCCGCCGGCTGCTGACGTTCGCCCCGAAGAGCTGCATCGCAAGGTCGGGCAGCTGATGCGCCTCATCGAGAATGATGGCATCGGCGGCCCCGAGAATGTCGGCGAAGCCGTCCTCCTTGAGCGCCAGATCCGCAAGCAGCAGGTGATGATTGACGATCACGATGTCGGCTTCCTGCGCCTGCCGGCGCGCCGCCGCGACATGACAGCGCGCAAACTCCTCGCAGCGCGTCCCCAGACAGTTGTCGCGGGTGGAGGTGACCGACGCCCAGAGCGGATGCGCATCCGACAGCCCGGGCACCTCGGCAAGATCCCCGCTGCGCGTGGTGCGCGCCCAGCGCTCGATTCGCGCAAGCCACGACCCCGGCTCGCCGGAGGACCCCTGGGATACATCCAGCGTGAGCTGGGCTCGACTGCGCGCAAGGCGGTGGCGGCAGAGGTAGTTCGCGCGCCCCTTGAGCAGGGCCACACGCGCCGGGCGGCCGAGCGCGGCTGCGAGCAGGGGCAGGTCCCGCGCGTACAGCTGATCCTGGAGCGTACGGGTACCGGTCGAGATGAGGACCCTGGCCCCGGATAACAACGCGGGAACGAGGTAGGCGAAGGTCTTGCCGATGCCGGTCCCGGCCTCCACGACCAGCAGCTCGCGGCCCTCGAGCGCGCGCGCCACGCACTCCGCCATCCGCAGCTGCTGGGGCCGGGGGGTGAAGTCCGCCAGCGCGAGCCGCAAGGCCCCGTCCGCGCCGAATATGTCACCTAGCTCGAGCATCGGATTCCGCACATCCTTGACCGGCGTAGCCTTGAGCTGCGGTCATCCGCGCGGCATTTTGCTGCAACCAGGTCGCAAAAGTCGCATTATTGGCCATTGCAGTGAATTGGTGCATCGCACCAGGATGATGCTCCTCGCCATGAGCCTTTCCACTCAGTTCGCCCTTGCCGCTGCGCGGTTCCTGCAGGAGCGCACGCAGGCTTACGGTTCGCGTGCGCTGCGGGTTGCACGGCACGGAGCGGTGCGGGCAGTCGAGCGGATGGAAGCCGAGGGACCCCGGATCTCTGCACTGGCCGAAGCCGGCCTGAAAGCATCCGAGGCTTCTTTCCGGGGCCTCGATCGCCTGGTACGGCATGGCCTGGCCAGCGCAAAAGGCGCCCTCGACGATGGCGCGGAGCGCTTGCGTCTGACGGCGCGATCCGAGACCTTCGCTGAGCTCTACGACGCTCAGCGTGCGACCCTGCCCGCATCGCGGGCGCGAATCGCCAAGGAGCTCGAGGCTGCGTGGGCCATCGTCCTGTTGACGGGTCAGGAGCTGGCCGGGGTGGCGCGCTCGGCGCGCGAGGATCTGGCCCAGAGCCGGCAGCAGCCTAGCCACGCTCGCGCTCGCAAGCCTCGGGCCAAGCGCGCCACGCGGCGCCGCGCCGCACTGCCCCATTCGCCGTGATGCCCCAGCGTGCCTCGTTATGCAAACTGACCGCTGCGGCGCAGGCCGCAGCCAGGCGGTGCAGGCCGTACTGTCAACGACGCCGTTCCCGGCGAGCAAGCCCCTCTAGCTTATAATTCCGCCTTTTCGCCACGAATACAGGACGCGCGCATGGCCACCGCCCCGCACGAATTCACAGCTCTTCCCCAACTGAGCCGGGCGGTGTCCGAGTGGGTCGAATCGGTCTGCAAGCTCACGCAGCCCGCCGAGGTGTACTGGTGCGAGGGCTCCCCTGCCGAAGCGCGGGAGCTCACGAGCAAGCTGGTCCAGACTGGCGAGCTCACGGTGCTCAACCAGCAGCACTTCCCCGGCTGTCACCTCGCCCGCTCGAGCCCGAACGATGTGGCTCGGGTCGAGCACCTCACCTATGTGTGCACGCGCTCCAAGGAGGATGCGGGCCCGAACAACCACTGGATGGCCCCGGACGACGCCCACGCAAAGATGCGGGCCTTGTTCAAGGACTGCATGCGCGGTCGAACGCTCTATGTCGTGCCCTACTGCATGGGCCCCCTCGACTCCCCGTACTCACGCTGCGGCGTCGAGATCACCGACAGCGCGTACGTGGTGCTCAATATGGGCATGATGACGCGTGTGGGTCGGTCGGCCCTCGAGCGGATCGCCCGGACAGAGCGGTTCGTCAAAGGGCTGCACTCGATCGGGGAGCTCGACCCCGAGCGGCGATTCATCATGCACTTCCCGGAGGAGCTCTCCATCGAGAGCTTCGGCTCTGGATACGGCGGCAATGCGCTGCTTGGCAAGAAATGCCACGCGCTGCGCATTGCCAGCTGGCAGGCGCGCTCCGAGGGGTGGCTCGCCGAGCACATGCTCATCGTCGGGTTGCAGAACCCTCGCGGAGAGACCCACTACATCGCGGCCGCGTTCCCGTCGGCTTGCGGGAAGACCAACCTCGCAATGCTCATTCCGCCGGAGTCGATGCCCGGTTGGAAGGTCTTCACCGTCGGGGACGATATTGCCTGGCTGCACCCGGCCTCCGACGGGCGGCTCTGGGCGATCAATCCCGAGGCCGGTTACTTCGGCGTGGTGCCGGGGACCAATCGCGAGACCAACCGCAACGCCTTCGAGATGATCCGTCGCGACACGCTGTTCACCAATGTGGCGCTGACCGCAGACAATCAGCCGTGGTGGGAGGGACTGAAGAGCGGCACCCCCGTCATCGACTGGCAGGGTCGGCCGTACGATCCGGCACGCGGCCCCGCCGCACACCCGAATTCCCGGTTCACCGTCTCCGCCAAACGCAATCCGGGGTACTCACCTCACACCGAGGATGCAGCCGGTGTCCCCATCTCGGCGCTCATCTTCGGCGGGCGCCGACGCGAGGTCGCACCGCTGGTCTACGAGGCCCGGGATTGGTCGCACGGGGTGCTGGTGGGAGCCTCGGTCGCCTCGGAAACGACCGCTGCCGCGACGGGTCGGGTCGGCGTCGTGCGCCGCGATCCGATGGCCATGCAACCCTTCTGCGGGTACAACTTCGCGGACTACTGGCAGCACTGGCTGAATCTCGGTGCGAAACTCAAGCGCGCGCCGCGCATCTTCCACGTCAACTGGTTCCGGCGTGACGCGCAAGGCCGATTCCTCTGGCCGGGATTCGGCGACAACCTGCGCGTGCTCGCCTGGATGCTCGAGCGCTGCGCCGGCACCGCCGGGGCGGTGGACTCTCCAATCGGGTGGCTGCCGCGACCTCAGGATCTGAATACCTCCGGGCTCGATGTGAGTGCGGAGGCGCTGCGCGATCTCACCTCGATCGACACGCCGCTCTGGCGCAACGAGGTCGTGGAGATCCGCCAGTATCTGGCGCAATACGGAGAGCGGCTACCCGCGGCGCTGCTGCGCGAGCTCGATGGAACCGAGGCGCGGCTGAAAGAGTAGAGCTGGGGACACCCGCGGGCGCCTGCCGGAGGGATACGCTCGGCGCCGCCGCGCAGCTACCCTTCCTCGCAGACGAAGCGAATGGTGTCGGGCGAGTCTCGCTCGGGCACCTTGCCGAGTCCGATGAGCCCCTTACCTTTGATCTGCACGCTGTCGCGGCGCACGAACGCCTCGTCTCCGTCGTCCATCTGCACGAAGGTGCCATTGGTGCTCTGATCGATCAGCACACACTTGTGGCGGTTGATCTCGATGCGCGCATGCAGGCGTGAGATCAAGTTTCCCTTCACCACCACGTCGTTGTCCTCGGCGCGACCGATCGCGATGGTCGGGTGGTGGTCGTCCAGCACGATGTCGCGGTCCTCGAAGCTCAGCCGTAGCTTGACCGCAGGGCCGCTCTTCCCGGCGAGCGCGATGGCGGGCACCATGCTGGTCACATCCTCGGTCTGCCAGAGCACCTCGTACAGGACCACCTCACTGCCCTGCCCCTTGAGCATGGCCACATCGACCTGGCGCACGACCGCGCGCCACTGGGGGGACAGTCGCTCCACCATCGCCGTCGTGGTCATGATCTGCCCGGCCTTCGCCTGGCTGGTCATGCGGTTGGCGGTGTGAACCGTGGATCCGAAGACATCGCGATTCTCGAGGACCACCGGTCCGAAGTGGCAGCCGATCCGGATGGCAACCGGCTGACCCTCGACGCGCAGCTGCGAGTGCCGGGTGATCTGCTGTTGCATCTGGGCGGCGGCGTTCAAAGCCAGATCGGCGGTGGGAAAGGTGGACATCACCTCATCGCCCATCGTCTTGATCACCGTGCCCTGATGCTGCTCGGTCGCGCCGCGCATGACCTCGATGCAAATCGCGACCATGTCTCGAGCCTTGAGGTCGCCCATCAGCTCATAGAGCCGAGTCGATCCCACCACATCGGCAAACAAAATTGCGAGCTCGATATCTTTTCCCATGCAGCAGATCGGCAACGCTGTGCTGATGGCTGCAAGTGCAGCAGCGACCTGCCCAGATTATACGCAACTACTCCCCACCTGCTACCAGCAGGGCCGCCCGCACAGGTGCCCGGCCGTACACGCGCTCGCGCCACCAAGGACACAGGTGTCGCGGGAAAGCGTCATGGCGGAGCTCCCGCGCGCGCAGCGGGCGCAAGCACCGCAGCAGCCCGCCTGAGCAGTGTCGGGTCCGCGCCCGGCACCCGGGCGCCCTCGCTCAACACGCGCCGGTATTCGCGGGCTCCTGGCTCTCCGCTGTGCAATCCGAGCATGTGCCGGGTGATAGATGAAAGCCGCTCTCCTTTGGCGAGCTCCCGCTCGCAGTAGCGCACCATGCGCTCGAGCAATAGAGAGTGGGACCACTGCGGGTGCGGCCCATTCGAGAAGACCGACTCGTGCAACTCTGCGAGGAGAATCGGCCGGTGGTACGCCTCCCGTCCCAGCATCACCCCATCGCACCACGAGAGCGCATCGAGAATCGCATCGCAGGTTCTGAGGCCCCCGTTCAGCACCAAACGCACCCCGGGGAACTCGGCTCGTACGGCCCGCACGATGTCGTATCGCAAGGGCGGCACCTCGCGGTTGTCCTTGGGGGAGAGCCCGCCCAGAACGGCCTTGCGCGCATGGATGATGACCGTCTCGCATCCCGCCGCACGCACTGCCTCAACAAACGCATGCAACGCCTGTGCGTCCGCCTCGTCGAACCGCGCGCCGGCCGCCACGCTCTGTGCGCCACGACCCTGCACGACACCGATCCGCATCTTCACGGTCACGGGCACCCGCACCGCGGCCCGCATCGCTGCGATGCACTCGGCGACCTTCTGAGGCTCACGCATCAAACAGGCGCCGAAGTCCCCACTCGCCACGCGATCGCTCGGACAGCCACAGTTGAGATTGATCTCGTCATAGCCCGCCTGCTCACCGGCGCGGGCGGCCGCCGCAAGCTCTCGTGCATCGCTCCCGCCGAGCTGCAACGCAACCGGGTGCTCCTCGGGATCGAACTCGAGCAAGCGCGATCGATCCCCCCGCACGATCGCCGCGGAGGTGATCATCTCCGTGTACAGCAGGACCCGCGGAGAGAAGCCGCGCAGGAAATACCGACAGTGGCGGTCGGTCCAGTCCATCATCGGAGCCACGCACACCCGTCGATCAATGGCTTGGAACGACTGCGAGCCAAAAGTAGCACTTTCCGCGGCTGGCGTCATCATCTCGTATCACTCATAATCACTCTGTATCACGTCCGATAACGGGCGCAGTGGTACAGGAGTGATACATGGCAAGCCTCATCTCGCGCGCCGGCCGCTGGCGTGCCCTCGTCCGCAAGGGCGGGCACACCCGCTGTGCGACTTTCGCCACCAGGGCGGCCGCAAAGGCCTGGGCCGCCACGATCGAGCGGCAGGTCGATGAGCTGCGCGCCTCCGGCGTCATGCAGGCTCGCGGGCTCACCATCGGGGATTTGATCGACAGGTACACCCGCGAACTGTACCCCGTGAAGGCCTGGGGGCGCAGCAAAGATGCGGATCTCAAGCGCCTGAAGGCCGACCTGGGCGACCAGCGCGTCTCGACTCTCACCTCCGCACACCTCACCGATCACTTCCGTAAACGCTACGCTGAGGGCGCTGGCGCCGTTGTCGTGTCCTCCCAGCTGGGCTATCTGGTCACGGTCCTGCGCATCGCCCGCACGCTGTGGCACCTCGACGTGCCCCTGCAGGCGGCGCTCGATGCCCGCTCGGCGCTTGCGAGCGTGGGCATGGTCGGCAAGTCGAAGCGCCGCGATCGACGCGTGAGCGATGCGGAGCTCGCCAAGCTCGTCGGCTACTTCAAGAAGCACCAGAGCGCGATCCCGTTCCCAGACGTGCTGCAATTCTGTCTCGCCTCGGCGATGCGGATCTCGGAGGTGTGCCGCCTGGAGTGGCGCGATCTCGATATCCCCGGTCGTACCATCATCATCCGCGATCGTAAGCACCCGACCGATAAGCTCGGCAACGACCAAACGGTGCCGCTCCTGAATGTGGCGGGCGATGCGTTCGCCATCATCGATCGGCAGCCGCGCGGCGGCGCACGCATCTTCCCGTACAACTCGCGCACGATCTCAACCCTTGTGACGCGCGCGGCGCGGCGCGCGAATCTCCACGACCTGCACCTGCACGACCTGCGGCACGAGGCAATCAGTCGCCTGTTTGAGGCGGGCTATCGCATCGAACAGGTGGCGCTCGTCTCCGGTCATCGCGACTGGGCGATGCTCAAGCGGTACACCCACGTGCGCGCGGCCGACCTGCATAGACCCTCGCGTCCAGAGGCGACCCCCATCGCCGAGGCCAGGGGGAAAGGATCCAGCGTGCGGGCATGAAACCGCTGGCGTGCCCATTCGCGGAATACCATCGGCTGCTGGCGCTCGAGGTGGCGCTCGACGCACTGATCGACCGAGTGTGGCGTGGCTTCGTCGGCGGCTCCGTGACGCTCAGTCGGGAGGAGTGCTATGTGCTGCTGCCTATCCTCCAGGCGGTACGCGCCGGCCGTATCGTCGCGCCAGTCGGCACACCTCGCGTCAGAGCGGACAAGGGCGTGATCGCTGCTCAGTACTGGGCCCTGCGACTGACCGAACCGCGCATGCGTGACGAGGACGCTCGTGCGGTAGTGGCTCCGGTCTGGGACATCTCACACAGCCGCGTGTATGCGATCGCCGGACCGCTGCGCGCCGAATCCGAGCGTTTTCTCAAAGGCATCGGCCAGGAAGCCGTCACCAGCATGGTCACCGCTCTGCGACTGACTGGCAATTCCGCATAATTCCCGGGCTTCATTTCGGCTCATCTCTGCTATCGAATAGTGACCGGCTTGCTGCCGGTCATCGTGTCCGGTGCTCGCCCGGAGACGATCCAATGTCAAGCAAACTCGACGAGACGCTCGAGCTCATCAGCGAGGCCGAGCTCGCAGAATTCCGCAACGTCAAGGTTGACCACCTCCGGAACGAGCGCTCCCAGGGGCGCGGTCCGCCGTACGTCAAAGTCGGCAATTCTGTGAAGTACCCGCTCGGCGCCCTGCGCAAGTGGCTCGCGGAGCACACCGTCAGGCCAGGCACCGCGATGACGCTCAGCGAAGGACGGCAGCGCGCGTGATCACGCACGGCGCCGCCCCGGGAGCTTCCGACTCCCGGGGGGCTGAGACATCACGAGGGAACGGCGCGAGCGTAGCACGGCGCCGACCACCAGGGCGACTGGCCGAGGAGAGCGAGCCGTGAGCGCCTTCGAGATCGTCTATGCGGCCCTCGTTCGCCTTGGGGTCGGTTCGGAGCTGCGCGCACGGCGCATGGAGCAAGCATCGCGCGCACCGCGTTGGCGGCTGCATACGTGCTTCGGCTGCGGTTGCCGTGGAGACATCAGTGCGCGCTATCCGATTTGCACGCGCTGCGAGGCGAAGCTGACCCCTGATGAGCGGGACATGTACGCGGCCTGGCTCCAGCAGCGCGAGCATGATGCATGTACGGACGCTCGCCTGCGCCAAGCTGGCTTGCGGCGGTCGCGCGAAGAGCTGGAGCGCCAGCGTGCCATCCGCCCTGGCGACCAGGTCGCAGTCTTCAACCATCCTGACGTGGTCGACGGCGCTCGAGCGACCGTGCTGAGTGCGAGGCCGAGCGGCTGGATTGCTATTCGACTGGAGAGCGGCGGCCCCGAGCTGATCGTCCACGCGGCCGACGTCCGGCTGCTCGGTGCGCTCTCGCGGGAGCGACGGGCGTGAGCCGCGGCGCTCGAGCTCTCTATTCCGCGAACAGCTCGCGCAACACTTCGGGGCGAGCGCGAGCGATGGCCAGAAGCGCGCGTGCGGCCCCGGAGGGCTTGCGGCGGCCCTGCTCCCAGCCCTGCAAGGTGCGCACGGACACGCCCATGATGGCGGCGAGCTTCTCTTGTGTGAGGCCACCTGTACGCCGCGCGCGCCATTCCTTGAGCGCGACGTTGAAGGGCTTCGCGCGCGCGACATCCCGCTTGCTCCATGCTGGATTCTCGGCGTCGGGCTTGCCGTACTGGCGCCGCTCAGTCGTGGCTTTCTGTCGCATATCGTCTTTCCTCCGCTTTGGTCGCGCGGCGCAGGCTGATCGGGCGAACGACTTCGACCGTTTCCCGGTCCTCATGCTCATCGCGTACGGTGAACGCGATCGAGTAGAGCCGGCCCTCAGCAAGGGCGAGGCCAAACCAGCGCTCCTCGCCGCGCCTTTCTTCGATCCGCACCGCCATCGCGTTCCAGTCGAGCCGCTCCGCGAACTCCAAGGACAGGCCGTGCTTCTTGCGGTTCGCCCGGTCTTTCCTGGCGTCGAACTCGAAACGCATGGACTGAGTTTATGCGCCTCTGGCGTATACGTCAAAGGCGTACAGGCCGGAATGGGCGGCGCCCGGGTCTCAAAACAGGAGGGCGGGTAACGGATGCCCCGAGTGGCCGTCAATGTGTGGCTGAAGGCCGTCATGTCCAAGACCGGGCCGCTGCCGCAGCGCCTGCGACACGCCTGCCACGTTCTGGCGTGCTTCATGCGTGGGGACGGCGCCGAGGGATGTTTCCCATCGCAACGCACCGTGGGCGATGCCATGGGAGTCAGCCATCGCACGGCGGGGCGCGACCTCGGCAGCCTCGAGCAACGCGGTTGGATTCAGTCGGAAACGGTGCGTCGGCAATTCGGCAAGGTGGGTCGGCGCTACTTCCCTGCCGTGCCACTCGATAATGGGACAGCCGAGCATGTCCCAATCAACTCCGCGAATGGGACTCCTAGCGTGACCCATGCCGACCGCAATGGGACAGCGGATCGCGTCAATGGGACAAATCGCGAAGAAATTGGGACAAACGGCGAGCGAATTGGGACTCCTAGCGTGTCCCTGAAATCTCTTACTGAAATCTCTACTGAAAAGAGCGCGGCTTCGCCTTCGCCCGCGATCGCGGGCTCAGCCGCGCCCAAACCGGACCTCGACTTGCACGACCAGGTGACAGCGCTGCGCGCGCTCGGCTGGAGCGACGAGCGGATTCTGGCGAAGTGGAAGGCAAAGGGGATGACGGAAGCACACCTGCGTGAGGCGAAGTCATGAGAGGCACCATCGGCGGCACGCTCGACTACGCCGCGCTCGCTGCGCTCAACCGTCCACGGACTCGCGAGGAGATGCGCGTGGCTGTGCACGAGCTCGCCGCACGCGGGATGACCGACTACGCGATAGCGCACGCAACCGACCTCGCCGTCGAGCAAGTAAGACGCATGCTCGCCGAGCGGGACCACGACACAGGAGAACGACGCTAATGGCCGAAGAATCTGACGACGCGACCTTCTGCTGCCGGCGCGCGCAGCAACTTTGGAACATCGGTTGCGAGAGCGGCGAGGAGGTCGCCCCCGACGAACAGCTCCCGGGCCGCTGCTTTTGGCACTGGTTCGACGATCAATGCACGCTGCATCGTGGGATCGTCGGCCTGCCGCTCAGGACCTGGCGGTGTTTCACCGGGCGCGTGCGCTGGTATGCCTCGCCTCGCTACAGGGAGCAGCGTCGCAGGGAAGTGGCGGAATTTCTTCGGGACCTCGATTCGGACTGAGACCGACGCAATGCGCACAAGTAGACCGCACAAGTACCGCACAAGTACCGCTCAACTTGCTCACCTTCACTGCACACACACAACCCTACGTAGTAGGTGTGTGTGCATGTGCGCGCAGCTCAACTTGAGCATGTGCAAGCGGAGCAGCACCAAACGGCAGGCGTGGCCGCACTTCGGGGTCCTTTCCCACAAAAAACCAAGCGCGGGGCTGTGCCTCGCGGATATCCACTAGCCACGGTGTGCGCCTGAGGGCGGTTTCATTACCACATGGGAGGGTCAAACGTGAGTGACGTTCGGGTCGGAATCGCGGAGCTGGCGACGCTGTTCAACGTGACGGAGAAGGCCGTTCGGGACTGGATTTCGGCCGGTCTGCCGACGCTCGTGCAAGGCCGGCAGGGTCGCGGTCACAAGACGCTCATCGAGTTGCGCAAGGCGGTCGCGTGGTACTTCCGCTCGCAGCATGAGCACCTGGCGCTCGTGCGGGAGAAGACGCGCCTGGCGGGCGTGCAGGCTCGGCGCGGTGAGCTTGCCGAGGCGCGCGAGCGCGGCGACCTGCTCGATCGCGCCGAGGCGGTACGGTTTTGGCAGTCTGCGGTGGTTGCGCTGCGCCAGCGCTTGCGTTCGATACCGGCGCAACTCGCCGCCGACGTAGGGACGGTCGAGACCCACCGCGTGCTGCGCGCTGCGCTCACGCAGGCGATCGATACAGCTCTGGCCGAGATCGCGAGCGAGCCGTTTGCGGCCCAAGTGGCCGCGCAGCACGTCCAAGCCGAGGCGGCGAACGATCTGCGTGAGCGCTCCGAAGGCTGAGGCATTGCGGCGGCTCCTCGAGCTCGCCGAGGGCGTGCTTCCTGGCGCTCTCGTGCGTGCTGCGGCGGCCGAACTCGTGGCGCTCACGCTGGACGTTGCCGAGCTCGGCCGACACCTGGATCGGCGGCGCTCCGAGACGCTCGAGCGCGCCAGGAGGATCAAGGCACTGCGGGCGCGGAGGCTCACTCGGGCGCAGATCATGGCGTTGACGGGCCTGTCGCGTGACCAGATCTACCGGGCCGAGCGGATGGCGCGGTGAAAAGCTTCGCGCGGCCGCGAACGCCAAGCGCAGCAAGGCGACCAGCAAAAGGCCGCGCAAGCCGGACGGGACGCTAGCCAGTGGGGCCACCGTCGGTGGCTCGACTGGCTCTGCCCAAGACAAAGGCGGCAAGGCGAGCGCTGCTCGTGCCGCCGCGGCGGGCGTGGACCGGGGGACCGTGGCAAAGGTCCGCACGCGGTCGTGGCCGCTTGCAACCGAAGCCGCGCGATTTCCGCGTCGCACCCGTGGCAGGCTCATCGGCGGTCGCACCACGCGACTACCGAAGGGAGCACCCATAGTGCGGCACGTGAAACTCATCGATCCCCGAGCGAACAGCGCCTCCATCGGCCAGGGCGTGCCCACAACGCCAGTGGTCGACAATCCGCGCCCCACCATGCCGATGATCGAGACCCCGCGCGCGGGTGGGGGCATGGCGGGCGGTGAGACCGCGGGTAACTTCTCGTTGGGGGCGATTCCCGGCGCACCGACGGTCAAGCAGCAGGCGGGCGTTGCGAAGGGTCCGGACACCCAGGAGATGCCCGAGGAACAGGAGCTGTGAGCGCATTCAATCGCGCCGCGCAGGAGGCAGTGAGGAGCGCGATCGAGCGGGCACGGGATGCGGTGCAATTGATGCAGCCGGACTCGCGCTGGATCGAGCTTTGCGGGCGCGTGGACCTTGCGCGTGCGGTGCGTTCTCTTGCCGAGGAGGAGCGGCCGGGCGGGGCTTTGCGCGAGTGCTCGGATGAGCTGCGCCGCAAGAAGCCGCTCGGGCAGAACGAGTTTGCGAACGGCTGCCGGATCCCTTACGAGTCGCTCGCCATGCTCACTCGTGCGGACATCGCGGCATCGAGCAGCCAGGGCGGCTACTTGGTGAGCACGATGAACCTGTCGAGCGCGGCGCAGAGCTTGTTGAGCATGCTCGTTCTGGGCGCGCTCGGCGTCACGGCGATCGATGCGACGAGCAACGTGAACCTACCGAAGGTCACGTCGTCCACGACGGGCTATTGGCTCTCGGCCGAGTCAACGCAGATCACGGAGGCCGATCCGACGTTCGGCCAGACCTCGTTCTCAGCGCACCATGTCGGCGCCTACAGCCAATTGAGCAGATTGCTGACGCTGCAGGGACTGCCGGACGCGGGCGTGATCATCGCGACCGAGCTGGTGCGCAAGCTCCGACGCACGATCGAGGCCGCCGCGCTCTCAGGTGCAGGCACGGGTGGTGCGCCTCATGGCGTCATCGGTACCTCGGGCGTCGGTGCCGTGAGCGGTGCAACTCTCGCGTTGAGCGGGGTCATGAGCGCGGTCACCGACACGGGCGATGCGCTGGAGCCGGGCTCGAACGCGGGATGGGCCACGGCGCGGTCGGTTGCGAGCACGCTGCGGCAACGCCAGGAGTTGACGAACTCGAGTTTCACGCTGTGGCAAGGGCGGCTCGAGGCGGGGACGCTGGGCAGCTATCCGAGCTTTTCCACTTCAAACATCGGCTCGGGCATCGCGATATTCGGAAATTGGATCTACGCGTGTCTGGTGGACTTCGCAGGAGGCCTTGAGATCGGTGTCGATCCGTACGGCATGCCGGGCTCGGGGCAGTTTCAAAATGCGATCGTGGGGCTGCGTTCGCTCGCGGCGCTCGATTTTGGGCTCGTGTGGCCGAGCGCGTTCACGGTCGTGAGCAGCATCACCTGATGGGCGTGCTCGTGGTCATCTGTGTTGCAGCGCTCACGGTGTTTGATTGCGCGCTGGTGTGGCACCTGCTCCGGAGGCAACGATGAGCTGGCGTGATGCAGTCGAGTGGCACAGTTCACCACGGCTCCGGGAAGCGGTGCGCCTGGCTTCGGAGACGGGCGATCCCTTCCGGCAGCTCGCCCCGCACCGGCCGGTCACGCACAAGGCGCTCCTGATTCGCGTCACGCGGGTGGGCTGGTACGGACCCAACGGCGAGCCGGTCGTACTCGGTCAGAAGTTCAAGCTCCCGGCGCCAGATGCACATGGGCTCATCGCGCTCGGGCGCTGCTGCGTTGCTCAATGAATGTGTTCCACACCGGGGTGGGGCGGCCGCTCCAACCGTCTCCAACACCCCCGGTGCACGGTGCACTCGATCGACACCGTGTCCAGAAACATCGACGAGCGCTCGCGGATCGGGACACCAAGGGGCTGCCCCTTACTCCTACCGATCGCGGCGAGCCGCAAGCCGGGCGAGACTCGGCCCGGGCGCGGAAGTGAGGCGCCGTTGCCACGGCTGTTGGCGCGTGACGCAAACTGCGCCCGGCGTATTCATGCCGGCCAGGGGGCGGCCGATCCAGTGCTCGCTGTGCCGAGCGTGCCTTGCGAAGGTGCGCGCGGGCGACACTGAGCTGCGCACGCTCGTCGAGCTGCGGCTGCTCATCAACTTCGGGAATTCCGAAGTTTGAGGGGGAGCACGGGAGAAAACGGCCGCATTAGAAGGCCAAGGCGCCGCGATCTCGACCGCCCCGCTACCTCGCTATCCCCCGGATCCTCTCTGCGGCGCTGTCGAGCGCGTTGTACAGTTCCTGCGCTTGGGCAAGGGCACCCGAGTTCCGGTCGAGAATGAAAAGCCGCGTCAGAGCGCCGGCGATCGCCTGCGACAGGTCGGCGTTGCTTTGCACGAGCAGATCCCACTGCTCGGGTAACATGCGGGCAGCCATTGTTTCAGCACCTCGAATGCTGGGACGTTGGTCAGCCGCTCGGCCGTGGTGACACACGGTCGGGCGGCGCTCTTGCACCGCTCCAGCACCATCAATGAGGCAGGCTGCTGATTCTGTAGGCTATTCGCTCCGATCCATCATGGGAGCGACGGCGACGCGGCGGTCGATTTCCCCGCCCGCAGGATCGCGCGAAAGCCCTGGTTTTTCAGGCTTTCGTGCCTGCGGCGTTTCTGCGGGATTGGCGCACATTTGGAGGAGTTTATCGTTTGCGGAGGATCGGGGTCGTCCTGCGCGAGTAACCTCGCCAGGCGGGATCGGCGGGCGAAGATTCCGATCCGGGCGGTGGTGGACTCTTATCAGTGCGCGGCAGCGCCGTTGGCGAGTATCTCTTGCAGCTCCTTGAGGTCGCCCGGCTTCACCAGGTGCCTGTCGAAGCCCGCGGCCAGGGCCTTTTCGCGATCGGCCGGCTGGCCGTAGCCCGTCATTGCCACGAGGTAGAAGTCCGGGTAGCGCAATGCCGTGCGCAGCCGGCGCGCGACCTCATACCCGTCCATGCCGGGGAGGCCGATGTCCACCAGCGCCCGCTGCGGGTGAAAGCGCTCGGCGAGCTCGAGCGCCGCCGGACCGTTGCTGGCGACGGCCACCTCATGGCCCCAGAAGCGGGCGAGCAGCGCCATCGAGTCGGCCACATCTGCATTGTCATCCACGATCAGCACGCGGCAGGAGGCCGCAGCCGCGGCGCGCTCGGCCGGTCGGTCCGACGACTCGCTCGCCGGGTGGGGCGCTACGGGCAGGTGCACGAGGAACTCCGACCCCTGACCCACGCCGGCGCTTCTGGCTTCGATATGGCCCCCGTGCAGCTCGAGCACGCGCCGTACCAGCGTGAGGCCGACTCCCAGACCGCCCGCCGAGCGATCCAGGGAGCTGTCGACCTGGGTGAAGAGCTCAAAGATGCTCTCGAGCCGGTCGGCGGCGATCCCGATGCCGTTGTCCCGCACGCAGAGCACCGCCTCATCCTGCGTCCGCGTGAGCGTGAGGGAGATGCGCCCGCCGGGCTCGGTGTACTTGGCGGCATTCTCAATTAGATTCAACACGACTTGTTCGAGGCGGACCGCATCGCCCTGCACCCAGAGCTCGCTCTCGGGCAGGCGCAACGCCAGCTCGTGCCGACGCTCATCGATGCGCGCTCGGCTGGCCTCGGCCGCGTGCCTGACCACTTCCACCCAGTCGATCACCGAGCGCTTGAGCTCGATGTGCCCGTGACTGATCCGGGCGATGTCCAGCAACTCATCCACCAGGCGCTTGAGCCGGCTCACCTGCCGCTCGATCAGGTCATACAGCCGCGTGGGCGCCTCGGAGCGCTGCTCGCGACGCAGCAGCGCCATGGCGTGCGTGATGGGGGTCAGGGGATTGCGCAGCTCGTGCGCCAGCATCGCGAGAAACTCGTCCTTGCGCCGATTCGCCTCGCGCAGTTGCGCGGCCGTCGCGCGGCGCTCCGTGATGTCCTCGATCGCGAGCAGAATCAGCTCCGGGCGCTGCGGGTCGCTGGCGATCTTGCGGGCGTTGATGCGCAGTGTGCGCGGCGCGGCCCCCGGCGCCAGCGTGTAGAGGAGGTCGTAATTATCGAGCGCGGCATTTTCTTTGATGACGGCGCCGATCCGCTGCAGCAGTCCCGGTATGTTCCATTGCGTCGTGCCGATCGCGGCGAGCGAGCGACCTTCGATATCCTGGCGCCTGGCATTGAAGTCGACATAGAAAGCGCGGTTGGCCCGCAGGATCTGCAGATCACCGTCGAGCACGATCAACGGCTCGCGTACCGTCTCGACGATGGCGTCGGCATACGCGCGCGCCCGTTCCGCCACCTCCCGCGCCCGACGCACGTCATCGTTGAGCACCCCGAGCTCGCGATTGCGCTCGCGCAGCTCATCGTTGGTGGTGGTGAGCTCCTCGTTCGTCGACTGCAGCTCCTCCTTGGCGGTCTCGAGCTCCTCGTTGGTGCTCTGGAATTCCTCATTGGCGGACAGCGCCTCCTCGTGCGCGGACCTGAGCTGCTCCTTGAGCGCCTCGTGCTCCTCGACCATCGCCTGCAGGTACTGCCGCATCGCCACGAGCTCGCGCTCGAGCTGTGCGAGCCGCCGGTCCTTCTCCGCTTCCGGCAGTGCGGCCACCGGCACGGTGCGCGTGCCGGCAGGCGGCGAGGCATCCTCCAGGATGATCAGATAGTGCGGCTCCGGGGCACTCTTCAGCGGGATCACCTGCAGGGTGACCGCTGTCAGATCCCCGACGTGCAGCCCCTCGCGCCGCACGCGTTCGCCGCGCTCGCGGGCTTCGGCGACCGCAGGTGAGAGTTCGACGAGCAGCTCCGGGCGTGCGACCCGGGTGAGATTCAGGCTCGGCGCACCGGCTGCAAATTCAAAGTACGGCCCCGTCTCACCGCGGATCTGCAGCAGGTTGAGCTGCTCATCCACCACCAGGCTCGCCGGGGCGTACTCCGCGAGCAGCAGCCGGTCCGCCGCGCGTTGCACCGAATCGGCCGGCGCCGCGCTACGCGCTGTATCGAGCTGGGGGGGCGGCACTCGCTCGGTCGCAAGGACTGTCCGGTCCAAGTTCAAGGCGGCGCTCGGTGTGGCCTTTCGGGTGTAGAGGCGGGTCGGCTTGTCGATCATCTCAAACAGGCTTGAGCTCGCGCCGACCGATTCGGAGGGTCCCAGCAGCAGATAGCCCTGCGGCCGCAGGGCGTAATGGAAGAGCTGCATCACGCGCCGCTGCACGGTGGCATCCAGATAGATCAGCAGATTGCGGCAGCTGAGCAGATCCAGGCGCGAAAACGGCGGATCGCGGGTGACGTCCTGGCGCGAGAAGACACACAGGTCGCGCACCCGCCGCGCGATGCGGTAATGCGAGTCTTCCTGGGTGAAGAACCGCTCGAGGCGCTGCGGCGAGACGTCCTCGGCGATGGCACTGACATAGAGCCCGGAGCGTGCTTTTTCGATTGCGGTCTCGCTCAGGTCGGTGCCGAAGAGTTGAATCCGCAAGGGCTCCTGCTGATCGCCCAGATACTCGAGCAAGGTGATGGCGATGGAGTAGACCTCCTCGCCCGTGGCGCAGCCGGGCACCCAGATCCGCAGCGCCTCTTGGGGCGATCGTCCCGCGCACAGCCGCGGCCAGACCTGGGCACGCAGCACCTCGACGGTGTCAGGATCGCGAAAGAATTGCGTCACCCGGATGAGCAAGTCCTGATACAACGCCGAGGCTTCGGCGGGGTCCTCCTCGAGGAGGCCCACATACTCGGGGAGCACATCGAGCCTGGGCACCGCCATGCGGCGCGCCACGCGCCGGCGAACGGTGCTGCGCTTATAGTGTGAGAAATCCACCCCCTGCGACGCCCGCAGGCGGCGAAAGACATGACGCAGCTGCTCTTCCTCGGCGTCCGTGCCCTCCTCCTGCGCAGGCATCACCTCGGGCGCACCGCTCGCCTGCCGCAGATACCGGTGCGAGCGCAGACGGGTGAGCTCCCGGGCGATCTCGCGCGGCCGCAATACGAAATCGATGCATCCAGTGGCTATCGCACTTTGCGGCATGCTGGCAAAGCGCGCCGAATCCGGGGCCTGGGCAAAGGTGATGCCGCCCTGGTGCTTGATCGCCTGCACGCCGAGGGTGCCGTCCGCATCCCCGCCCGAGAGCACGATGCCGATCGCGGCATCGGCGCAACCTTGGGCAACCGAGGTAAAGAGGATATCCGCCGGATGATGCGGTCGATCGCGCTCCCGCGCGCGCACCTGCAAGCGCTCCGCCTCGAGGGTGAGCGTTGCGTTGGGTGGAATGACGTAGACGCGATTGGGCAGCACCTGCATGCCATCGACAGCGCTCTGCACCGGCATCTGGGTCCTTTTGCCCAGGAGCTCCGCGAGCAGACTGTCATGTTCACGGGCGAGGTGCTGCGCCACGAGAAAAGCCATGTCGCTGTTGGTTGGCAGCGCCTCGAACAGCTCCGACAGGGCTTCGAGCCCACCGGCAGAGGCGCCGATCGCCACCATCAGGAACGTCATGGGCATTCCACTACCACACCTGATGCCGTCATGGCGGAGAGCTCCAGGAGCGAGCGGGCGCAGCCGAGCACTTATGCGATTACGAATCCCGCTCGGGTTAATGTGTAGATCACGAAGTCGCCTGGCCGGAATTTCAAATCCTGGATCAGCGTTTCGACGATGGCCTTGGCGATACGTTCTGGACCGGCGAGGTCCGACAAACGGCTACAGAGCTGACCTAGACACTGCACTCATTCGCCCGCATTTACAATAGATAATTGCCGCAGCGCACTCGGCCTATGGTTCAGTTCGCGTTGATGTTTGATCGCGAGCAACTCGCCTCGCTGCTTGAGCGCTCGGTAGCGTCAGAGCGCCAGGTAGGCTGGCGAGCCTACGTCGGGCGTAGCGCGACGGCCACCGGAACGCGGGCGGCACGGATTGCGGGCAGCAACCCGCCGAGCAACCCGATCGCACAGGCCCAGAGGATGCCCACCGCAAACAGGCTCGGCCCGATGAGCAGCCGGAAGGACACCTCGCTGTTGAACTCCCCGCCGCCGGTGCTCAGTGCATTGCCGTTGAACAGCAGCCAGGCGGCGCCGGCGCCGAGCACCGCACCGAGCATCGACAGGAGCAACGCCTCCACGAGAACCGACACCACGACTCCTGAGGAGCCGAAACCGATCGCGCGCAGCGTGGCAATCTCGGCGGTGCGCGCCGCGACTGCAGAGTAGAGCGTGTTGAGGGCCGTGAAGATGGCGCCAATCGCCATGATCGCGGCGACCACCGTGCTCAGCAGGTACAGCAAGCTCGTGACTTGCTTCGCCTGGCCGCTGTAGTAGTCCTGCTCGCGATCCACATCGACCTCGAGCGCGGGATTGCCGAGCAGCGCGCGGCGGTATCGATCAATGGAGGCCGGTGAATCCAGCCGCACCGTGACCGAGCTGTATGCGCCCCAGTTGAAAGCGGACATGAGCGTGCGAGCGTCCGCGAGGATCTCGGAGTCGTGTGAGTCGCCCCCGCTCGTGAACCGGCCCACCACGCTCCAGAGATTGCCCCCGAGCTCGACCCTACGGCCCACATCGAGGCCCGAGAACTCAGCCGCGGCGGCCGCTCCGACGATCACCTCGCGCAGCCCCGGTCGGAACATGCGTCCCGCCACGATCCGCCACTCCGGGTGAACCAGCATGGCGGCCGCGCCCACGCCCCGCATGGTCACGCCGGCCTCGACACCGTCGGTGCGTTTGGGAAGAGTCACGCCGACGACATACTCGGGGCTCGCGGCGATCTCACCGCTCGCGCCGCGGAGCACCCCGGGGCCATCCTCGATCGGTCCCACCCAGCCGAAATCGATGTTGCTGAAGCCCTCGCTGGTGGCCGCCTTGTGCAGCACGATCGCGCGCGCAGGATCTCCCGTGTTCCCGAACGCCTGGCTGAGACCGGTCGCCATGCCCAGAACCGAGACCAGGACCCCGACGACGCCTGCGATTCCGATCACGACGACGAGCGAGGTCGCAAGACGCGCGGGCAGACTGCGCAGGTTCATGGCCGTGACCGCGACGATCTGCCTCCACATAACGGCGTTCCTCGAGCCCTCAGTGCGCCGCGAGCGCCGTGGCCACATCGAGGCGCGATGCGCGCCACAGCGGAGGCAGAGCACTCACGATCGCAAGGCACACGGCGATCGCGAACCCGGCCCCGATCACCGACAGGGGAATGGGGACCGCGGAGAGACCCACGCGCTGCATCAGCGGGGGGAATGCGAGCGCTGCGAGCGCGAGACCGCACAGTGCTGCGCCGAGGCACAGCATCAGGGCCTCGAGCACGACCAGCATCGCGACGATGCCGTTCGAGTAGCCGAAGGTCTTGAGCACCGCGAGCTCACCGATGCGCACGCGCACCGACTGCATCATCGTGTTTGCCGTCAGCGCGAGCAATGTGAACAGGACGGCTCCGATGATCGCGTTCACGATGAAACGTATGTTGCCGGCCCGCCGGATGTTCGATTGCGCCCAGGCCTTCTCGGTCTGGGTCAGCGTGGGGGACGCGGAGTTGCGGAACAGAGCGTCGATCTGCCGGCTGATGCGCGTCGCGCTCGCCGGGTCCTTGATCCCGACGATGAACTGGGAGGCCTGGTCCTTCATGCCGCCCCCCTCGGAGAAGTAATCGTAGTTCATCCACAGCTCATTCGTCGGAAGATCTCCCTTGCTGTAGTGGAAGATGCCGACGATGTCGAACACCCAGCTGCGGCTGCCGTCCGGATGCGCCCAGATGGGCGTGTCGACGGTGATGCGATCGCCCACCTTCCAGCCGTAGCGGCTCGCGAGGTCCGCACCGATGATCGCCCCCGTGCGAGTGCGCAGCATCGTGGCCCGCTCGGCCTCCGGCAGCACGAGCTCCGGATAGATTCTGAACAGCGCCGCCATGTCCATGGCGCTCCCGCCGAGCTGGTTCTTCGGATCCTGGTAGTAGCCGCCGAAGTACCCGTTCGCGGCCACGGCGGTGACCCCTGGAATGCGCTCGATCTCGTTCCGGATCGCGATCGGCATCCAGTGGGTGAAGCCGATGCGATTGAGAACCCGCAGACGCGTATCGCTCATCGAGTTGATCAGCACATCCAGGCCGCCGACCACGCCATGCAGGACGCCGAACAGCAGAAAGGCCACCACGATCGAGAGGAACGTGAGCAGCGTTCGCAGCCGGCTGCGAAGGAGTGCGGCCCAGACAAGCGGCAGGTATTTCATCGGCGCGGTCGGTTCCCGGCTCAGGCGGTCCTGCGGGCTCAGCGCGAGCCCACGCGCGGTTCGGGACCCCGGTGGGTCCCGCCATGCCGCGCGGCGCGACCGCCGAGCCGCGCAACTGCCGCCGTGCCGTGCCAGATGCCCAGGAACACCAGCCACACGATGAGTCCCAGCACGAGCGCGAACAGCGCCCCCTGCACCGTCAGGGTGAAGCCCGGCTGATACGCGCTCCAGGTCGATCGCAACAAGTCATAGTCAGGATGGCTAAGGAGATAGGAGCACTGGTGCACCAGGTCGGCGTTGAGCGCCTGCAGTGCCCCGCGCAGCCGCTCGGCTGCATCGACCATCGACTGCAGCGCTACACCTTCGCGGTGGAACGTCCTATCCTGGCTCGCGAGGTGGTAGTCGATGAGCTTGGCTAGACTGCCGCCGAAATCGTGGTTGGCGATCGCCTGGAAGGGGGCCAGGTCGGCGCGCACCTGGTCGAGTCGTCCACCGAGGCGCTGCCGATACTGCGCGATGAAGCTCGGAACGCAGGCCGCGACCAGCACCGCGGCGAGCAACACCACACGATCGAGGATGCCCCGAACAATGCGCATGCCGCCATTGTCCAACGGGTCCGCCCCGCAAGACCAGCCAGGATGAGGCCGACGAGCAGCAACCCCCTCATCGAGGTCGGCGATCTCGGCGCGGAAGGGCTCGGTTTGTCCCACAAAATACAGGTCGCCCACCAGCGTCCGGCACGCCGAGCCTCGGGTCGCTGCCATAGTTTATCGGCTCGTACGTCAGGAACTCGCCCGGTGTGAATGGCGAGGCGCGCACCGGGAGGCTCGCCAGCAGCAGCACGGCCAGGGCAGCGAATGTGCCGGTGATGGCAATGAACCTCACCTCGGCATGACCCAGCCTCTTCATGGATGTACCCCCATCGGTCTCGCCCGTCCTCCCTCGAGCAAACGAAAACCGCCGGCGAAAGACGACACTGGCCTCATCCGGCAACCAGGCCCGGCTGAGTCGCCTGTCGGGTTTCCGGGCCGCTTCTCGTTAGGACCTGCAAGGAGGTGCAATGGATGCTTCCCCCGTCGACGGCATCGGTCGCGGTGAGCCGCTGTGACGCTCGTAATTGTCGCTTGCGAGCCCATCGGGCATGCTGTACGCGGGGTCCCAAGCGAGGGATTGCTCTTGTCCGACATACCAGGCGAGGTCGCGCCGCCCGCCAACAGCACCCAGGGTGCGGATGCCCTGTTCGCGGTGCTGTACGAGGAGCTCAGGGATATCGCCCAGCGGGAATTGCGGCGCAACGGCGCGGTGACGCTGAGCGCCACGACCCTGCTGCACGAGGCGTATTTCAAGCTGCAAAGCCGCCAGGGCACTGCCCTCGGCAACCGCGCGGAGTTCCTCGCCTACGCCTCGCGCGTCATGCGCAACCTCGTCATCGACTTCGCGCGCCGCCGGCAGGCCCAGAAGCGCGGCGGCGGATTCGAGATCACGAGCCTGCCCACGGCCGTGCCCGAGCAGGTCGTCGAGGCCGCCGAGCTCGAGCGATTGGGCATGGCGATCGACTCGCTGGCCACGCTCGATCCTGCGCTCGCCGAGCTCGTGAATCTCAAATTCTTCTGCGGCTTCTCGTTCGTGGAGATCGCCGCCACGCGCGGCGTATCCGAGCGCACGGTGCAGCGCGACTGGGAGAAGGCCCGCATGCTGCTGCTGCGAGCGCTCGAGGGGCGCGAGCTGCTCCCCGACTGAGCGGGGCCTCGTCGGTGCCGCCATGATGCCCCAGGATCTGCAGCGCAGGTGGCCTCAGATCAGCTCCTATCTCGATCGGGCGCTTGATCTCGACGAGAGCGCCCGCGAGCGCTGGCTCGATGAGCTGCAAAGGAGCGAGCCGGAGATCTGCGTGACCGTGCGCTCCTTGCTGGGCGACGCAGCGCGTGCCGCACGCATGCCGCTGCTCAACGAGATCGATGGCTTCGCCGCGCTCGCGCATGGGAATCTGGCGGGCCAGCGACTCGGCGCCTATACCCTCGATTCGGTGCTGGGTCACGGAGGCACGGGGACCGTATGGCTCGGGCACCGCAGCGACGGCCGATACGAGGGCCGTGTGGCGGTGAAGCTGTTGAACGCGGCATTGCTCGGGCGCCCCTCCGAGCAGCGATTCGTACGCGAGGGGACGGTGCTCGCGCGCCTGCGCCATCCGCACATTGCCCAGCTCATCGACGCGGGGGTCATCGCGGGACAGCCGTATCTCATCCTCGAGTACGTGGACGGCCGGCAGATCGACCGCTACGCGCAGGCGCGTGCACTCGGGGTCGAAGCCTGCATTCGGCTATTCCTCGACGTGCTTGCCGCCGTGGCTCACGCGCACACACACCTCATCGTCCACCGCGACCTGAAGCCCTCCAACATCCTCGTCACCGCGGAGGGGAGCGTGAAGCTGCTCGACTTCGGCATCGCGGCGCTGCTGGATCCGAATGCCGTGCAGCTCACCCGCGAGACGGGCGCAGGTCTCACGCCCGCGTACGCCGCTCCCGAGCAACTGCTCGGCCAGCAGGTGACGACCGCCACCGACGTGTATGCGCTCGGACTGGTGCTCTATCAGCTGCTTGCACAGCGGCATCCCTTCGATCCCGCGAGCAGGAGCGTCGCCGAGATGACCCGTGCCACGCTCGAGCAGGAGCCGCCTGCGCTCGCACAGACGGCGGGTGCGCGGCTGAGCGGGCGCTTGCGCGCGGATCTTCAGAACATCGTCGCCAAGTCACTCAGAAAGGAGCCCTCGGAGCGCTACGCCAACGCGGAGGGCTTCGCTCGAGACCTCAGACATCTGCTTGCCGATGAGCCCGTGGCGGCTCGATCGGCCGGGGCCGGGTACCGGGCTGCCAAGTTCATGCGCCGCCATCGCGCGGGGGTTGCGCTGGCAGCGCTGGTGACGGCGGCGCTCGCCGGCACGAGCATCACAACGACCGTGCAGATGCTCGAGGCACATCATCAGCGTGACCGGGCGCTACTCGAGGCCAAGCGCGCCGAGTACCAGAGCCGTTTTGCCTACCAGCTCATGGCCGATGTGGGCGACAAGGGAGAGCCCGTCACCATGCAGCAGCTCCTGGACCGGGGCGTACAGGTTCTCGAGCGAAATTACGCCGACGACCCGCGCTTCATCATCGACTCGCTGGTCAACATCTCGGGACGCTACATGGATCTCGGGGCTACGCAGGCGGAGCATGCTGCGCTCGTGAAGGCCGAACAGCTCGCGCGCCAGCTGAATGATGCGGACCTGATTGCGTACGTGCAGTGCAGTGCGGTCGAGACCGAGCTCGCACTCGGCCAACCGGTTCGCGCTGCCGAGCGCATGCAGGATGGGCTGGCGAACCTCGCCAGGGTGCATGCTCCCTCGCTGGACCGGCGTGCCGAGTGCGCTCTGGCGCAGGCACGAGTGCTGTGGTCGCAGGGAGATCTCGCGGGGGCCATCCGCGTGGCATCCGATACCGCACGGATGCTGGAGGTCGCAAATTCCCGCATGGCTCCCGAGTACGACACCGCAGCCTCCATGCTGGTGATCATGCTCGGTCAGGACGGGCGCAACCGCGAGGCCCTTGACTGGAACCGTCAGCTGATTGCCGCCATCGGACGATCCGAAGGCGACCACACGCTGCGCATGAACGGTGCCCTGCACAACCAAGCGGCCATGCTGGCCGAGGGCGGCGATCTGCGAGGGGCGCTCGAGGTGCAACGCAAGCTGGTCCAGGGAATCGTGGCGCAGCAGGGCGTTCAATCAGTCCCGGCAGCCATGCTGAACAAGCTCGGCTTCTATCAGGTGCGTGTCGAGGAAACCGGCGAGGGGCTCACGTGGCTCGATCGCGCCGTCGCAGCGGCGGCCGCACACGGCAACCAGCCGGCCGAGATCGGGGCGCTGCTCAATCGCGCCAGTGCCCAGGCGCTGCTCGGTCACGCGCCTCAGGCGCGAGCCGACCTTGCCGATGCCGAGCGACTTGCCCGCCCCGAGCCGCAGGACAACCGCGATGCCCTGCGCGCCATCCGCATGGTCCGCGCCCAGCTGCTCCTCGCCGAGAATCCCGCCGCGGCGCTCGAGCTCATCGATCCGCTGCTCGCGGAGCTCGACTACCCGCGGCAGCGCACCGCCCGGCGACTCGCGCCCCTGCTCACTCTCAAGGCGCAAGCGCTTCTGGCGCTCAACCGGCGCGCCGAGGCGCTCGCGACTGCAGGCCAGGGACTCGAGGTGGCGGAGTCCCAGGCAGAAGCGGCGGATCGCAGCGCGTATGTAGGCGAGGCCCTGATGACGCTCGCTCGCGTGCAGCGCGCATCCGGTGACCGGGTCAGCGCGCTTCGCTCCGCGCAGCGTGCCGAGCGTGCACTTTCAGCCAGTCTGCGCGGAGACCATTCGGAGACGCGCGCCGCGGCGGCGCTGGCTGCTACGCTGAGCGAGAGCGCTTCTCCTCGAGCCACTCCCAGCGCGTGAACTTCTGCAGCAGAAGCGCCTCGAGCTCCTCGAGTCGCTTGCGGTCGCTGCGCAGTGCCTGCGCCCCCTGCCGATGATAGTCGGGCGCACTCATGCGCTCGGTGAGCTGCCCCTGCTCGCGCTCGAGCGTCTCGATCTCCTCGGGAAGGCCTGCAAGCTCGCGCTGCTCGTTGTAGCTCAGTCGCGCCTTGGCGGGACCCGAGGTGGGCGACGGCTCACGCACCACCTTCGCGGGTGCGCTCTTGCGCGCTTCGTCCGCACGATCGGCTTGCTGCGCGGATCGTTGCTCGAGGTAGTCGGCGTAGCCCCCGGCATACTCGCGCCACAGCCCATTGCCCTCCGCAGCCAGCGTCTGAGTCACGACGTTGTCGAGAAAGCGCCGGTCGTGACTCACGAGCAGCAGCGTCCCATCGTAGTCCTGCAGGCGCTCCTCGAGCAGCTCGAGCGACTCGATGTCCAGATCATTGGTCGGCTCGTCCAGCACGATGAGGTTCGCGGGCAGCGCGAACAGCCGCGCGAGCAACAGGCGGTTGCGCTCGCCGCCGGAGAGCATGCGGACCGGCGCTTGGGCACGCTGCGCGGGAAACAGGAAGTCTCCGAGATAGCTCATGATGTGCCTGCGCTCGCCGCCGAGCTGCACCCAGTCCGAGCCGGGACTGATGGCCTCGGCGAGCGTGGCTTCGGGATCGAGCTGGGTGCGGAGCTGATCGAAGTAGGCGACCGTGAGGCGAGTTCCCAGCCGCACCGTGCCGGCATCCGCAGCGAGCTCCCCGAGCATCAGCCGGATGAGCGTCGACTTTCCCGTCCCGTTGGCCCCGATCAGCCCGATCCGATCGCCCCGCATGATGCGCAGCGAGAGCTTCTCGATGAGCGGGCGGCTGCCGAAGCGCTTGCTCACACCGTCGAGCTCGGCGACCAGCTCGCCCGAGCGCTCTGCCGATGTGAGCGTCAAGCGCAGATGGCCGAGCCGATCGCGCCGCGTCGCCCGCTCGAGTCGCAAGCGCTCGAGTCGGCGCACGCGCCCCTCGTTGCGGGTACGCCGCGCCTCGACGCCCTTGCGGATCCAGACCTCCTCCTGCGCCCAGAACTTCTCGAAGCGGCCTCGCGCGGCGTCCTCGGCCGCGATCTCCTCCTCCTTGCGTTGCTCGTAGGCGGAGAAGCTGCCGGGGTAGGAGCGCAGCCTGCCGCGGTCGAGCTCGATGATGCGTGTGGTGGTGCGATCGAGGAAAGCGCGGTCGTGGCTGATGATGATGGCGGTAGGCACCCTCAGCAGCAGCTCCTCCAGGCGCTCAATGGCTGCGATGTCGAGGTGATTGGTGGGCTCATCGAGCAACAGCAAATCCGGTTGCAGCGCGAGCGCCAGGGCAAGCGCGGCGCGCTTGCGCTCCCCGCCGGAGCAAGTCACCGCAGAGGTTGTGCCCACGAGCCCGAACCGATGCAGGAACTCCTCCAGGAGCGACCCCATCCGCCAGTGCTCCCGCTCGTCGGCGGGCGCGACCGGCCAGGCGTCGGTGAGCGTGGCCGAGGGACGCGCACGCAGCAGCAGACTGTCGTGCAGGTTGCTCGCGAGCGGCAGCTGCGGCTCTTGCTCGACGAGCGCAAGGCGCAAGCCGTTGCGCCGCATCAGCTCGCCGTCGTCGAGCAAGGTCTGACCTGCAAGCACCGCAAGCAACGTCGACTTGCCCGTGCCGTTGCGGCCGATCAACCCAAGCCGCTCGCCCTCGACAACGGCGAGCTGCGCTCCATCCAGCAGCGGGCGATCGCCGAAGGCGATCTGCGCATCGCGAAGTGTGATCAAGGACATGCGCGCATTGTCCGGATTGGACGTGCGTGCGCAAAGTCTGTACAGTGGCCCGTGCTGAAACCTCAGGGTGCGCGGTCAGCACCCGGTTTGGCTCGCAGTCTGTTACATCGACGCACTTCGATTTCCCTCTAACTCACTACCCTCGCGTCTGACCGCCGCAGCCGTTGCCTGCTGGCCCGTTATAACGGACCGGTTGGGGCCCCTACACCGGGCGCTGCCGGGCGAGCCACTCATTTCCAAGGATTTCACAATGTCATTCGTTGATCTCGGGCTCAAGCCCGAGCTGTTGCGCGCGCTCTCCGACAAGGGCTATTCCGCGCCGACCCCCATCCAGACCCAGGCGATTCCCGCGGTACTCGCCGGCCGCGACGTTCTGGCGGGTGCCCAAACCGGCACCGGCAAGACCGCAGCGTTCGTGTTGCCGCTCTTGCAACGCCTCGCTGGAACCACTGCCCGATCTCCCCGTGCGCTTGTCTTGACTCCGACTCGCGAGCTCGCGGCGCAGGTCGCCGACAGCGCCCGCTCCTACGGTCAGCACCTACCGGTGCGCACCACCGTCGTGTTCGGCGGGGTGAGCATCAAACCTCAGATCGAGGCGCTTCGCCGAGGCTGCGACCTCCTCGTCGCGACGCCCGGGCGGCTGCTCGATCTCGCCGAGCAACGCGTGCTCGACCTGCACGGGATCGAGTGCCTGGTGCTCGACGAGGCGGACCGGATGCTCGACATGGGATTCATTCCCGCGATCCGACGCATCCTGAAGCTCCTGCCGGCCAAGCGACAGAATCTGATGTTCTCGGCCACTTATGCGGCACCGGTGCGCGAGCTCGCGAGCCGCTTTCTGCACGATCCCGCGCAGATCCAGGTCGCCGCGCGCAACGCGACTGCCGAGCGCATCGAGCAGCGCGTCTATCGCGTCCCCCGGGAGCACAAGCGTCATCTGCTCGCTCACATGATCCAGGCTGAATGCTGGCCTCAGGTGCTGGTGTTCACGCGCACCAAGCATGGCGCGAACCGCCTGACTCAGCAGCTCGAGTCCACCGGAATCCGCTCCGCGGCAATCCACGGAAACAAGAGCCAGGGCGCGCGCGTCCGGGCACTCGCCGACTTCAAGGCGCGGCGGATCACTGCACTGGTTGCAACCGAGGTCGCCGCGCGTGGGCTTGACATAAAGGAGCTCCCGCACGTCGTGAACTTCGAGCTGCCGAACGTTCCGGAGGATTACGTCCATCGGATTGGTCGCACCGCGCGCGCGGGCGGCGCCGGATGCGCCGTGTCGCTGGTCGCGCCGGAGGAGGTTCCGCTGCTGCGCGAGATCGAGAAGCTGCTGGCTCGTCCCCTGACTGCCACTGCCCCACCCGCATACGCAACTTCCGGTTTTGCGCCAAATCGGGATCGCGGAGTAAAGTGACCGGACAAACGCACGTACAGACCTGCGGGAGCACCCCATCGTGAAATTCAGTGCCCACAAGGCGGCCGTAGCGCAAACTCCTGCCGAAAGGCTGCGTCGCGGCCGCGCGGCAGCACTGGCTGTGCGGGCGGCATTCCCCCGTGTGCAACAGCTGCGGATCGACTTCAGATTCGAGGAGACGAGCTCCTACGCGCTGGCCCCCCAATCACATCTCTTGTATCCCCCGGCGCGAGCCTTCTTCGTGTTTCCCTGTCCTCATGCCAACTGCGACGGTCAGTTCGATCTCACGACGATCGTTCGCAGCACGGTGGCCGCTGACACCCTGGCCTCACGCGGAACCGTCGTGTGCTCGGGCTCCCGTGCGCTCGATCACGGCGGCTCGAAGCAGCCGTGCGGGCTGAACTTGATCTACTCGGTGACCGCGCTGCTCTGAGGCGGGCGAATCGCGACCCTACACGAGCCGTGGCCCTAGAGCGGGCCCTTGGCCGCAGCCCGCGCAGCGCGCGCGCTCTGCTCCTCGCGCACCTGTGCAAGCGTCAGACGCGTGCTGACGGCGACCACATCCAGGACCGGATGCTCGGGATCGGAAGGCAGGCGCAGACCGTGGAGCTTCTCCCACGTGCGGATGCGAACGTCGGGTGGATTTGCGTCCGAGCGTTGCTCGGCCAGCTGCCCGCGCTTCCATTCCGCACGCTCGCGTTCTTCATGCGCGAGGCGCTCCGCAGCGGTCTGGACGAGTTGCGGTGAGGATGGCAGTGTCATGTGCGCGAAAACCTCTCGAGCCTGCGCACAGCGTACACGAGTGCGTCGTGGACCTCTCGAATATTTCCCTAGTCTTTTTCAACCGCGGCGGCCGCCCGTGAGCGCGTCGCAGCGAGTCTCCAGTGCTGCTTGGGGGCCATCGGTCTTCCGCAGCTCGCAAGCACGGAACGCAGGTCGCGCAGCGCAGGGAACACTTCCCGGTTCCAGTCGGCCCCTTGCGCATCGTGTGCACGCTGCTCGTACTCGACGATGTCTTTGTCCTGCCCGAAGATGCGATCCGTGAACCACACCACGAAGGGCCACATGGCGTGGATGAGACCCGGCACGCGCGGCTTCTTCACCGAAAGATACCCGAAGGTGCGATTGGTGCGCTGTTCCGCATCGAGCGGTGTATAGCTGAGCCACACATCGAGCACCGGATCGTCGGTCTGCTGAACGTTCCGACCGACCCAGACCTTGAGGGACTGCGTTGGGTAGTCCGTACGGATGCGCATATGGTCGGTAAAGTGCTTGCTGGCCGTCGGCTGCTTCTTGCGCATGAGGCGGACGATGACAAATTCGCCGACCGAGCGCTTGCCCGTGGTTCGACTGAAGCTGTACTCCACCTGCGCCCAGTGCGGCCCGTGATCGCGCCCGAGGCATCGAGCCGTGATGGAGCCCATGTACTTGCGGTGCATGAACTGATGGTTCATGTCGAACAGGTTCTCGTGCATGAACGTGTAGTGGCACGCCACATCGCGATTCAAGCGTCGAGTCTTGTAGTCACGGCGTTGCGATGAGCCAAGGCGGTGCGGCAGCCGCTGGTCCGCGAGCTCCGGATCCCCGGGGAACACGAAGATCAAGCCGTCGACTTCGCACGCCGGATAGCGCCGGACGGCGCACGGCAGCCGTTCCTTGCCCAGGTACGGGATGCTCACGCACTGGCCCGTCTGATCGTACGTCCAGCCGTGGTAGTGGCACTTGAGCTGATCGCCGCTGACCACGCCCAGATGCAGCGGCACCTGTCGATGCGCGCAGCGGTCCTCCATCGCGAAGACTTGGCCGCTTTGTCCGCGCCACAGCACGATCGGGTCGCCGGCGAACTGGCGCGCGAGCGTACCACCGCGCTTGAGGTCATCGGACCATGCCAGCGGGTACCAATAGTCCGGATGCGTACCCACACGCCGCAGATCGAGGGTACGCGCGGATTGTGCGGTATGCGAACCGCTGCTGTTGTCGATCATCGAGCCCCCACTCGTAACGTTGAAAAGTATGCGACGAGCCGGCCCGAATCGCCACCGAAATAGCATGAAACGGGCTCAGGAGCCCTCCGGAGCCTCGACATTGACGAGCGGGCGACGTTGCCGGAAGGTCTCCGTGGTGTTGGCTCGTGGGAAGGGTTCGGCCGGAGGGGGCTGACCGAGAAATCGGCACAGGGGCTCCCAGCCCTCGAGCACGTCGTACACCAGCAGCCGTTCGGCCGGCATGACTCTCCGGACCTGCGCATTGTGCTGCTCGTACACCTGGATCAGATGCTCACGATCGTGGATGCGACCCCCGAAGAGCGGCAGTATCGCCTTGCTCACGAAGGGTTCCATCGGCCTTGCGGCGACCTGCTGCAGGTGCTGGTCGCTGAAGATCGTGGCCTGGGTGGAGCGAAACCAGCTGTCGGCCTCGCGTACGGTGAGGACGATCTTGGCGAGGGGATAGCGAGCGGCGAGCTCCTGGTAGAAGTGGCATGCGGGCCAATCCGTGGTCGCACGGTACCCGGCCAGCAGCCGGTCCCAGTCAACCGGCTCGCCCTGTGCCGCACGGTTCCAGTCAGGTGCCGTTTCGGGATGGGCGATGAACTCGGTCATGTGATGGCAGCGCACGAACCCGAGCCGCTCGAGCGCGAGCTTCAAGGAGGTCGTGCCGGTCCTGCCGAGTCCGGCTCCGATGACCTCGAGCGTCATTGCAGGATGAGACTCATGCAGGTGAGCCCGGCCTCCGCCTTGTGAAGCTCGTCCACCTCGAGCACCCGTACCTTCACGCCAGCGTCGCGCAGGCGCTGCGCGGTGCGCGGATAGCGGCTGCTCACGAGCGTGGTGCCAGCAACGCTGAGCACGTTGGCCGCAGCGGGCTCCGAGTCCTCCACGGTGAGGATCTCGAGCCCACCGAAGACCTGCGGATCGACCCACTGAGGATTGAGCAGCACACGCTCGGAGCCGATTGCCGTCACGGCGGACTTCAGGTGCAAGCAGCCGGCAAGGGGCACCCCGCGCGCAGTAAAGCCGAGCGGCTCGATTGCGGCTGCGAGCTGCTCGAGACCCGCCCGATTGGTGCGCGCAGACAAACCGACATAGAGCGTCCGATCGATCCTCAGCACATCGCCCCCGTCGAGGCAGCCCGGCGGGGTGATGCGGCGCAGAGGCCTGTGGCGCTCCAGAGCCCGCCCAGTGGACTCGACCTCCGCTTGCCGCGAGGCGACGCCAGGGTGCGTGATCACCGCGACCCCGGGCAGCACCACTGCCGTGTCCTCCACGAACACCGCATCGGGATGCTCCGGTAGCGCCGGGAGCCACTCGATACGCGCGCCCAGCTCCTCGAGCGCCTGCACGTAGAGCGCGTGCTGGCGCGCCGCCCGTGCCGCATCGATCGGCACCCGCTCGAGCTGCATCAGCTCACATTCGGTGAGCCGCGGGCTCACCGCGCGCACGAGGGCAATGATGGCTCCGGCGTCGCTCACGGCGATCGACTATAGCGACGCCCGTGCAGCGTCTCAAGCGCCGATCGAGTCCCGGCAACTGCCGCACGGCCTCCGCACATCACGACGGCGCATCCTAAACTCTGCAACGCAGAGTACTTGACGACACGGAGTTAAAGCGCATAGAGTGAGCGTCGGGTTGCCGGCCCTGCTTCATGGGAGTTCAGGTCGTGCTGAGCACTTGCGCGCAGTCGAGTCCGTCGTCGCCCGCCGCCGCCACCCACCCTACGGATCTCATCACGGTGTGGATCGCCACGGCGGTGCTTGCAGTCATTGGCACCTGGATGGGCTTTGCGGCATTGCCGGGCATCAACTTTCCGATCTGGATCGTGTGCGCCGTGAGCGCGCTGATGCTTGTGCGACGAATGGGCCGGACCGGCGGGGCGGACAGTCCGGCGTTGCAGTACGCCCCGGCGGCATTGCTCGCGCTGAGTTGCGTGCTCGCGGGAGCCACGGCGGTGACGGCCAATCCCGTGCGGGGGACATTCCTCGCTTTGATCAGCCTCGCCCTGCTCGCAATTGCCCTGAAGATGCTCGCGGGCGCGCCGCCGAGCGCCCTCACGCCGGGCTCACTGCTGCAACTGCCTCTCACGCTCGGCCACGAAGTGATGTGCGAAAGCGCACGCAGGGCCGACGATACGTTGGCCATGCTGCGCAGCGAGGGCAGCGCGCCCTACCTGCGTGCGATTGGGCTCGCTCTGCCCGTGTCCGCGGTGCTGGCACTACTGCTCGCCAGTGCCGACCCGACGCTCGGCGCCTGGCGCGATGACCTCGTTGAGGATCTGCGCAGCCACGAGCTCGTGCTGCGCGTGATCTTCTGCATCGTCCTGGCCTCGATCCTGCTTGGCATCTACGGAGGCGTGCTCCGACCGGCAGGGCTCGCATCGCCCTCCCGCGCAACCCTCGATGCGCTCCGCGACACCGGTCGCATGCGCCTGTCCACGCTCGAGCGGGCAACGGTGCTCACGGCCGTGGCGCTGCTCTTTGCCCTGTTCTTCGCACTGCAGCTCTCCTACCTCTTCAGCGACCAGGGCTCCCGTGCGGGTACCGGTGTCACCTTCGCAGAAGCCACTCACCGCGGCTTCGAGCAGATGCTCCTGGCCGCTGCCGTGACTGCAGGCGTGATCATGACTCTCGAGCGCCACGCACAGCGGGGTATGCACGAGACCGCGCTGCGCGTGCTCGCCTGGTCCGTGGTTGCCGGATCGCTGCTGCTGCTGGTGTCGGCCTACGAGCGCGTTCGCTTCTACGAGGCAGCGTACGGATTCACACTGCCGCGGCTCAACGTGCAGGTGTGCTGCGCCATCACGGTCGCAGCGTTGCTGCTCCTCGCATGGGAGCTGCACGCACTGCTCGATGTCGCGCGGCTCTGTCGCCGCGTGCTGCTCGTGTGCGTGTTTGCCGCGGCGGTTGTCACCTTCGGCAACGCGCCCGCATGGGTGGTACGTGCGAATCTTGCACGTCAGGCGGGCACCGGACGCCTGGATGTGGCTTATCTGGCACGGCTCGGACGCGACCTCGATGCCATTCCCGATCTGGTGCGTGCGCTGCCGGGCCTTGCGCCCGGCGTTGCCGCGCCTCTGCGCCAGAGCCTGCGCGAGACTGCCCGGCGGCAATCGGCGGCGCTCGCCGAGAGCCACTGGTATGAGTGGAATCTGCGGCGTGCACGGGCGCGTGCAGCCCTCCGGCAGATGGAGCTCAGCTCACCGTAAACTAGCGGGATGCCTTCGCGCGGCTACCTGCTGTCGCTTCCGGAACGCGTGATCCGCTCGGCGCTCGGGATGAGCGCTGGACTCGTGCGCGAGATGGGCGATGTGGTCATCCCGAGGTCTGTGCGCCGCAGCCAGCTCTACCGGAGCCTGGTCGAGACGACACTGCGCTACGTCATTGAGGAGGTGGGAGGGGCAAAGGGTCTCTACCCGGCTGCTGCACCCCAGGCACCGGACTTTCTTGCACGGCGCGCCGCCGGCCACGCGGTGGAGCTGCTCGGCATCGTTGCGTTTCGTGTCTCCCCGGTGTGGGTACTTGCGGCACTTGCGGATCTGAGCGGCCTTGGGCGGCGGCTGATTCCCGAGATCGCCGAGGCACTGAAGGAGTCGGGACTGCTCGAGAAGGACGCTCGGTTCGAGAACGTCGAGCAACTGCTCGATGGCCTGGAGAGGACCTCAGCGCGCTTGGCGCAGACCATCAACGCGCCACCGCTCGATGTCGCCGCACTGCGCAAGGAGTGGGCGGAAATGCGAACGCATGTGCGCGCCTTCAAGCCGGACGAGCTTCCGCCGGCCAAGGCCATCATCAGCACGTGGGATGAATTGAAGGGCGAGGCGAGCCGACAGGGCAGCTCGATATTCCAAACTTCATCCGTCCTGGCAATCTCCGCGCTGCGCACGCTGCCCGATCGGGCGCGGTGGCTCTACTCCTCCACCCGCGTGGGCGCGAGGCACACGGGCAAGCTCTTTGCAGCGACCATCATGGACGACTACGGCCAGACGCTCGCGCAGCTACGTGAGGCCGGCTATCTCACCTATGCCAAGCGACAGTTGAGTCCGTACCTGCGGGCCTGCGCCGAGCAATTCTCCCGCCAGCAGCGTACGCTGACCGAGCGACTCATCGAGAAAGCTCGACGCTCGCGATCCTCCAGGCGTCGCGATCCTTGATGTACTTGACGGTCAGGGTTCTACGCTCCGTGCTGCGCAAACTACCGTCGCCCTGGGCGTGAGCCATCTGCGCGAGTGTCGAGTCTTGGGCCAGGGGCACATCCCGCTCGACGGCACAGTCGAAATGTCCGGTCGCGCTTCGGCCGTCCGGGGCGATCCGGATCTGGTCCGGCGCCCCGGCAGGGTGAGCGACGATGCGGCGCACGGCACCGCCGGCCAGGCCGCCGTGCTCGGCGGCATTGACCTGCCGCAGCCAGGATTGGTGCACATCACGGATCGCCGCCTCGTCCTCGAGGCGCGCGATGCGGCTCTTCAAGTCCTGATCCGCAAGCGCGACGGCCGAGATCGAGGCGGCGGCCATCGGGGCAGCCACGAGCGCGCCACCTTGCAGAAAGCTGCGGCGCGTGGAGGTCTTGTCCTGGGTCATGCGCAGGTCCTTACGTCTTGATCTGGAAATACCGGTCCACGTCGAACTTGCCCGCGTGCCGGACGATGGCGCCGATCGCGCTCATGTTCAGGCCGCGTGAGCCGCAGTTATAGCCAATGCCCGCATCGTGCATGATGTTCAGGTTGAGCAGGATCGTGCCGAGGGTGCCGTTGCAGGCCTCCTCCAGCCAGTACATGAAATAGATGCCGTCGCGGATCTTGACGAAGTCGCCGGGACCGCTCCATTCCAGTCCGCCATGCTGATCGGGCGTGAAGATGATCCACGACACCGTATTGGGCGTGGAATACAGATGCATCGACACGAGCCCCGGAGCGTAGCTGTAGGTGATGCAGCGGCCCAGCATCTCGGTCGTGCGGCTGTGACGCCGGTACATGGGCGGCTGAATTCCCTCCATCTCCAGCACGCCGAACAAAGTGCGCGCGCCGGCCTCGTTGGCGAAATAGGGAGTATTGAGAAAGCCGTTGTAGCAGGTGACCAAGCCCTGGTGGAAATCCGCTGCAATGATGTGCCCGTCGTGATCCGGAGCGCCCTCGAGCAGATGACCGAACAGGATCAAGCCCGGCGCGACTTCGTAGGCCTGATAACGGGCGCGGGTCCACGCGCCCTCCCCTGCGCGACGCCAGCTCAGCTCGTCGGCGCTCACGACCTGGTATTCCATCACCGGCCCATGGTCGTAGCGCAGCGTGAAGCTCTTGCCCTTCAGGAAGTCACTGGCCGGCAGCGCGTTTGCGCTCATGCCCGCAGCACCGCCTGTCGTGACCCGCGGCGGGAAGGCAGCCGAGTGGTCCTTGACGATCTGGTCGACCTGCTCCCGCGTCAGCTTCTCCATCGTCTTGAGCGGGCGGTACACGCGCCGCCCACCCTTCACGGGCTTGCCGTCCTTGTCCTTGGGCGCGGGCAAGGGGTCACCGGAGTTGTCCGCGAATTTCTCGAAATGTGCGATCTGGCCCACGATGTCGCCACGGCCTCGGAAGAGGTAGTACTGCAGCTCGTCGCCTTCGTCGAAGCCGAGCCGCACCCCCATCTGGTGGCTGCGGTTCATATCGATCACGTAGGCGGTGAATGTGCCCGAGAACTCACACTCGGTGCGGGTATAGACGAAGAGATCGTTGTCGAGCTTGATGTAATCGGAGGGGGCGGAGAAGCCGAGCTCACCACCCGTGCGCGAGAGCTCCACGAAATGCGAATACACCGACGAGGGGTAGTACTCCAGAGTTTCCACTCCGGTGTCCTGCACCCAGTGATACCCACGCCCCTCCACGCGATTGGTGAGCTCGTGCCGCCCCTGGGGCGCCGCGCCGCCGTGATCGAGGTAGCCGAAATAGATCTGGCGCTGGACCTCGCGGTTGTCCTCATAGCCACTGAACCAAAGCTCGATCACCGTGGCGAGCTTGCTGCCTCGGTCAACGATGACCGTATAGCCGCGCTGCGTACCGGGCACCAGATGGGTGAACAGGCAGATGGAGTCCATCTCCAGGGCGCCAAATCCGGCTCGCGCCGGCTTGCCGCCGTTCTCGGCCACCGCCAGCCGGGTGTTGCTCGCGAACCTGTAGTGCAGCGCGGGGCCACCATCGGTGATGATGCTCAAGGTCTCCCCGGCAAAGTCCGTGGCGAATGGGGAGACACTGGTCGGCCCGCGCTCGGCGACGGGCGCAAGCTTGGCGGCGATCTGCTCCCGCGTCAGCTTGGTATAAGCGATGCGGTGCATCTGCTTTTTCGGATAGGGCGTTCCCGGCATGCGTCACTCCCGCTGCGACTTCGCGGGATCGTGCAACGCCGAGCGCACCCCGCGCAAGCACTTCCTTCGCTCAGCGCGCGCTTGCCTGCTCGCGCAATAGCGCCTGGAAGGCGCGGGTTCTCCTCGACAGTAGATCGAGCCAACCGACCTGCACGTCAGTGCCATCGCGGATGGCCTGAACGATCGACGCGGGAAGCCGTGAGTAATCGATGTCGAGCTTGCCCCAGTCGGGGCGCCGCCCGTCGATATCGGTGAGCCCATACTCGCGCGCCACTTCCCACGAGCTGAAGAGCTGCCCCGTTCGCTCGCGAAGCGCCGGATCGGTGGCGAGCGCAACGATCGCGCGCCCGACAAACATGGGAGACTCCGACTCGAGGAAATTGCGGTCCTTCACCGCCCCCTCGCGCCAGTTGGCTTCCGACACCCCGAAATGCTCGAGCACCCGCTCCGAACGCATGAAGCCCGGTGTGATCGCGATCGCCACGACACCGTGCCGGCGCAGCTCCGCCGCGTAGATGGCAGCGAGCACCTTGTGCGCGACGCGCAGCACCTGCGCCACGGCACTCCCGCTCGAGAGCAGCAAGTCGTTCTCCGTCACCTCGACCATGACTCCCCGGCCTCGCTGGACCATGAGCTGCGCGGCATGTTTCGCGGTGATCAGGCGTGAGAGGAGGGCCTGTCGCACGAGCGCCTCCACGCTCGTCAGGTCCGCCCTCCAGAATGAAGACCATCCGGCCATCATGGGGTCCTCGCCCGCGATGCTGCTCACGAGGATGTCGAGTCTTCCCTGCTCCCGCTCGATGCGCTCGACGAGCGCCACGACCTCGGGTTCTGCGGCGTGGTCCACGCGGATCGCGATCGCGCGTCCGCCCGCCGCGCTGATGATCTCGGCGGTTTCCTCGATGGTTTCCGGACGGTGATAGGGTGAAGGACGACCGCGTGTGCTGCGCCCCGTACAGTAGACGGTGGCGCCCGCCTCCCCGAGCGCCCGCGCAATCCCGCGACCCGCCCCCCGTGTTGCTCCCGCAACCAAAGCAACGGCGCCCAAGAGAGGCCGGCGGGGTCCAGTCTCCGTCATCTGCGCGCTCCGGCCGCAAGGGCGGCAGCGGCGGCCAGCTTGTGTTTGGCCTGCCACGGCGGCCCAATCGATCGGCCCATCTGGTGTAGGAACGCGCCGATCTCTTCACCGACCGCTACTGCGGCCTCGTGGAACACGCGCTCGCGGTCATACCAGTGCACGCACCAGCCACGCGCCTGTGCGGCGCCCGCCAGTGCCTCGCGGTACATGATGGAGTCGGCGAGGCTCGCGGCGCGAGTGTCCACAATGCGATCCTCGATGGTCGGCGGAAGACGCGCACAGGCGCGTAGGGCGATGCCCCCGATCGGAGGGGCGAGCGCCTCGGCCAGTGCGTCGAGGCTCTCGCGCGCGCCGCGCGCAGCAGAATCACGCACGCGCTCGATGAGCGCCACGGCATCCGGGAGCGAGATCCTGCGCGCCCAGGGGCTGTTCAGATAACGCCCTACCGCCCAGGAGCCTTCATGGTGATACGGGTGCGTGGGCAACCCGCGAGTGAGATCGATACGCCTTCGGTCGAGCAGCTCGCCGCGCGCCGACAGGGTCACGAGCAGCGCTGAGTTGCCATGCTCTGCGACGCCCACGATCGCCGCCTGCTTCGCATGTCTCGCCCGCATGATCAAAGCATAGAGTGCTATATACGACATCCGCTGTCATGTATTTCTGCTAACGTGCGCGCGTGCGTGCCGATCGGCTCATCTCAACTCTGCTGCTTTTGCAGGTCCACGGCCGACTCACTGCGCGCGCGCTCGCCGAGCGCCTCGAGGTATCCGAGCGCACGGTACTGCGCGATATGGAGGCACTCGGTGCGGCCGGCGTCCCGGTCATCGCCGACCGCGGTCCGGGCGGGGGCTGGCGGCTCGTCGATGGCTACCAGACGAAGCTCACCGGACTCACGGCGGCCGAGGTTCAAACTCTGTTCTTCGCGCATCCGCCGCAACTGCTTGCGGCGCTCGGTCTGGGGCCTGCTGCGGAGGCTGCCCGGTTGAAACTGCAGGCGGCACTGCCGGCGGCCAGCCGTGAGCAGGCCGAGCGTGCGGGCCGCTCCATCCTCATCGATCCGCGCGGCTGGCAGGAATCCCAGTCGATCGCGAGCCTGCCCGTGCTGCTCGATGCGCTGTGGCGCGGGCGGCGAGTGTGCTTCCTATACGAGCGCGCTCTGGGACAGGCGGCTGAAAGAATCGTCGATCCGCTGGGGCTGGTGGCGCGCGGCAGCACCTGGTACCTGGTCGGCTCGAGGGACAACGAGCTGCGCACCTATCGTGTATCGCGCATTCGGGCCGCAACTCTCGATGCGCAGCCGAGCATCACACCGGCCGACTTCGATCTCGCAACGTACTGGGAAGCCTCGACCGCGCAGTTTCGTGAGCAACTGCCCCGCTATGTCGCCACGTTCCTGGTCGCCCCGTCGGTCATGCGGTGGGCACGCTATCGCGGCTGGCGCTTGCAGGAGGAGCACGAGGAGGGCAGCCGGGTTCGGATCCGGGTGCGCTTCGATGCGCAGGAGGAGACTCTGCAGTTCGCGCTCTCCTTCGGCGCCGATGCCGAGGTGATCGAGCCGGCAGAGTTGCGGGGCAAGGTGCTCGAAGCCGCACGCGCCACGGCCGGGCGCTACGCCTCTCACGCTAGCCAGGCGGTGCAAGTTGCCGTAGGTTTGCCGGATGAAAGCTGCGAGCTCGGCGCGCCGAACCTCGTTACGCCCGTCGGTCAGCCCGCGAGGTGAAGCTTCCGGCTCGGTCATCCTGTGGCACAAGCTGCTGCGTGCCGTTGCGGTCCTGAACCTCGCTCTCTGGTCGCTGTCTGCCGTCGCCGCCTCACGGGGACAGACGACCCACGCTGCCGCGGATGCCGCCGTTCAGGCGCAACTGCTGCTCTCTGCCGGATATGTGCTCGGTTGCGCCTTCCGCTCCGTGCTGCCGGTGTGCGACATCCCGCGCCTGGTCCTGATCGACTCGCGCCTCTCGAGCGTGCTCGTCGGGCGGTCGGTCGCAACCCTCGCCGAGCTGTGCTTCGCAGCCCAGTGGGCCTTGATCCTCAGCCGTATCGCGGTGTTGACCGGCAGCTCCCTGGGACAGTGGGTGGCGCTCGCGATCGTGCCGCTCATCGTGCTGGCCGAGGGATGCTCCTGGTATGCCGTGCTGACCACCCATCAGCGCGGTCATGTCGTGGAGAACTCGATCTGGGGAATTGCGGCGGCGCTCGTGGTGGCCACCCTGCTCGTGATCGGACCGCATCGCCTCGAAGAGCTCTATCCGCCCGTGATCCTCTGGTGCATCGGGGGCACCGCCTTCGTCGCGTTCATCTTTTTCCTGGACGTTCCCATGTACCGGGCCCGGTGGCTCGCCGATCGTGCAGCCGGACGCACATACCTCAGCATCGCCCACGGTGTCGCGGATGTGTGCCGGCGGTGGACGGTCTCGTATCGCTGGGAGGACTGGAAGAGCGAGGTGCTGTGGATGTCGCTCTACTTCAGCGTCGGGGTCTGGCTGAGCGTCTCGCTGGTCTTTGCATCGGCTGCCCTGGGCACGCACACGAGCGCAACCTAGGAATCGGGCGCAAGCCGCGCATGCTGCGAAGCACGGTGCGTTATTGCGTCGAGGCCGTGTCGGTGCCGATCCCCGACTTCAGCAACGCCTCCTGAAGAAGCGCAACGGTCGCAACACGCGCCGGATCGGGCGCCCTGCTCGCGGGCCGGGCTGCTGCCGGTCCGGCAAAGATCGGGGTGGGGTGCCGGGCGTAGTCGAGCGCCGTCTTGCCCACATCATCGCGCAAGGCCGGATTCGCGCCGTGATCGAGCAGATCCTTCACGACCTTGTCCCAGCCGGCTTCCGCTGCGGCGAAGAGCGCGGTCTGGCCCTCGTGATCACGGCCCTGGACGTAGGCGACGAGCTTGGCCGTGTGGGTATGGCTGTCGGTGACGCGCGCATTGACATTCGCGCCGGCCTTCAGCAGCAGATCGACGGTCGTGATCACGCGGGCCTGGATATCCTCGGGCTTGCGCCGACCGCCGGGGGCGATGGCGCTGCCGACCCCGCCGCGACTCGACCCGCTCATGCCCGCCGCGGCCATGAGCGGGGTGATCTGGAACACGTTCGGTACATCGACGGCAGCGCCGTGCGCCAGCAGCGCCTTGATCGCCTCGTCATCGAGGCTCAACGCAGCGATCATGAGCGGGGTGGTGCCCCCGCGCATCATGTAGTCGGCGAAGCGGCCCCTGCCGTTGCCATTGGGACGCATGCGCGTGAGCTCGTGATTGGGATCGACGCCCATGCCGAGCAGGCGATTCACGAGATCCATCGCCGTGGCCTTGTTCGGCAGGCGGGTGGGCAGAGGCTCGCCGAAGCCTGCGAAGTTGCCGTTGCCGAAGCCACTGAAGCCGACGTAGGAATGCATGTCCACCGCGACATAGAGGGGCGTACGGCCCGTCATGTCCCACGCACCGGCGTTCGCGCCCCGGTCGAGCAGGAACATCGCGATATCGTAGCTGCGGTTGTCGATCGCATTGATGAGCGGGGTGATGCCGTCCGGGTTGGGCTGATTCACGTCGGCACCGGCCTTGACGATGGCGACGGCGCAGCGGTAGCACCCGGAGCGCGTGGCGTACAGCAGCGCGGTGAGGCCGCCGGTCTGACGGAACTGGGCGCGCGGCTCGGAGGTCATCTGGCGCGGCCAATCGTCATACTTCGCGCGCAGCTTCACATCCGCGCCGTGCTTGATCAGCAGATCGACCACATCGGGATGATTCTCCGCCGCCGCCCACATGAGCGCAGACTGGCCGCGGAAGGTCTCCACGGCATTCACATGGGCGCCGCGCTGGATCAGCATCTGCGCAATCGGCAGCGAGCCGATGCTCGAGGCCAGCATGAGCGCCGTCTGACCATCCTGATTGGGTGAATCGGGGTTGGCGCCGGCATCGAGCAGCATGCGCGTCAGCTCGACGTCGCCCAGCTTGACCGCCTCGGTGAGCGGGTTGTCACCGTAGCGGTTTGCGATATTGACCTTCGCGCCACGCTTGAGCAGTGCGCGCACCATCTCATGATCGACCTTGTAGGTCGCCCAGAGCAGCGCCGTCGAGCCATCGGGAGCGGGCACATTCACGTCGACGGCGGGCGAGGTGATCGCGGCCAGCACAGCCTCACGCTGACCCGAGCGGACGAGGTCAACGAGCGACTGCGGTCCGGATTGAGCGAATGAGGCTGCCGCCGCCCCCAGCGACAGCAAGCCTATGGCGGCCGCCACCTGTGCGGCCCGGAGGTTCAACCTAAACAATGTTGCCTCCAAAGTTCGTGTAGTGGGCCCACAGGCCCTTGCTCACGTCATACAGGAACCGGTAGGGGTCCTGGAACTTGCGATTGAATTTCTGGCTGACCTCATTCATGAGGCCCTCGTCGAGCATGTCCTGCGCGCTGCGCCCGTGGTCGGTCAGCTCCGTCGTGCGGGTGTACAAGTAGCGCATCATGTCGCGCTCGGCGGCCAGCTGGGTGCGGGTGATCACCGGCCCGTAGGCCGGCACGATTTTCGTTTCGTCATTGGCGAGCTTGACCAGGTCATCCATCGCATCCGCCCGACCCCCGATCCAGCCGCCCGCATACCAGTCGAGCGCCGGATCGCGCTGCGGCGATGACACGCAACCGACCGCCAGCACGTTCGAGTCGCGAAAGAACACGTAGATATCCCCGCGAGTGTGAGCTTCGAGGAGATAGCCGCATTCGATGCTCTCCGCCCCGGCCCTCATCTGGCTCTTCTCGCGAAACGTCACGGTGGGCTGGGCGACCTTGGGGAGCGCCTTGACCCAGCGGTCCTCCGCGGGCACATAGTAGTCCGTCGCGAGCCACTCGCGGGTGATCTCGTGAGCGTGAATGGAGGCGCCCGCCGCGCCAAACAGCGCATTGCCTCCGGTCTGCTCCGGATGGTAGTGCGTATTGATGAGCGTCCCGACCTTGGCGCCGCCGAGGCTCGCTCGGACCCCAGCCGCCGAGGCCGCCGCGCCGCTATCGACCAGCAGGATCCCCTCGCTCGAGCTCAGCGCGAGCACATTGCCCGGCGCGCTGCGGATCACGGTGATCCGCTCGGTCAGCTTCTCGCTCGGCAGTGGAGCTGCGCGCGCGGCCGACGGGTGCGAGGCAAGAGCCTCGCAACCCGCGAGGGTCCCCAGGAACGGGACGGATACCAACCCCGCAAGCCCACTCAAGGAGGTTTGCAGGAAGCTTCTGCGGTCAGTGGTCGACATGTCGGTGGTGAAACTCAGACCTCGGAGATCGTGCCCGTGCTCTGGGCGGCGCCGCTGCCGAAGCTCTTCTGCTGGATCCCGAACTTCTCCAGGATCGTCAGATGCAGATTCGCGAGCGGTGTGTGCGGGGCAAGCACGACGTTCTTGCCCCCGACGTGCGCGCCGTTGGCGCCCCCGACCAGGACCTCCGGCAGCGGATAGTTGTCGTGCTGGTTGCTGTTGCTCATGTTCGAGCCATACAGGAACAGCGAATGATCCAGGATGCTGCCATCGCCCTCCTTGGTGTCCGCCAGCTTCTTCAGGAAGTCCGCGAAGCGCTCCATGTGATAGCGCTCGATGACCTGCAGCTTGCGAATACGCTCGCGATCGTTGGAGTGGTGGCTGACCGGATGAAACGCATCGGGAACGCCGACGAAGTTGTAGGTGCGGTTGGTGCCTTCGGAGACCATCACGTACGAGGCGACGCGCGTGAGATCCGCCTGATAGGCCAGTGCAATCAGGTCGAACATGAGCCGCACTTGCTTGTCGAAGTTCTCGAGCTCTCCGAGCGGCGCGTTCGGCACCTCGATCCCCGTCAGCTTGCGCGTCTCGGCCAGGGCCACCCGCCGCTCGAGCTCGCGGACGGTATCGAGATAGTCCGACATGCGCGCCTGGTCGGCTGCACCCAGCGAGGTGTTCAGCGCCTTCGCCCGGACGCTGATCATGTCGAGGATGCTCTTGTCCTCGCGCAACAAGGCGGCGCGTTCGGCCGCCGTGTCACCCTCGCCCATGAGCTCGATGAACACCTTGCGCGGGTTGTATTCCATCGGCAGCGGCGTGTGCGGGCCGGAATATGCTGTGGTCGAGGCGTAGTAGCAACCCGCACCACCGCAGGCAGCCACCTGGATGGTGGTCTCCGAGCACACCTCGAGGGAGGGCAGTGCCGTCTTCTGCCCGATGTGCTGCGCGACGATCTGATCGAGCGTGATCGACATGCTGGCGCCCTTGGCCTGCGTGTCCGGATGCTCGCAGGAGAGCCAGGTCGCCGGATTGTAGGTGTGCACCGAGCCCAGCGCCGCGAGGTTCTCGAGATTGTCGAAGGTCGTGACGTATCTCTTGTACGGCTCGAGCGAGGCCAGAGTCTTGCCGAGCTTGAAGTCGGCGCCCTTGCCCGTGGAGCTCCAGGTGTCCACTTCCTTCCCGTAGACCGTGTTGTTCATGATCGCCCCGTGCGGGATGTAGAAGAATCCCGCACGGGTCTTGGGTGCCGCTGCGGTTTTCTCCAGCGCCGTGGCGGCCGGAACCATCGCATCCAGAAACGGCAGTCCCAGGGCCACGCCGCTGCCGCGCAGGAACGTGCGGCGGGAAAGATGCTTGCGAGTCAGAAACGTAGCCATCGCCTGTCACTCCTGTCGCTGCTGGGCGCTGTCCCTGGCGCCGCCCAGGGTGGAAGCCACCTTGGTCGGGGGCTGAGACCCCTTCGGCCGAGGGGTAGATCCCTGGCGTAGGAACTCATCGCTGTTGACCACACCCGTGATGAGCGCCGCGAACGAGTAGTTGCTCGCCGCGGCAGCGCGCACGATCTTCCTCACCTCGGGCATGTCGTAGTACTCGAGCTCGCGGTTGAGCGCATACATCATCAGGCGCTTGGCCACGACCGTCGGGAACAGGTCCGGCTTGCGCGTGAGATAGTGCCGCAGATCCGCCGGCGTGCGCAGCACGATGCCGCTGGAGAGCTGCGTCGTCGGATCGATCGGCACATGGGTTTCCGGATCGGCTGTGCGCCAGCGACCGGTCACATCGAAATTCTCCAGCACCAGGCCCAGGGGATCGATGAGCCCATGGCACGCCGCACAGGTGGGATTCCTGCGATGCGCCTCGAGCCTCTGGCGCACCGTCGTGGGTGGCTGGCCCTCGTGGAAGGACAGGTCCATGGCGACATTCGGCGGCGGCGGATGAGGCGGAGTGCCCTCCAGCCGGTCGAGGATGTACTCACCGCGCAGCACGGGCGAGGTGCGGTCGGCATACGAGGTTCGCAGCTCGAATGCGCCCTTCCCCAGCAGGCCCCAGCGATTCGTATTGCTCAGCTGCACTCTGCGGAACTGCGGTCCAAGGACGTTGGGTATGCCGTACTGCCGCGCGAGCGAATCGTTGACGAACGTCCAATCAGCCGTGATCAGGTCGTTCACGCTGCGGTTCTGCAGCAACACGCTCGCGAGGAACAGCTGCGCCTCGGTCTCGAAGTTGCGGGTCATCTCGGCGCTGTATGACTTCTCGAGCGGCTCGATTTGATTCAGAGTGCCGAAGTTCAGCCACGAGAACGCGAAGTCGGTGATGAGGGACTCCGCGCGCGGATCCTTCAGCATGCGCGCAACCTGGGCATCCAGCACGCTCGGATTGGTGAGCTGCTTGTGCTCGGCGAGCGTGAGCAGCTGCGGATCCGGCCCCTGGTTCCAGAGGAAGAACGACAGGCGCGAGGCGAGCTCCAGATCGGTCAACGCGCGCGACTCGCCCGGAACCGCCGGGCTCGAGATTGCGCGATACATGAAATCCGGGCTCGACAGGATCGCCGTGACGAGCTCGGTCACACCGGAATCGAACCCCCCCGGTTGCGACCGACCCGCATCGTAGAACTTCATCAGCCAGCTCACATCAGCGTCGGTCACCTGACGCCTGAACGCGCGCGTGGCCAGATGGCGCGCAATGCGCTCGGCGCACGGTCGCTCCTCGGCCGGCTGCTTGGGATCGCAGATGAAGATCTTCGCGCGGCTGGCGCTCAATGACAGCCCCTCGGGCGAGTACGGACCTTTGATCTCTACCCCGTCCCGAATGATCGGCATGCCGATGCCAAAGGTGCGACCCGCGCCCGTCGGATCGTTGCTCTCCGCCCAGGAGCGCTGGATGAAGGTCACGGTCACCCGGTGTGCGCCTGCCTTGATCTGTACGGGCACATTGGACACCTGTGCGGTGATGGTCGCGCGGCCCTTGGGGCCGTCGCGGTCGGCCAGGGCGAGATCCTCGGATCCGCCGATCTCCCGCCGGGCCACTTCCTGGTCGTCGACCAGGATCACCATCGTCGCTCGGGTCTCCATGCCGCGCGGATACAGCCCGGCATCGAGGCTGTCTCCGTCGTGCAGGCTGAAGCGATACTCCCCGTCGGCAGGAAAGACGTGCATGAAGCTCACGCCTCCGCGGGTCCCAAGGGGGTAGCCGTCCTTGTGCGTGTACTGGCTCGGATCACCCAGCCCGGCCTGGCCCCCGCCGCCACCGCCACCGCCGGAGAAGAACGTCTCCAACTTCGGCAGCGGCTCGCCGACGGCCGTTTGAGCGATGTGGCGCGCCGCCAGGAGGTACTGGTCCATGAAGGTCGGGGAGATGCTCAGGGCACTGGCAATGTTGCTGAAGCCGTCGACCTCGATCTCCGTGGGCAGAACCTGCTTGGGATCGACATCCACGCCGAGGAGCCCCTTCACCGAGGCTGCGAACTCATCGCGACTCAAACGCTCGAGCGGGACATGACCGATGCCGCGATCCTTCGCCGAGTTGTCGAGGTGAGTCTCCAGATAGTTGAGGAAGGCATCGACCACGGCCTGGCTGGGCTGCTTCTGACCCGCGGGCGGCATGAGCCGCCCGGTGAGCTTGGTAATGGCCTGCTCCCAGACCTCCGGATCCTCTCCGGGGTGGCTCAAATCCAAGGTGTCAAATGCGAAGCCCCCAGCCCAGTCCGTCGTGTTGTGGCACTTGTCGCAGATGTTATTGATCATGGCGCGGAACGGCTGAAGGGCCGCTCCAGCAGTGGTTCCCTGAGCCCCTGGGTGGGCCCCCGAGCTCGCGGGCTCTTGGCCGTGCACGACACCCGCTGCCAGGGCGAGACCGACGAGGGGCACGCAAACTCTGATTCGCATCAGTGCGTACCTGGACCACGCTCCGCTTCTGCGCATTCCCATCCCTCGCCCCTCTGCCCGACCGCGTATTGTGCCGCTGCCCGATGTGACCAGGCCAACATGATGCATTGACGCCACGCGAGGCCGCGAACTCCTTGCAGCTCCGGCGCCGCGCTGTTGAAACATCCTAGCGAATCATGACCCCTCTTATAAGTGTGCGTTCCGCGGCCCCCGACGCCGGATCGAAGCTGCGTCCTGGGCTTATATATCATTGATTTACAATCATTTTTATGTCTCGCGCGCGCAGCGGACCCGCCGGCGAGCGGTGCACGAGCGGCAAGCCCGAGATAACGAGCCGCACCAGCATGGGCAGGAAACTCAGGAGCGCACGGACCGGCAGCGTATACCAGGCTGGGTTGGAGGCGCGATCCGATCTGATCCGCCGCGGCTCATTGAAGAGAGATCGGGGGCTCCAGCATCCCAAGCACGCTCACCGCGACCAGGACGAGCGCCCCCAGAGCGGCTTCCGCCAGCAGGCTCGTACGCAGCTTGCCGAGCACCGGCCCGAGCGGTTGCGACCCAGCGACGGCCATCTGCAGCTGCGGGGTCAGGTGCGAACGATTGATCATCGCGAGCAGCAGCATGCCGAAAAACAGCACGAGCTTGACCAGCAGCGCCAGCCCGTAGGCCGTGTTGAGGAGCGCTGACCAACGGTGCAGCCCGATCAGATACCACGCGTTGACCAGACCCGTCAGTGTCAAGGCTGCAACCACCGCCGGCCCGAGCGCCGAGAAGCGGGAGAGTTGCCGAAGCAGGGTCCGTGCTTCCTCAGCAGTGCGAGCGCGATGCGTGCGCACGGCGCGAGCGCCGAGCAGCATCAATGCGCCAAGCCACAAGCCTGCCGCCAGGAGGTGAAGCACATCCGCGCCGGCATGCACAGAGCCGCCTGCGCCCTCGCCCAGGCTGCCGTGCCCCGTCCACGCGAAGCTCGCGACGGTCAGGCCGCCCAGGAAGGCAACGGCGATCGCCCGCGGGCGCGCGGATCGCAGCAGGATGCAGGTCCCGAGCACGACTGTAAGCCCCAGAACACGCAGCGCCAGGACCATTCCAAAGCGTGTTCCGGTGACCACCGCGATGACGGACGTCCACGCCCCGGTGAGCAAGTCCGCCTCGGCAGACAGCCATGCAAGGCCCGAGACCACCCCGGTCACAGCCGCGAGCAGCATCAACGCACGCAATACGGTGGGCGCTGGCTGAGGCTCGTGCGCGCCGTGTGCAGGGGCTGCGTAGAGCAGGAACAAAGCGGACCCGAACAGCGCGAGCGTCGAGGTGAATTGCAGCAGCCGCGCCAGGATCAGCACTGCATCGATCACCAGAGGTCTATCTCACGGTGAAATGGTAGCGGCCGCTCGTCTTGTGTCCGTCGTCGGTGGCGACCGCAGTCCATGACACGGTGTAGACGCCCGCGGTCAACCTCGCACTCGGCGCCGCCGCGAGCGACTTCGCATCCCCGCCTGCGGCGGCTGCCAACCTCACCGGGCTGCCATCGGCGCGCGCAACTCTGAACATCGAGAAGCTCTTGGCGATCTCCTCGCTGAACTCGAGCCGAATGACCTGCGGCGCACTGACCGTCGCATTGGGAGCGGGGTCGGCGCTCACGAGCTTGGCATGCGCCTGAGCCTCGACGCTGCAGATACAGCCGAGCAGGGCCAGGGCCATGGATGCCTTCATTGAGCATGAGCTGTGCAACATGGGAGGCTCCCGGCAGCGTGCATCCCGGTGTGGATGCCCTCTCGCAGACTAGAGTACAGTGGCATCGGGCACGGCGCGACGGCCTATCACGTTCGGAGTCCATCCGTGCGATCGCTGGGTTCAAAGGCGCAAGGTGCTCGCCTGGAGCGGATGAGAGCCTCGTCGCGCTGGGCCGGCGCAGCCTTTCGTAACGTGCATCCGATCCTGCCGGGTCTGCGCGATCCAAACGCTCGCATGCCGACGCTGACCGAGATGCTCCTGGGGGGCAAGGGGCGCGTCCCTGCGCAACCCTTACCCTCGGTCAGCCCGCTCGAGGTGTGGCGGCGCAAGCCCGGCAGTGGGCTGCGTGCGACGTGGCTCGGCCACTCGACGCTGCTCATCGAGATCGACGGTGTTCGCGTGCTGACGGACCCCGTCTGGGGTCCGCGCGCCTCGCCGTTGAGGTTGGCGGGCCCCAAGCGCTTCCAGCCCGTGCCGGTTGCCCTGCGCGCGATGCCGCCGATCGATCTGGTGATCGTCTCGCACGATCATTACGACCACCTCGACTACCCGACCATTCGTGCGCTCGCCAAGAGCGCGGTGCCCTTCGTCACCTCCCTCGGCGTGGGCGCGCACCTCGAGGGCTGGGGCGTGCCTGCCGGGCGCATCACCGAGCTCGATTGGTGGGAATCGCACGACATCCCCGGGAGTGCGGTGCGTGTAACGGCCGCGCCGTCGCAGCACTTCTCCGGCCGCACGCTGAGTACTCGCAATACGACGCTTTGGTCCTCGTTCGTCATCCGCTCCGAGCGGCACTCCGTCTTCTTCAGCGGCGACACGGGCCTTACGACCGAATACGCAGACATTCCCACGCAGCTCGGGCCCTTCGATCTGGTGATGCTCGAGATCGGTGGCTGGGATGCGGCCTGGGGCGACATGCATCTGGGGCCCGCGAACGCGCTCAAAGCATCCGCCCTTCTGGGAGGAGGTCTATTCCTGCCGATTCACTGGGGCACGTTCAGTCTCGGAATGCATGCTTGGGACCAGCCGCCCGAGACGCTGCTGGAACTGCACGCAAGCTCCGATGCCAGGCTCGCGATGCCACGCCTGGGGGAGCCGATCGAGCCCACGCTCGCTGACGGACCCGTCCAGCCGTGGTGGCGCAGCATCGCGAGCGCGTCGCGAGCCGAAGAGTCCACCGAGGTCAAGCTGCCCACTGCGACGCCGTGGCCGCTCGATTAGGCGAGCCGCAAGGCTCGCCGGGGCACTCCTTGATCCCTATCCCGAGCGTTGCGGCAGCGCCGCGAGCGTGCGCCCATCGGAAGTGGTCACGCGCACGTAGAACCCGCCGGGACGATGATCCTTGAGCGGGTAGTACACGATCGTCACCTTATCTCCGGCACTCAGTGAGTGACGGCTCCAGCCGCGCCGCCCGAGCCAGCTGGGGCTCATGCCCTCGAGGCCCCACTCCTGGGTGCCCCCCTGCTCGCGTGGCACGACGACCCAGAGGAACGTGTGCGGCTGCGTCCACTCGTATCGCTCGATCGTGCCGCTCAGGGATTTCTCCTTCCCCCATTCGAACATGGCGGTGGAGTGGTGGGCGCTCGCGGCCGGACCGAACGCAAGCCAGGTCGCGCACAGCAACATTGATGTCAACCATCGGCTGAGCTTCACGAACTATTCTCCGGGCTGGTGCTTGAGACTGAATGCGGCATTGCCATGCGCATCCAGGGCATCGTGATTGTTCTGCTGGCACACGTATTCCATGATCTTCCAGTCACGGTGGCGCCGGTAGTCGGCCGTCGTGGTGTACGGCTCGACGAACACGGCCGGATCGGTGCGGGTGGTGGTGATCTCGAGCAGGTCGGGTTGCACGAGCCGCATTCGCTCGGTCACGTGAAATTGAGCGCTGTGGCCGTTGATCCCGTTCAGCGGGCTGGTCTCGGGCAGGATCGCCGAGGTCTCAACGACCAACGTGTCACCCTCCCAGTGGCCCACGGATGTTCCCTGATAGGTGGGATCGGGGTCCGCAGGGGCCGGCTTTCCATCGGTCGGAATGCGGCGCACGAGCGAGTATGTCTCGATGAGGATGGTCACCCGCCCCGGCGTGAAGAGGAACTCGATCGGATAGGGCTCCTGCATGCTCTGCGGAACCCCGGGCGGCACGCAGCTGGCCACTTCGGAGACGAAGTTCAGGCCGGGCGTCTTGCGGTTCTTCTCCTGGAACTTGGCATATTGGGCTGCATAGGCCGGTGTGAGCTTGGGGGGCGCCGGCGCAGCCGCACCGGCAGCCGGACGCGGCGCGAAGGCTGGCTCCCACACGCCACTCCAATCGGGAAGCTTGGCAAGCGCCGCGTAGGGGTTCTCGGGAGCAGCCACAGGGGGCGCGGCGCTCAGTGCAGCAGGCGGTGCGCTCTGTGAGCCGCAAGCGGACAAGCAGAGGATGACGCAGGCCACTGCCAGCCCGGCCACGGATATCGGAGTGCGGCTCATCGGTTTCCCCTCCCCGGAAGCAGTAATCTTATGCTGAAGCTGCAAGAGAGGCCATTCCGCTGTGCGCACCAGAATCTTCCAGGTGGATGCATTCACCACCGAACGCTTCGGCGGCAACCCGGCTGCGGTCATGCCCCTGAAGAGCTTTCCCGATGAGGAGCTCATGCAGGCGATCGCCGCCGAGAACAACCTCTCGGAGACTGCCTATCTCGTGCCTGAAGGCTCGGACTATCGCATTCGCTGGTTCACGCCCGCTGCGGAGGTCCCGCTGTGTGGCCACGCGACACTGGCAAGCGCCGCAGTCGTGCTGGAGCGGCTGGAGCCGGCGCGGGAGGCCGTGACCTTTCACTCGGCAAGCGGCCCGCTCAGCGTGCGCCGCGTGGCAGGCGGATACTGCATGGACTTTCCCGCGCGACCCGCCGCCGCGACGGCCATGCCGTCCGGGATGGTCCAAGCGCTCGGTGCCAAACCCGTCGAAGTCCTCGCGAACGACTTCAACTACCTCGTGGTGCTCGAAGGCGAGCAGGTCGTGCGCCGCCTGACCCCGGATCTCACGCGGGTTGCGGCGCTGGATCGGGCGGGCCTGATCGTCACCGCGGCGGCGGCCCCGCCCTACGACTTCGTCAGCCGCTACTTCGCGCCCGCGAAAGGGGTGCCGGAAGACCCGGTGACCGGCAGTGCTCACTGTGCGCTGGCTCCGTTTTGGGCGCAGAGGCTCGAGCGGCGCACATTGCGAGCGTTCCAGGCCTCGCGCCGCGGAGGTGAGCTTGTCTGCCGCCTCGCGGGCGATCGGGTCGAGCTCGAAGGCGCGTGCGTCTTCTACCTCGAAGGCGACGCGGAGATCTGAGATCCAGGAGGCCTACGTGCCGCACGACTCTCGATTCCGAGGACTTCCACTCGGGCTCATTCTGATGCTGGCTGCGCTTCAGCATTCGAGCGCGGCGCCGCCCGATCGCGGACCCTCACCGCCCGCGGAGGTTGCCGCCGCGCTGCAGGTGAGCGAGGCCGACTACTCGGTGCGAGACTTTCGCTTCGATAGCGGGCGCACGCTGCCGGCACTGCGCCTGCACTACGCAACGCTCGGCCACCCTCGACGCGACGGAAACGGTCGCATCGTGAATGCAGTGCTCATCCTGCACGGCACCGGCGGCTCCGGCCACCAGTTCCTCGGCGCCAACTTTGCCGGCGTCCTGTTCGGACCCGGCGAGCTGCTGGATGCCAGCAAGTACTTCATCATCCTCCCGGACGATATCGGTCATGGACACTCGAGCAAGCCGAGCGATGGGCTGCGCGCGCAGTTTCCGCACTACGACTATGGCGATATGGTGCGCGCCGAATACCTCGTGGTGACGCAGGCGCTGCACGTGAACCATCTCAGGCTCCTGGCCGGCACCTCGATGGGCTGCATGCACACCTGGATGTGGGCCGAGCGGTATCCGGAGTTCATGGATGCAGCCCTCCCCCTCGCCTGCCTCACCATCCAGATCTCCGGCCGCAATCGCATGATTCGCCGGATGATGATGGACTCCATTCGCGATGATCCCGCGTGGAACCACGGCAACTACACGCAGGAGCCGCAGTGCGGGATTCGCGGCGCGCTCAACCTGCTGTTCGTGCTGGGCAGCGCTCCGCTTTACGACCAGATGCTCTACCCGACGCAGCAGCTCGCCGACCGAGCAGCCGGGGAGTTCATGACGCGCGAGCTGCGGAGCACGGACGCGAACGACATGCTCTACCAGTTCGACTCCTCGCGTGATTACGACCCCTCCGCGCGTCTGGACACGGTGAAGACGCACGTGGTGGCGATCAACTCCGCGGACGATCAGGTGAACCCCCCGGAGCTGAACATCATGCCGCGCGAGATTCACAAGGTCGCACACGGCGAGTTCGTGCTGCTGCCGATCACTGCCGAGACTCGCGGGCACGGCACGCACAGCCTGCCTGCAATCTGGAAGCCTTACCTCGCAAAGCTCCTGGCCGAGACGGACTAAGGGCGAGGGACACACCGCATGCGTTTGCTTTACATCGACATCGACACGTTGCGGGCCGATCACTTGGGCTGCTACGGCTACCACCGCAGAACGAGCCCGAATATCGATGCCGTCGCCGCCCAGGCCAGCGTCTTCGAGAACGTCTATGCCTCGGATACGCCCTGCCTGCCCAGCCGCACGGCGCTGCTCACCGGTCAGTTCGGGATCCGCAACGGGGTGGTGAATCACGGAGGCACCGATGCCGATCCGGTGATCGATGGCGCCGATCGGCAATTTCACTCGCGCTTGCACCTGAACTCCTTCCCCAATCGCCTGAAGCGCGCGGGACTGAAAACCGTGACCGTCAGCTCCTTTGCGCACCGGCATTCCGCATTTCACTGGTGCGCCGGCTTTGACGAGGCGCTCAATGTCGGCAAGTACGGCATGGAGACGGCCGATGAGGTCTACGCGATTGCGGCGGACTGGCTGCGCCGCTGCGGCCGGGCGGACAGCTGGTTCCTGCACGTGCACCTGTGGGATCCACACACCCCTTATCGAGCCGCGGCCTCCTACGGCCAGCCTTTCAAAGATGTGCCCCCGCCGGCGTGGCTCACCGAGGAGGTGCGCGCGCGCCACTGGCGCGGTTGTGGGCCGCACAGTGCGCAGGAAGGCCGTGGCCTGGCGCCCAACGAATACGATCGGGAGCACTATCCGCGCCAGCCGCAGGAGATGTTCGACATGGCCGCCGTGCGCGCCATGTTCGACGGCTACGACACGGGCGTTCTGGTCGCCGATCAGTACACGGGCAAGCTCATGGACCTGCTCGGCGATCTCGGTATCGCTGACGACACTGCCATCATGATCTCCGCGGATCATGGCGAGACGCTGGGAGAGCTCAACACCTATTGCGACCATCAAACCGCCGATGAATGCACCGCGCATGTCCCGCTCATCCTGAGATGGCCGGGAGTGCGCCCGGGACGCTACCGCGCGTTCCACTACCAGATCGACGTGACTGCGACGCTGCTCGAGCTTCTCGGACAGAGCGTTCCGGAAAGCTGGGACGGGGAGTCCTTTGCGAAGACCCTGAAGGCCGGCGGGGATGCCGGGCGGGACCATCTCATCACGTCACAGGGCGCCTGGACGTGCCAGAGAGGCGTGCGATTCGACAACTGGATGCTGATCAGCACGCTGCACGATGGGTATCACCTCTTCGATGATGTGATGCTCTTTGACCTCAGCACCGATCCCTTCGAGCAGCGCAACCTGGCCACCACGCGGGCCGATGTCGCCGGGCACGGACTGGTCCTGCTATCCGAGTGGCACGCGAGGATGCTGCCGCACGCCGCGCGCGGGCGCGATCCTCTGGAGAACGTCATCCGCGAAGGCGGCCCCTACCACGTGCGCGGGCAGCTGCCGGCATACCTCGAGCGCTTGCGCGCCACTCAGCGCGGTGAGCTCGCGGCCCGGCTAGCGGCGAAGTATCACTGACCTTGCGCGAGCCCGGGGCGCTCGAGCTTCTCGCGCGGGCGTTCGGCGAACATCCGCTGGGCTGCCGGCCGCTCGTTGATCCGATTGATCCAGCCGACCAGGTGCGGGGTGTCCTTCTCGTTCACGAGCTCCGCGAAGCCCTTCTGCATCCCGTTGGCGATTGCAAAGTTGCAGATATCGGCGAGCGTGTACTCGGGGCCTGCGAGCCAGCGACTGGCTGCCAGGCGCGCCTCGAGCTTCTTCACGGAGAAGGCGATCTTGCGCATCTCCTCCTCCAGCATCTCCTTCGGAAAGCCGGCACGCGCCCGCCGCCACTTCACCTGCTGCTCGTGCAACGGGATACGCTGCACATAGCGCTCGAATTCCTCCTCGCTGTACTGGCGTGCCATGCGACTGACCATGCGCTCCCAGCCGATCGTGGAGACACACCAGCAGAAGTACTCGTCCACCCACTTGGTCCAGATGCGCATCTGGGCGCGCAGATACGGATCGTCCGGCCGCAGGCGCGGCGTGTCGGGAAAGACATCCTCCAGGTACTCGCAGATGACCGTGGATTCGGTCACGATCTTGCCGTCGTGATCGAGCGCCGGCACCTGCGCGTTTGGATTGATCTTCTTGAACCAGTCCTCGTGGTGCTCGAAGATCGCTGGATTCAGTTGCCTGCTCGTGAATTCCAGGCCCTTCTCGTACAGGGCGAGCAGCGGTTTCAGGGAGTTGGCGCCCGGACCGAAGCTGTAGAGCTTGAGCACTGCTGTCTCCTTCGGTGCAATGATCGCATGATGCACCGCCCCATCGCACGAGCGTACGCGTGGAGTTAATATACTCGCGCGGCTGAGCTTGACGGTTTGGCTCCTGCCGCGGCCCGCACATCGAGGGAGACCTGATTGCTCCTGTCCGAGCGCAGCAGGCGCCAGTGGCTGGCCAGCACGTTGCTGGCCGCCTTCGCACTGCGTGCGCTCATTCCGGCGGGCTTCATGCCGGCACCCGACCGGCCATTCTCGCTCGAGATCTGCTGGGAGGGCCTTCCCTCCGGGATGCTCGCGCAGGGCGAGGATTCACCTGCGAGCTCCATGGACATGGATCCCATGGACATGGGCTCGATGGACAAGGGCTCAGCGGCGCAGCACCGCTCCGGGGGCCACTCGCATAGCGAGCATTGTGTGTTCGGCACCGCCTGCAGTGCCGGGCCCATCTCCCACCTGCCGCTGCCGAGCGGAATATCCGCGGCACAGCAGCTTCTCGCGGTCTCCTTCGTCGCGGTCGCAGGCACCGTCCGCCTCGTCCATCTTCCACCTCCCCGAGCGCCCCCGGGTCGTCTGATCTGACCCCACCGGCCGGGCTTGCGCCCGCCGCGGTCTCGAGCGTGCACGTTGAAGTGTGCGCTCGCCCGTGCGTTTGAACGGGCTCGCTGGAAAGCGGCGAGCCGGGGAGTTCCCCAGTGTTAGATCCAATCAAAGAGCCGGCCGCGCGCGCGCCGCGCCGGCTGCGAGCATGCGTGACCCCGTTGCAGGGGGCATTCGTCGTGGTCCTACTGCTCCTTCTGCCAGCCCGCGGCTGGGCGGCGGCCTATGGGAGCGTCGGCGGCATCGTGCGGGACGACGGCGGGCGCCCGATCGCCTCGGCGGAGGTCGTGCTCGAGTCCGCGACGCACGCGATGCTGGAGCGTGAGACCGACACGACCGGCCGCTTTGATTTTCCGAAGGTGGCGATCGGCCACTACCGGCTCACCGTCTCGCGAGGCGGCTTCGCCCCCTCGAGTCAGCCGGTCACGGTGGAGGCGGGCTACTTCCCGTTCGCGCAGGTGGTGCTGGTGCCCTCCTCGAGGCTCGCCGATGTGAAGGTAACGGCCACCCGGCTGGTCGCGGCCTCCGTCACCCCCATCACGATCGTGAGCGAGGAGGATATCGAGGGCACCCCTGGAGCGAGCAACGCCGACAGTTCCGCGATGATCACCGACTACGTCCCGGGTGCGTACCAGGCGCATGACATGCTGCACATGCGCGGCGGCCACCAGACGAACTGGCTCATCGACGGAGTCGAGATCCCGAACACCAATATCGCCGAGAATCTCGCCCCCGAGATCGATCCGCTCGATATCCAGACCCTGGGCGCCGAGCGCGGCAGCTATGCGGCGGACGAGGGCGACCGCACTTACGGCATCTTCGATGTCATTCCGAAGAGCGGCTTTGGCAGCGATGATCAGGCAGCGCTCGACCTCACGGGGGGTAACTTCGGCCAAACCGACGACTATGTGAGCGTCGCGAGCCACACGAGCGATTTTGCGTACTACGCAAGCCTCGAGGGAAATCGTAGCGACCTCGGCCTGCAAACCCCGCAGTCGCAGGTGATCCACGACCAAACGCAAGGCTATGGAGCGTTCACCAACCTGCAGTACCGGCCGAGCGAGCAGGACTCGGTGAGCTTCATCGCTCAGCTGCGTCAGGACGACTACCAGATACCGGCTTGCACCGTGTCGCTTCCCGACGACCCGTACTGCATCGGGCAGTTCGGTGATGTTCAGGGCGAGGCGGACAACTTCGCGCTGCTCACCTGGTCGCACACGTTCACGAACGATGCGGTGCTCACGAGCTCGGTACTGTATCACTTCGAGCGGGCGGACTACGACGGCGGCGCGAGCGACTATCCGACCATCACCACCTATCATCACAGCTCGCAATACGAGGGCCTCGAGGAGAATCTGCGCATGAGCTTCGAACGCAATCACCTCGATGTCGGTGTGTTCGGCTTCGCGCAGCAGGACCAGGCCGATTTCAATCTGGCGTTCACCGATGGGAGCTCACCGACGCTTGCTGAGCTGCAAAGTCCCACGGGTGGGCTCATCACAGCATGGGTGCAGGATACCTTCGAGGCGACGCACTGGCTCGACCTCGCGGCAGGCGTGCGCGAGTCGTACTTCCAGGGCAGCATCTCCGAGAACGCGACCGACCCGCGACTCGGTGCGACCGTGACGGTGCCGCATCTGAACTGGGTGCTGAGCGCCTTCTGGGGAAAGTACTACCAGGCACCCCCGCTCGAGACGCTCTCGGGGCCCTTGGTGGCCTACGCGACTGCGAACGACACGGCCTTCCTGCCGCTGCGCGGTGAGCGCGATACGGAGCGCCAGTTCGGCGTGACCATCCCGGTGGGGGGTTGGACCATCGAGGCAGACTACTTCGTGACCGAAGCGAGCAACTTCTTCGATCACAATCCCCTCGGTGAGTCGGATATCTTTCTGCCGATCACCGACCAGGGGGCGCTCATCGAGGGACGCGAGCTCACGGTCCGGTCACCCGCCTTCTGGCCCTACGGCCAGGTGCACCTCGCATACTCGAACCAGACGGCGGATTGTTTCGGGTCGATCACGGGGGGTCTGGTCGTCGCCGGCACGGCCTGTGGCTTCCCCGCCATCGCGCTCGATCACGATCAGCGCAACACGCTGAACCTCGGGTACAACGCAAGCCTGCCGGGTCAGTTCTTCGTCGGCTCGAACCTCTCGGTCAACTCCGGACTGTCCAACGGCTACGCGCCTCCGAGCCACCTGCCGAGCTACGTGGTGCTGGATCTCACCGTCGGGCGCAACTTCACCCGCGACCTGTCACTTTCGCTCACCGCCCTGAATGTGACCAACAAGCACCTGCTCACCGACAACAGCCTGACCTTCGGCGGAGTCCACTGGAACAATCCGTTCCAGATCTACGCCGAGCTGCGTTACAAGTTTCACTATTGAGCGGGGGTTTGCATCGTCTTCAGGCGCACGGCGCGGAATTCCGCATCCGCATTCCACTGCGGATAGACGGCCGTCTGCGCGAGCGCCTGGCCAATTCCGAACAATAGATCGATCTGCTGAACCGACCCGGAGAGATCCCAGCGCGGATCGACCGTATCGGTCACTTGGTGGTAGTGATGCGCGATGTAGTCCTCCTCCTGCTGCTCGCCGAACCCAGGCGGCTTCCCGATCACATCCAGACCCTCGTGCAGATACACCACCGGCACGCCCACACGCGCAAACTCCAGCTGGTCGGCGCGGTACACCGTGCCGCGCTCGGGATGCAGATCGGGCTCGACGGTCATGCCGAGTGCGCGCGCCTGAGCACGAACCGTCCGATCGATGTCGGACTTTCCAGCGCTGATGAGCTCGACGTCGCGAGTTCGGCCCCAGGTCGCCATCACATCCATGTTGATGTCCGCCACGGTGTCGCGCAGCGGATAAAAGGGGTGATGTGCGTAGTACCGGGCCCCGAGCAGGCCGCGCTCCTCGCCGGTGGTCGCAATGAACAGGATCGAGCGCTTGGGCGGATGCGGCAGCGCCTTGAACGCGCGTGCAAGCTCGAGCAGGGCAGCCACTCCCGAGCCGTTGTCGCGCGCGCCGTGAAAGATCTGCGCGTGCTTGTCGCCCGGCAGCTTCGGATCCCAGCCGAAGTGATCCCAGTGTGCGCTGTAGATCAGGTACTCACTCTTCAGCCGCGGATCCGAGCCCGCCACTCGGCCCACGACGTTATGCGACTGGATATCGCGCCAGCTGTTGGCGATCTCGAAATCGATCCGGGCCGGAAGTCGAACGGGATGGAAATCGCGTGACACCGCCGCCTTCTTCAGCGCCTGAAAGTCCAGCCCCGAGGCGGCAAACAGCTGCTTCGCTCGCTCGGCGGTGATCCACGCGGCGACCGGGGGGTAGCTCTCGCTCGCCGGCTCGCCCGTCAAGATGAAATTCTCGTGTCCCCAGCTGTTCACCACGACGGAGTACGGATAGGCGGCCGGGCCCGTCTCGTGCACGATGATGGCAGCGGCTGCGCCGAGCTTCGCAGCGATCTCGTACTTGTACGTCCAGCGACCGTAGTAGGTCATCGCCTTGCCGCCGAACATCCTCTCGTCGAGCTTGCTCGGATCTTGGGGATCGGGCACCGGGGGATCGTTGATCAGCATCACCAGGGTCTTGCCGTGAACATCGAGCCCCTTGTAGTCATCCCAGCCGTACTCGGGGGCGATCACACCGTAGCCCACGAAGACCAGATCCGAGGCCGGGATGCTCACCCGGGGCTCACGCACGGGCGAGAAGGCGACGAAATCCTCCGGAAATTGCAGCGCGATGCGGCGAGCTCCGACGCTGATGGTGGCCTGCGGATGGGCGGTGAAGGCCGTCATCGGCACGAGCTGGGTGTAGGTCCCATCGGGGTTCCCGGGCAGCAAACCGATCGCCTCGAACTGCCCCTCCAGGTAGCTCACGGTCAGCGCCTCCCCGTGAGTGCCCGGAGAGCGGCCCTCGAAATCATCCGACGAGAGGACCTCGATTTGATGGAGAAAGTCACCTGCGTCGATGGACTGGGCGCGGGCCGCAGTGCCGGCGATCACGCAAATCAGCGCCGCGCTCAGGAGGGGAAACAGGACTCTGCGGAGTTGCTGCAACGAGATCATCGCGTGGCCTTTCGTCTGAAACCAACGAGGGGCGCATTCTACGGGCATTCGCTCCGGCGCGGCGCGGCACGCCATGCAGCCCCGCCTACCGGCGCCGACGCGGAGGCTTCCTTCGGCGGGTCTCCCGTCCGCTCCGGGCTTGGAAATCGGCGATGATTCGAGCGCGCACACGCTCGCGCGCGTCCTGGTCGAGAGGAGTCTGTACGAGGAGGCCGAGCAATGTCGCCTGCGAAACGAGGCCGCGCGCAGCGAGCTCGCGCGTGAAGATCCGATCTTTTTCGCGTCCCGCGGCGTACTTGGAGATCGCAAGATCGTGAGCATCGAGGCACAGACCTTGAACTCCGCCGGTATCGCCGGGGGCAAGCTTGACCAGACGATCCTCCCAGCCGCTCGGAAGCAGCGCCGTCGCGACATCAACCGGGTCGGCGTAATACCCGAAGGTCTCGTGAAAGGGCGAGAGATATCCGATTGCGTTGAGCCACTCGGCGCGGCTGGCGCGCTCGGTCGCGATCAGGTCGACCTCCGTCGACCTTTCGATCTCGTCGGCGAGGTCAGGGTAGCTTCCGTGCAGCGCCTGACTACCGATGATGACGAAGCGCTTCTCTCCCGTGATGCGGCCGGCCGCTCGCAGGACGTGGTCAACCTGCTGCTTCTTCATTCAGCCGTCTGACCTCCGCGTGCGAAAGGAGTCCGGCATAGGGCGCCGACTGCCGCAGCCGTACCGCCTCTTCATCGCGCCCCAGCACTGCCGCCAGGAGCGCCCCATCATCGCCGCTGCTTGCGATCGCCTGCCAAGCATCGAACGCCGGGACCCACAGGCCACCGTGCCGCCAGCGATGCAAGTTGGCGAGGATTTGCGCACGAATCTGCGCGGGAGTGAACCGATCGACGATCGCGAGCGCCATGCTGCGCCGAAGCTCATCGAGCTCGGTGTGCGCGAAGCCGGCCGCGCGAGGCGGTTGCAGCCCGCGCTCGGTGAGCTCGAGGGAATCCCCAAGCCCCACCTTCCAGGCCTCCAGAACGGGCTTGGGCAGGATGACGCCCAGGGAGTTGCCGATGCGGCGGAGGGAAACTCTCATAAAGATATTATAACACGTTATAACCTCCCCTCTTTTTTGGATTACGTCGACCTGCGTGTTTGTCCCGTGCGCGACCGTTAATCTCGTTTTTCCGCGCACGAGCCAATCGCGCGCTCCCCGGAGTCGGCGTTGAGGCATACTGCGCCTCGCAAAGAGGCGACCCCGCGGCACCCCGTGCCGGGATTTTGGACAAGTCAACAGCCTGCATCCGGAGGGCCACGTATGCCCATCGAGGATCCATCCCCGCTGCCCCCCGGCCTCGACCGCTTTGGTCTCGAGCGCCGGCGCTTCCTCGCCGAAGGCACCGTCTACGGTGCCGGCGCGGGCATCCTGGCCGAGCTGGGTCTCAGCCGCTATGCGGTGGCCCAGTCCGCCGCTTCCCCCGCGGGAGCCGCTACGGCTCGCTCGCCCGGGCCCCCGGGGCAGTGCTTTCGAATGCGGATGCCGCCGATGCCCGCCGAGCCGACCGTCTCGCAGCCGGCCCCGTTGCACGATCTCGAGGGGAAGGTCGCCTACATCACCGCAGCCTCGGACGGCATCGGCCTGGGCATTGCGCGGGCTGCATCCAATGCCGGCATGAAGGTGTGCATCGGCTACCGCAACGAGGAGCGCCTGAAGGCCGCGCTGCCCCTGTTCAAGCCGGGCAACGCCGGTGTCTTGCCGATCAAACACGATGTGACCGACCGTGCCGCATGGGCTCAGGTCCTCGAGCAGATCCAGAAGCAGTACGGGCGCTTGCACCTCGTGGTGAACAACGCCGGAGACAAGAGCTGGGCACGCGTGAGCCAGGCGACGTACGCTCAATGGGACAATGCGGTGGCGGTCAACTACACCGCAACCTACAACAGCGTCGCCGTATGCCTGCCGCACATGCTCGAGCATGGCGAGGGCTCGCACATCGTCGTGACTTCATCGATGAGCGGCCTGCTCCCCGGCGGCCCGCTTGGGGTCTACACCGCGACCAAGATTGCGGCGGTCGGGCTCATGGAGGCCTTGCGGGTGGAGCTCGAGGGCACAACCGTCGGCACCTCCGCGTTCTGCCCGGGCGGGGTCAACACCGACAACTACATCGGGACGGGCGAGGATAATCCCTTCCGCAAGGCGCATCCCCCACCGGCGGCGTTCCGGCGATTCTCGAGCGGGCCCCCGCCGGGCATGGACCCCCTCGAGGCAGGCGAGCGGGTGCTGAACGGGGTGATCCACAACGACCTGTTCATCATCACGCACCCGGAGTACATGCCGGGCACGCAGCAGCGCTTCGATGCCATGCTCGCGTCCGAGCCGGTGGAATCTCCGCCACCTCCGGAGGCACGCGTGAAAGGCGAGGCCCGCGTCCTGCACTGCGGGATCTATCCGCGCGAGATTGCGCACCGCAAGCAGAAGCGCAAGTCCTTCCGCAGCGTCAAAGTTTGAGATCGAGAACCTCCATGGCCAACAAGACCGACACTCGACCCAAGGGCGCTGCCGTCGCAGCGCTCGATCGACGCCAGTTTCTGCGCACCGGCATGGTGGCCGGCGCAAGCGCCGGAGGCTTGCTCGCAGGGCTTGGACTCAGCGCCCACGTCTTGGCGCAGACAGCGGGCTCGGCGGCCAGCGCGGGCGCCGGAGCACGTCCCGGCCGGCTTGCCCTGCCCCCGGAGCCCAAAGTCTCGCAGCCCCCGCCCCTCAAGGATCTGCGAGGCAAGGTCGCCTACATCTCCGCCTCCTCCGACGGTATAGGTCTCGGTATTGCGCGAGCCGCATCCAATGCGGGCATGAAGGTCGTCATCGGCTATCGCAACGAGAAGCGCCTGGAGGCCGCCTTGCCGCTGTTCAAGCCCGGCAATGCGGGAGTGCTCCCGATCAAGCACGACGTGACCGATCGTGCGGCGTGGGCAGCCATGCTCGAGCAGGTGAAAAGCCGCTACGGCAAGTTGCACCTGGTGGTGAACAACGCCGGAGTCAAGACGCTGCGCGAGGCGAGCCAGGCCAAGTTCGATGAGTGGGACAACGCGGTGGCGGTGAACTTCACCGCCATCTTCAACAGCGTCGCGGTGTGTCTGCCGCACATGCTGCAGCACGGCGAGGGTGGTCATTTCGTGACCACCGCCTCGATGGGCGGGCTGTTGCCGGGTGTGAATGCCGGCGTCTACACCTCGACGAAGATCGCCGCGGTCGGGATCATGGAGGCGCTGCGCGTCGAGCTCGAATCCACGAACATCGGCACTTCGGTGTTCTGTCCCGGGGGCGTCAACACCGACAACTATGTGGGCACCGGCGAGCCGAACCCGGCGCGCACGCCACCCCCGCCCGGCTGTCCCCGTTTCGTGTCGGCCTCGATGGATGCGCTCGAGGCAGGCGAGCGAGTGCTGAACGGGGTGGTGCACAACGATCTCTTCATTCTGAGCCACCCGGAGTTCAAGCCCGGCATGCGGGAACGCTTCGACGCGGTGATGGTCTCCACCCCGACCGTCGAGGAGCCCATTGCGCCGGAGCGCATCGCCTTCGAGCGCGGCGTCATGCGCTGCGGCATCTACGAGCGCGAGATCGAGCATCGCAAGATCCCGCGCGCGAGCTATCGCAGCGTTTGAGGCCCTCAGGCGCGCGCCTCGAGCGCACGCCAGATGAACACCGCCCCGAGCACGACGAATAATCCGCTCGCGACGTAGCGGATGGCTTTGAGCGGCAGCCGCTCCGCGAACGCCTTGCCGAGAAACACCACCGGGGCATTCGCGAGCAGCATGCCGATTGTCGTACCCGCAACCACGCTCAGCAGGCTTGCATAGGCGGCGGCGAGCGCAAGCGTCGCAACCTGGGTCTTGTCACCGATCTCGGCGATGAAGAAGGCCACCGTGGTGGCGAGGAAGGCGCCCCGCCGCGTCGCATCCGCGGGAGCCTCCTCGAGCACATCGGGCTTGAGCGTCCAGGCGGCCATGACCACCAGACTCACCCCCACGATGGCATCGAGCAGCCTCGGGGTGAGAAAGCGACCGAGGTGCGTACCCACGAGCCCGGCTGCGATGTGGTTCGCGAGTGTCGCGCACAGGATTCCGGCGAGAATGGGCCACGGCCGGCGAAAGCGCGCAGCAAGCATCAGGGAGAGAATCTGCGTGCGGTCGCCAATCTCCGCAAGCGCTACAGTGGAGAGAGAGACCAGGAACGCTTCCACCGACCACTCCGGGAGCTCTGATGCCAGACCGACGCAGAGACCGGCGCGAAGCACTGATCCTTCTGAGCTTGATCGTGCTGACCCTCGCGGTCTTCGCGACCACGCCGCTCGATATCGATGCGGCACGCGCATTCTACCGGCCGCCCGCGGCAGATCACTGGCCGCTCGCAAGCGAGCGGCCCTGGTCCGTGCTGTATCGCCTGGCGCCACCGCTCACGGTGGCGCTCGTGCTCGGCGCGCTCGGATGGCTGATTGCCGCCCTTCTCAGCAGGAACGACCGGTGGCGCCGGGACGCCACGTTCGTTCTGCTCAGCGTGGCGCTGGGCCCCGGCCTCATCATCAACGCCGGCCTCAAGGATCATTGGCATCGCCCGCGGCCGCGCGATGTCGTGCAGTTCGCGGGGCCGTTGCATTACGTGCCTGCGCCGCTGCGCGGCCAGGGCGGGGCCTCCTTTCCTTGCGGTCATTGCTCGGTCGGCTTCGCCTACGGGCTTGGCTTCTGGATCTGGCGCTCGAGAAGGCGCGCCTGGGCGCGCATCTCCCTCACGACCGGAATCGCCGCCGGAGCGGCGCTGGGGCTGGGCCGAATGGCCGCCGGCGCGCACTTCCTCTCCGATATCGTCTGGTCGGCGCTGCTCACCTTCACCGTGGCCCACCTGCTCTACTACCACGTGCTGCGAATTCCGCAGCACCTGGCGCAGGATGCGGCCGCCCCCGCATGGCGGCGTGCTCCCCGGGCCGCGCTGCGCTGGGGGACGCTCCTGGCAGCCGGTGCTGCCGTCGCCGTTCTGGGCGCACTGCTGGTCGCCCCACACGGCGGACCGCTGTCACAGGAGTTTGATCTACGCACCCTGGTGCATCCGGCGCGCGTCTTCCAGGTCACCGCACGTGCGGCTGATATCCAGATCGTCGTGATCGATGCGCCCGCACCGGCGCACATGAGCACATCCTCCGTCGTAGTGACGGGCGAGCTGCACGGCTTCGGGCTTCCGACGAGCGTGCTTGCGAGCGGGTTTCGTTTCGAGCCTGCTACCGAAACGCTCGCTTACGCCATCGAGCAGCGCGGATGGTTCACCGATCTGAGCGGTGCGGTCACCATCGATCTGCCGCTGGAGCGGTTTGGTCGCATCGTGGTCGCACTCGATCGCGGCGACATCAAGGTGATCGATCTCACTCACTCGGGTGCAGTGCGGCGCGGCTTCGTGCAACTCGCGCTTGCAACCAAGACGGGACTCGTGCAGCAGCCCCGGTGAGTGGACCGGCGCCGCTGCAGCTACAGCACCGCCGGGGAGCTCGGCAGCTCGTCCGCATCTCCACTGCGCGCGGGGAAATGCGCCGTGAGGTGACGCGTCACGATCTCGATGCCTGCGAGCGCGCCACTTTCGAAGCGCCCCTCCCGAAACGCAAGCTCCATGCGCCGGCAGACGCCCTCCCATTCACGCGACCCGATCCGCACGTGCGCGCCTCGATCAGCGATGATCTCGACGGCACGGTCTGCCAGAAGGAGGTAGATGAGAACACCGTTGCGGTGCTCGGTGTCCCACATGCGCAGCATGGAGAACACCTCGAGCGCGCGCTCTCGGGGTGACTGTCCTTGATAGAGCCGCGCGCCGTGCAGCGCCCCCTCCACGACGAAGCGGATCTGCCCGACGTGCCGCGCTCTGCTGGCCCGAATCTCATGCTCGATGGCCTCGAGCGTGGCAGGCGGAAAGGCCGCTCTCACGCGCCACGGCGTCATGAGTAGGTGCTTGAGGATCCGCCGAAGGTCCATGGTGCTCACCAGCGTCCCGACGCCCCCCCCCCTCCGAAGCCCCCGCCCCCGCCGCTGAACCCGCCCCCGCCGAAGCCACCGCCCCCGAACCCTCCGCCGCCGAAGCCTCCTCCAAAGCCGCCGCCCCATCCTCCATAGCGCGAACCGCCCATCATCGAGCCGCCGACGCCACCGAGCAGGGTGAAGAAGAAGCCGATGAGCCCGGCAAAGATCGCCACGGCGAACGCGCCTGCGACCAGCCACGCCAGCAGGCCCAGGACACCGCCGGTGACGATGGCGCCCGGAAATCGGCCCAGAGAGCTGCGCGTGAACCCGCCGAGCACGAGGATCAGCAGGAAGAAGATCGGGGCGAGCACACGGAGCTGGCTGCCCGATCGCTCGCCTCTGGGCGGCGGCGGCGGAAGCGGCTCGCCATTGATCACACGCATCATCTCCTCGATACCTGCGCTGATGCCGCCGTAGAAGTTTCCCTCCCGAAAGCGCGGTGTGATGATCTCGCGGATGATCCGCCCGCTCGTCTCGTCGGTGAGCGCGCCCTCGAGACCATAGCCGACCTCGATGCGCACGGTGCGATCGCCCTTGGCGATCAGCAGAATCGCACCGTCGTCCACGTTCTTGCGGCCGACCTTCCATTGCTCCGCCACACGAATCCCGTATTGCGCGATCGTCTCGGGCGCCGTGGTGGGCACGATCAGCACGGTGAGCTGGCTGCCCTTCTGAGCCTCGAATGCGTGCAGGCGCTGATCGAGATCACCCGCCTCGGCCGGGGTCAGCGTTCCGGTCAGATCCGTCACATAGGAACTCGGAGCAGGAACGGGCACGTCGGCCCGGCCCAGACTTGTCAGCGCGAGCAGGCTCGCTGCGAAGATGAGCATCCGCGCACGGAGCTCCCTCCTTGCGATCACGGCTTGCTCGATGAGCTGCTGGCGGGCGCCGGGGCGAAATTCACCGCGGGCGCGTTCGAGATCTGCGCCTCGTTCTCGACGCTGAAGTTGGGCTTGACGGCGTAGCCGAACCACTTCGCCGTGAGATTCGAGGGGAAGCTGCGGATCGTGACGTTGTAGTCCTGCACGGCCTGGATATAGCGGTTGCGCGCCACGGTGATGCGGTTCTCCGTGCCCTCGAGCTGATCCTGCAGCGCAAGAAAGTTGGTGTTCGACTTCAGCTGAGGATAGTTCTCGGTGACCACGAGCAGGCGCGACAGCGCGGACGTGAGCTGGCCCTGCGCCGCCTGGAACCTCGCGAACGCCTGAGGGTCATTGAGAAGCTCGGGAGTCGCCTGGATGCTGCCGACCCTGCTGCGAGCGTCCGTCACCTCGGTCAGAACACGCTCCTCCTGGGCCGCATAGCCTTTGACCGTGTTCACCAGGTTCGGGACGAGGTCGGCGCGCCGCTTGTATTGATTGAGCACTTCGGACCACGCCGCCTTGACCTGCTCGTCCTGCGTTTGAATACGGTTGTAGCCGCAGCCCGCGAGGGCGAGCACCAGAAAAGCAGCCAACGCTGCCCCATATCGGCACATTCGAGACTGACCCATTCGAGACCTCCCGCTCCTCGGCACGGCTGATTGTGCACCATCCGCACCCGGGACGCCCGGGACGATGGGGTGCAGGCTGTGGCGACTCAGCGTGGCTTGCGCGCAGCGCCGGACAGCCCGCGGCAGCCCTCGAGAAAGAGCGTCACGGCGCCATGTGCCCAGTCATCAAGCTCCCGCGGGGCCATCGGAGGCCCGAGACCTGCGGCACGGCGCTGCGGCAAGGTGATGACCATATCCACGAACTGACCCGCAGCGAAGGCGCGCAGCTCCGCGCTCAGGCGCGGAGCGTGAAGCTCGCGCGCCAGCAAATCTCCGATCAGGGTCGTCGCGGCCTGCGCCCAACCTTCGTCGTACACCGCACGGAGCAGGTTCGGAAAGCGGGCCGACTCGCCCGTGACCAGACGGTGCAAGGCGATCGCACGCGGCTGCAACGCAGCGCGCAGGATCAGTCCGGCGAAGCGCGACAGGATCGCATGCAAAGTCGGCCCCTCGAGGAGCGGTACCTCGGGTGGCGGGCGAATCTGCTCGATGATGCGGTGTACGACGGCCGCAAACAGGGCCGCCTTGTTGTCGAAGCGATGATAGAACGTTCGCTTGGAGATCCCGGCGCGGGCCGCGACTGCCTCGATGGTCGTCGATCCGTAGCCTTCCGTCAGGAACAGCTCGATCGCCACCTCCAGGATTCGCTCCCCCAGAAGCAGCGCATCGGTGCGGGAGGGCCTGCCGCCGCGAGGTTTCGCACCGCGCCGTATGCGCTTTGGAGCCGGACGTCCCTCAGCGCCGATAGCCGAGACCACCGCCGCGCCGAGCGGCGGATGCGAAAGCGTAGGAGGTACGGTAGTTCGCGCGAGGCGCCTGGTAGCTGCGCGCCGGCCCATAGGCTCGTGGCACCGATCGGAAATAGGAGACCTGCGATCGATAGTAGCCTTGCGAGGCACCGTAGTACACCGGGCGCGCGGGGTAGGAGGGCATGCGAGGGTAATGCGAGTACGCGTACGCTGCGGGCGCGGTGGCGTAGGGGTACCAGGACCTGGCGCTGGAATAGCCATAGTAGTACGGCGCAGGCGGCTGGTACGCGGCCGGTCCGTACGCCGCCGGTCCGTACGCGGCGGGTCCGTACGCCATCGGTGCGTACGCTGCCGCCGACTGTCCGGCGATATACGCAGCGGTCGAGGCCGCAACGAACGGCGCACGGGCCGCACGCACGGCCATCCCCACCGCGTGATGCGCGACCATCAGGTGCCCGAGAAAGGCGATGAGCGGCACCACTGCGTGGGCCGGCGCGACGGGTGCCGAGGCCAGTGCCGTACCGGCCGCTGCGGGAAAGATCACCTGCTTGAGACCGATCATGGGGCGCCCCCTTGCGACGTTGACCCGCATCGAGAGCGTCCGACACTACTCGCCTGCGCGCAGAAACGCAACGGTACCGTTGCGTTTCTGGAGCCAGGCCAAGGCGGCAGGCTCATGGAGCGGCGCGAGCGGTCAGTGCAGGCCGTAGACCAGAATACGACTCTTGTCCGCGGTTCCGGGCCACGCAAAGGACTTCATGCCGGAGGCAACCGCAACGAGCTGACGACCACGCACGCGATACGTGACGATGCCGCCACCCATCGACTGCCCGGTGTCGGTCTGCCACAGCACACGACCGCTATGCTGGTCGAGCGCATAGAGCTCCCCGCCGAGGTCCGCCGCGAACAGGACTCCACCTGCGGTGGGCGTCACGCCCGCAAGCATCGGGTGGGGTGCTGCAAACCTCCAGCGTACGCGGCCGTTCTCCGCATCGTAGGCGGTGAGCCAGCCCTTCGCGCGGGAGGCGGGGTCGGGTATGTCGAGCATCGCGTTGGTGCTGCCGAACCACACCATTCCCGGTGGCGGCACGGTGAGCTTGCGCGTGATCTGCACGCGGGAGCACAGATCGACCGCCCCCACGAACAGCGAGTCGGTGAGCGGGCTGTACGCCGCGCCATTCCATTCGGTTCCGCCGCCGATGCCTGGACAGAAATGAACCTGAAAGTCGCGCGAGAGCGGTACGTCGACGCTCTCGCGTGTGGTGGTCGGAGTCTGGGAGCGCAGCGGGATGACCGCCGGCGCCCCCTCGGTGGCTGCGCTGCCCGGATTCACACCGGAGCGATCCAGAATCGACAGCAGCCCATCCTTGTTCGCCGAGGCGATGATCTGCAATCCGGCACGGGTCGTGACGAGCGTCGGCGCGCTATCGACATCCCAGTCGTGACTGTCGTGCGTGACGAGCTGGTGATACGCGAGCATGCGGCCTGTTGCAGCGTCGATCGCAATGACCGAATCGGAATACAGGTCATCGCCGGTGCGGTCGAGGGTGTCGAAATCCGGCGCAGGGTTTCCGGCCGGGACATACAGCACGCCCTTGGCGCGATCGAGCGTGAAGGAGGTCCAGAACGCGCCGCCCGAGATCGGCAGCGCGGTGTTCGTCCAGCTTTCCCGGGCCGGACCGGCCGCCGGCACCACGTCGAATTTCCAGATGACGTGACCGTCGCGCGCATCGAGGGCGTACACGTGACCCGTCACCCCCACCGTATCGCCTCCCGCATTGCCGATGTAGACCTTCCCGTCGGCCGCGATCGGTGCCATCGGCAAAGAGATGCCGGGGCCTTTGACATCGAGCACGCGGTCCCAAACGAGGTGACCGTCCGTGGCACGCAATGCGATCACGTGAGCATCCGATGTGCCGCGGAAGAGCTTGCCATCGAGATAGGCGAACCCGCGGTTCACGGCGAGCGGGCTCGGGGTGGGGCTGTGACGGTGACGGCGCCATTTGAGCTTGCAACTCGCCGCATCGAGCGCGTACGAGCTCTCGTCGGTGGTGAAGTAGAGCGTTCCATCGATCGCAAGAGGACCGGTCTGGAAGGAGCCCACCTCCGGGAGGCGGTAGGTGCAGACCTGCTTCAGTTGCATGACATTCGCCGCTGTGATCTCGGCGAGCGGTGAGAATCGATCCCCCGCCAGTGTGCGGTTGTAGCTGGCCCAGTTGTCCGCATCGTCGGCGGCTGCACCGCCGATGCAGAGCAGGAGAATGGCGGCGAGGGCGATGAGCCCACACGCCGCGGCGAGCGCGCGACGAACTTCGATCATTCCAGATCCCCCCTGCGGCCGGATCGCTAAAATCGCGCAGCGCCGCACCGAACGCAAGGCCCGCGGTGCGGCCACCCCGTGCTCGCGATCGCAATCGGCTGGCAAGTGGCTGGGCCGCGCTGTATATTGACAAATACAACGTAGCCTTCGCTTGCCTTCAGGGAAATCTCATGCGCTCTGTCTGGTGTTGCGCCCTTGCGGCACTCGCATCGATTCTGGTCCTCACTCCCGCGGCCGATGCGCAGGAGCCTCCGGCACCTGCGCCCGCTGCGCCCACGCCGGAGGGCTGCGGAAGCTTCCACGAATTCGCCACGACCGACTGCCCGCTGACCTGGCACGGCATCACCCTCTTCGGCACCTATGATGTGGGGGCCGGCTGGGTCAGCCATGGCTTGCCCGAGAACGGCTACAACTACGAAGGCGAATCGCTGATCAACCGCAACGGCTATCAATCGATGTTCCTCATCGCGCCGAACAACCTGTCGCAGACGGGCTTCGGGATCAAGGGCAAGGAGGAGTTCCTGGATCACTGGTATGCGGTCTTCAACGCCTCGACGGGCATCAATCCGCAGTCCGGCCAGCTCGCGAACGCACCGGGTACGGATGTCATCAACAACGGGCTTCCGAGGGGCAGCTACTCGGAGGCCATCGACGGCACGCGCGCGGGCCAGCCGTTCAATGACGAATTCTACGGCGGCGTGTCGTCCACCTTTGCCGGCACGCTGACCTTCGGGCGTCAACGCTCACTCGGCACTGATGAGATGCTCCGGTACGATCCGGCCGGCGGCGCGTATGCGTTCTCGTACATCGGATACAACGGCACGATGGCCGGCGGAGGTGATACCGACGACAGCCGCTGGGACGACGCGGTGAAGTATCGAATCACCTACGGGCCGGTGCATTTCGGCGCGATGTACAAGCTCGTGAGCGGCTCGGGCGGCTGCTACTCCGCCGCCGCCACCTGGAGTGCGGCCACCTGTACGCCGGAGCAGCCGCATAACAACGCCTTCGGCTTCGACCTGGGGGCACAGATCGCCAATCTCTCCGCCGATGTGGTCTTCCAGCACTATAACCAGGCGATCAGCATCGTGAACCCGCTGCTCGGGCCTCAAAGTCTCACGCAGCCGTATCAGTCGACCACCGACAGCATCAACATGAACCCAATCACGGGGGCCAACCTGGTGGATACGGCCAACACCCTGTATGGCATCGTGACCGACAACAGTGCACTGATGGTCGCCGCCAAATACACCTGGGACCCGTTCAAATTCTACGGCGGCTACGAGCACATCCAGCAGTTCAATCCGCAGAACCCGCTGGGCGTGGGCGCCTCGGACGAGGGCGATTACGTCTTGAGCGGCGTCGAGGACAACAATCTCGACTCCCCGAAGACCGTGCAAATCTGGTGGACCGGGGTGAAATTCTCCCTCGACAGCCGCACCGACATCACCGGGGCGTGGTATCACCAGGCTCAGAATACCTTCCGTGTCGCCCCGGTGTGCGTTCCCGGCAACATGCGCAGCTCCTGCGCCGGCGACCTCAACGAGTTCTCACTCTACGCGGACCATCACTTCACCAAGCGCTTCGATGTTTACGCCGGCATCGCGTATTCCGACGTGAGCGGTGGACTTGCGATTGCCGTCCCGCACGGCCCCGGGGTGCCGTATGTCCACAACGACAACACGGCCCCCGTGATCGGCGGGCGCTTCAGCTTATAGCGGCCGCTACTCGAGGTCGCGGTTCGGCGGTCCGGAGACGATCACCGTACCTGCGGGGGCAGGCCCGGCCCAGGCCACCGTGCCTTGCAGCTGGCTGCCGGGCTCGAGCGGCTCGTCCGTCGTGATGCGGAGGTGCCGGGCCGCCATGCGATCGCACTCGCCGGGGGCGATGCGCTGGATCTGACCGTCATGGCGCACCTTCAGTGTGACCGCCCCGGCGGGCGTGAACGGTGGCAACCCGGGCCCCGAGAAATCCTCGGGACTCACCGTACCCGTTTGATTGCAAATCTCCACCTCGTGCACGCGGCCGTTGCTGACCACCGCGCTCGGGGCGACCGTGTTGAGATCGAAATTGCCCACGTACGCGGCCGGCGGGGATGCGACGGCCGTGTCGCCAGCGGCAAGCGCTGTCGCCGGAGCACACGCAAGCCCGACCACCGCCGCGGCCGTCGCCGCTGCAACGGCTGGGACGCCGGTCAAACTGTAACGGGATCTGAAGAAATTCATCGCACGCCTCCTGGGCCTATCCAAACCGAGCCCCTGCCCCACGGCATTGTTTGGCAGGGTTGACTGGTTAGACGGTGGGGAGGCGGGGCGAATTCCCCGCAGGGGCCATTCTTCACAATGCGTTGAAGATGCTGCTCACGAGGTCGCTTGCAAGGCCGAAGCCCGCGCCGAGCCCGAGCCCGGACACGACGTTACCCATGAATCCGCCGCTTGCGCCATAGTAAGGCTGTGCCGACCAGCCGCGTGTTTGAAACCCCGGCTGTGGAAGAGTGTTGAGGTGGCTCTCGAGCACATGGATGTACTGCGCCATCTGCTCGATCAGCGCCCCAGCAGACTGATTCTGCTGCTGAATCGCCAGTGCGGTCTCGCGCAGGTCGAGCAGCAGCTCGCGCGAGAGCTGCGGGTCGGTCACCTTCGTCTGCAGCTTCTCGGCGAGCTGCTTGAGCGACTGTGCGGATTGGTTCGCCTGGCTTTGAAGCTGTGCGGCTTGTCCCTCGGCGCTCTGGTAGTCCACGGATCCTCTCCCGTTGTGATGGCTCGGCCCGATGCCCTTGCTTGGACCGTGCAATAAGGATTTTGTTCGTTTAATGTAGCAGGATCCATGAGCGTGCTCGCCACCATCGATACAACCGGTGTCGCTGCAGAGCGCATCGACGCGCTGCTTGCCGAACGGATCGCAACGCTGCTCGAGACCAATCACATCGTCTACTTTCCGCGCTGCCCGATCCCGCTGCCCGATGCGGCGACGTTGCGCTTCTTGCGCAGCGAGCTGCCCTCGAGGCTGCGGCTGAAGAACGTGAGCTACCATCCCGAGGCGGATCGTCTGACCGGGCTCGAGGCCGATGCAGCCACGCGCGATCGCGTGACCGCCGTGCTGCGCGAGCACCTGCGGGGCGTCACGAGCTTTCTGCAGCGCGTGGCGCCGGACCTCGCAGCCGGATGGACCGTGGGTACCTGCAGCTTCCGGCCCATCCAGGAGCGCGGCCGCAATCTCAAGGCGCATGCGAGCAACGAGCTGGTGCACATCGATGCGGGTGCGTACGGCGCCACGCACGGGGATCGGATCCTGCGGTTCTTCGTGAACGTGAACGAAGGCGAGGATCGCGTTTGGGCCAGCAAGGGCTCGATCAGTGATCTGCTCGAGCGTCACGGTCGGGACGCGGGGCTCCTGGAGCCTACCGGGCACCTCAAGCGGCGTATCGAAAAAGGGGTCGGCGACCACGCGTTCAGCGCGCTGATCGGCGGGCTTGCACGGGTCAATCCGCTGGCCCGTGTGCTCGACTCCAGTCCCTATGATCGAGCCATGCGGCGCCTGCACAACTACATGAAGGACAGCGCGACGTTCAAGGCTGATCAGCGCGGATACGAGGAGATCAGGTTTCCGCCCAACTCCGCGTGGGTGGTCTTCACCGACGGTGTGAGCCATGCGAGCATCGCCGGCCAGTTTGCCCTGGTCACCACCGTGATCGTGCGCCGCCAGGCGCTGCGGCAGCCGCAGTTCGCCCCCTATAGCCTGCTCGCGGCAAGCGCCGACAACCGCTCAATCACGTCCTCGGGCTGAACCAGGTCCATCACCCCGGGACGCTCGATCTTGGTCCGCCAGGGCAGCTCCGCGGCGGGCTTGCCGAGATACTTCAATGCGGCCGCCTCGAAGCGGTCCACGCACCACTCGCGGCTGAAGTACGGTCCGCTGCGCGCTGCGCTCGTGGCCGCATAGAGTCCCACGACAGGCACGCCGAGCGAGGTTGCCATGTGCGCCGGGCCCGAGTCGGGCGTCAGCAGCACCGAGGCGCGCGCCAGGGTTGCATAGAACTCGATGAGCGTGTCCTGCCCGATGAGATTCACACTGGGTGCGCGCATCTGCTGCGCGATCCGGGCACCGGCCTCGCGCTCGAGCTGCGAGCGGCCGCCGCACAAGAGGATGCGAAAGCCGAGCTCGCGAGCCGCATGATCGGCGACCCACGCATAGAACTCGGGCCGCCAGTTGCGTGCCGCGTGACTCGAGCAGGGGCTCACGATGAGCGTGCGGCCAGGCTCGGGGATCACGCTCGCGGCCCGCGCACGTGCGCTCTCGGGGATGGGGATATCCCAGCGATACTCGCGCGTGTGGACTCCCAGGCGGCGCGCGAACCCAAACAGCCCCTCCATCACGTGCTCGCGCGAGCCAGGGTCGATGCGATGCGTGGTGAAGAGCCACTGCAGATCCAGGGCACGCTCGCGATCGTAGCCGAGCTTTGCGGGGGCGCGGATGAGCGTTCCCACCATGCTCGCGCGCCAGGCGAACTGCATGTGCAACGCCAGGTCGAAGCGCCGTCCGCGCAAGGCGCCGTGAACGCTTGCGAGCCCCCCGAGCCGAGCGTGCTTGTCGAAGATGACGAACTCGATGTCGCGGATGCCCCCGAGGAGCGCGGCCTCGGTGCGCCCGATGACCCAGGTGAAGCGCGCCTGCGGCCAGGCGCTCTGCAGCGTACGAATCACCGGCAGTGTGTGGCACACATCACCGATCGCCGAGAGCTTGACGACCGCCACCGAGCGCGGCGGTCCGCTGGGCAGGAGCGGCCGACTCAAACGCCTGCACCGCCCATCAGGGCGCTGGCGCGGCCGAGGCGCCCCGGTAGCGCCGCTCGAGCGTGGTGCGCGAGAGAAACACACGCCCATGGTAGCGACGCAGAATCGTGCTGCGCAGCGCGGCCGGGTTGGTCGCGGCCACCAGCAGGAAGACGAGAATGTTCTTGCCCAAGCGCTCGAGCGCCCCGACGCGCCCGCCCTGGTAGTCCTTGGCTGGCTCGAAGCCATAGCGCGCAAGGATTCGTGCCAGCTGCGCCGCCTGGCGCGCGCTGGCAAGATGCATGTCCCCGTAGAGCGCTGCAACCTCATCGAGCTCCACGCGCTGGTGCAGGTAGCGTGCGAGCTCCCGCAACGAGGTGTCGATGGCGCGGCTGACGTGGCGGCCCCACGCAACGGTCGGTCCGTTCCGCCCCATGGCGGGCATGTTCTCGTTCCACAGATGCAGCATGAGCAGCGGATCGCCGGCGCGAATCTCGGTCGTATCGGTGAGGGTGATGTCCTGATCCGCCTTGACGAGCCCGATCCGGAACAGGCAGCGCGGATCGGTCGAGTACTCGTAGATGCCCTCGCGCCGGCGCAGCCAGCGGTCGAGCATGAAAACCGCACGTTCGAGCCATGCGAGCCCGGAACCGCGCCTTTCGGAAAGCTCGACGGACACTTGAGAGACTCCGCGCGAAGCCGGCGACCGCAACCCCGGGCTGTCAACCCGGATCAGTGTGCGGCTCGCCATAGCGTATCGCAAGTATAACCTTGATGATCAGCGCCACGGGAACGGCCAAGATGACGCCGACCACGCCGAACAGCACCCCCCCGCAAAGAAAGCAGAAGATCACGACGATCGGACTGACGCGAGCGGCGCGCCCGAGCACGATGGGTCCGAAGAACTGATCGATCGAGACACGTAGCGCGATTGCGTACGCGACGTACGCGAGGATGTCGCCGGTGGATGCCGCATGGCTCACGGCGACGAGTCCGGCGATCACCGCGGCCGCGGCAGGTCCGACCATTGGAATCATCTCGAGCAATCCCGTGAGCATCGCGAGGAACACCGCGTGATGCAGCCCCAGCGCAAGACCGAGCCCGATGTAGGCCGCCACCGAGGCGTACACGACAACGAGCGCCACGCCAATGAAGTAGCGCCGCAAGACGGGATTGAGCTCCCCCCAGACTCGCACCATGAAGGGGCGCTGCGGTGGCGGGACGAGCCACAGGAAGCCCCTGGCCACCCGCGGAGCATCGATGAGGAAGTAGCCCAGCAGCACCCAGGTCAGAATGAGTCCAAAGATCGCCGCAACGCCCCATGCCGTGAGATCAACGATCCGGGTATCGGTGGAGATCCACGCTCGGATTGCATTGACGCTGTAGAGTGCGACGCTTTGCGCATTGATCGTGGTGCCCATCAGTTGGACAGTGCGATGTCCGATCAGGGCCTGCACGAAGCCTTCGATCGAGCCTTGCAGATCCCCGACGACGCGCACCGATTCGCGCGCGAGGGCGGGAATTCCGAGCCATCCGACCAGTGAGCCGAGCGCCATCAGCACGCACAGCACCGCGAGCGCCGGGAGCCAGCGCGGGATGCGCAGCCCCACCGCCACGCGGTCGACCAGGGGGGTACAGACGTATGCAGTGATCCCTGCGAGCACGAAGGGCAGCAGGATCGCGCGCACCAGGTACAAGAACACCAGAGCCGCCGCGACGAGGACGAGGGTCGCATTGGGGGAGAGGGCGCCTCGGCTCCCTTGCGACGATGAACTCTCGGGCAAGCTCATGGATAGACGCGGCCCTTCCAGTGCACACGCCTGACCAGGCGCCACCGCACGCTATCGAATGCCAGCACCGCACCCACGGTGTAGCCGAGGGGAAACAGCAAGCCGTAGTACAGGGGAATGCCAAAGTGGACCGAGCCTGCCAGGTGCAGGCCGAAGGCGGCGGCGGAGGCGGCGAGTGCAATGGCCAGGCCGATGCAGGCCCCGCGAGCGCCGTGCGTACATCCGATGGCATCCAGCAGCGGGACGAGCACGGCCGCCCAGGACAGCACGACGGCGATGAGTGCAGCGGCCACCGTCCGAGTGGGTCCGCCGAGCATCACGGTGAGGTTCTTGGCGATGCCCGGCCACAGGGTGCTCCAGCCCCGGTACATGCGCGTGGCGAGCAAGGCGCTGCCATCGAGCATCAAGACTCGCTCCCCGCGCCGCTTGAGAAGCCGTGCGAACTCGAGATCCTCGCAGATCTGGTCGCGCACGCTTTCCCATCCCCCTGCTGCCTCGTAGGTCGTACGCCGCAGCAGCATGAACTGTCCGGTCGCAACCACCTCGGCGCTCTCGGGGGCCTGCAGCTTGTGCAGGTCCTGCGAAAAGCCCAGCAGATAGAGCCCACAGGGAAGGATCAGCCGCTCGGCAAGGCTCTCGAGCCGGTGCCGCGGCGCAAGCGACAGAAGACCGATCGACTGGCTGCGGGCCGCCTGGATCGCGCTCGCCAGCAGCTGCGGCTCGGCACGCATGTCCGCATCGATGAAGCAGAGCCACTGCGCACTGCCCGCCGCGCGCGCACCGATGCAGCAGGCATGCACCTTCCCGTTCCAGCCCGGCGGCAGGGGTGGAGCCGAGTAAAGCTGCACCCGCGCATCCCGGGCGGCCAGTGCTGCAACGATCCGCGCGGTGTCGTCGGTGGATCCATCATCGACCACGATGATGCGCAGGCTGCCCCCGGGAAGCTGCTGAGTGAGGAGCGACTCCACGCACGGCCCGATGTTGGCGCTCTCATCCCGAGCCGGGACGATGACGGCAATCCGCATGTCCGGTGTCCCCGGCCCTGCAGTGCTTCTGGGCAGACGCCCCAGCGCATTGCGCTGTCCGATGGCCCGGGCAATCAGCCAGGCCACCACCGCCAGCCACGCAATAGAGAGAATGAGCTCGGGCAGCCCCCTCACAGCACGGCCGATCCGGCACCGCTTGGCACATTCGCATTCCGCGGCCGCACCGGCCGGCGCTCATGCAGGAAACCGTGCGCCACCAGCGCAAAGCGCATCGACTGGGCAAGCCGGCCCAGCATCTCGTACAAAGCGCGGTGGGATCGCACCAGCGCATCCGCGTTGGGCACCCACACCAGCATGCCGAGGTCGCGCCGCGTCCACAGCTCGGCGGGCGCGGGCAGCACGGTCACGCCCTCCGCCTGGAACTCGCGCAGCGCGCGAGCCATGTGCGCCGCAGAGGTCACCAGTACGATCTGGTGCACCCCTGCATCTGCGAGCATCGCGGCGGAGTTCACGGCGTTCTCGTGCGTGTCGTGAGAGCGGTTCTCCACCCACCGCGGGGTGAGCTCGAGCTCGTGCTGCAAGAAATTGCTCATCGCCGCCGCCTCGTAATGGCTACCCGACACCAGCACCGGCAGACCGGTCGCCCGCGCGACGCGCGCGCCGTACACCAGGCGCTCCAGCGTGGTGGCACTCGGGGCCGAGCTGCCGTACTCGGGCGCATTCAGCCGCACACCTGCGCCGAGGATCACGATGGCCTGGGCGCGGACGGGCTTGGTGAGGTCAAGCGGGGGGTAGCGCTCGACGCTGCGGACCAGGACATCCGCCACGACGGGCGTCGCGAGCGCCCACAGGAGCGCCGCTCCGGCTGCGCAGAGGGCCCATCCACTGCGCCTGTGCCGCGAACCGAGCGCAAGAAGCAGGCCGGCGAGCACGATGATGAGAGGACCCGTCGGAGGCAGCACCAGGTTCTTCAGCAGCAGCTTCCAGACGAAGATATCCATGTGCCAGGAGACATGAGCGAGGGCTTGCGGCTACGATAACAGCATCGGCAGCGTGGCCGCGATGGGACGGCTGCCTGCGGGTACTATTTCGTGATCCAATTCGTTGCAAGGGTTAGATGAGATAAAGTAGCGCCCCTGCCGACCGCGGGCCCACCCCCGGGGCGGCGCCGGGTCGCAGTTCCTGCGGGAACTTGTGCGGCGCGGGCGTGTTCGAGTGGCCGATAGCTGCCTTAAGAGTTGCGTCATGCCCGAAACTGACCAGTCGCGCTTCGCCGATGTGCTGCTCTTCGCCAGCAACTTCGTGCGTCATCCGAGGATGCTGGGGTCGATCATCCCGAGCTCCCGGTTTCTGATCAAACAAGTGCTCGAGCCGATCTCCTGGGAGCGGGCGCGCGTCATCGTCGAGTATGGACCGGGTGTGGGAAACATCACCGCGGAGATCTTGAAGCACATGCGCCCGGACGGCCATGTGGTGGCCATCGAGACCAATCGCGACTTCGTGCAGTACCTGCAGCGCGCCCTGCCCGACCCCCGTTTGCAGGTGGTTCAGGGCTCGGCCGCCGATGTCGATGCGATTCTCGCGGATCGGGGGCTCGGTGCGGCCAGCTACATCATCTCCGGCATCCCCTTCAGCACCATGCCCGATACGCTCAGAACCGCCATCGTGCGCAAGAGCCGCGCCGTGCTCGAGCCCGGTGGTGCCTTCCTCGTCTACCAGTTCTCCAGCCGCGTGCTGCCGGATCTACAGCGCACCTTCGAGGTGGTCAAGCGCGGGTTTCAGCCGCTCAATCTGCTGCCGGCACACCTCTTCGTCTGCGCAACGCACCTCGGCTGACGCACAGCGAGGGACATTGCCCCACCCCCGGGGGGTGTGGACAGTGGACACCCTACTGCGCGCCCGCGCCCGCGATCACGGGGATCGTGAAGGTGCGGGCGATCGACTCGCTGCCGGAGTCCACCAGCACGGTCGCATCGACGTAGAAGATGCCGTCCCGCCGGGCGACGAGCTGCAGCGTATGGGTGATCGGCACGCCCGGGTCGGGACGCTCCTGCACGATGGGCTGCGCCCCCTCCCCGAGGGTGATCCCATCCTCGGCGTGGAATGAGGCCATCAGCCGATCGAGCGGCGCGGCGGGAATGACTTGTAGATCGAGCTCGATGGGCTGGCCCACCTCGGGACGGTGGCGCAGCGCGAATCTGACATCCACCGGCACGTCGCTCTTGCCAGCCGAGACGGCCGTGACCATATCCATCTCCTGCTTGGCGGCGGGCAGCGCGCCGGAGCGTGTGTGGGTGCTCCGCGCGAACATGCTGGAACGGGCGCCCCCGCCGAACGGGGACCAGTTGCACGCGCAGAGGCAGCACAGGGCTACGCAGGCAAGCGCGAGCGCCCGCTGACCGGCCTCATTCGCCATCGCCCACCTCCGGTTCAATGCAACAACGGCTGATTCTGGATCGTAATCGACTGCTCGAACAGGTCCGTGACGTAGCTCTCCCAATTGCGAGTCTCACCGAACCAGGGGAATGCGCGGGGGAAGGCGGGGTCCTCCCAGCGCTGGGTGACCCAGGCGGCGTGGTGCAGCATCCGCAGGCCCCGGAGCGGCTCGACCATGCGTACCTCCCGGAAGTCGAAATCGGCGAACTGCTGATAGCCGGTGAGGATCTCCTGCCACTGCCGTTGCTGGTCCCAGGGGGAGCCGGACAGCAGCATCCACAGATCCTGAATCCGCGGACCCACCATGCAGTCGTCGAGATCGACGAAGACCGGACCGTGCTCGTTCCAGAGGAGGTTCCCGAGGTGCAGGTCCCCGTGGATCCTCACCTCCGACACCGGCCCCACGCTCCCCAGCAGCTCCTCGATCTGCTGCAGCAGCTGGCTCGAGGCCTGCGCGTAGCGCTCCGCAAGCGACTGCGGCAGCAGATCGCTCGCAAGCACGGCGGCGCGTGCCGCATGGCCCAGCCGCTGCACCGTCAGATGGGGCCTGACGGCAAACGGGCGCACGGCACCGATACGATGGATGCGTGCGATCGCCCGTCCGAGCATGGTGCGCGCCTCGGGCGCATCGAGCTCGGGGGAGCGACCCTTGAGCCAGGGAAACACCGCGAAACGAAATTCGCGGTAGGACAGCAGCGTGCGCCCCTCCACGCGCAGCGGAGCTGCGACGGGCAACTCCGCAGCCGCGAGCTCGGCCGTGAACTCATGCTCCTCGAGGATCTGCTCATCGCTCCAGCGCCCCGCCCGATAGAACTTCAAGATGAGCAGCCCCTGGGTGCTTCGCACCTGGTACACGCGGTTCTCGTAGCTATTCAGGGCAAGCAGCCCCCCGTCCGGGTCGAATCCGGCGGATGCAAGCGCATCGAGCACCACCTCGGGAGAAAGGCCCGCGAACGGCCGGGCACTTGCGCGTGTGCGGGCCTCGCGCGTGGCCCCGCCACGCTCCTTTGCAGAGGGCGCATTGCGCCCGCGTTTGATTATCATGGCTCTCCTTACAGCAGGACCTCGAGTCACCGATGAGCAATGGCACCATTCTGGTCACCGGCGGAGCCGGGTACATCGGCAGCCACGTGCTGCTGCAGCTGACCGCGCGCGGCGAGAAGGTCGTCGTGGTGGACAACCTGTCGCGGGGCTTTCGCCAGGCCGTGCTCGGGACACCGCTCGTCGTGGCCGATGTGGGCGACCGGCAGAGCCTGCTCGAGCTGATGCGTACGCACCGGGTGGACACGGTGCTGCACTTTGCGGCACACACGATCGTGCCCGAGTCGGTGCGCGAGCCGCTCAAGTACTACGGCAACAATACCTGCGCGACCCGCGCGCTGATCGAGTGCTGCATTGCAAGTCAGGTACGTCACTTCGTCTTCTCCTCGACGGCCGCAGTGTACGGCACCCCGCCCGAGGGCTACGCGGAGGAGACCACCCCCACCGCGCCGATCAATCCCTATGGGACCTCCAAGCTGATGTCCGAATGGATGCTGCGCGATGCGGCCGCGGCGAGCTCGCTGCGCTACGTGGCACTGCGCTACTTCAATGTTGCAGGCTCGGATCCTGCGGGGCGCATCGGCCAGTCCACACCGAAAGCCACGCTTCTCATCAAGGTGGCCTGCGAGGCCGCCGTGGGCAGGCGCGCAGAGGTCAGCATCTTCGGGACCGACTACCCGACCCCCGATGGCACGGGCATCCGCGACTACATTCATATCGAGGACCTGGCTCGCGCCCATCTGGATGCACTCGACTACCTGCGCCGTGACGGCCGCTCTGCCGTGCTCAACTGCGGCTACGGCCACGGATACAGCGTCCGCGAGGTGCTGGCGAGCGTCGAGCGCGTCGCCGGAAAGCGACTGCCGATTCGCGAGCAGCCCCGGCGCGCGGGCGATCCGACGGTGCTGGTCGCGCGCGCCGAGCAGATCAAGCGGGTGCTCGGATGGCAACCTGCCCTGGACGACCTCGATGCCATCGTGCGCTCCTCGCTGGCGTGGGAGCAGCGCCTGCTGCGCGAGCCCTGGTAACCCCAGGTTACAATGCGCGCCATGCGCTGGTTGCGCCCCAAATCTCTGAGTAGCCTGATGCTGTTCGGCCTCGCGTGCATCGCCGTGCCGCTGCTGGTTGCGATCGTCAACGCGGCCTTGCAGATGAGCCGGCTCGCCGAGACCAGCCGCGACCTCGTCGTGGAGGGGGTCAGCACCGCGCGCTCGACCCAGGACCTCAAATCCCAGATCGAATCGCTCGACCGCATTACCCAGGAGTATCAGGTCCTCTCGGACCGGCGGCTCCTGGATGTGTACCGCGAGCAGGATGCACAGCTCACCGAGAGCCGGCTGAACCTCACTCAGCATCTGCAATCGCGCCCGGCCCGGGAGGCCCTCGATGCATTCGGCCAGCTGCAAAGCGCGATCAGCAGCACGCTGCTCGCCCAGTCGAAGAGCCCCGATGCAAAGGATGGCGAGGCTGAGGCAGCGGAGGCGCGAACGGCTGCGCTCAGGGACCTGTCCGAGCGCTTTGCGGAGCTGAGCGCCATGGCCAACCGCATCGCCCGGCAGAGCGAGGCGGAGATCGATGCGCAGGTCGCGGGCATTCAGCGCCGCACTCTGGCTGCCCAGCGCCGTCTGTTCTGGCAGTCCGCCCTGCTGCTGCCGCTGACCCTCATCATGATCCTGGTCGTGACGCTCGCCATCGGGCGTCCCCTGGGACATATCGACCGGGCGATCAGCGAGCTCGGCGCCGGTAACTACTCACACCCGATCGCGGTCTCCGGCCCCACCGACCTCGAGCGCCTGGGCCACCAGCTCGAGTGGCTGCGGGCACGGCTCCTCGACCATGCCCAGGAGCGCAATCGGTTCTTGCGACACATGTCGCATGAGTTGAAGACCCCGCTCGCCAATATTCGCGAAGGGACCGAGCTTTTGACGGACGGCGCCGTGGGCGAGCTCGACCCCAATCAGCGTGAGGTGGCCGGAATTTTGCGCGAGAACAGCATCAAGCTGCAGCGGATGATCGAGAATCTGCTCTCCTTCAGCGCCTGGCAGACCTCGAGCGTCGGCCTGGAGACCACCGAGTTTCGCCTGCGTCCGCTCGTCAAGCAGGTGCTGGAGAACCAGCAGCTCACGCTGCTGGGTCAGCGCGTGCGGCTCGAGGTGAAGATCGAGGACGTGACGCTCGTGGCCGACCGCGGCAAGTTGCGTCTGATCCTCGACAATCTGCTCTCCAACGCCATCAAGTACTCGCCCAAGGGCGGCGCCATTCACATGGGCGCGCGCACCGCCGATGGCCAGCTGCTCCTCGATGTCGCCGACAGCGGACCCGGCATCCCCCACGAGGAGCGCGCGCACATCTTCGAGGCCTTCTATACCGGGCGCGCAGCGCGCGGGGTGAGTGTCAAAGGCACGGGCATCGGCCTGTCCGTGGTCCTGGAGTTCGTATCCGCGCACGGCGGCACGGTGCAGATCATGGATGGGCTGTTCCCGGGCGCCCACTTCCGCATCACCATGCCGCTCGGCAACCCCGGTGATACCCGCGCGCGCTCACGAGATCAGGCGCATGCGGCCTGAGGCGGCGGCGGTCGTCGGCGCGGCGCTGCTCGGCGCTGCGATCCTTGCGGGCTGCGACAGCGGTCCCAATCCGCTGCGGCGCGAGTCCGAGGCGGCGGCTCCCCGAGTGGATCGCGCCGCTGCCTCGGCGATGGTCCTGGCGAGCCACCTGCAAGCGCTCGCGCAGCTCGTGCAGGGAGCACCCGCCGAGCAGGCCGAGATTCTGGCCTCGGCGAGGCACGACTACGATGTGGCCCCCACACCCAGCCACGAGCTCTCTCTGGCGCTCGTGCTGTCGGTGCCGGGCCACCCGGGCTCCGATCCCGCGCACGCGCAGCAATTGCTGCGCGATGTGCTCGCCACGCCCGAGACGCTGATGTCCTCGGAGCGCGCGCTGGCGATCATCACGCTCGATAACGTGGACCACCAGCTCGACCTGGCGCGGCAGAGCCAGCGCCTGCAGACGGAGTTCGCGCGCAACGATCGCGAGCTGGTCGCCGAGTCGAGCCGGCGCCTGCAGGCCGAGACCGAGGAGAATGCAAAGCTGCGCAAGGAGCTCGAGGACGCGCGCTCCAAGCTCGATGCGATCTCGAACATCGAGCGCTCGCTCAACAGGCGCAAGTCCCAGAATTCAACGGAGGGATCACCACAGTGAATCAGACTGGAAAACGCAAGGCTCGCATTCTGGTCGTCGACGACGATCCGGGACTGTTGCGGCTGCTCACGATTCGCTTGCGCGCGGAGAACTACGACGTCGAGGCGGTGGAAAGCGGCGCGCAGGCACTGGCGGCCGCGAGCCGCTTCAGGCCGGATCTCGTCATCACTGACTTGCGCATGGACCAGATGGACGGTATCGGCCTGCTGAAGGAGCTGCAGCACCGCTGGCCGGGGTTGAAGGTCATCATCCTGACCGCGCACGGCACCATTCCCGATGCCGTGCAAGCGACCCAGATGGGCGCGTTCGGCTTTCTCACCAAGCCGGTGGACAAGCAGGAGCTGCTCGATCAGGTGCAGAAGGCCTTGCGCATCTCGGGGTTCGGCGCCTCGGACGAGGACTGGCGCTCGGAGATCGTCACGCGCAGCTCCCTCATGGAGGAGAAGCTCGCGCAGGCACACATGGTGGCAGGGACCGATGCGCGGGTGCTGATCACCGGGGAGAGCGGCACGGGCAAGGAGCTGCTCGCCCGCGCCATCCATCAGGCAAGCCCGCGGCGCAACAAGCCCTTCGTCGCCATCAACTGCAGCGCGATGGCCGAGAGCCTGCTCGAATCCGAGCTGTTCGGACACGAGAAGGGCTCCTTCACGGGCGCGATGCGTGCGCACCGCGGCCTGTTCCAGGCCGCCGATGGCGGCACCCTGATGCTCGATGAGATCGGGGATATGCCGATGCGTCTGCAGGTGAAGCTGCTGCGCGTGCTGCAGGAGAACGTGATCCGCCCGGTCGGCAGCACCGAGGGGATACCGGTCAACGTGCGGGTGATCTCCGCCACTCACCGGGACTTGCAGCAGCTCATGGCCACCGGGCAGTTCCGCGAGGACCTGTACTACCGCCTGAACGTCGTGCACATCGAGATGCCCCCGCTCAACAAGCGGCGCGAGGACATCCCGTTGCTGGTGGCGCACTTCCTCGCGCAGATCGCGCAGGAAAGCGGCGCGCGCAAGATCTACGCGCCCGAGGCGGTGGAGCTGCTCGCCACGGCCGACTGGCCCGGCAACATCCGTCAGCTGCAGAACGTCGTACGCCAGAACGTCGCGCTGTCGCAAACACCGATCATTCCGGTCGAGCTCGTGCAGCAGTCCCTCGGCGGCGGTCCAGGGCGGCTGCCCTCCTTCGACGAGGCACGCGATGAGTTCACACGCAGCTATCTATCGCAGATCCTGCAGATTACCGGCGGCAACGTGAGTCAGGCGGCGCGGCTCGCCAAGCGCAACCGCACGGATTTCTACAAGCTGCTCGCCAGGCACCAGCTCACGCCCGAGGAGTTCAAGCAGCGCTGAGCGTGCGTCCCTGACTTGCGCCCGCCGCGGAGGATCTGCTCGGCGCAGGTTTTCAGTACGCCTTCTCGTCCCTGAGCAGCCGCATCGCCGTGACCGCCAGAATCTTCAGGTCCAGCAGCGGCGACCAGTGACGCAGGTACTCGAGGTCGTACTCGACGCGCGCCTGCATGTCCTCCACCCGTGCCGTCTCGCCACGGTGACCGTTCACCTGGGCAAGCCCGGTAATGCCGGGCGGCACCTTGTGCCGGATCATGTAGCCCTTGATCAGCTTGCGATACTCCTCGTTGTGAGCGATCGCGTGCGGACGCGGGCCGACGAGGCTCATGCGTCCCTGCAGAACGTTGACCAGCTGGGGCAGCTCATCGAGGGAGTGCCGCCGCAGGAACCGGCCGAACGGGGTCACGCGCTGATCCGTGCGCGTTGCCTGCGTGATGAGCGAGCCATCCTCGACCACCGTCATCGTGCGGAACTTGTAGACCACGATCTCCTCCCCATCCAGACCGTAGCGACGCTGCTTGAACAGGACCGGTCCCGGGGAGGACAGCCGCACGCCGATGGCAATCGCGACCATCAGCGGGGCGGCGAGGACCAGGATCGCCGCTGCAAGGGCGATGTCCGTGATGCGCTTGACCACGCCGCGATAGCCGCAGAACGGGGTCTCGCACAGCGCGACCACCGGCACCCCGAGGATCTCTCCGGTGCGTGCCTGGATCAGATCGAAGACGAAAATATCGGGAACGTAGTAGATGGAGGCCGTCGTATCGCGCAGCTCGTCGAGCAGATTGACGACCCGCTGGATGTGGCGCACGGGTAGCGCAATGAAGATGAGATCGATGCCGCGCCGCTTGACGCATGCGGCGATATCACCCAGGGTGCCCAGAATGCGCACGGCGCCTCCCTTGGTGCCGAGCCGCGTGGGGCTTCGATCCTCGAAGAAGCCCTGCACGCGCAGCCCCAGATCACAGTGGGCATCGATGCGTTCGGCGAGCGCCAGGCTCGCCTCGTTGCAGCCGACGAAGGCCACCCGGCGCGCCACGGCCGGATCGTACAGCAGACGCCGTGCAAACTCGTGTAGCGCGGAGTTCACGATGATGAGCGCCAGGGGCGTGGTGAGCATCCAGGTGAGAAAGATGCGTCGTGGAAAGGTGCCCGAAGCGCGCGTGAAGTAACCGATGGCGAGCAGAATGGCGACGATCACGAGCCAGCGAACGATCACCCGTGCCGCAAGCGGCAGCTGCCCCGAGCTCAGCCGCGCGCTGCTCTGGGAGCTGGCCAGCGCAATGGGGGCAGCGCCGTTGCCATTGGCGCGGCCGCGCGGAAGCAGCACGGTGAGGATCGCGGTGAGGGCCGCCACGACGTGAAAGAGTGGGGTGAAAACCTGCCCGTAGACTGCGCACAGCAAGTAGAGCAATCCGACCGCAGCAAGCGGCGGAAGCAAGAATTGCAGCGAGGCAACGAGCGTGACGCGCGAGCTGTGCGTCGAGAACAGAGGCTCCGTCATCCGCAACCTTCTTCGGCTTCCATTGTCCGGCGGGCGGCCTCGAGCTGAGGTCCGGCCCGTCCATTGAGCAACTTCCGAGCCCAGCCGGCGGTGTCTTTACCGCTGACGACTGTCGGGGTCTGGCGACTCACAAAATGTCAAATGCAATCACGTGCTTAGGAGCGATTGGGTCCTTGCGGGCAATCCGGCTGTCGCTCAGATGCAACGATCCGCGGCTTACCCCTTCGCCGCGGGGACGACATTCGTTATAAAACGCCAGTTAAAGCAATGACTTGGCTTTAGTGGCATAGCGCTTGCAGCCGAGCCCCTGCTTGCCTGAGCAGGGCTTCGATCAAGGCGTAGCGATCTGCGTCGCCGGTCAGGTCCACAAAGGGCAAACCCATCCGAAAGGTGGGGGCGCAAAACTTCCGGTCTAACGGCTTTTGAGGCCCAAGACAGCGGGGTTGCCGGGATTGCCAGCGCAATCTCGTGAAAGGCTGCAGCTCGGTCTCCGAGCCGCTCCTTCGTTGCAATTTCCGCTCGCGGTGAACCCTCCGAGTCGCACGCCCGTGGTCTTGCGCCACGGGGTCAACGTCGAAACAGACGGGGGGTTCGCATGCACAGAGCCAAGGTGGGTTCGTGGACGCTTATTGCCGGAATGATTGGATTGGCAGGATTGCTGTCCGCCTGCGGGGGCGGGGATAGCGGCTCTTCGAGCAGCAGTACCGCCGCGGCCGCCGGCCCCAACGCGGTGAGCCTCTCATGGCTGCCGCCGACCGAGAACACCAATGGGTCGGCGCTCACGGATCTGACCGGCTACACGATCTACTACGGGACGCAGTCGCAGAACTATACGAGCCAGATCCAGGTGACCAATCCTGGCCTCACGACCTACGTCGTGGATAACCTCCCCCCCGGGACCTACTACTTCGCAGTGACGGCGACGGCCTCCAATGGCCTGCAGAGCGGCTACTCGCCCGAGGTCACGGCGACGGTGGACTGAGCGCAGCGACGCCGCATGTCGCAGAGCAGCGACAAAGCCTTTCTCCCTCAAAAACAACCGATTACGCGCTAAGTTGCAGCGCAGCTAAAGCTCGGTGTCGGCCGTGCGCGACGCGCGGGCGCGCTCGGCCTCGAGCTTCGCTGGGTGCACCGCGAAAAACTGGTGTGGATTCAGCGAGTTGGATTCTGTGGCACGGGCGTTGCAATAAGCTCAGCTGCCGCCAAGGGCAAACCCATCGAAAGGTGCGGACGCAAAGCTTCCGGTCTGAGGATCCTGCGGGATCATCTGACAGCGGGGTTGCCGGGATGAGCGCGCCAGCGCCGCGCGCTGACTGCTATCACGAGCCCCCACCCCATGCGGAGCCTGTGCGTCACGGCTTGGTGCTTTCGCAAGGGAGTCGGGGGTCTTTATGGGGAGAGAGGCTTGCGTACGCGCGCAGCTGACCATCGCTGCGTGCGTCATCGGGGTGCTCGTGAGCGCCTGCAACGGGGCTGATTCGGGCAGCGATCCGGTGGCCGCGGCGGCTGCGATGCTCAGACCGACATACGGCCTGGGTCCGTGGGGCGGCCGGGGCGGGGGCTCATCGGGCCACTCCTCATCGAGCTCGTCCTCGACGAGCGGCGGCAGCTCCGGCACGCCCGGATCGGTCACGCTCTCGTGGGATCCGCCGACGCAGAATACCAACGGCTCGGCGCTCACGAATCTTGCGGGCTATTACATCCGCTACGGCAAGCAGTCGGATGAGTACACCGCCACGATTCAGATCAGCAACCCCGGGGTGACGAGGTACGTCGTGGACAACCTCACCGCCGGGACCTACTACTTCGTGGTGACCGCGTACAGCGCCGCCGGCGAGGACAGCGCGAATTCGACTCAGGTCTCAGCCACCGTGGACTGACTGGGTTTCGCGCTTGCCGAACTGCGCCACATCGATGCGGTGCTTGTCGATCAGATCGTAGAGCGTGGGGCGCGTGACGCCGAGCAGCTCCGCCGCACGAGACAGATTGCCGCGCGCGACCGCCAGCGCCTGACGGACCGCCTGGGTCTCGGCGCGCTGGCGCGCGGTGCGCAGATTCAAATACTCGGGGTCCTCGCCCGGGTCTTGCAAGCCGAGGTCGCTCGCCGTGACCACCGCGCCCTCGGCCAGGATCACCGCACCTTTGAGTCGATTCTCCAGCTCGCGCACATTACCGGGCCAGCGATGCGCCTGAATCGCGCGAATGGCATCCGGGGCGAGTCCACGTGGAGAGCGGCCAAGGGTCTCGGCCATCTCATACAGTAGAGATTGTGCGAGGAGCAGGCTGTCGCCCTGACGCTCGCGCAGCGGCGGCACCTTGATGATGACCTCGCTGATTCGATAGTACAGATCCTCGCGAAAGCTGCCGGCCGCAATGAGCGCATCGAGGTTGCGGTTGGTCGCGCAGAGGATCCGCAGATCGAGCGGCACCGGCGTGCGACCTCCGATGCGGTCCACGGTGCGCTCCTGCACGACGCGCAGCAGCTTTGCTTGCAGCGAAGCGGGCATCTCCCCGATCTCATCGAGAAACACCGTTCCGCCGCTGGCCAGCTCGAGCTTGCCGAGCGTGCGCTTGGCGGCGCCGGTGAAAGCTCCCTTCTCGTAGCCGAAGAGCTCACTCTCGAGGAGCTGATCGGGAATCGCAGCACAGTTGATGGCGACGAACGCCTGATGCGAGCGCACCGACAATCGGTGCAGAGCGCGCGCGAGGAGCTCCTTTCCCGTTCCGCTCTCGCCCAGGATCAGCACCGTCGCGTTGGTCGGCGCCACCTTCTCGACCGAGCGGCACAGGCTGCGCATGGCATCGCTCACACCGATGATGCCCTCGAGCGCCATGGAACCGGTGCGCTCGCGCAGGCGGCTGTTCTCCTCTTCGAGCTCGCGGATTCGAAAGGCACGCCGCACGACGATCGAGAGCACCGCGGCATTCAGCGGCTTGTGATAGAAGTCGGTCGCGCCGAGGCCAACGGCCTGCACGGCAAGCTCCTTGCCGTCCTGCTCCGTCATCGCGATGATCTTGGTCTCCGGTGCGAGGTTGAGAATCTGTCGCAGCAGAGCCAAGCTCTCGGAGTCTGGGCCGACGGGGCCCAGATCGAACAGCACCACATCCGGCTCGATGCGCCGCACGAGGGTCAGCGCCTGATCGTTCACATCGGCGCAGGTCACCTCGAGGTCGGCGAAGATCTTCTCGAGCTCGCCCTTGAGGCCGCTATCGCTCTCCAGAATGAGCAGTTTGCGGCAGTGCATCTCCATGAGCTTGGCCCCCCGGGGCCGATCCGTGCAAAACCTTACGCTAGAGTGTAAAGGCCACGAGACATGACGCTGCGCGACAGGTCACAAACGGGCCTGCGGCACTGCGCCGCCCCCCGCGCGCGCGGCCGCCAGCTGGTCCGGCCGGCCCTCTTCATGTCCTCGCAGGTCGGTGCACGGAGGTGTTGGCGGCATACCACTTGCCGGATCAGCGTCACAGTGCGGATCGTTGTGCCCGCATGAACGTTAAACTGCATCCGATGGGCACCACCGCCTCCAGAGCGCTTCCCTCACTCAACGCCCGCATGAGCCTCGCGGTCCGTGCGGGGATCGCGACGCTCGTCCTGGGCATCGAGAAGTCCCTGCTCAACTTGCTGGTCGACTTCTCCGCGACACAGACGGCGCAGGGTTTCGGCGCCATCGTCCGGGTGGCGCAGCACTGGGGATTTCGCTTCGCGGTGACCTTCGCAGGCGCGCTGGCCTTGTTCTGCTACGTGCGCGAAGACGATCGGCTGCGCGCGCTCAACGCCGCGGGCCGCGGCGAGAGCCTAAGCATCCCATGGCTGCTCGCACACTTTGCATGCATCGCGCTGCTCGCCCCGGTCTCCTATTTCCTCTATGGCGACCGTGGTGCCCCCCTACCCTTTCCGGTGCTCGTGGCTTCGTGGCTGCTGCTTGCGGCGGTGGCGTCCATCGCATTGCTGAACGCGCTTGCTCCGTGGGCGCTGTGGCGCAGACTGTCACGCACGATCGGTGTGCTGTGGCTGTATGCAGGAGCCGCCGGGCTCGCAGCGGCCTCGGCGATGGAGTGGAGCCAGAAGCTGTGGTCGCCCACGGCAGCGGTCACGTTCCGGCTGGTCCGCATCGTCCTGCTGCCCTTCATCCCCAGCCTGCAGAGCAACGCGCCCGCGCACATCCTCTTCACGAACCACTTCGCCATCGAGGTCGCCGATGTGTGCTCCGGCCTCGAGGGCATGGGACTGATGCTGGCGTTCTGCTGCGCATGGCTCATCTACTTTCGCAAGGAGTACCGCTTCCCACGCGCGCTGATCCTCATTCCGGCGGGCCTGGCGCTGATGTTCGCCCTGAACGTGGTGCGTATCTCCACGCTCATGGCGATCGGCAATGCCGGCTTTCCCAACGTGGCCGTTTACGGCTTTCACTCGCAGGCCGGCTGGATTGCATTCAATCTGGCCGCAGGCGGCCTCGCCTACGCAACGCTGCGCAGCCGCTGGCTCAGCCGCAACCCCGGCGTGCAACGTGAGTCGATCGCCGGCGAGAACCCCACCGCCGCCTATCTGCTGCCGTTTCTGTCCATCCTTGCCGCGGCGATGCTGGCGCGCGCCATCTCGAGTGGCTTCGAGTCCCTGTACGTGCTGCGCCTGGTGGCCGCGGCCACGTGCCTCGCGATCTACTGGCCCCGGCTGAAGAGCCTCGACTGGCGCTTCAGCTGGCGCGCGCCCGTGCTAGGGATCGTCGTGTTTGCGGCCTGGATCGCGTGCGCAAGCTTGGTGCTGCACCGGAGCGTGATGCCGCACGCACTGGTGGCCATGGCCCCCATTCCCCGCACGCTCTGGATCATCGCGCGCGTCGCGGCGAGTGTCGTGACGGTGCCCATCGCAGAGGAGCTGGCCTATCGCGGATATCTGATGCGCAGGCTCGTCGCCGAGGACTTCGAGCGCGTGCGCTTCGAGAGCGTCGGCGTGTGGCCACTGATCGTGAGCTCTGCGGTATTTGCAATCAGCGAAGGTTCGCTGTGGCTCCCTGGCGCCATCGCCGCGTTGTTGTTTGGAGCGATCCTCATTCGCACCGCACGCTTTGGCGAAGCCGTGGCCGCTCACGCCACGACCAATGGCCTCGTTTGCGCTTACGTGTTGCTCGCCAATCAGTGGCAGCTTTGGTGAGCCGCGGGAACCTCTCCCCCTCCTGAGATCTTTATACCTCGGCGACCGTTTGCCAGGTGTCGCGGGTGCAGCCGAGCTACAACGCGAGCCTCGCCATCGGCACGGGAACGGTGCGCAGGGAAATCAGTACCGTTCATTTGAAGGGAAGGAAGGAGAGAGCTGTGGGCAAATTCGTCGTCCTGCTTGCATTGGGGCTGGCTACCGCGACAGCGGCCAATGCGGATATCGGCAAGAGAGACTTCGGCAACACGCGGGCCAACATCTACGCATCAACGACGACCACCGGGTCGGCAACGTCCTCCTCGAGCACGGGAACGCCGACCTCGGCGGTCTCCACGCCCGAGATCGACCCCGCCGGTCTTTTCAGCGGCATGACGCTGCTGCTGGGCGGACTCGCGGTGCTCCGCGGACGCCGCAAGGCCTAAGCGAGGAGTAGCCAAATAGCGCAGCTCTGATCGAGCCGCCCGGACCCGACCCTGGACAGGGGCTCGGGCCCGGGCGCTCATCTTGAGCGGTGCTTTTTTGCGGGGCGTCCCCGTGCAGGTATGCGCGCGTGACGCCCTCCTTTCCTCCAGTGGCACACTCGGGTGCGCACGGGGGTCGTCAGGGCGCAAGCATTTGCTTCAAGCGACCCTTCAGTCCCGGAGGAATTTGCCTGCCGATCGCAGAGCGCAGCCTGCGGCGCGCGCGCTCGAGAGACGAGGGTGCGCCGTAGTCATCGGGCAGAGCCTCGAGGTACGGGCGCGCCCAGCGATGAAAGTTGCTGTCGATGGCGCGCACTCGGCCCGGCACCAGGTCTTTCAAATATCGCTCCCAGGTCATGCTTTCCCACAGGTGCGTCGCGTACGATCCGGTGAGCGCCAACCGCTCGGTGGATTCGAACATCAAGCGAATGCCCTCCGGATCCCAGCTCGGCCAGTAGAAGGCCGTCTGGGGAAGCACGCACAGCTCATCCGGAAACTGCCTCGCCAGGCGCGAGGGTGCCTGCACCGAGTGCTCGATCCAGAAGTCATCCTTGCCGCGGGAACGAAACGACTGGTACTCGGCATGCCACCTCAGCAGGAAGCGCGCGCCCGGCTCCGCGAGGATCACGGCATTGCAGAGGCCTCGATCGCTATCGGCTCGCTCCTGCGCGAGCACCACTGGATGACTCAGCAGGTCATCGAAGCTGCGATGCACGCACACATCGGCGTCGAGGTAGATCCCGCCGTACTCGATCAGCTTCTCGAGCCTGACAATATCGGCGCGATGGGCATAGTGAACGACCGGATTGCCGTAGATGCTGCGCGGGGCTTTGATGGGGATGACGTTCACCCGGTCGCGCGTGAGCGACCACCAGGGCCCCCTGGGCTCGTGCTCACAATAGAAATGGACCCGACTGGGCGCGATACGGTCGATCGCGCTCTGCAGCCCCACGTAGTGCATGAGGCTCCAGGGTCTGCCGCCGAAGTCCCGCGACATGCCGAAACAGTAGTGCAGGATCCTCGGTATCATTGCAGCCATCCCTGTGCCGTTTGCGCGCCGTCCCGGCTGCAAGAATTGATCCGCCCCGGAACCCTTGGGGGCGCTCGAGCCTTGTCCTGACGGCGGTCGAGGGCATGTAGGATCTTGGGATGGAAAACTTGAAAGCCACGCTGCGGCAGCTGCTTCCGAGGGGCGCGCTGGAGGCTTATCGCCGCCACAAGCAGCGGCGCCAGGATCGCCGCGAGCGGCGCCTGAGCGCCGAGCAAATGTTCACGCTGATTTACACCGATGCGCGCTGGGGCGGGCCGCGCGGCTCATTCTGCTCGGGCTCGGGCTCTCACGAGGACAGCATCGTCGGGCCATACATTCGGAGCCTCGCAACGCAGCTGCAGCAGCTCGGGGCCGGCTCGTTGACGGCGGTGGATCTGGGGTGCGGGGACTTCTCCATCGGCCGGCAGCTCGCGCAGCACTGCGGCCGCTACGTCGGCGTGGACATCGTCAAGCCGCTCATCGAGCACAACCAGGCGAGCTTCGGTACGCAGCGCGTGGCGTTTCGGCACCTCAATATCATCGAGGATGCGCTTCCGGAGGGTGACATCTGCTTCGTCCGACAGGTCTTCCAGCATCTCTCGAACGCGCAGATCCTGGCAGTGCTGCCGAAGCTTGCGCGGTACCGGTGGTGCTTCATCACCGAGCATCATCCCTCGGCCGAGCATCTGCGCAGCATGAACCTCGACAAGAGGCACGGCGCCGACATCCGCCTGTATCGCGGCTCGGGAGTGTTTCTCGAGCGGCCGCCCTTCAACATCCCGCAGGACCGCTATCGGCTGGTGCTCGAGGTGCCGGGCCAGATGCCGCCCGGCGTCGATCCCGGGGTGATACGCACCTTTCTATTCGAGCCGCAGCGCTGACTGACAGAAGAAGACCCGGGTCGTGTACGGGACCGCGATGCGCTGGGGCAGGGTCTGCAGATATTGCGCGATCGCAGCGATGATGCGTTGAAACTCCAGGTCGCTACCGACCTGGCGTCTGAGGGTTGCGTGGGATCTCCAGGCCTCGATGATGTCATCGCGAGGCATATCCCACGAAAAGTTGCCGACGATGGTCCTCACCGCCGAGAAGAGTCCGCTCGCGTTGATCGATGCCGTGGGGTCCTCGCGTCGCGCGCCGTAGGAGTAGGCGGGGATGGAGGACTTGATGATGGACTCGATCTGCCGCTGAATGGGATCGCTCAGATCGCGGTGATTCCACATGCACGCGAACCATCCGCCCGGTAGGAGCAGGCGCGCCGCTTCCGTCAAAGCCAAGCTCTGGTTCACGACGTTGAAAGAGCTGCCGAAGAAAACCGCTTGCACACTGCGCGCCGCAAGTCCGGTGTGCTCGCCGGTACCCCGGGACCACTCGACTGATCCTCCTGCCGTGTTGCGGATGCCGACCGCGCGCATGGCGTCGTTCGGCTCCACGGATCGCACCACCAGCCCTCGCTTGAGAAGCTCCTTGGTGAGCTTTCCCGTGCCGGCTCCCACATCGGCCACCGGCACCGCCGGCGTGCATCCGAGCGCCTCGAGCAGCTCATCGATGGCTGCGCCCGAATAGTCCGCTCTCTTGTCGTAGTGGGATGCGTGCTCGGTGTAGTCCCAGCTCACGTCAGCTTTCAGTGCACTTGTTACCATTGTTAATCCCCTGATGTTTGAAACAGGAGGCTCAAACCAAAGCTTCACCGTAGCGGAGACCGCCATTTGATTGTCGGGGGTGCGCGCCCGACGTTTGAAATGTTACAGTCATGCTACAGAATGGTGAAGCTGGTGTCCGTAATCAGCCACAACTCATGATTCAAGAAGGGCAAGTGATCCTGCCGAACGCCCTGCTCCGCAAGTCCGGTGCCGTGACGGACGTCCTCACGGATGCAAAGAGCGGGCGCGTCTTCTGGATCACGGGCCTCTCCGGCGCGGGAAAAACGACGATCGGTGTCGAGCTGTGGCGCCGGTTACGTGCCGCCGGGCGATCGGCCGTGTTTCTCGATGGGGATGAGCTGCGCGCTGCGGTGGCTCAGGACTTGGGGCACAGTCTCCCCCACCGCCGTCGATCGGCCATGCGCAATGCACGCCTGTGCCGAATGCTGGCGCTGCAGGGGCACGACGTCGTCTGCTCCACGATCTCGTTGTTTCACGCGGTGCACCGCTGGAATAGGGGCAATATTCCAGGGTACTGCGAGATCTATCTGCGGGTACCGCTGAGCGACCTGCAGCGGCGAGACCAGAAGGCGGTGTACGTGCGGCAGCAGGGCGACGTCTCCGCTCAAGTCGTCGGCCTGGATCTCCCCGCGGAGCTGCCTGAATCCCCGGACCTCGTTCTCGACAACTACGGTGCGCTCGATCCGGCGACGGCTGTCAATCGGATCTGGAGCGAATGCGTCGTGCGTGAGGCGACAGGCGCACGCCAGACCAGGAGCCTGGTGGAGTTTGGCACCAAGGCGGAGACACTCGAGGCGCTCTCGAAGCGCTTGCGCGCCGCACGCATCCTGCCGCAGGTACGCTTCTGCGTCGCCCAGTGGCGCTCCGGAGCCGCCGAATTGCTCGCGGAGATCCAGAGCGAGCCTTGGGGCCGCGGCCGGCTCATCGTCCGCAGCAGCGCGCGCTGCGAGGATGGTCCCACATCGAGTCAGGCGGGCCGCTACTGCTCGGTTTCCGACGTGGCTGGGGAGAGCGCTCTGCGCGCAGCGGTGGAGCGGGTGATCGACTCCTACGAGGATGCGGCGAGCGCCGAGGACCAAGTTTTCGTGCAGCCGATGCTCGAGCAGGTCGCGCTCGCCGGCGTTGCCTTCTCGCGCCGCCCGGGCAGCGGCGGCCCCTACTATGTGATCAACTACGATGATCTGTCGGGCCGCACCGATTGCGTGACCGGCGGCGCCGGTGAGCATCTGAAGACCTATTACTGTCTGCGATCCAGAACCGAGCGTTCGCCGGCGGTCCTCGCACCGGTCTTCTGCATGATGCGGGAGCTCGAATCGCTGCTCGGCTGCGATGCGATCGACGTCGAGTTCGCGCTCGGCGGGCAGGGTGAGCTCTATCTATTGCAGGTGCGCAGACTCAACGTCCAGCAGCGCGGCCACCTCTCCGATGCGCACGTCGATGAGGCACTGGTCGAGATCGCGCGCAAGGTCGAGCTTCTGAGCCGGCCTCATCCTTACCTGCACGGTGACCGGGCGATCTTTGGCGTGATGCCGGACTGGAACCCGGCCGAGATCATCGGACTCAGACCCTCGCCGCTTTCGCTCTCGCTCTACCGTGAGCTCGTGACTGATGCCATCTGGGCCTATCAGCGCGACAACTATGGCTATCAGAACCTGCGCAGCTTTCCTTTGCTCGTGAGCTTTCATGGGCTGCCCTACATCGACGTTCGCGTGAGCTTCAACTCATTCGTGCCGCGCGACCTCCCCCGAGAGCTTGCCGGCCGGCTGGTCAATCACTACGTGGACTCACTGCTCGCGAAGCCGCAGCTGCACGACAAGGTCGAATTCGAGATCATCTTCTCGTGCTACACGCTCGACCTCCCGCAACGCCTGCGCGCTCTGGTGGAGCGTGGATTCTCCCCGGGCGACATCGAGGAGCTCGCGGGCGCGTTGCGCCGCCTGACCAACCGCATCATCCACGGCGAGACTGCATTGTGGCGGCAGGACCGGGCCAAGATCGACCTGCTCGCGCAGCGAATGCGGGCAATCGGGGAGGCACGGCTCGACAAGGTCAGCCGAGTCTACTGGCTGATCGAGGATTGCAAGCGATACGGCACTCTGCCGTTCGCGGGTCTTGCCCGGGCGGGCTTCATCGCGGTGCAGCTGCTGCGCTCGTTCGTGACGGTGGGGGTCCTGGATCATCAGGAGTACGCGACGTTCATGGCGAGCCTCGACACCGTCGGCTCGCGGATCGGACACGACTTTGCCGAACTACCGAGAACAGAGTTTCTGGCGCGCTACGGTCACCTGCGTCCGGGAACCTACGACATCCTTTCGCCGCGGTACGATGAGGCACCGGACCTGTACTTCGATTGGTCCGAGCCGCGCCCCGCAGCGACCGCAAGGCCACGCTTTGCGCTCTCGATCGAGCAGCTGCGCCACATCGAGCGGCTCGTGAACGAGCACCAGCTGGAGATCGATCCGCTCAGCCTGATGGAGTTCATCAAGGCCGGGATCGAGGGACGCGAGTATGCGAAGTTCGTCTTCACGCGAAGCCTGAGCGATGCGCTCTCGCTCATTCGCTTGATTGGCGAGGAGCAGGGTATCACGCTCGAGGATTGCGCATTCCTCGATTACGACGCCGTGCGCTCGCTCTACAGCGAAAGTGCACCCGTGCGTCAGAGGCTCCTGCAGAGCATTGCCCACGGCAAGCAGCATCATGCCCTCACGAGCGAGCTGGTGCTGCCGCCGCTCATTGGCTCTGCCGAGGAGGTCTTCTCGTTTCATCTGCCGCCGAGCCAGCCGAATTTCATCACCACCAAGAGCATCACTGCCGGGGTCGCCTGCATCGACGATCCGCCCGAGCGCCTCGCCGGGCGCATCCTCTTCATTCCGAGCGCCGATCCTGGATTCGACTGGATCTTCACGCGCGGCATCGGCGGCTTCATCACCCAGTTCGGCGGCGCCAACTCGCACATGGCCATCCGTGCGAGCGAGCTGGGCATGCCGGCCGTGATCGGCGCGGGCGAGGAGCTGTATCGACGCTGGAGTGCCGCGGCCAAGCTCAGCCTGGATTGCACCAACCAGCGGGTACTCGTCATCGCGTGAAGACTGTCGGGGTCACGCAGCGCGTGTCGGTCAGCACCCATCCGGCTGAACGGCGGGATTGTCTCGATCAGGCGTGGTCACACTTCCTGGCCGCTTGCGGCTTGCGACCGCTCCTGCTTCCCAACGTCCTGGAGGTGGCGCTCGATCTGTGTGCGCAGGATTGCATCGCAGGGCTCGTCCTCACCGGAGGAAACGATCTGGCCGCACTCGGGGGCGACGCGCCGGAGCGCGATGCGCTCGAGCAAGAGCTGCTGCAGGTCGCCGAGCGCCGTGGCCTGCCCGTTCTGGGCGTCTGCCGCGGAATGCAAGTCATTCAGCAGCGCTTCGGCGTGCGGCTGCATCGGGTCGAGGGCCACGTCGCCAGCCGTCAGACCATCTGCATTGAAGGGCAGCGCGAGGAGGTCAACAGCTATCACTGCTACGGCGCCCTGGAATCCTTGGCACCGCTCCAGGCGTGGGCGGTCGCAGACGACGGGGTGATCAAGGCGGTCCGCCATGGCTCCCTGCCGATCACCGGCATCATGTGGCACCCCGAGCGGCGCAAGCCCTTCACCCCTGGCGACCTGGCGCTGTTCCAGCGGGTGTTCAAGGTCGGCTGATGCGCGCACTGATTCTCGCCGCGGGCCGCGGCAGTCGCATGGGTCCCTTGAGTGAGCAGCGCCCCAAGTGTCTCGTTGAGATTGCCGGACGCGCGCTGCTCGATCGGCAGGTGGCGGCCCTGCGCGCGGGCGGCGTGCAAGAGATTGGCATCGTGCGCGGATATCGCGCCGAGCTGGTCCAACGCCCGGGTCTTGCCTACTTCGAGAACGAGCGCTGGGCGCGCACCAACATGGTCATGTCGCTGGTCACGGCGGCCTCCTGGCTGCGCTCGGCACCCACCATCGTGAGTTACAGCGACATTTTCTATCCTCCAGAGCTGGTGCGCGCACTGATCGAGGCTCACGGGCCTTTGGTGATCAGCTACGATCGATCCTGGCGACAGCTCTGGACCCGACGCTTTCCCGACCCGCTCGCAGACGCGGAGACGTTTCGCATCGACGCGGGGGGCCGCCTGCTCGAGATCGGCGGCAAGACCCGCCGCATCGAGCAGATCCAAGGACAGTACATGGGGCTGCTGAAGTTCACGCCCGCGGGGTGGAAAGCGGTCGAGAGCCTCCTCGCCACGCTCGACGACGACGTGCGCGAGCGACTGGATATCACCGGCTTGCTCAGCCGGCTGCTCGCCGGGGGCAGCATGGAGGTTGGTACGCTTGCGACGGACGGGCAGTGGGGGGAGATCGACAGCCCCGCGGATGTCGCTCTCTACGAGAGGATGCTGAAAGATGGCGAGCTCGTGCTGAGAGACGGCGCCCTCTGAAGCTCAGAGCACCTCGAGGAGAGGGCAGCGAACGCGACGGCGCAAGCGCCACTGGGAGGCCAGCAGGCGCATCATTCGCAAGCGGCTCTGCGCAAGGAAAATGGGTGCGCGCAACGCGAAGCGGATCCGTCCGCGGCGCAAGCTCGGCACCGACTGCCACTGCAGCACCAGGCGTGCGTTGCGAATCTCGGTCCGCATCGGAATGAGCCACAGCAGGGAAAGGATCGCTGCTCGCGCCCACCGATGACGGAAGACCTTCGGGAAGGGATAGCCCCAGCTCACGAAGTGCTCTTGCTCGAGCGCGAATACGATCATCCGATCGGTGACGCCCAGATTCGTAGAGCGGCGCCGAGCATTGGCTGGATTGGGTCCGCACCAGGTACGTCCGCGGACCGTGACCGTGTAGGGCCGTCCATTCCAGGTGCTCTCAAGCAGGCAGGGCATGAATCCGATGCCGACCCATTCCGCCAGCCGGCGCAGCATGGCCTCGGGCGCAATGTGCATATCCTCGAAGCGAATGGCCCGGCTGCGCGATTGCATACCGCGGTGACCGCAATCCCACCCGCGCGCCAGCAGATCCGTGCTTGCACCCACTGCCGCGTCGATGAACTGCAGCGACTTCTCCCCCGAGCTCTTGCGGTAGGTCTCCGAGCCCACCTTCCATTCGAACCACGAATCGAGCGCGGAGATCGGATCGCGGATCGTGTGAATGAATTTGCCGTCAGGGAAATCCTCGATGAAGTAATCCGCGAGCCTCTGGTCGCACCAGTGCTGCGCATAGACCATCAGGGGCCTGGGGTTTGCCAGACGGCGCCCGAGCGCAAGGCTGTAGGCGACGTGCAGCATCTGGAAGAATCGCGCGCGCGTGCCGAGCCACTCGGCGGGACGCGCGCCGAACAGCTCGAAAAGTGCCAGCACCGCGGCATAGTAGTCCGTCGGGTCGATCGCAAAATCACCCTCCGGATTGTTCTTCAGGAATAGATCGCCAAACACGCCGGTGCGCACAGCGGAATAGACCGGATATGCGATGAGCTTCTCCCACAGGGATCGCGAGCCGTACTCCAGAAGGAACGGATAGATGTTCTCGCTCGTGCCATGAGGCAGCATCACAACATCCGGATGGCCATCGAGATAGCTCGCGAGCAGAAGCGATCCGCTGCGGCCCCAGTGGCACACCGCCACCGCGCGGTTCATCCCGGCAACATCGTACTGGTGCAGCAGCTCGCGCTTGCCCGCAACGCGCGCGCGGGCTTCATCCAGATGCTGGACAAACTCCCCGCGCGCGCGCTCGAGGAGCTCATCCGCGCTGGGGTCGAATGCGATGTCCGGGCTTGCGGGCCTCACTTCCAGCAATGCGGCGTTCATGACCTCGTCCTCTGCAGGCGCGGCATCGGGTCGGCTCGGTGCATCTTGTCGAGCTCCTCGAGGACCGCGCCATCGAGCGCCAGGTCGAACTTTCTCGCGAACAGCTTCGGGGAGGCGAGCAGCGCTTGCAGGTCGTGCGCGCGCAGCGTCTTGGGATGCGGACCGGAGGTCGACGTCCACTCTGCATAGGTCACATTGTGGCCCGCGATTCTCGCCGCAAACGGCGAGGCGCTGAGCAGGGTCGGGACGTAAACCTCGTCGACCAGGAATCCGCTGCGCAGGTAGCGTCGCAGCGGCGCATTCATCTCGAACTGCTCCGCGACGTGCATCAGAGCACCGCGCGTGAGCGCCCACCACGTGCTTCCGTGATGGATGGGCACCGGCGGCGGTGGCTTGCGCAATAGCGGTAGCTTCAAGTGCCGCCGCCCGATCCAGAGGTGGTAGCGCCGGAATCGATAGTACGGGGACCACCCCGGTACCGTCGGATCGGTCACATCGAGCGGGAACGCCTCCACGTACTCGACGTGCGCATTGCGGCGAAAGAACTCATGGATCTCAGCGCGCCGGGCGATCGGGTAGTCCTGTCCCGAAAGCAGCACGTACCGATCGAAAGGCTCCGTGTGGCAGGCGGCCGCGCGAACGCACCGCATGACCGCAAGAGCCTGACGATAGCTTCCCCACCGCGACCGGGTACGCTCGGCATACACGATGGGTAGAGATTTCAATGCGCTGCACAAGGATTGCACCCCAAGGGGATCCGCCGCCGCATCGATGTGCACGACGAAGCCACTGTCCGGGCCGGAAAGGCGCCGGATCAGGCGCAATGCCTGATCGAATTTGTGATGCAAAAGTATGAGGTAGCAGATCCTCACACGCTCAGTGGCTCCGGCGTCAGGCGACCGAGGGTGAGCTTGCGATCCTGAGGCGCTCGAGGGGGCGCCGCCACCCGAAAACGTGGGCATGGTTGCCGGGCGGAAGGATTTGCATGAGTGTGGATGCCACGCGCTCGGCCGGGAAATGCGACATCGCGAGCGCCATCCCGGTCGGCCGGCGCGAGGAATAGCCGATCATCACGACCGCACGATCGTATGCGGTCTGCATCGATTCGTGATGAAAGACCTTCGCCGTGTCGCACATCACCACCGTGCCGGCAGGGCCAACGCAGCGCTTCCAAAGCTGCCTGGGCACGACCCTCTCCATGCGCTCGTTGGTGAGCGCACCGCCGGAAGGGAAGTGACGATACGTGATGCCGAGGTTCCTGGGGATGTACTCGAACGGTCCTGCGCCCGCGACGACGTCCGTGAGGTAGAGAACCATCCGAAAGACGTGGAAGTCCTCTCGATCCTGGTGCCACAGCCGCGGCCCCGCCCACTTCCCGTCCACCGAGGAACGGCGCAACACCGCTCCGTGGTATGCCGCCGGCAAGCGCAGGTATTGCTGCACGATCTGCAGAACGCGAGCATCGAGCCCCAGCAGATACAGCTCCGGCACCCGAGCGAGCATCGCCTCGGCGCAAAGGTCCGAGGACGAGGCCGCTCGCGTCCAGGTTCCGGGCTCCTCGCCGCGGGACTGGTCCTGCAGCAACGCCTTGGCGGCCGCCAGGATGGATTGGGAATACTCGGGCAGCAAGCGATCGAGCGTCGTGACGTGAACGCCCTCGGTCTCTAGGTCGGCGGAGACCGCAGCAGCACTCTCACTGAACTGGCCGGCAAGCTGCCTGCGATAGATCAACGAGGTGATGACATGCGAGGCGCGCAGCGAGTAGGTTCGCGCTCGGTAAGTCAGTCGCACTCGCGCCACCATCGCTCTTCTGTCCCTAGAGATCTGACTCGGCGCCCGGGCCCGCGCGCGCCGCGGAAGGGAGGTGCATGTATCTTAAGCGATGAAAGCTCACGCTAGCGAGGAAAATCCGTGCAGTTGGCTCAGGTACGAAACCTGCGAGTGTCAATAATTTGCTGATCGATTCCGAGCTCTAGCTCGGGTGTCGCGCCATGCGCAGCGGTCAGGCCGCAGCGCCTAGTGGTGAGCGAACAACTCATTGCTCAGGATCTCCTCCAGAGCGGCTCTGGGGCCCATTCGGCTGAACGTGTGATCCGCACTGCTGATGATGTGAATTCGGCAGCGCTCGCCCAGTCGCTTGATGGAAGACCCACCCTGCAAGCGCAGCAGATCGATGCCGGGCTCCCCACGGGCGAACACCATGACCATACGCACGCCGCGAGCGCCGATCTCCTCGAGCTCCGATCCCAAGTCATGCGGCAGTCGGATGTCGAGGCGTCGAGCGACCTCTTGCGAGGCGGATTGCAGTGCCAGGCGCAACCGATGCGCTGAGACTCTGAGGATGCGCCACACGTCGACCTGTCCGCTCAGCAGCCTTCGCCAATGCACGGCCGATACCAGCCGCTCCCGATAAGCCCCGGGACTGCGCACCACCTCCACCAGCTGAATGTCCTCGAGCGTCGCGCCTTCCTTCCAGAAGAAGATTTGCGGGTTGACGAGCAGTATGCGATTGACGGGCGCGCCGGCGACCGCCGCCCGCAACGAGTGATAAGCGCCCGAGCACAGCCCGGCGAGCGTGATGTCGCCTACCCGGTAGTCGCTGCGCAGCAGGTCGATGGCGCACTGGATGTCCTCGAGCGCAGCCGGTGGAAACACCTCATTGTCGGGCCGGCCGCGCCGGGTATGGCTATCCCCGATGCCTGCGAAATCCATGCGCAGCACGACGTAGCCACGCGCAGCCCAGCGCCGCGCGAGCGATACGTAGATGCGGCTGGCTCCAATGTGGTAGTCCGCGCCCGCGTTGAGCAGGATGACCCCTCGACGACGGATCTCGCCTGCGCGCGGCTCGGTCACCACTCCAAAGAGCGAGCCGCCCGCGCCGAAAGCCACCGGACGCTCCGTCAGGTTGTCTCCGGGCAGCCCCTGCACTGCGATCGAGAGCACCGGCGATGGCGCAGCGATCGGTGTCCGCTCGACAGCTCGGGCGCGCGCGGGAGCATGGAAGCGCTGCAACCAATCGCGCAGGGTCGCAATCATGGCCTCGGGAACCACGGCGAACTGCGAGGCCGTCATCATCATCTCGACGAAGCCTTGCAACGCGACGTAGCGGGTGTGCACACCCAGCCGGGCGATCGCCTCGGTCCACTCGCGCGCCATCGGCAGATCGGTGCGATCGATGACCAGCGCCTCGGCGACCTGGGGCGCACCTGCGTTCATGAGGTCCAGGCGCGAAAGGGCCGCAACCGCCGCCGCCGAGAGCGGAAAGCCGCTCACCTCGATGGACCCTTCCTCGAGGGACGCCTCCGCTGCCGTGGGCGCACCGGGCGGGTGGCTTTCATCGGACTCGCTCTGCAGAAGAGCGGCGAGCCGGGCCGTACGCAGCTCGCGTAGATAACGCGGTCCGCTCACCACGGGAGCCACCAGAATCAGCGCTCTGACCTCCTTGCAGCGCCGTGCAGCCAGGACCGCGAGCAGTGCACCCATGCGAAAGCCGAGCAGGCATACCTGCTCTGCCCCGGTGCGCCTGCGCGCCTCGGCGACCGCCGCAATCACATCACGCGTCCACACCTCGATCTGATCGGCGTGCGGTTCGATATCCTCCGAATCGCCGGTGCCGAGGTAGTCGAAGCGCAACGTGGGCACACCGCTCGCGGCGGCAGCTCGCGCAAAGGCACGCACGCAGCGATGCCCACAAACGGCCTCGTAGCCGAAGGGCTGGCAGATGACGAGCGCAGTGGTGGCGGTGCGCTCCTGGGCGGAGCGATGCAGCCAGCCGAACAGCCGGCGGTCCTCGGAAGCAAAGTAGAGGGGCTCATCCGAGCCGCGATCGAGCTCGACGAATCGCTCCACGATCGGATCAGCGCTCATGTCTGGTCAGCTGGCTACCGGACGCGACTCTCGTAGAGTCTCACGAAGTCGCCGAACGTGACCGGGAATCGCTCCACCTCATCGAACGGGTCGTACCCGAGCGTGTCCTCGAGCCGCGCGACGATCAAGGCAAAGCTCAACGAGTCGAGTCCCGACTGCAAGAGCTTCAGGTCGTCGGTGAGCGGCGTGAGCTTGCGCTGCTGCTCGCGCGCAACTTGCTCGAACAGTCCCGCGATACGGTCTCGGACTGGCATGGTGACTGACATGCGCTCCATCCCTCGTGCCTGGCCGAAGCCCCCTGCAAAAGCCGTGCAATGCCCGAGCGCTCGACCAATTCACGCGAGCTGCTGCTGTGCGGGCCGCTGCTGCCCGCATTACGCTTTGCGTGAAGACCTCGCCCTGTGTCAAAAAATTCACTGCCTACACACACGCTCGTGTCGCAGTTACAAAGAGTGGCGCTCGAAGCGTCGCCGTAGGGAGCATCCTTGGCCTGGGCAAGCTCCAGCTGGACGGTGCGCGTGAAGGAACGATCCATGCATACCGCGACTGACCCATCGAAATCTGTCGGCAAGCATGCTCGTCAACCTCAAGGCTCTATTCATCGTGCTGGTCGTGGGCGGGCTCGTGTTCTCGCTCGCCAGGCCGATCGCACTCACGTTCATGGCACAGAGCGACTTCGTGCGCCGGCGCAACTTGTGGTTCGTCCTGACCGCTGCCGGGTTCCTGTCACCGAACATCTGGGTGTTCGCGGTGATTGCGGCGCCGCTGCTCGTGTGGGGGGGACGCAAGGATAGCAATCCGGTCGCGTTCTACTTGTCGCTGTTGCTGGTCGTTCCGGCGGTCTCGGTCGACATCCCCTTCGTCGGAATCAATCACCTCTTTCAGCTCAATAGCTACCGGCTGCTCGCCCTGTGCGTGCTGGTGCCAGCCGCCTGGCGGCTACATCGCGCCAAGGATCCCATCTGGAGCCGCCACCTGCGCGCGATGGACCTGTTTCTGCTCGCCTACGGGGTGATCCTGACGGCCATCTTCATTCCCCCGGACCCGAGCACCGTTCACAACGTGATCTATCACGACACGCCCACAAACCTTCTGCGGCGCGGCGTGCTCTTCTTGCTCGATGTGTACCTCCTGTACTACGTGGTGAGCCGCTTTTGTACCCAACGACGGGTCATCGTCGAGGCGCTCGCCGCGTTCTGCCTGGCCTGCGTGATCCTGGCTCCCATCGCGGTATTCGAAAGCGCACGGCACTGGCTGTTGTATGCCGAGATCGGCCCGCGCTGGGGAGTTCCGCTCGCTGCGGATACCTACTTCATGCGTGACGCGGCGCTGCGCGCTCAGGCCACGGCGGGGCATTCGATCGCCCTCGGGTACCTCTTTGCGACCGCCTTGGGCTGCTGGCTCTACCTGCGCTCCCGGGTTCCCTCCGGCACCATCAGGACCTTGGTCGCAGTGATGCTGGGTTGCGGGCTGCTCGTGACCTATGCGCGCGGACCGTGGTTTGGCGCTGTGGCAATCTATTTCGCGTTTCACGCCGTGGGGGCGCGAGCGTTGCCGCGCCTGTTCAAGGCGGCGGTGGCCGCCACGGTGGTCGGGGGCCTCATCCTCATGTCCCCGCTCGGCGAGCGCATCCTCTGGCTGCTGCCTTACGTGGGATCGCCCGATGCCGCAGACACCCTGCTCTACCGGCAGCGTCTGGCCGAGCGCGCCTGGGAGCTCATCCAGCAGCATCCGTTCTTCGGGCAGCAGCTGTGGTATCTGCAGATGCAGGACCTGCGCCAGGGCCAGGGAATCATCGATTTCGTCAACACGTATGCGCAGATTGCCCTGTTCTACGGCGGGGTGGGGCTGGCCGCGTTTGCAGGGGTCATTCTCATCGGCACCTCCCGCGCCTATCGCGCGGTGCGCAGCGTCGGGGCACGCGATGCCGATCTGGCACTCCTCGGCAAGGCCCTCATCGCCTGCATGTGCGGAACATTGCTCATCATCGCGACCTGCAGCTTGATGCCCGCCATCGAGCAATTGCTTTATGTGCTCGTCGCGATGCTGGGCGCGTACGCTCAGCTGGCCACCGCCGCAGCACGTGCGCGGGTTCCCGCGCGATCCCAGGTCAGAGTCCCCGCCTGACCCACCCGGCTGCACGGCCAGCAGCGTCCCAGAACACTTGCCGCCCGGCTCGCCAGAGGTTGCGTGTCCATCCTGAAGCTCGTCAACTTGCGGGGCGATCTGTTCGCGACGACGTTCAGCTTCGCCGCGCAGGCGGTGGTCAAGCTCGGCAGCAGCCTCGTTCTGACCAGAATCCTGCGTCCCGAGGCCTATGGCCTCATCACCATTCTCACCTCGATCGTATTCACGGTGGAGTTGCTCGCCGACATCGCGGTGACCACCTCACTGGTGCGCCACCCGCAAGGCGACGAGACCCGGTTCCTCAACACCGCCTGGACGATGAGGCTGGCGCGCGCGCTGGTGAATACCAGCGCGGTGTTCCTGCTCGCACCGCTGCTGTCGCGCCTGTACGCCACGCCCGAGCTGACGGCGCCGCTGCGCATCTTCTCATTCTGGTTTTTGCTCTCCGCGCTCGAATCGATGTCGTTTCCGCTGGCGATGCGTCGCAAGAGGTCGCGTTTCATCGTCTATTCGGAGCTTGCGGCCACGGTGCTGTCGACCGGCTTCTCGATCACGTACTGCCTGCATTCCCGGGATTACTGGGGAATGGTCTACGGCATCCTGCTCAATCGCTTGCTCATCAGTGCGATGAGCTATCTCGTCTACCCGGACTACCGACCGCGGGTGCACTTCGATCGCGAGGCCGCCCGCGAGCTGCTCAAGTACACCCGCTTCGCCATGCCCTCGAGCCTGCTCACGCTCGGCATGAGCCAGTTCGACAAGATCGCGTTCCTGCGCCTGTTCGATCTGCATCTGCTGGGCATCTACGGGCTTGCCGGCAACATCACGGGGCCGGTCGAATCGCTGATCAGCAAGATCAGCCAGATGGTGCTGTACCCGCGCGTGGCGCACAATTTCAGGACCGAGCGCGAGAGCTTCGTTCGCAAGTACTACACCGAGAACGTCAAGCTCTTCTTCGCGATCCTGATCCTGCCGGCAGCCGTGGGCGGCGCGGCCAACCTCATCATCCGCGTGCTCTACGATCCGCGCTATGCCCAGGCGGGCGCGGTACTGCAGGCTTTCATGATGCGGTCGGCGATGCTTGCCCTTGCCTCGCCCGCAGAGGACCTGCTGATCGCCACCGGCGAGTTCCAGGTCATCCTGATCGGGAACATCTTCCGCACGATCTGGCTCATCGGGGGAAGCCTCGGCGGATACTATCTGTTCGGTTTCCTGGGCTTCGTCTATGGCGCCGCCCTGAGCGGACTGCCGCCGCTCGCCTACTACTGGTTCCTGCAAAGGCGCCGGGGATTTCTCATCGCGCGCTACGAGATCCTCAAGGTCGCCTTCGTGCTGTGCGTGGCGCTCGCCGCACACCTGGTGAGCGCGCTCCTGCTGTCGATCTTCCCCTCCGTGCGCATCCGCTTCCGGGTTTGAGGGAGCCCGCCCCGTGAGCGACCTGGATATCGCCATCGTGATCGTCACCTACAAGAGCGCAGCGCTGACGGTGCAGTGCCTGCGCTCCATTGCCGCTGAGCGCACGAGCCCCGGGCTCGCCATTCGCGCCGTGGTGGTGGACAACGCCTCCGGCGACCTCCCGGAGATCGAGCGGGCGATCCAGGCGAACGGTTGGGACGGCTGGGTGAGCGTCGTTGCGGCTCCCCGCAACGGGGGCTTCGCGTACGGAAACAATCTGGGAATTGAGCACGCCTGCCGGCGCGCACCCCCTGCCTACGTGCACCTGCTCAATCCGGACACCCAGGTGCGGCCGGGAGCCATCGGCATACTGGTGCGGTTTCTCGAAGCGCACCCGGAGGCAGGAATCGCGGGCAGCAGCTTCGAGAACCTGGATGGCAGCGCGTGGCCGATCTCCTTTCGCTTTCCGAGCCTCTTCAGCGAGATCGATACCGGGCTGCAACTGGGCCTTGCCACGAGAGTGCTCAAGCGCTGGGTGGTCGCGCGTCCCATGTCCCAGGAACTCGCACAGCCGGTGGACTGGATCTGTGGCGCATCGATGCTCATCCGCCCGGCGGTGCTCTCAGCACTGGGCGGCTTCGATGAGAACTACTTCCTCTATTACGAGGAGACCGACTTTTGCCTGCGGGCCGCGCGGGCCGGCTTTGCCACCTGGTACGTGCCGCAAAGCCGCGTGATGCACATCGCGGGGCAAAGTACCCACGTCACCGAGCGGCAAAATGCGCCCAAGCGCCTCCCCGCCTACTGGTTCGAATCGCGGCGCAGATACTTCGCAATCTCTCACGGTGTGCTCAAGGCCATGGCGATCGATCTGGCAGCCCTGCTCGCTCATGCTCTGGGGTCGCTCAAGCGCAACGCGCTCGGCCGCCGTGCGGAGGCAGTCCCATTTTTCATTCGAGATCTGCTCAGGCACAGCATTCTATGGCCCGCTCATCGCAGCTTCCCCCCGGCGCGCGGCCTCAAGCAAATTCCTTGATGAGGTCGCTGCGGTGCTTGAAGACCGCCACATCGGAGAAGCCCATCCCGGCGGCGTGCGCCGCGCGCGACATGCTGCGCAGTCTCTCCGGACTCGACAGCGCATCCACCACCGCATCGGCCAGCCCCTCAGTGTCGCCGCGCCGCACGAACAACCCTCCGGGGGCGTGCTCGCCCAGAAGCCCGCTCGCGTAGGCGCTCTCGAACCCGACGATCGGCAGACCCGACATCAACGCCTCGATCAGACAGCGCGGCGACTCCGGTGTCAGATGACAGAACACGAACAGATCGGCATTGCGAAGCATCGCCAGCAGCCGCTGCCGATCGATCTGTGGGCCCGCAAACGAGACGCGCCCGAGCAGGTTGCGGCTACGCACCGCCTCTTGAGCCTGGCTGAGCAGGGGACCGTCGCCCAGCCACGTCGCCTGAACCCCGCGGCCGGCGCGCAACTTGCTGGTGATGGCCTCCATCGCGTCGAGCCAATGCCACGGGCCCTTCATCTCGTGCACCCGCCCGACGTAGATGATCTTCAGGGGGCCGGACTCTCGGGCGAGTCGCCTCTCCAGCTGGACGGTGGAGATCACATCGTTCACGCCGAGGTGAATGTCATGCGCAACGCGCGGAACCTTGCACAGCGCGGCATAGGCCTCGAAGACCGTCCGGCCGTTGAACAGTCCCAGCGAGGCACGGCGAATGTCCCGAACGCTCTTGTGCTTGAGCATGGCGGTTTGCAGGCTGCGCCAGGAGCGCTTGAGCGCGCTCTGCTCGACCCTGGCCGGCATCTCGTGCAGCACCCAATCCAGCCATATGGCGTAAGGCCGTTGCAGTCGATGGGCCTCCTCACAACCGATCCGGCCCCAAGCTCCGAGCCACCCCAGGTTCGAGAAGCACAAATGGGAATGTTTCGGGATCAGCTCCCGAAACACCCGTCGCACGTGCGCCACTTGAGCGATGTGGCTGCGCACGTCATAGCCCCAGGGCAGAGGCGCGGTGGAAAACCTCTTCTCGGCGAGCAGATCCGCGGCCGGCACCCACTGCATCGTGCTATCCACGTACTGCTCCGGCACGACCGGAGCACACAGCGTGAGCGAGCGGAAATTCTCGAGCCACTGGCGAATGCCATGGTGAGCCTGCGATTCAACATAGACCTCCCCGTTCTGCACCCGAAAGGGCACGCCCACATCGAGCAGGAGGCTGCTCGCACCCTCCTCCGCGCACGGTCCGTCCTGGGTTCTTCCGCTCAGGGTATACGAGCTGATCGACATGCAGGCTTTGCCCTGAGCAACATTCGCGCCGACCTTCGAGACCGCAGCGTCGGCTCGAGCGCAGCGGGCGCGCCATGACGACGACCCCGCCGCCGCAGGCTTCGACCGGCATCGTCATCATCGGCCGTAATGAGGGAGAGCGGCTCCGGCGCTGCATCGAATCGCTCCGCCAGGACCGCTCCGGGCCGCCCTGCCCGATGGTCTATGTGGACTCCGCATCCAGCGATGGATCGGTTGCCATGGCTCGGGCGCGCGGCGTCGAGGTCATCGAGCTCGACCTGAGCCGGCCCTTCACCGCCGCCCGGGCGCGCAACGCGGGGTTCAAGCGGCTCCTGCAGATGCACCCGGGGTTGGTGTTCGTCTTCTTCGTGGATGGCGACTGCGAGGTCGCCGCAGGGTGGCTGGATACCGCGCGAGGCTTCCTGAGCACGCATCCGCAGGTCGGCGTGGTCTGTGGCCGCCGGCGCGAGCGCTATCCGGATCGTTCGGTCTACAACTTGCTTTGCGACATCGAATGGGATGTGCCGGCGGGCGAGAGCAAAGCCTGCGGAGGAGATGCCGTCATGCGCGTGCGCGCCTTTCGGCAGGTCGATGGATTCCGGCCGGATCTGATTTGTGGCGAGGAGCCCGAGCTGTGCGTGCGAGTGCGTCAGGCCGGTTGGCGCATTCGGCGCCTGGAGGCGGAGATGACTCTGCACGATGCGGCTCTGTATCGCTTTGGCCAGTGGTGGCAACGAATGGTCCGCGGGGGCTACGCCTTCGCTCAGGGGGCGGACCTGCACGGAGCGCCTCCCGAGCGGCACTGGGTGCGCGAGACACGCCGGGTGTGGGCGTGGGGGCTCGTATTGCCGACGCTCGTGGTCATCGCGAGCGCAACCCTCTCCGCGTGGGCGCTTCTGCTGCTGGCCGCCTACCCGCTGCAGGTCCTGCGCCTGACCCTTCTCGGCAGGCGCTCTCTGCGGGAGAACGCCTGGCGCGCCGCTGCACTGGTCGTGGGCAACTTCCCGGAGATGATCGGCCAGCTCAGGTTCACGCTCGACCGTCAGCGCCGGATGAAATCCACGTTGATCGAGTACAAGTAGCACGGCCCGGATCTCCGCAGTGATCGTCGCCTATCTGATCCTCGCGCATCGCAACCCCCGACAGCTGGCCGTCCTGGTGGCGGCGCTGCCATCAACCTCACCCGTCCTGATCCACTTCGACCGCCGCGCCGACGGGAACGCCTACCAGCAGGCCGTGCAGTTGCTGGAGGGCCGCCCGCAACTGCGCTTTCTCAGACGCCACGACTGCCGGTGGGGCGCCTTCGGAATCGTGCAGGCGACGGTCGGCCTGATCGACGAGCTGCTCGCGAGCGGCATGGCGTTCGACTACGCCTCGCTCATCTCCGGATCGGACTATCCGATCAAGTCCAATCGCGAGATAGCGTCGTTTCTGCGGCACCATTGGGGGCAGGAATTCATTGAATCGTTCTCCCTCCTGCAGCCCAATCGCTGGTCCACGCACGGCGGATACTTCAAGGCGCCCGAGAAGGCGCTGTGTCGCCATCTGAGGTTTCGGTCCCGGGTGCTCCGGCTGCCGTGGAGACGCCGCATGCCGCTCGGACTACAGCCCTACGGGGGCTCCCAGTGGTGGACACTCAGCAGGCAGGCGATTCACTACATCTCGGAGTTTTGCCGGCGCGCACCCGAGTTCCTCTCATTCAGCAGGCACGCCTTCATACCCGATGAGATGGTGATTCAAACGATCCTCTCCAACTCGCGGTTTGCCGAACGAGTGAGGGGCGATGACCTGCGGCTCACCATCTGGGACAGGCCATCCCCGCCCTATCCCGCCGTCCTGACTTCAGCCGACCTCGAGCTGCTCTTGAGCTCGGAGAAGCTGTACGCCCGCAAGTTCGACGTGCAGACGGACCCGCGCGTGCTGCAGGCGCTGGCGGATCGCAACTCGAGGCTCGAATGGGCCGCACCCCAATTGAATGCCGCATCGCGGTGACAAAGGCACTCCATGAAGATCGCATACCTCGTCACTGAATACCCGCGGGTCAGCCACAGCTTCATCCGCCGCGAGATCCTGGCGCTCGAGCAACAAGGATTCGAGGTGCTGCGCGTGGCGCTGCGGGGCTGGGACGATGACAACCTCCCGGATGAGCAGGATCGCCGCGAGCGCGAGCGCACCCGCTACGTGCTGCGGGAGGGACCCCTCGGCTTGGTGGCGCCGGTGCTGGCAACGCTCCTGCGCTCGCCCCTGCGGTTTGCCGGCGCACTGCGGCTCGCCATGCGAATGGCGCGCGATTCGGACCGCTCGCTGCCCTATCACCTCGTCTGGCTCGCCGAAGCCTGTCGCATCCTGCCCTGGCTCGCGGAATTCGGGGCCACGCACCTGCATGCACATTTCGGCTGGAACTCCGCGGAGGTGGCGATGCTCGTGCGCGTGCTGGGCGGCCCCTCGTACAGCTTCACGGTTCACGGACCGCGCGAGTTCGAGCGACCGATCGGCCTCGACGAGAAGGTGGGCCGCGCCGCCTTCGTCGTGGCCGTGAGCTCCTTCGGCCGCAGTCAGATGTTCCTGAAGACCCGGGAGTGCGACTGGCCGAAGGTGAAGGTGATCCATTGCGCACTGGAGCGAAGCTTCCACGAAGGTGCACGGCGGGCGATCCCGGCCGAGCCGCGGCTGGTGTGCGTGGGACGGCTGTGCGCGGACAAGGCACAGACATTGTTGCTCGAGGCTGCGGCACGGCTCGCCGCGCGCGGAGTCGCCTTCGAGCTGGTGCTGGCTGGAGATGGGCCGGCCCGGGCCCAGATCGAGCAAGCCATCACTCGGTTGCGGCTGCAGGGGCAAGTGCGCATCACGGGCTGGATCGGCGGCAGCGAGGTGCGCGAGCACATCCTCAATGCCCGCGCGCTGGTCCTGCCGAGCTTTGCCGAGGGACTGCCGGTGGTCATCATGGAAGCGATGGCATTACGCCGCCCGGTTCTGACGACGTACATTGCCGGAATTCCGGAGCTCGTCCGGCACGGTGAGAACGGGTGGCTCTTCCCCGCCGGCTCTGTCGAGGCGCTCGCTCGCGCGATGGAGGAGTGTCTCGCAAGCTCCCCGGCAACGCTGGAGCGGCTCGCAGAGCAGGGGTACCGCGATGTGCTTGCCGGGCACTCGATTGAAACGGAAGTGGCCAAGCTCGCCCGGCTCTTCCATCTGGAGGGCTCCGAGCTTGCACAGCCCGGCGAATCCCTCGACGGGCGCAAGGTCGATCGTTCCACCTCGCAAGTTTGATGCCTGCGTGCGCCTGCTTGAGAGAAGGGAGCAGGAGGCCGCACAATGAGTAGCTCGGAAGATGCACGGGATATGAGCGCAGGATATGAGCGCGATTGAGATCATGGAAGCTCTGCAACCGGCGACGGCGTCCCCGCGCATTCTCATTGCAGCCACGTTCACGGCCGAGCCGATCCAGGATGCGCTTGCGTTTTGGATGGATTTGTTGGGCCTGCGGGCCGCCATCGAATTCGCCCCCTACGACCAGATCTATCAACAGCTCCTCGATCCTGCGAGTGTCTTCTCCAGGAACCGCCGCGGCCTGAACGTCCTGCTGTTCAGGCCGGAGGATTGGCTGCGTGCGCTGCCCGCATCGCAAGCCGACGATGAGCGCCACATCGAGCAGGTACTCGGTCGCAATGCGGATGATCTGCTCAACGCCATGCGGGCCCTCACGGCGCGTGCGCAGGTGCCGCTGGTCGTGGTGGCCTGTCCGGACGGGCCTCACGCTCGAGCTCGACTTCTCGATCGCGCCCGCGAACGCATCAGCGACACCCTGCGCGAGCTCCCGGGCGTCTCGCTCATCGAGCAGAGCGACCTTGATCTGTACCGGGTGGATGACTACTACGATGCGCGGCGCGATCGACTCGGCCACGTGCCGTATACCCCGCGATTCTTTGCCGCTCTGGGCACCGCGCTCGCGCGGCGCGCGCACGCGCATCTCGCGACCCCTCACAAGGTGGTCGTCCTGGACTGCGACAACACGCTCTGGCAGGGCGTCGTGGGTGAGGATGGCGTGGAGGGGATCAAGCTGTCCCCGCCGTTCCTCGCGCTGCAGCGCTTCATGGTGAGCCTCGCCGAGCGCGGGATTCTGCTCTGCCTGTGCAGCAAGAACGCCGAAGCCGATGTGATGCAGGTGTTCGAGCGCCGAGCGGACATGCTCCTGAGAAAGGAGCACCTGGTCGCCTGGCGCATCAACTGGCAGCCGAAGTGGGACAACATCCGCTCGCTCGCAACGGAGCTCAACCTCGGCCTCGACAGCTTCGTCTACCTCGATGACAACCCGATCGAATGCGCCGAAGTGGGGCTCGCCTGCCCGGAGGTGCTGACACTTCAGGTCCCGATCGACCAGGACATCGAGAGCTTTCTGCGGCACGTGTGGGTCTTCGATCGCACCCGCGTGACGAGCGAGGACCGCAAGCGAACGACGATGTACCGTCAGGAGGCCGAACGCGCGCGCTTCCGCCGCGCGGCCCCCTCGCTGGATGAGTTTCTCGCGGGTCTCGATCTGGAGGTCGTGATCAAGCCTCCAGAGGCGCCGCAGATCGCGCGCGTGGCACAGCTCACTCAACGGACCAATCAGTTCAACTTCACGACCGTACGGCGCAGCGAGGCCGAGATCCGAGCCCTGGGCAGCGCGGGGCTTGAATGCCGCATCGTGGAAGTCCGCGATCGCTTCGGGGACTACGGGCTGGTCGGGCTCATGATCTACGCATTGCACGCGGATGCGCTCACGATCGATACACTGCTTCTGAGCTGCAGAGTGCTCGGTCGGGGCGTCGAGCATCGTATGCTGCGGCAGCTCGGCCAGATCGCGCGCGAGCGCCATCTGGCACGGGTCTCCGCGACCGTTCTCTTCACGAAGAAGAACCAGCCGGCACGCGATTTCCTCGAGGCGGTGGCGCACGAGTGGCGCACCGAGACCCAAGGCGGTGCTCGCTACGACCTGCCGGCCGAGCGCGCCGCGAGCCTCGAGTACCAGCCTCATCTGGCGCATTCCGAAGAATCGCCGGCGCTGGAGCAGACCGGGGCGGGAGTTGCAGCCACCTCGCAGGAGCCCCCGGAGGCACAGAGCCCGAGCAAGTCGCGGCGCTTCGCACGCATCAGCGGGGAGCTGCGAACGGCGGAGCAAATCCTGGGCGCCATGCACGCTCGAGCGGCGCACAAATCCCGCGCGACGGGCTCAGCCCTCCTGGCGCCGCGGACGAGCCTTGAATCGCAGCTCGCCGAGATCTGGACCGACGTACTGAATGTCTCTCCGATCGGAGTCCACGACAACTTCTTTGATCTCGGCGGCACCTCGTTGCTGGCCGTTGACCTTTGCGCACACATCGAGCAACGCATCGGCCGGCAGATCCCGCTCACCTCCGTCATCGAGGCGCCCACGATCGAGCAGCTGGCGCGGCTGCTATCGGTCGACGGCCCCCGCGACTCCCTAGTGCTCATCCGGGAGGGGCAGGGGCGAGCACCGGTGTTTCTGATTCACGATGGCGATGGCGAGACGATGCTGTACCGCAATCTGGCGCTGCATCTGCACCGCGGTCATGCTGTGTACGGTCTTCAGCCTTATTCGGCCGAGGGGCTGCCGATGGTGCACACGCGCATTCCGGAGATGGCGGCGTACCACATCGCGAAGATCCGTTCCGTACAGCCACGCGGGCCCTACCTGCTCGGGGGGATGTGCGCAGGCGGGGTCATTGCGTTCGAGGTGGCAAAGCAGCTGCGCGAGCAGGGCGAGCAGGTCGCACTGGTTGCGATACTCGACGCGGCAGATCCTGCGGCTGCGCCGAAGACCTGGAGACTGACTCAGGCGGGACTGCGCCGCTCCATGGACGTGCTGCGCGAGCGGCGTCAGTACGGCTCCCCGGCGCGGCGCGCCGTGGTGGTCATCGGCAAGTTGCTCAGAAAGGCACGCAACCTCTCGGTCTACGTGCTCGGAGAGCTGGGAAGGGGAATCCGCGACGGAATCCGATTGCGGCTGATCCGCACGTGGAGCCGGCGTGGACAGCGGCCCCCGAGGATCGTGGGCAGGATTCCCGTTCGCACGGCCTACCGGTTCGCCGAGCGCCAGTATCGTCCGGCAGCCCCCTTCGATGGCGAGCTCGTGCTGTTTCGTGCCACGCGGGGGTCCGGTGACGATGAGCCCTATATCGAGCGCTACGACGATCCGCTGCTTGGATGGGCTCTGCGCACGACTCGGGGCGTCCGTGCGATCGATGTCCCGGGCGGCCATTCGAGCATGCTCCAGGAGCCCCACGTCGCGGTGCTCGCCGAGCGCCTGCAAAGCTACATCGACAGCGCTCTGCGGGAGCGGCATCTGCTCACCGCGCGCATCGCCTGATCTGTGCCATGGCCCTCCTCCTCGCACTGGTGCTGACCGCTCTTGCTCTGCTTCTGTGGATTCCGATCGCCGTGCTGCTGGCGGAGGTCCTGCTCGCGGTGACCTCCAGACGCGCGCGGGCCGGGACGGAGCCTGCGTCACCGCAGCCGCGACCCCGCGTCGCCGTTCTGATACCCGCACACGATGAGGCCTCCACGATCACCCCCACGCTGCGCTCGATCATCCCCCAGCTAAGAGCGACGGACCGGTTGCTGGTCGTTGCGGACAACTGCTCGGATGCGACGGCCGCAGTGGCCCGAGCCGCCGGTGCCGAGGTGACCGAGCGCTGCGACCTCACGCGACGGGGCAAGGGCTATGCGCTCGACTTCGGCCTGCGTGAGCTGCGCTCCGCCCCCCCGCAGGTGGTCATCATCGTGGATGCAGACTGCCAGGTCGCTCAGGGCGCAATCGATCACCTGTCAGGCGAGTGCATGCGCACCGAGAGGCCGGTCCAAGCCCTCTACCTCCTCTACGCACCGCCGGGCAGTGGACTGAAGGCTCGCTTCGCACAATTTGCCAATGCGGTGAAGAACCTCGTCCGCGCCTCGGGCCTGCATCGCTTGGGATTGCCTTGTCAGCTCATGGGCTCGGGGATGGCATTCACGTGGTCCTGCATCACGCGCTCGCAGTTTGCGACGGGGCATATCGCGGAGGACCTCAAGATCGGACTGGATCTGGCCTGCTCCGGCAGACCGCCGACTTTCTATCCGCGAGCTCTGGTCACCAGCCCCCTTCCCGCATCGCGCGAGGGCCTGCAAAGCCAGCGCACTCGCTGGGAGCACGGACATCTGAGCGTGATCGTGAGCGACACGACGCGCTTGATCCGTCGCGCCTGGGTCACGCGCGATGGGGCGCTGCTCGCGTTCGCTCTGGACCTGAGCGTGCCGCCGCTGTCGCTGCTGTTGCTCGCGAGCGCGGTGCTGTGGCTGCTGAGCGTCGCGCTCTACACAGCCACCGCCGAGCGCTCCGCGCTCGAGCTGACCAGCGGCGCAATGCTGGCCCTGGGCGCCGCAGTGCTGCTCTCCTGGGCGCGCTACGGGCGCAGCATTCTCTCGTTCGGAAATATCGTGCTCGCACCCTGGTATGCGCTTTGGAAGATCCCGCTGTATGCGAGATTCCTGGTCGCGAGGCAGCTCGAGTGGGTGCGATCCAAACGTGATCACGAGGCCCTGTAGGGGTGCCCGCGCCTGAGAGATCTCAGGCTTCCACCGCAGGACAATATCCGCGCCCGATGCTTGGGCGCGAGCGGCACACTGGGGTATTCTCCTCGAGTCGAAGGACACCTCGTGCGCGCGCTCAAGATCCTCACGTTCGCGGTTGGCGGCCTGCTCGCCCTGCTCATCATCGCCCTGCTCGCGCTCCCGCTGTTCGTCGATCCCAATGCCTACAAGGCCCGCATCGAGCGCAGCGTCCACGCGGCGACCGGCCGCCAGCTCGCGCTCTCGGGGCCGCTGAAGCTATCGGTGTTTCCGTGGATCGCGCTCGAGCTGGGTCCGGCGAGCCTCAGCAATCCGGCCGGATTTGCGGGGGGACCCTTCGCGACCCTCGAGCATGCGGCACTGCAGGTGCGGCTGCTGCCGCTGCTTCACAAGCAGCTCGAGTTTCGCCACATCGAGGTCGAGGGCCTCGCGCTGCATCTCATGCGAAACGCTCGCGGGGAGGGCAACTGGCAGCTCGCAGCGACCACCGCCGGGACCGCGGGACCGGCCCGCCCGAGCGGCTCGGCGCCGCAGACCGGGAGCGCACTTCAGCTGCCGCGGCTGGCGGGGCTCGCCATTACCGACAGCCAGGTGAGCTATGAGGACCTGCTGGCGGATCACCTGAATCTCAAGATCGGCGCTGTCGGCATGGACCGTCCCGTGCCCGTGGAGGTGCAGCTGGTGTTGCGGCGCTCGCCCCAGGCTCTCCCGCTGCAGATCTCCGGCCGCTTCGACCTGAGGGTCAGTGCCGGAAGCGGCCTGCGCATCGAGAATCTCCAAGCGCGAGCCGACGATACGACCCTTCGCGGGCACGCCGCGCTCACCGACCTTGCCACCAGCGCGATGAGCTTCGATCTGTCGCTCGATCAGCTTGATGTGGATCGCTATCTTCCGCGCGATCACGGCGCTGCGCCCACCCACGCCCCGGATGAGACTGCGCCCTCCACCGCGCCCCCGGAGCTCCTGCCTGCCGAGGTGCTGCGCAAACTGAGGATCGATGGACTGCTTGGGATCGGGCAGCTCAGGATCGCCGGTATGGCGCTCGGGGATGTGCGCGTGGGGATCACGGCGCGAAACGGGATCACACGCATCGCCCCCATCACCGCGCGGCTCTACGGGGGCCAGTACTCGGGCGAGGTGAGTGTGGATGCCCGCGGCCCAAGCTCCGTGAGCGTCGTCGATCAAACCATGACGGGGGTGGATATCGCCCCGCTGCTCGCCGACACCGAGCACACCCAGCGTCTATCCGGGCGCGGAAACCTCACCTGTCATGTCAGCGCACGCGGTAGCACGAGCGATGCCATGATCCGCTCACTGCGAGGTCACATCGCCCTGAGCCTTGCCAACGGCGCCATCGAGGGAATCGACTTCCGCGCCGAGGTCAATCGGGCGATGGCCCTGGTCGGCATGAAGGGCTCGAGTGATCAACCCGGCGGGGGCGGACGAACCCGATTCGATACCTTCTCGATGTCCGCAGAGATCACCGACGGGGTTGCGCTCACGCGCGATCTGCAGGTGGGCTCGCGGCATCTGAGCCTCACCGGAGGCGGCACCGCGAACCTCGTGACCGACACGCTCGATTACCGCATCCGGGCGGCCCTTCTCGGCAGCAGCACGCCCGCCGCAGCACAAACGCCCCATGCGCTCGTGGTGCTTCCGCTGACCGTCACCGGAACCCTCGCAAGCCCGAAGGTGCGTCCGGATCTACACGCCCTGGCGAAGGAGCTTCCCCTCGATGCACTGCAAAAGCACGAGGGGGCACTGCGGCAGAAACTGCTCGATAAGCTGAAGGGCCTGTTCCGATAGCCCTGCGATCAGTGCTGGATGGTCACGTTCGAGGGGGGATTCGGAACGGTCGCCGTGGATCCGCCGATGCTGCCGACGCATCCGGACCACCAGCACGGATTGCTCGAGATGAAATTCTGAATCCCCTGCCACTTCGGCGGCGCGCTCGTCAGGGGCGTCACCGTATCGAGGAACGATTCGAGCGCCCCCCACTCCCCGTACTGGTTCGGGCCATAGATGTCGTTGTAGATCATGTAGACGTGACCGCCGTTGGACTTCCAGTTGGCGAGCGCCGTTTGATAGGCGCCGGCCATCCGGGAGTCCCGGTTCGCCGCGATGTACAAGCTCGTCATCCAGTTGTTCGAGCCGTCCGAGTTGAGCCCATTGGGGAAGCTCAGGAACGTCTGGCCTCCCTCATAGGTGATGAGCGGGAGCCTGAACGGTGCGAGCGCCGAGACATACGCCGCCTCCTGCTCGGAGGCCTGCTTGAGCTCGCCTCCGGAGGAGCTGCCCGCCACGACTCCGCCTTGCGTCAGCTCCTGAAAGAGCTGGGTGAGATTCTGCGACTGCGAGTTGCCGCTCCAGGATGAGGGCGCCCCGAAGCCCCAGTAGGGGGCGATCGCCACATCGGTGATGTGATGCGACGCGCACGGTGCGCCTTGCGTCCACAGTGGACAGTTCAGCGACTCCTGGGCGGTCCAGGGATTGGCGGCCTGGGCTGCCAGAACGCAGTGCACGCGCGAGAAGTCGCTGCCCCACACGGAGGCCACGGTGTCGCACATCTGTGCGGTCTGCATCCCGTACCAGTCCCGGTTGCCGGTGAATGCGTTGGTGTTCTGCGGGAACTCCTGCAGGCCCTGGGTCTCCGCGTACTGAAACTGCGCGTAGTCGCCGTTCCAGACCTCGTTGCTGTACTCGATGTACAGCTGCTGGCTCGACCCCAGCATCTGGTGCGCAAGGGTTGCCAGCTGGGTGACGAAATCCCCGGTCGCATTGTGAGGAACGTTCACCCAGCAGTCAGCCCCGGCAGCGTTGCACAGCTCGAAGATGACCTCGTACGGTACACCGCCCGATGCGCCCCAGCCGGCATCGCTCACCTGCGTGCGCGCCGACCACTCCCCGGAGGGATTCGGGTTGGTGTCGATGTTGAGCCATTGCATCGCCCGCAGCACCTTGAAGTTCTTCATCAGGGAAAGGAAGCTCGGCTCGAAGACGTTGCCCGCGTTGAGCGATGCCTCATCCGAGGAATACACCACGCGAATGTTGCGAATGTAATTGCCCTGGTGATTGGGATCGGTCTGGGTGATGCAAACCCATACGCCGCTTTCGTCGGCATGGGCGACGTTGAAAACGTCGCGACCGGCGGCGGTACTCACCATCTGGGCGTCGTTGCCAACCGAGAGTGTCCCCTGTCCGTCGTAGAGAATGACGTACTGGCCGGACCGATAGCTCGGACCGGTGCCTGCGTTCGAGGCCGGCAAGTTGTACAGCAGCAGCGCACACACCTGGCTGAACTGCTGGCTCGAGTCCGAGGAGTTCGCATTGAGGCTCGTCGGATACCCGCTCGAGTCGAGCTGCAGGTACTGCTCCTCGTGGGTTTCCGCCATGTTGCTCGAGCGCGTGGACCAGCCCCCGGGCGAGGATGCGTTGATGCCGGTGGTCTTGAAGATGTTCAAGAAAGGCTGCTCGGGACTGTAGTAGCTGATGCCATTCAGGTTCATCCCGATCGCCGATTGCGCATTGGAGCTCGTGGCCGCCTGTACGCCCCCCGCGGCGAACGGACCGAGCATCAGCGAGAAGAGGGCCAGAGTGCCTGCCGGCCCATGGAGTGGAGTTTTCACACGCATCGCGAATTCCTTATCGGCTTGAGGTTGTGCGACTCGCTCCCGAGTGCCACAGCTCTCCAAAGCATTAAAGCCCAGCTTGTTCCGCCGGCTACAGCTCAGCTTGCTCTGCAGATTACAGCTCAGCTTGCGACCGAGAGCTGCGCGGATTGATAGCCTAGACTTAACCGAATCGCAACGTGTCTGCTTTGACCGACCCTCGCGCCGCACCTCGGGCGCGAGGCAGCGCGCGCAGGCCAAATCAAGGTCGTTCTGCAGCCAAGCACCGCGACGGAAGAAGCTTGGCTGGCGCGCATCGAGCTTGCGAATGTGTGAGTGCGATCACAATCGTGAAAGCTTGGCCGTTCTACTCCGGAACGCATGAAAATTGCTACGTCCGAGGCTCGCCGTACAGCAACGTGCCGCACCTCGACGGTGCGCGCCGGGAGTGGAACCGAAATGCTTAGAGCCGCAGTGGTCGGGCTCGGAAAGATGGGCTTGTCGCATCACTCGATCGTCAGGATGCATCCGCAGATCGAGCTGCGGGCGATATGCGACACCTCGAGCTATGTGCTCGACGTGCTTGCGAAGTACACCGGGGTCAGAACGTATGCAGACTGGCGCGAGATGCTCGCGCAGGAGCCGCTGGATTGCCTGTTCGTCGCGACTCCCTCCCGCTACCACGCGGGCGTCGTGGGCGCCGCGCTCGAGCGCGGGCTGCATGTCTTCTGTGAGAAGCCCTTCGGGCTCGATCCCCAGGAGGGGTACCGGCTCGCCGATCAGGCCGAGCAACGCCAGCTCGTGAACCAGGTGGGCTACCACTTTCGATTCGTGGCGACCTTCGCCGAGGCCAAGCGGTTGCTGGACCGGCAGCTCCTCGGAAAGGTGCATCACGTGCGCGCCGAGGCCTACGGTCCGGTCGTGCTGCGCCCCAAGGGCACGACGTGGCGCTCCCAGAGCGCCGAGGGTGGGGGATGCCTCTTCGACTACGCCTGTCACGCGATCGATCTGCTCAATTACCTGATCGGGCGGCCGCGTGCGGTGTCGGGCACCGTGCTCAATCGTGTGTTCTCGAGCGATGTGGAGGACGAGATCTACTCGACGCTGCACTTCTCGGAGGGCCTGCAGGGTCAGCTCGCCACCAACTGGAGCGATGAGACTCATCGCAAGATGTCGGTGAAACTGTCCATCTGGGGCACTCACGGCCGCATCAACGTCGACCGTCAGGAGATCCAGGTCTACCTGCGCGAGCTGCGCCAGCCGTTCGAGAGCTTCAAGCCCGGGTGGAACATCCGCTACACGACCGAGCTCACCCGTCCGGTCTGGTTCTACCTGCGCGGCGAGGAGTACTCGGCCCAGGTTGACCATTTCGTTCAGTGCATCGCGCAGGGCACACCGGCGCTCAGCACTTTTCGCACGGCGAGCGATACGAACCTCGTCGCGGCCCTCATGCGTCGCGATGCGGGGAAAGCCCGAACGCTCGTGGACCCGCGCAACATCGCCGGTGCGCCGCAGGAGGCGGCCGAGGCCAGCACGCGGCGCTCGCGCTCCTTTGCCCGCACGATCTTCGATCGGCTGACCAGCCCCGGACAGCCCTCATGACTGCGATGGATCCCATCCTCTTCGGGGACAATCAGTTCTTCGGGGTGAACCACATGTCCGAGGGCAAGGCGCGAGCCCAGGCGATGCGGTTCAGGGATACCGCCGCCGTCATCGGCGTGCTCGATGAGGCCTACGCGGAGGGCATCCGCACCTTCATGTGCACGACGCACGAGCGCATGGCCGAGGTGTGCGATCACTTTCGCGAGAACCGCGAGAAGTATCCGGGATACAAGTTCTATCCTTGCATGCCGTACGCGCACAAGTACGCGAATGCCGCAGCCGAGCGCGGGGTGCTCGAGGCGGTGCGCAGCTTCCTGCCCGAAGGAAATGCTGTCGGTGCGTTGCTTCGCGGTGGCGTGTCCTTCGCGCGCAAGGACGTGGAGGGGCTCGCCGAGCTGCTGGTCGATGCCGAGATGAAGATGTTCGCCGGGCTCGAAACTCCGGTGATCTTCCTGCAGAACGTGGCGACGGATTTCCTGCTCGGCCTGGGGTTCGACGAGGCGTTCCGGATGTTTGCCGATTGCGTGCGCAGCCGATACGGGGCCGAGCCCGGCTTCATCACGATGAATGCGCCGCGCTTGCTCGGTGCGCTCGAGAAGGTCGGGATCGACAACCCGATCATCTGTGCCAACATCAACAAGATCGGCTTTCGGATGTGCGGCGGTCAGCCCGCGTACGAGGAGCTGATCGCCCAGGGTCGCTGCCGAATGGTCGCGATGTCGGTCTTTGCAAGCGGAGCGCTCCCACCCGAGGAGGCGCTGCAGTACGTGTGCCGGCAGCCGCAGATCGAGTCGATCGTCTTTGGCGCCTCCAGCCGCCGCAACATCGCGCACACCCGGCGGTTGATCGAGGAGCTCCGTGCGCAATGAGGGGGCCTCGAGGGCCGCGGCCAGGAGCGCCAGCGCCAAGCTGCGCGTGCTCATTCCAAGCTCCGCGGGTGGTCATCTCGCGGAGATCTTCCAGCTCAAGGGGCTGCTCGCGGCGACCGATTACCTGATCGTGACGGAGGACCTGCCGCTCACACGCCAGCTGCTGAAGGACCACCCGGCCCGCTTCGTGAGACCCAATGGGCACAATCGAGACTGGGTGTTCTGGAGGAACTTCATCATCAACTGGTTCCTGGCGCTGCCGATTCTGCTCAAGTTCCGCCCGCATGCGATCGTCACGACGGGCAGTCACAGCGCCGTTCCGTTCTGCTACCTCGGCAAGCTCCTGGGGTGCAAGGTCATCTACATCCTCTCGTTCTGCCGCATCGACACCAAGGCGGCAGCCGCCACGGCGGTGTACCCGATCGCAGACCTGTTCTTCGTGCAGTGGGAGCAGATGCGGGCCGCATACCCCCGGAGCACCTACGTCGGCCCGCTCTTCTAGGTCGCCATGATCCTCGTCGTTCTGGGCACCTGGGAGATGCCGTTCGCGCGTCCCCTCATCGAGATTGAGCAGGCGATCACTCAGGGAGTGTTGCGCGAGCCCGTGCTCGCTCAAAGCGGCAACACACCCTACAGCTCCCCGCACATGACCCTGGTGCCGTTCCTCGCCAGAGAGGAGCTCGAGCGCAGATACGAGGAGGCGAGCCTCATCATCTGCCAGGCCGGCGTCGGCTCGATCATGCTGGGCCTCAGGAAGAGCAAGAAGGTCGTGGCGATCGCGCGGCGCGCGATGTTCGAGGAGCACATCGACGATCACCAGCTGGAGATTCTCGAGGTCTTCTCTCGCGCCGGCTCGGTGCTCCCGTGGAACGGTGCGGGTGACCTCCCCGGGGTCCTCAGTCAGGCGGCGTCCTTCGTTCCGGCGGCCTATCCCTTCGCAGAGGAGAGGATCTCCGAGGCCATTCTCGAGTATCTACACGAGCGGGTGAGCTCAGGTTGAAGGCCGATCATCCATCGGCAGGCGATCACCCTTTGCGCCATTCGTGCCGTGCGCACCGTAGGTGGAATAGCCGTAGCCGTAGTAGTAGCCCTCCCCGGCTCCGACGGTTGCATCGTTGAGCACCAGCCCGTTCAGCTTCTTCGGGTCGATCAAGGTCAGAGCGTCCTGCAAAGCCTGCGTCGGAGTCTGATGCGAGCGCACCACGAGGATGACCTGCCCCGGGATGTGCAGCAGTGCGCGCGCCTCGCTCGAGGCGAGCACGGGCGGGGAATCCAGTAGCACCAGCCGGCGCGGATTGCGCAAGCTGAGCCGAGCCGCGACCTGCGCCATGCGCGCGCTTGCAATGAGCTCTGCGGCACCGTCCAGGGGACCTCCAGCGGGCAACAGGTCCAATCCCGGAACATCCGTGCCCAGGACGAGCACCTCGGGATCGAGCGTGTCGTCACGCAATGCGCCCATGAGTCCCGGCTCGTTGTCCACCCCCAGGGCCCGACTGATCTGCGGATTGGCCACATCCCCGTCGACCAAGAGGACCGAGATATCGTGCTCACGCGCCATGCTGAGCGCCAGATTGAGGCTCGTGAAGGTCTTGCCTTCTCCCGGCAGCGCGCTCGAGACCAGAACGAAGCGCAGGTCCGCCATGGCATCGGCTGCGAGAGCCTTGCGAATGACCGGCCGCTTGATCTCACGGTAGTAGTCGGCAAAGCGCCGCTCCGCCCGCGCTTCGGGCAGGTAACCCTGCGCACGCAGCTCCGCGAGGTCCACCCGGATACTCTTGGCGGGCGGGGGTAGCGGCTCCGATGAATACGAGCCCGGGTAGGCCGCAATGGAAAGACCCGTGACGATCGGCGAGATAGGCTCCGGCGCGTGTTTCGCCGGGCCTGCGGTCCGTCTGAGCTTATCGAGCGCGGTTTCGATGACGCTCACGATGCCACCTCTGTCAGGCCAGGAATACTGAGTCGAACGCCAAGACGGCTGAGCAGCAGCGCAATGGCAAACCCCACGACCAAGCTCGCCAGGGCCAGCGCGAACTGTCGTCGCTGCGAGCGCAGCATGGCGCGCTCCCGAGTGGGGAACGCCGAGCTCACCACCCCGAGGATGGTCGCCCCTGTCAGATGGGCGAGGCTGCTGGCGGAGCCCACGACGGGTCGCAGCTGATCGAGCCACGAGGCGAGAAAGCCACCGGCGATCAGGGCAGCGACGAGAATCCCCGCCATCAAGCGCCCGCGGTGCGGGGCAACCGGCCCGTAGCTCACCATCGGGGGCTCCACCATCTCGAATCGCACGGCTCCGGCGCTTCCGGCCTGCTCGCCCATGCGCTCCTTCTCGAAGCTCGAAAGCAGTGCCGTGTATTGAGCCTTGTTCACGTCATAGTCGCGACTGAGCTGCGCGTACTGCGCCTCGACCTGCGGCGCCGTGTCCACGAACCCGCGCAGCTGCTTGGCCTTCTGCTCGTGCTCGGCAAGCTGCGCCTGCAGATCTGCAATATCTACATTCGCCTGATTGAGCTGCAGCAGAATGCTTTGGTAGACCGGGTTGGAGCTCGCGCCACTGGTGATCGCGGCATTGAAGTCACCGCGGCGCAGACTTGCGATCTCCGCCTGGCGTTGCCGCTTGAGGTCAGCCAGCTCCTGGCGCGCAGCAATCACATCGGGATAGCGGTCGGTGTACCTCAGCAGCAGAGCATCGAGCCGCGCCTGCGTCGCGGCGATGCGCGATACGGTGTCGACCCCGGCAGGCTTGCCGTCCGGGCCGATCGCCGGCAGGGCCGCGGAGATGGCACTGTCGCCCCGGAGCTGCGCCTCGAGCGCGTTGCGCCGGCTCTCGGCGGTGATGAGCTTGGTACGCGTATCCTCGACCGATTCGGTCTCGCGTTGCAGCTGTGCGAAATAGCCGCCTTGCTCGGTGGGCATGAGACCCAGGTGCTGCGATTTGAACGCGGCCAGCCGGTCCTCGGCAGCTTTCAGCCGCGCCTGATAGTCCTGGATCTGGGCGCCGAGAAACTGCTGGGCGCTCTCGGAGCCGCGGCGATTGTTGCCGAGCGTCTCGTTGACGAGCGTGTCCATGAGAGCGCTCACCAGGCGCAGCGCACGATCGCGGTTGGCGTCCTGGTAGGCGATCCCGTAGGTCATGCCTTGCGGGATGCCGCCGGCCTGCGGCTGATCGTCCGCGGCCTGAATCGTCAGCTGGATGCGATCACGGATGCTCTTGAGCGCCTTCTCCTCGGCACTCGAGTCCACCGCGGCTGCCGGAAGCGCGCCCACCTGCTGCGCAATCTTGCGCAGCTCGGGACCGTTCAGCAGGGACTCGCGCACATAGTCGAGCTGCACCCCGACATTCTGCTCGGTCGCAAGGCCCTGCAACGCCGGCTTCAGCTGCGTCTGCTGGTTGACCAGCACTTCGGAGTCGGCCTCGTAGCGGTCCGGCATGGCAAAGACGACCAGCCAACCCGCAATGGCGATGGCCGCCGCCGCAGCGATGCCGAACCATCGGAACCGCCAGATGCCCTCGATCTTGTCCCGGATCGGGTCCCAACGCACGTTCATGCCTTCGCTCCCAGCGCCGAATGCGGCTCTGCCAGATCCGCGGGAACGTGCGCAAGCTTTGTGCCGCAAGCTCGGCCGACCCCGCCCGGGCGCAGGGCGGTCGCCATCATTTCTTCACATAATGCGCAGCTGATCGCCCAGCCAGCGGGCGAAGATCATCGCCGAGTGGACTGCTTAGAGGCCCGGAACTCCGGGCATGGCAGCCGCGCCCGCAGCGCGGTGGCCGATGATGTCGTACGTCGCCTCGATGCCGACGCGATTCTCGACGAAGGCACCGGTCGCAAGACCCAGGGGGTTCTGCGTGCCTGCATAGGCCTGGTGGGTGCGTTGGTAGTAGACCGCGAACCCGACCTTGTCGAACTGCTTCACGAGCGACAGGTTCTCCGCCGCAAGCGTGGTTCTTCCGCCCAGGTTGCCGTATTCGTAATAGGAGCCAAATGCGCTCAGACGCAGCCACACCGTCTCGCGCAGCTGACGGGACAGGGACGCCGTGAGCCTCTCGCCCTTGCTGTTGAAGGCGGACTCGTCGATGTACTCCTGACGCACGAAGCCGCCCGTGAGGGTGAACGTCGTGCGAGCTCGAATGAAATTCCATCCCGCGGTGATCTCGTGGTCCTTGAGCGGCGCGGCGGTTGCAAACCCAGGTGCGCCGCCGCCGAGCGATTGCGCATTGAGGGGACCGCCAAGATCGCCCCGCAGCGCATCACCATAGGACTGGTAGCCGTACATGCCGCGAATGTAGATCGTCGAGTAGGCGTTGAGCACGCGACCCAGCTGCAGGCTCGCGATGGGCGATCCGCTGTAGTGGTCGTTGCTGCCATAGTCTTCCCAGGAGTAGCCCGCAGCTGCCGCGAGCTGGGTGCGCGCGAGTCGCGCGTTGTACATGAACTCCGCAGTGCGCATGTTGTAGCTGGAGCTCGCGGGGATCTCCTCATCACCGACGGCGTCCTCCTCGGCGGGGGTGCGCGGGTCCTGGTAGTGGGTATAGGTCGAGCTGCCAAGCATCGAGACGCTCGAGACGCCCGACAGCGCATGCGTGAGCGACGCGCCACCCTCGTAGCTCTGGGAACCGAACGGGGAATTCTCGAAGGCCGTGTTCGAGTACAGCCCGAAGAGGCTCAACCGATCGAGCGCTGCGAAGTTGAAATTCAGGTAGGGCCCGGTGGTGAAGTAATTGACTTCCTCGTAATAGGCGGGGGTCTCTGCGGCCAGGGGATCCGCCTGACCCTCGGTATAGGTCTCGCGGAACAGCCATTGCAGCAGGTCAGTTGAATGGCCCCACATGGCGGTGCCGTTGAAGTTGCCGTACAACGTGTCGCCGAAGGCGTGGTCGAAGTAATGCAGCCAGTTGAGGTTGCCGGTCGCCAGAGCGTCGATGTTGTTTCCGACATAGCCGTAATCGGCCAGCAGCCCTGCGGTGCCGATGACGGTGCTGCTTCTGCCCTCAGGAGTGAGAAAAGCGTTGTCGGTGTACGCCGCACCGGCCACCGCTGAGAGGTAATCCGCCGGCGGCGCGAATCCTGCAATTCCAAGTCCCGGCTGACCGAAGGCCGGCTGCGCGGCGGGCGCTGCAGCGCCCTGCTCCGCAGGTGCCGCTTCCTCGTCCTGAGCGTGCGTCACGACAACGGCCGTGAGCGCAAGAGCTGCGACCGCCACACGCGAGAGGATGGGCCGAGCCCCATGCCTGAATGCGATGCCCATTGCTAGAAGATCGATTGCGGGATGACGACCACATCGCCGGGCAGGAGCTTGATGTTCTGGCTCATGTCGCCCTTTTGCATGAGATTCTGGAGCTTCACTCGAATCTCCTCGCTCCTGCCGTTCTGGGTGCGCACGATCCTGGCCCGATTGCCGGCGGCGTACTGGGTGAGCCCGCCACAGTCGAGGATCACATCGATCACCGTCATCCCCTCACGGTAGGGGACCGCCTCGGGCTTGAGAACCTGCCCCACGACCTTCACCTCCGTGAGCTCACCGAGCGCGTGGGTGACGATGATGTTCACCTTGGGCGAGCGGACATACACGCCGAGAACTTTTTCCATGTCACGCGCCAGCTGAGAAGGCGTTTTCCCCACGGCGACCATGTTTTCCACCAGCGGCGTGGAAATCTTTCCATCCGGGCGCACCGGGACCGTCTGCGACAAGTCCGGGTTTTGCCAAACGAACACCTCGAGCGTATCGCCCGGCCCGATGATGTAGTTGGAGGAATTCTCGGAGGATGGTGCGGTGGTGGTCGCAGGAGCACCGTCCGGGGCTGCCACCGGAGACGGTGGCGCCGACCATCCCGAAGAGGTGCCCAGAGCCCACGCAACCACAAAGGCAGGCATGAGCCTCAAACCAGCTTTGAACCGCAGTGCCAAGGTGTCTTTGACGGGGTGTAACAGCATAGCTTGAGCGTATCAAACCTGGGTCAGTAGGGCACGAACAATTCCCGGTAGGAGGTGATACGCCCCCCGCCGATCTCGATTAAGTCTACCAGCTCGGTCGCAATTACCGAGCCCGTGATCCTCGAGTGGATATCCGCGCGCCAATGCACCGCGGCCGCCCCACCGTCGATGAGCTTCGAGAGAACCTCGTGGTTTGCGAGCTTGAAAGTCTTCAAAAGCATCGCGAGCCAGGGGCGAATCTGGCTGGCACCATCGGCCGCGATGGCGATCGGCCTGCCGCTGCTGGTCCCGGAGATCCGGAATCGGGCATCCGTCGAGAACAGCGCGCAGAGCGGCTCGAGCTGACCCGCAACGCGCGCCGCGTACAGCTCCTCGAGGAGCCCTTCAATCGCAGTGCGATCCGCAGGGATTCCCGTGCGCATCACGCGAGCATGGCCCGAACGTCTGCACCGATCATCCGATAAGCCACCGCCGTGTAGGGCACCAGCGATTCCAGAGCGTAGAACAAATGGATCATACCGGAGTGACAGCGATACAGGGTCTTGACTCCGGAGGCTTGCAGTCGCTCGGCATAGGCGCGGGCCTCATCGCGCACCGGGTCGAATTCTGCCGTGTGGATGCAGGTGGGCGGCAGACCCGCGAGCTCGCGCGCCCAGAGCGGGGAGACGCGCGGATCGTATGGGTCCGCGCCGCTTGGCAAGTAGTGCCGTATGTCGTGCTCCAGAGTCTCCGCATCGAGCAGGTAGCCTTGGGCAAACCGGCGCCGCGAGTGCGTCTGCGCGCGGGCCGCGGTGATGGGACACAAGAGGAATTGCAGAGCCGGGCGCACCTGCCTGGATGCGACCAGCATCTGGCAGGTCACCGCAGCGAGCGTGGCACCGGCGGAGTCGCCCCCGATCACCAGGCGATCCGCATCGGCGTGCAGCTGCGCCGCCTGGGCTGCGACCCAGCGAACAGCCGCCTGCGCATCCTCGATCGCTGCCGGAAACGGATGCTCCGGCGCCAGGCGGTACTCGATGGAGATCAGGCGGCAGGCACAAGCGTTCGCGAGCGATCGGCAGATGCCATCGTGTGTGTCGAGCCCACCCGCGACCAGTCCGCCCCCATGAAGATAGATGAAGGCTGGCAAGCGTGCGGAGCCTGCCTCGCAGGGGCTGTAGATGCGCGCGCGAAGCGGGCCGAGCGCCCCGGGAAAGGTGCGCTCCTCGATGCCTCCGACCGGCTCCTGCCGAGCACCAAGGGCGAGCATGTCGGCGAGACTGCGGCGCCGCTGCTCGACCGTCAGAGCAGGCTCAGCGCGCAAGCCGAGCGCCGTGAGCTTCTCCAGCAAGCGTTGCACATGCGGGTCGAGCGCCGTCAAAACGATAGCGCCTGCCGCACCGCGGCTGGCCACCCGGACACCTCCACTCCGTGCACGCAGAAGAGCGCGACGGCGAGTCGATCGAGGCCGAAGGCGACGCAGGCCGTGTGTGCCATCTCCCCCGTCGCATCGAGCAGATCCCATACGGTGCTGAAGTGCTCGCGGTGGTAGTTGAAGCTCATGCACGCGGTGGGCGCGGCGCCGAGGAAATAAGGCACCAGCAACTCGAATTTGAGCGCCTGCTGGCGCTGGCTCACGGCCATCACCTGACCGACGCGACCGAAGAACGGATCGTTGCCCACCTCGAGCGTGCAGGGTAGTGAGAGCTGCGCGGCGAGCTGCTCGGCCTTGCCCATCCAGTGCTCCCGGAAAGCAATGACATGCTGCGGCGTGCCGATCTGAACGAACTCTCGCATGCGAAAGGACTGAAAGCGGCTGAGCGCGCGCGAGGGCTCGCGGCGGAAGCACTCTGCCACCACGTCGAATGCGAGACCCGCAGGCGGCATGCGACCCCGGCTGGCCGCCAGAGGATAGACCGGGTAGCACGCCGCAGGCAGCAGAACCAGGTCGGAGGGAGCGAGCGAGCCCGTCCAATCGCCCCCCAGCTCGTGCGCATCGGCCGCAGCACGGATCTCCGACTCCGTGCCGTGCAGCGTACAGACGCAGCCGAGGAGATTGGGAAAGCTCTTCAAATAGCCGGATCTCTCCAGCTGGCGGCGGCTCATGACGGGGGGGAGGTGCAGGACCTCGGCGCGCGGATCCCGGTGAGTCGAGAGCAGCGCCCCGAGTCGCGCGACCACATCCTCGTAAGGTGCGGTGCGGGCATACACGCCTTCGGCGCCCAGCGGGTGGAACAACGCCGCCGCGACCTCCGCGCAAGGATCGGTGCTGGGCATCAACTCAGTCGCACAGACCATCGGGCACCGCCGTGAACAGCACGCTGCTCGCAAGATTCGACAGGATCCGCTCGTTGTTGATCATGAGCGGCGCGGACATCACATCGCGCAGGTGGCGCTCGATGCTGAACTCGCTGTCGGTTCGATAACCCGACAGGCCGCACACGCGCCAGGCGGCCAGTACGATCGAGACCGCAAGCTCCGAGGCCTCGACCTTCGTGAGGGTGATCATGGACTGGAATTCGAGCGAGGCGAGGCCCTTGGCATCCCCGAGGAGGCTCGTGTAGCTGCGCTGCGCGTTTGCGAGCATCCCTCGCAGGGTTCGCAAAGACGACACTGCGCGGGCGAGATGCGGGGCCCCCGGCGGGGGCTGGCCCCCCGACTGCCGCATCGCTTTGCGCACGAACGCCTGGGCGCGCGCGGTGGCCGCTGCGGCGATCCCCGCCCACACCGACCCCCAGAGCAGGTGCGCAAAGGGCACCATCGTGTGGGCGTGGATGATCTCGTAGGGCTCGGGCAGCACCTGATCGGCTGCGCCCGAGGCCTTCAGGGTGTAGCCCTCGCTGCATGTTCCACGCATGCCGAGCGCGCTCCAGCGCTGACGAAGGGTCAGGGTGTAGTCGCTCTTGAGGAATGCCACGAGCACCTGATCGGAGGCCTCCGCATCGCCCGAGCGGCGGGCGGTGGTGAGGATCGCATCGGCCTGCGCACCGTAGGAGATGACGCTCGCTTGACGCTCCAGGCTCACGCGGCCGTCGGTGTAGTCAAGCGCAGCGTCGCTCGAGCGGACATTGCCACCGCCCTGCCCTTCAGTCGTGGAGGAGGCGAGCAGCAGCTGCTCGGAGCTCAGCCGCCGCAGCAGCTGCTCGAGGGCTTGGCTGCCGTGCGCGTGGCGCACCAGGCAGGCGACCTTGATGTTGTGCATCGCATAGATCATGGCCGTCGATGCACACGCCTGACCCAGCCGATAGCACACCTCGGCCACATCGCCGATGCAGCCCCCCTCGCCCCCGAGCCGCTGCGGCACGAGGATCGAAAGCAGCCGCTGCGCCTTGATGGCCGCAAAGGCCTCCGAGGGGAATCGAGATGCGCTATCGACCGCCTGTGCATGCTGGCTGGCCGTCCCGGCGGCGGCCCGTGCACGTTGCGGCCAAGGGGCCAGCGTAGCCTCGACAGCAGGGTCTGTGTGCTCGGCCGTCAAAATTGCTTCCATGGACATGCCGCCGCTTCGACTCTTATCAGTGCAGGCCGCACTCACGGGGTAGCTCCTCTAGCAATATCCCTGCCCAACATATCCGTGCTGCAGTCCCGACCGCGGTATGATGCTCGCGAGCCCATGCCTGAACTGACAGAAGCAGCTGGTGAACTCACCACGCGCGAGCGGCTGATCCAACTCGTGCGACGGATCCTCGGAGCTTCGGCCGCCTCACGCCCGATCCAGATCGATGCACGCCTGTCCGATCTCGGTCTAAGCTCGATCAAAATGGTGAATTTGATGCTCGCGATCGAGGCGGAGTTCAATATCAGCATCCCGCAGAGCGAGATCACCCCCGCGAACCTCCACTCGATCGCATCGATCGAGGGATTGCTCGGGAGGATCACCGCCCCGCAGCCGGGCTCGTAATCGAGCCTCTCAGCGCGTGGCGGCGGTCAGTGCCTGGTCGAGGTCGGCAAGAATGTCGTCGATGTGCTCGATTCCGACGCTCAGTCGAATGGTCTCCGGCCCGATCCCGGCCACGCGCTGCTCCTCGGGCGACATTTGCCGGTGGGTGGTCGATGCCGGATGGCAGGCGAGGGATTTGGCATCCCCCAGATTCACGAGCCGCTTGAAGAGCTGCAGCGCATCGTAGAAGCGCGTCCCTGCCTCGTATCCTCCGCGGATGGCGAAGGTCAGCAGCGAGCAGGCGCGCCCGCCCAGGTACCTCTGCACCAAAGGGTAGTAGGGGCTTTCAGGGAAGCCCGCGTAGCTCACGGAGGCCACACGGCGGTCGTCGCGAAGAAACTCCGCCACACGCCGCGCGTTCTCTACGTGCCGCTCGACGCGCAGGGCGACCGTCTCGATTCCCTGGAGCAGCAAGAACGCACTGAGCGGCGAGAGCACCGCCCCGAGCGTCCTTTGCAGCGCGCTGCGGCAGCGCCCGATGTACGCGGTGGGCCCATAATGCTCGGTGTAGACAAGCCCGTGATAAGAGGCATCCGGCTGGGTGATCATCGGGAAACGCGCGGCCTGCTTCTCCCACGGGAAGCGGCCACTGTCCACCACGGCCCCGCCGAGGGTCGTACCGTGGCCGCCGAGGAACTTGGTGAGCGAGTGCAAGACAATGTCGGCGCCGAATTCGATCGGACGGATGAGGATTGGGGTGGGCACGGTGTTGTCGACGATCAGCGGTACGCCCGCCTGGTGCGCCACGGATGCAATCCCCTTCAGGTCGCAGACGTTGCCGGCTGGGTTGCCCACGGTCTCGCAGAACACGGCGCTCGTTCGCTCATCGATCAGCTCGGCGAGCGCCGCGGGCTCGTCGGAGCGTGCAAAGCGTCCCTCGACGCCGAACTTCGGCAACAGGTGAGCCAGCAGCGTGTGTGTGGTGCCGTAGAGCTGCGGCACGGAGACGATGTTGCGTCCGGACTCGCTCACCGCGAGCAGCGCATAAAGCAGTGCCGCCTGCCCGCTCGCGGCGGTCAGCGCCGCCATTCCTCCCTCGAGCTGCGCGACGCGTCGCTCGAGCACCTCGTTCGTGGGGTTGGAGATGCGCGTGTAGCGAAAGCCCTCCACCTCCAGATCGAAGAGCGCCGCCCCATGAGCCGCGCTGTCGAACGAGTAGGCAACCGTCTGGTAGATTGGAACCGCCACCGCCTTGGTGGTCGGGTCCGAATCGAAACCGCCGTGCACGGCGATCGTTTCTGGCTTCATCAAGCGCTCCATGCGAGATCCGGTTTTGAGGACATTATGACCGCTCGCTCCGCCGCAGCGTGAACGCATCCGGCAAAGCCTGGCTCCGCGCGCTCGAGCGCACCGCGCCGATCGAGCAGCACCGCTCCCAAACATTGCCGTGGGTCATCGATGAGCTGGCCGAACGCTTCGAGTGCGCACCCGCGCTGGTATCCCGGGAAGCAAGTTTCAGCTACCGCCAGCTGGCCGCGCGCTCCAACCGCTATGCGCGGTGGACTCTGTCGCAGAACCTCGCGCCCGGGGAGGTCGTCTGCCTGCTGTTGCCCAACTGTCCCGAATACCTCGCTGCATGGATCGGGCTCAATCGTGTGGGGGTGGTCGCAGCACTGATCAACACCCACTTGAGCGGGGAGACCCTCGCGCATGCCGTCAATGTCGCCTCGCCTCGAGCGCTCATCGTCGCCCCCTCGCTCGCAGGAGCATTGCAAGGCGCCCGCACCCTGATCGCACCGAGCGTGCGATGCTGGTCATGGGGAGGCGATCGCGAGACGGCCGGGCTCGAGCTTGCCGGGCTCGAGCGTGAGCTTGCCGGTCTTGCGGACGACCCGCTCACCTCGACCGAGTGCCGCTCACCTGCGCTCGAGGACCCGGCGCTCTATATCTATACCTCCGGCACGACCGGACTGCCCAAGGCGGCGCTCGTCAGCCATCTGCGGCTCATGCAATGGAGCCACTGGTTCGCCGGCCTGATGGACACACAACCTTCCGACCGCATGTACGACTGCCTGCCGATGTACCACAGCATCGGTGGAGTCGTTGCCCCGGGAGCAACGCTCCTCGGTGGAGGGACGGTAATCGTGCGCGAGCGCTTCTCTGCGCAGGAGTTCTGGTCGGACGTGGTCACCGAGCGGTGCACGCTCTTTCAATATATCGGGGAGCTCTGCCGCTATCTGCTGCAGAGCCCTCCTCAACCGCAGGAGCAACGACACAGCCTGCGCCTGTGCTGCGGCAACGGGTTGCGCGCGGAGGTCTGGGAAGCATTTCAAAGCCGCTTTCGCGTCCCGCAGATTCTCGAGTACTACGCAGCCACCGAGGGCAGCTTCTCGCTGTACAACTGCGAAGGACGCCCCGGAGCGATCGGGCGCATTCCGCCGTTCCTCAATCACCGCGTCTCGGTGGTGTTGATCAAAGTGGACCCCGCAAGCGGTGATCCGCTGCGGGACGCGGACGGACGATGCACCCGCTGCGAGCCCGGTGAGGTCGGCGAGGCGATCGGGGAATTGCAGGACGCCACGGGGAGGGCTCGTGGCCGCTTCGAGGGATACGCAGATCGGCAGGCTTCTCAGGGCAAGATTCTGCGCGACGTGTTTGCAGCCGGAGATGCATGGTTTCGATCCGGCGATCTGATGCGCCAGGATGCCGAGGGCTTCTTCTACTTCGTCGATCGCGCAGGTGACACGTTCCGCTGGAAGGGCGAGAACGTCTCGACCACCGAGGTGGCCGCTGTCATCGCGACGTTCCCCGGCGTGCGCGATGCGGTCGTGTACGGCGTGGGCATCCCCGCCGCGGAGGGGCGAGCGGGAATGGCCGCGATCGTCATCGACCAGACGGTCAAGCTCGAAGCACTGCGCAGCCATCTCGAGAGGCGGCTGCCTCCCTATGCACGTCCGCTCTTCCTGCGCGTGGTGCCGGCGCTCGAGAGGACCGGCTCCTTCAGATTGAAGAAGCACGAGCTTGCGGTGCAGGGTTACAACCCCACGACGGTAAGCGATCCCATCTACTTCGATGACCGTCAGGGCAAGTCCTACGTGCGACTGGATGCACCACTGTGCGAACAGATCTGCAGAGGCGCGGTGCGCTTGTGAGCATGGCGCGCAAGCGCGCTCGAGTGTCGAAGCATCTTACAGAACGCTCGAGTGAGTGCCCCCGAACTCCTCTACACGAGTCGCATAACATTGGCCGGCTTTGGAATTTGCAAAGCAGGTGCAGCATTTGCATGCGACGCTCCGTCAGAAGTCCATTACGGAGGATGCGACATGAATCTCCTGTCTCGCTTGGCAATCACCGTATGTGCACCGGCCGCGCTGGCCCTTCCCACGGCCGCCGGTGCGGTGGCATGGCCCGATGTTTCCAGCTCCATCAGCGCGACGCAGACCGGCGGCCCCTTCATCTCCCCCTCCGGCTCGGATGACCTATGGGTCACGCCGCTGCAGTGGACGAACACCGGCGCCACGGCCCTGAGCGATACCCAGTTCGTCGATACCGAAGCGTGGGCCTGTGTGGCCGGCTCGTGCACGGGCTCGGGACCGGATGGAACCTCGAACCTGACGTGGAACAACTCGCTCGATGAGTGGCAACTGCTGGGTGCAACGGGAGCCGTTCTGGGAACGGTTCAAGCGGCGAACTCGGACTTCTCGCTGTCCTTGAGTCCCACATCGACCAATATTCCGATTCCGAGCGGCTTTGGGCTCAGCACCTCCGACAGCGTTCCGGCGTTCCTGATCGGAAATCTAGCGCCCGGGGCCAGCGCAAACACGGAAGTGAATTTCCTCATCAGCACGAACATCGATACGTTCTTCTTCAATGGCAGCGAGGTCGCATCCTCGGCGGCGTCGGTTCCCGAGCCCGGCACCCTCGCCCTGGTTGCGGTGGGGTTGATTCCCCTGTGCCTCAGGCGGTCGTCCCGGCGTCGATGGTCAACACGGTGCCGGTGATGTTGCGCGCCTTCTCGCTGAGCAAATAGTCCACGGCGGCTGCCACCTCCTCCGTCCGCGCGAACCGGCGCAGGGCGGCCCGTCGCTCCATCCGGCTGCGATCCTCCTCACTCATCTCGCGCGTCATGTCGGTGTCGAGAAATCCCGGAGCGATCGCATTGACCGTGATGCCCAGTGGCCCCGCCTCGCGTGCGAGTGATCGCGTGAAGCCGATGAGCGAGGCCTTGGTCGCGGCGTACACGGCGAGGCCGCTGGCACCGGTCGAGGCGACGATCGAGGCCATGTTGATGATGCGCCCGGAGCGCTCGACCATCATCGAGCGCAGCACGTATTTGGTGAGAACGAGCGGCGCGAGGCTGTTCAGCTGCACCACCCCCTCGATGTCCTCATCGCGCATCATGGTGAGCAACCCGTGCGCAGCGATGCCCGCGTTGTTGACCAGGCCGTAGAGCGGCCCGTAGGTTTCACGCAGCGTGTGCACGAGGGACCCGATGCCTTGGATCTCGGCCAAGTCAAAGCTGTGGAAATGCAGCGGTCCCCGTCCCTCGCGAGCGGCGAGTTCTGCGGCGGCACGAAACTCTGCCGTCTCGCTGCGCGCAACGGCGATCACCCGATAGGCCGCGCTCGAGAGTGTTGCGCCGATCGCGAGCCCCAACCCGCGGCTGCCGCCCGTGACGATGACGTTACGCATTGGGGCGTACCAACTTTCCCGAGGCCGACACCTCGAGGGCGGCTACGAACCGAATGCGCGCTGGAACTTTGTGAGAGGGCAGCGCACGGCGGCAGGCCTCGAGGATGTCGCGGCTGAGGGTCTCCTGGGAGGGACGGTCTCCATTTGCCTGATTGGCGCGCTCTGGATCGAGTAGCACCACGTCCGCCTCGACGATGGCGCCGGTGATGGGATTGCGCCGCGCATGCACGAGCGACATCCGTACCCAGGGATGGGCGTTGATCGCGGCCTCGACCTCCTCGGGATGAACTTTCAGGCCCCCGACATTGATGACACCGCCACTGCGCCCCGCGAAGTAGCAGCGCCCGTCGCGCATTTCCAGTTGATCTCCGGTGTCCACGAAACCCTCGCGATCCTTCAGCGCCTGCACTTCGATCCCGCCGCTGCCCTCGCGGAGATACCCCAGCGCGTTGCCCTCGGACCGAATGCGAAGTGTGCCCGCGTCGGCTTGCATCTCCACGCCTGCGACGGATCCACCGAGCAGGTCCGCCGGAAATCCAGCCCGGCCGTCTTGCACCTCGAACGCCACTCCGGCCTCCGTCGATGCGAAGGCATGCGCAACCTGCGCCTTGGGATATGCGGCCCGCAAGCTGTCGAGAATCCCCTGATCGGCGATCTCGCCCGAGAGGCGCACGTAGGAAGGAGCAATGCGCCCGGCCGCACCGCTCATCAGCGCCTGCCGCCAGTGCGAGGGCGTTCCGGAGATGTGCGTGACAGCCGCTTCACCGGCGCGCGCCAGAAACGCGGCGATCGATTCCCCAGGACTCGACAGCACCATCGATCCATCCCTGAGCGCGCGCAGGAAGATCTGCAAGCCCCCGTAGCGGCGGATGTCGTAGAACGTGCTCCATACGACCTGTCCGTCCGGGCGCGGCTGACGCACGATGGCGCTCATGAGCGTCGCGAGCGTATGCAGGACGAGCTTCGGGACGCCCGTCGTCCCGGAGGTGAGGAGCACCCATTCGGTGCTGCAGGAAGCGCGCCGCGCGATCGCACCGGATTCGAGCGCTTGGCGGGCTACGACACTGAGCGGGATCGAGAGGCCGTCCAGGTGCATGGCCTGGGGCTCGTGCACGCAGGCATCCGCGCCAGAGGCTGCAATGACGGCCCGCAGGTGCTGCGCAGGCAGATCCGGTGGGCAAAGCACGACTCGCTGCGCAACGCCATCGAGCTCGATCAGCGCGAGGGCCGCGGAAAGCTGCTCCCGGACACTGAGCAGGATGCATCGCCCCCGAAGCTCCTCGAGCCGGCCGCCCAGGCTCGATGCGCGCACGAGGTCGCCGAGCACAACCCCAGCACGGGCGGACCGAAGAGAGCCCGAAGGGGCTCCTCCTCCCGCCAGCAAGGTCTCCCAGAGCCACATGCCGCTCATCATAGTGAACTTCCACATGCCGCAATGGGCGCGGCAGGAGTGTCGCCTGGCTTTACATTATGACTCTCGATGCGAACCTGGCAGTCTGCAGGCTGCCGTTAGCGCGTTGATCTCCTTGGGGATTCAGCACTCTGGCGCAAGCCTTGCAATAAGCTGTAGAAATCGTGACCGGCAGGCGGTTGTGCGCTGCGCTATCACAAACAACTCAGCAACCGTCCGCAAGAGTCCCCACAGGAGCTCGCATGAATAGAAAGATCGTTGCCATCGGCTGCACAGCACTTGTAGGTGCCCTCTGCGCGGCCCCGCATCTGGCGCATGCCCAAATCGCTGCCCTCGGAACGCAGGATGTATTCCAGGGCGTCAACAGCCCCACGAGCTTCACTGAATACGACACGCTTACGCTGGGCACGACGACCACTGAGGCGGGCACGCTCGATGTGAACCTGTCAATCGTCCCGAACGGTCACGGCGGGGAGTGGGACATCTTCACCTTCGAGTCGGCGAGCGCTCTCGCAGGTACCCTGGACGCTGACTGGAGCATTTACGGGGCCTACTACATCACCCAGAACGCTGTGTTCTCCGGCTTCTATCTCGGCTTTGGCACCGACGGGAGTCTGATCAGCCCGACGAGCGATACCGGCTCGATCCTCCCCGAGGAGACCAATCCGGTCACCGGCTCGGGACAAGTCTTTGGCCAGGGCTATGACATTCCCGTGTCGGGATTCGTGAACTTCAACGCGTACACGGACACCTTCGACTCTGCCCTGACGGGGTGGGGATACGCGCCGGTCGATGTGAACACGGTTCAGATCGCAGTGGAGCTCAACCCGGTGAACGCAGGTGTCCCGGAGCCTGCGACACTGGCAATCTTCGGCAGCGCCCTTGCCGGCCTGGCGCTTGTGCGCCGCAAGCGTCAATGAGCTGCCCTCCAATCGCCCACTGAACTGAGCTTCTGTTGCTGCAAAATGCCCGGCGCAAGCCGGGCATTTTTGCATGGGGCTTCGGTCGGTCCGCGATGCATTCCCTGGCGGTTCCTTCGCGCAGGGCCGTATAGTGCGCCGGCCATGGGTGAGCCCGTCATCAATGCCTTCTCGGTGGACGTGGAGGACTACTTCCAGGTCGCCAATCTCGCCCCCGCGATCGCACGAGACTCCTGGGCACAGCGCGAATCGCGCGTGGAGCGCAATACCCAGAGGCTGCTCGATGCACTCGCCGAGCGCAGCATTCGAGGGACGTTCTTCGTTCTAGGGTGGATCGCGGAGCGTCACCCCGGCCTCATCCGGCGCATCGCCCAGGCCGGTCACGAGATCGCAAGCCACGGCTTCTCTCACCAGCTCATCTATCGGCAGTCACCGGGGGAGTTTCGGGAGGAGACGGTGCGCTCCAAGCGACTGCTCGAGGATCTCATCGGGACGGCCGTCATTGGCTATCGCGCCGCGAGCTTCTCAATCACGCGCGACTCGCTCTGGGCGCTCGATGTGCTGATCGATGCGGGCTTTCGTTACGACTCCTCGATCTTCCCCATTCGCCACGACCGCTACGGCATTCCCGGGGCCTCCCCCGAGCCGGGCAGACTCGCGGCGCCCTCGGGCCGCACGCTCGCGGAATTTCCGATGTCTGCGGCCTCCTTCTTCGGGCTGCAGGTGCCGGTCTCCGGTGGGGGCTACTTCCGGCTGCTTCCGTATTGGGTCACGCGGCGCGGACTGCGCCAGATCAACGAGTCGCACCACCGTCCGTTCACGTTCTACCTGCATCCCTGGGAGGTGGACCCCGGTCAACCCCGCGTGAACGTGGGATGGGTCGCGCGCTGGCGGCACTACACCAATCTGGATCGCTGCGAGGAAAGGCTGCGAAGGCTCCTCATGGAGTTTCGCTTTGCACCGATGTGGGAGGTGCTGCGGGCGAGAGAAATCCTGGTCGAGGAGCCAGCAACGCTGGCCCCCGACCGGGTGGCGTTCAGCCGCTGATCTTCCCCTCGAGACCCAGCGCAGTCGTCAGACGGCGCCGGCGTGCAGCGACCAGGGCCACCATGCCCGCAAGAATCAGCGTCCAGGTTGCAGGCTCAGGCACCGCACCGGACGGCGGATCGGTGTTGCAGGAGCCCGAGCCATTCCCGTCCCCCGAATTGTGGTTGCCGCCGTTCCCCTGATTCCCATCGTTCGGCGGGCCATCCCCATAGGTGTTGGTCCCATCGTTCTGGCCGCCCTGGCCATCGCCCTGGTAGTTGTCGTTGCTATCTCTGTAGCTATTCCCGTCCCCACCCCGGAATTGGTAGCCGTAGTGTGGGGTGATCGGGCCGGCCGATGCGATGACAGGCAGAGTGCTCAGGGCAACGAATGCGATCCCTGCCGAGAGGCCCATGGCGAAACTGCTCTTATGTAAAGTCATGGTGATTCAGGAACTTAGGGTGACGACTGCAGACACAAGTGCAAGCGAAATGCCACGCACAAGGAGTGTTGTCTTTTCAGCCACTTACGGCCAAGGTGGCCCGCGGCGTATCGGACAATCGTAAGCTTCGTCGACGTTGCGCTCGGGGTCGGCGCGCTACCGGGCGCCCTTACCGAGGAATACGACTTCGGCCGTCTGAACGAGAATGGACAGATCGAAGAGTAGCCCGCAGTTCTTGATGTAGTACAGGTCGTATTGCAGCTTCTCGAGGGCATCCTGATCCGAGCAGCCATACTGATAGCAGAGCTGCGCCCAGCCGGTGATGCCGGGCTTTACACAGTGCCGCTGCATGTAATACGGGATCTTCTCGGCCAGCTCGGCAACGAACTGCGGGCGCTCGGGACGAGGGCCGACGAAGCGCATCTCGCCCCGCAGGACATTGATGATTTGCGGAAGCTCATCGATGCGCAGCTTGCGGATGACCTTCCCCACCCGGGTGATGCGTGGGTCGTTCTTCTGCGCCCAGCGCGCGCCTCCGTTGGCCTCCGCATCCACGCGCATGCTGCGGAACTTGAGCAGCTCGAACGTCCTGCCTCCGAGCCCCACCCGTTCCTGGCGATAGAGCACCGGCGCGCGCCAGCCCTCGTCGAGCTTGATCGCGATCGCCGTGAGCAACATGACGGGCAGTGAGATCGTGAGGAGCACGAGGCTCGCGATCACATCGAGCGTGCTGGAGGTGAGGTCGCGGACGCCGCCCAGCCGGAAGCCGTCCCCAAGGATGAGCCAGCTCGGGTTGAGCATGTCGATGCGGACTCGGCCGGTCTCGCGCTCGAGGAACGTCAACAGCTCGCACACGTCAATGCCCGCCAGGCGGCAATCGAGGAGCTCGCGCATGGGAAAGGCACGCCTTCGGTCATCCATGGCGACGACCACCTCGTCGGCCTGGAAGCGCTTGCAGAAGTCGAGGAGCTCACCCCCGGACTTGATCACGCGATCGAAGGGAACCTCCACGCCCTCGCCCTGGGGCTGCACGTAGCCGACGACCGCGAACGCGCGCTGGTCCGCGCGGCGCCGTAACGAGGCGATCGAGGCAGCACTCCTGCCCGTGCCGTACACCAGGACGCGCCGCTTGAAGGGGGTCTCGTCCACGAAATGGCTCAGGCCCAGCCGCAATACGACCACCGCTCCGGCCGCACTCACGGCGGCGAGCGACAGGACGCCACGGCCGATCCAGAGGTTCGGGATGACATAAAAGCACACCGTGGTGACCACGATCCCGGCCGCCACCGCTGCGATCACTCGGACGAAGATCCCGGTCCCACTTGCGCGCTGGCGCGCGCTGTAGAGGCCAAAGGCGAGAAGGCTCGCGACCATCGCCGCGCTAAAGAGCAGACCCCGCGGCCACAATGGGCCCTGCAGGCGCTCGAAGGTGCTCACGTTAGTGCCGAACCGGAGCACACCGGCGGCGATCATCAACACGTAGAAGAGGATCGTTTCGAGCGCAGCCAGCACGACGACCGAGACGTGCAGGTATTGCCCGAAGACCCTAATACGCATCGCTCCCCCGAGAAAGGATGTTCGTTTGCGCCGAAAAGACCTTGTGAGCCGAAGTGTAGGAAAAAATTCTTAAGTGCTTGTGAAGACCGTCACAGTTGCGGCGTTGTCTCTTCGAGACGACAACTAAAACCCCGCCAGATTAAGCAAAATCAGGGCCCCCGGGTCAAGCAAGCGTCGACAGCTTTAAATTTTAACACGTCCGTTCGAGGTGAACGGTAGGGCATAGACAGCACTGGTTGGAATGCAACCCGTCCACGAACACACACGATCGGCGTGGGCTAGGATTTCAACGGCAAAGAGCTCGCATCGATTACGCGGCCTCGTTTGCCGACGCGACAAGTCTTGGCGTCGTACCTGGTGCCGTTGAAAGCGCGGCATTGAGAGCCCCTCTCGTCGTTCGGCAAGCGGTCCGGACGCCCTCGAAGTGGACCTGCCCCGTTTCGGTGGACAGGATTGAGTTTGCGTAATCGGGCTTTCTCTTGAAGTTTCCTCCTCGATCTTACACCGCAGTGCAGTCTCACGCCGCAGGCGGGAGAAGCTCCGGGCTGCGGA